>Ga0209624_10002291_pt1 | contig 14223 bp, 11 predicted proteins | sample JacPinW_OM2H0_O1_FD_188565 | JGI IMG/M metagenome (GOLD analysis project Ga0209624, IMG submission 188565) | Forest soil microbial communities from Algoma, Ontario, Canada - Jack Pine, Ontario site 1_JW_OM2H0_O1 (SPAdes) (version 2) | ecosystem: Environmental > Terrestrial > Soil > Boreal...
TCGGTCCCAACGCTGCACGGCTCCTGGCGATGGGGAGGCAGACCGAGAAGATGGTGCGGGGCGAGCGCGAGTGCGTGTCACTCGTGCTGCAGGACGGCCGCACGCTGGTGTGCACTCCGGAGCACGAGATCCTTTGCGCCGATGGCCGCTGGGTGCGGGCCGATGAGCTCAGGCCCGGACAGGACCGCGTGGTCATGGGACTGGAGGCGCCCCTCGATGAGCGCGCCAGTGACGAGGACGGCTACCGGCTGCGCGCCGGCGAATTTGAGCTCTCGATGGACGGCGGCGCTGCGCGGCTGCGCACGCTCGCCTTCGCGCGGCTCCTGGGCCACCTCCTGAGCGATGGCTCCATCAGTCGCGCCGGCGAGGCGCGCATGCACGTGGGACAGGCGCTCGACCGCGAGGCCGTCCTGAACGACATCGAGCTGCTGACCGGCAAGCGCCCGATCGGCGCCGCTTACGATGAGCGCAAGTGGTCGGTCGTCCTGCCGCGCGAGCTCACCCAGGCGGTCATGGCGCTGCCCGGCGTGCGCGTCGGCCGACGCATCGACCAGCCGCCGGCACTCCCTCAATTCGTGCGCTCGGACGACTGCCCGATCGCGCTGGTGCGCGAGTTCCTGGGCGGCCTGTTCGGCGGGGACGGGCATGCCCCGACCCTGCATCGCTACGGCGTGCGCGCCGAGGCGGCGAGCCTTACGCCGCCGGCGTATTCGCAGAGCGCCAAGCCCGAATTCGTCGCCGCCACCCGAAGCATGATGGGCGAGATCGTGGACCTCCTGGTGCGCTGTGGCGTCAAGGCGCGCGGCGCCGCGATCCGCGTCTACCCCACCCGTCGCAGCGCCTCCTCGTACCCTGCCGCGCAGGACGGCGTGGCCCGCCACGAGATCCGCCTGGAACTGCCGGAAGGCCTTTCCTTCGTCGAGCGCGTGGGCTTTCGTTACTGCATCGACAAGATGCTGCGTGCGAGTGCCGCCGCGGTGTACTGGCGCACAGTCGACTCGATCAACCGTCAGCGCCTGTGGATGGCGGACCGGCTCGAGGAGCTGCATCAGGCGCACGCCGGAGTGTCCTTCTCCAGGACCCGTGCACTCGCCGCCGCTGAGCTGAACGAGCTCGAAAGCCCGGTGTTTCCGCACTACTCATTACTGGAAGGACACGACCGCTTCTCGCGCTTACCGGCTGCGGCAGCGCGCGCCTTCCGTCCCGCGCACCGCGACAGCTGCGACTTCCCGTCGCCGGCTGAGCTCTTCGAGCAGATGCGTGTGCGCGAGTGGTTTGGCGCCGACTCGCCCGATGCCGTCGAAGACCCGAAACGCTACTGCGTGGCGAAGGACTCCCTGTCGGCGCCGAGCTTCACGCTTGCGCTGATGCGGCGGCGCAGCGCCGGCAAGCGAGCGGTATTCGATCTTGCGGTCCGCGACCTGCACGCCTTCGTGGCACTCGGCGTGTGCGTGCACAACTGCATCGGTAATTCCGGCCCGCTCAAGCCGGAGATCTCCGCGGCGGTGAAGACGGGCGATCTCACCGCCTGCGCGGTGCTGTCGGGCAACCGTAACTTCGAGGGCCGCGTGCACCCGGAAGTGCGCATGAATTTCCTCGCCTCCCCGCCGCTGGTGGTGGCTTACGCCCTCGCCGGCACGCTCGACATCGACCTCACGACAGAGCCGCTCGGCACCGACCGGGCCGGCAAGCCGGTAATGCTCGCCGACATCTGGCCGAGCGACATGGAGGTGCAGGATCTGCTGCGCCGCTCGATCGACGGGCAGATGTTCCGCAAGAGCTACTCGAGCGTGTTCCAGGGCGATGAGAACTGGGCCGGCATCCAGGTGCCCGCCGGTCAGCGCTACGCCTGGGATGAGCACTCCACCTACGTGAAGAACCCGCCCTACTTCGAGGGCATGACCATGACGCCGACGCCGCTGGCCGATGTGCACGGTGCGCGCGCGCTCGCACTCCTCGGCGACTCGGTCACCACCGATCACATCTCCCCTGCCGGCAACATCTCCAAGAGCAGTCCCGCCGCCCGCTATCTGATCGAGCAGGGCGTGGAGGTGAAGGATTTCAACTCCTACGGGGCGCGGCGTGGCAATCACGAAGTCATGATGCGCGGCACCTTCGCCAACATCAGGCTGCGCAATCTCCTGGTGCCCGGAGTGGAGGGCGGAGTGACGGTGCATCTTCCCGACAACCAGCAAGGCTCGATCTACGATGTGGCCATGCGCTATAAGTCCGAGGGCACACCTCTGGTGGTGATCGCCGGGCGCGAATACGGCACCGGCTCCTCGCGCGACTGGGCTGCCAAGGGCACCATGCTGCTCGGCGTCAAGGCGGTCATCGCCGACAGCTTCGAGCGCATCCACCGCTCCAACCTCATCGGCATGGGAGTGGCGCCGCTGCAGTTCCTGCCAGGACAAAATGCCACCACCCTCGGCCTCAGCGGACGCGAGGTTTTCGACGTCGCGGGCTTAAGCCGCGCCGATGCCACCGAGGTCACCGTGACCGCCACCTCGCCTGAGGGCAAGCCGCTCACCTTCAAGGCGCGCCTGCGCATCGACACGCCCAAGGAACGCGAGTACTACCGTCACGGCGGAATCCTCCAGTACGTGCTGCGCCAGCTGGCCGCGCCGGGCAGCACGGCCTGAGGGAAGCGGACGCGGGCCGCACGTTGAGCGGCGCTCCTGTCACTGCCGGGCGGGTGCTCGCGCTGTTCGACCTTGACGGCACGCTGACCCGGCACGACACGCTTCCGGCTTACCTGCGCGGCTTCCTGCGAGCGCATCCGAAGCGCTGGCGGCGGCTGCCGCGGGCGCTGCCCGCGCTGCTGCGCTTTCTCCTCGGACGCGCCGATCACGGCGAGCTCAAATCCGCCCTCATCACCGCCGTCATGGGCGGGTTTACCCGCAGTGAGATCGATGAGTGGACCGCACGCTTCGTGCCGCAGCTGATCGGCTACGGACTGTTCGGCGATGCGCTCACCGCTTTAGAGGGCCATCGCGGTGCGGGCGACTACCTTGTGCTCCTGAGCGCGAGCCCCGATATCTACGTAGCGCAGATCGGCCGTGCACTGGGATTCGACCAAACCCTCTGCACCGGAATCGCCTGGGACGCGGAGCGCCTGACGGGCGCTCTTACGACGGCGAACCGGCGCGGCGCGGAGAAGGTGCGCTGTCTTGAGGCGCTGCGTTTGCAGCAGCCGAAGCTTCCGGTGGTGGCGTACGGCAACGCCGCGAGTGACGTTGCACACCTGAAGCTCGCCGACCTCGGCGTGCTGGTGAATGGGTCGCTCTCGGCGCGGCACAAGGCGGCGCACGCCGGGATCGCGCGCCTGAAGTGGCGTTAGGGTGAACTTGCAGGGTCGAGCGTGTAATAAAAGCGTCTCCGGCAAGGTCTATTCGTATGTCGAAAGCTCGAATCGCGCCCGCCCTGCGCCGCACGGCGGACCCTGCAACGGAGCGTGAATGATCCTCGCGGTACTGGCATTTCTTGGCGGCGCGCTGACGATCTTGAGCCCGTGCATCCTGCCGGTGCTGCCGTTCGTATTCGCGCGCACCTCCGAGCCCTTCTCGCGCAGTACGCTGCCGCTTTTGGTCGGCATGGCCGCAACCTTCGCGGCGATCTCAACGCTTGCCGCCGTGGGTGGCGCCTGGGCCGTGCACCTCAACGAGTACGGCCGCATCGCGGCGCTTGTGATCCTGACATTGAGCGCTTTGGCGCTGTTGTCGGAGCGCTTTGCCGCCTGGATCACGAAGCCCTTCGTCGCGCTCGGCGCGCGCCTGACTTCCGACGGTGCGGCGGAGGCCAAGCGCGGCGTGGTGCCGTCGCTGATTCTCGGCATCGCGACGGGCTTCCTGTGGGCGCCCTGCGCGGGTCCCATTCTCGGGCTGATTCTGACCGGCGCGGCGCTGCGCGGGCCGAGCGCCGGCACGACGGTACTGCTGCTCGCCTATGCGCTAGGCGCCGCCGCCTCGCTTGCGATCGCCGCTGCCGCCAGTACGCGGGTCATCGCGGCCATGAAGCGCTCCTTCGCGGCCGGGGAGTGGCTGCGGCGCGCACTGGGAATTTTGGTGCTGGTGGCCGTCGCAGCGATTGCCTTCGGCTGGGACACCGGCGTCCTCACCCGGCTGTCCGTGGCCAACACCAGCCGCTGGGAACAGGCGCTCATCGATCGGATCGCTCCCAGCAAGGCCGCCAACACCATGGCGATGCAGGGCGCCATGACTGGAACCATGACGGGCGCCATGAGCGGCGCGCCGGCCGTGGCATTGCCCGTCGAGGGGCAGCTGCCGGACTTAAGCGGCGCCACGGCATGGCTGAATTCTCCGCCGCTCACGGCGCAGGCACTGCGCGGCAAGGTGGTGCTGGTCGACTTCTGGACCTACTCGTGCATCAATTGCCTGCGCTCGCTGCCCTATGTGAAGAGCTGGTATGAGCGCTATCGCGACCAGGGACTCCTCGTCATCGGCGTGCACGCCCCGGAATTCGCCTTCGAGAAGAACCTCGACAACGTCAAGCGTGCCGTACACGATCTGGGCATCACCTATCCGGTCGCGCTCGATAACAACTACGCCATCTGGCAGGCCTTCAACAATCAGTACTGGCCTGCGCACTACTTCATCGACGCGCAGGGCCGGATTCGCGGCCATCACTTCGGCGAGGGCGACTACGCTGAGTCCGAAGAGCTCATCCGCCAACTGCTGACCGAAGCGGGCGCCACGCATCTGCCGGCCCTGACAACGGTGGCCGGTACCGGCGTCATGGCCCCACCGGATGAGGCCGACATCGCATCGCCTGAGACTTACATCGGCTACCAGCGTGCGCAGAACTTCGTCTCGAGTGGCGGCGCGCTGCCTGACAAGGCTTCCGTCTACCGCGCCCCGGCTGCGCTGCAGCTGAATCAGTGGGCGCTGTCCGGGAACTGGCAGGTGCAGGGCGAGGAAGCCATCTCGACCGCGGGCGGCGCGAAGATCGTGTTTCGTTTCCGGGCGCGCGATCTGAATCTCGTGCTCGGCCCTGCCGATGCCGGCCACCCGGTTCGCTTCCGCGTCAGTCTCGACGGGCAGCCTGCCGGGGCCGATCACGGCACCGACGACGCCAGCGACGGCTCGGGCAGTGTGGACGCTCAGCGCCTCTATCAGCTGCTGCGCCTCACCCACCCGCACGGCGAGCACACCTTCACGATCGAGTTTCTCGATGCGGGCGTGCACGCCTACTCGTTCACCTTCGGATGAGGCAGTTCCCATGAGTCACCCCTTGACCACCCTCCTCTCGCGCCGCATGCTGCTCGCATCGGCCTTCTCGCTCGGCGCGGCTGCGCTGCATCCGCCGCTTGCGCGCGCGGCATTGCTGTCAGCTGCCGCCGCCGGCGGCCCGGTGACGATCGAGAACTTCGGGCCGGATGGCAAAAGCCTGGGCGCGCACAGCGTGCCGCGCGTCATCAAGACCGACGCCGAGTGGCGCGCGCAGCTATCGCTTTTGGCCTATACGGTCACGCGCCACCAGGGCACCGAGTACGCCTTCAGCGGAGCCTATGACAAGAACCACGCCGACGGGCTGTACGCCTGCATCTGCTGCGGCACGATGCTGTTCGACTCGCGCACCAAGTTCGATTCGGGCACCGGCTGGCCGAGCTTCTGGCAGCCGATCTCGCGTTTGAATGTACTGGAACGGGGCGACAACAGCTTCGGGATGCAGCGCACCGATGTGGCCTGCAAGCGCTGCGAGGCGCACCTCGGGCACGTCTTCAACGATGGGCCGCGCCCGACCGGGCTTCGTTACTGCATGAATTCGGTGGCGCTCAACTTCACAGCGCGCGCCTGATGCACCACCTTTTAGGAGATCCACGTGTCAGCCAAGAAAATCTTGAACGGCATCCTCGCAACAGTTGTGGTGTTGTCGGCGGTCAGCTGGATGGCCCGTGCTGCGCCGGGCGCTGAAGCGGCCGTGGCCGTTCCGGCGCCGGCCCTCGACAACCCCAGGCAGCCGGGCGCGCTGCAGACGGCGGTGCTCGCCGGCGGCTGCTTCTGGGGCGTGCAGGGCGTGTTCGAGCACGTGCATGGGGTGCGCAAGGTGCTGGCCGGCTATTCCGGCGGCAGCTCGGCCCTGACCGCGCACTACCAGGACGTGGGCACCGGGATGACCGGCCACGCCGAGTCGGTGCAGATCAGCTTCGATCCGGCCGAGGTGAGCTACGGGCAGCTGCTGCAGGTGTATTTCTCGGTCGCGCACGATCCCACCCAGCTCAACCGCCAGGGTCCTGACAGCGGATCGCAGTACCGCTCGTCCATCTTCTATGCGGATGACACCCAGCGGCACATCGCCGAGAGCTACATTGCGCAGCTCACCGAGGCCAAGGCGTTTGCGCGCCCGATCGTGACGCGGGTCGATGCGCTGAAGGGCTTCTACACGGCCGAAGGCTACCACCAGGATTTCCTCATCAAGAATCCCAGCTACCCGTATATCGTGTACAACGACCTGCCCAAGATCCAAAACCTCAAGGCACAGTTCCCGCAGCTCTATCAGGATGCGCCGGTGATGGTGAGCGCTGCGCGTTAGAGCGAAGGGGCTACATCGAGGTGCGGATCTGCCACAGCTCCGGATAGAAATTCAGCTCGAGTGCCTTGGCGAGGTAGGAGACGCCGCCGGTGCCGCCGGTGCCGGGCTTGTAGCCGATGATGCGCTCCACGGTCTTCAGGTGATGGCAGCGCCACAGCTGGAAGCTCTGATCGAGGTCCACCAGGCGCTCGGCGAGCTCGTACAGGTCCCAGTCCTTGTCGGCATTGTGGTAGACCCCGAGCCACGCCCCCGCCACCTGCTTGCTCGCCTTGTAAGGCTCGCTGAAGTCGCGCGACAGGTAGTCTTCCGGTATGCCGTAGCCGCGCCGGGACAGGAGGCGCAGCACCTCATCGTAGAGTGAGGGCGCGGCCAGTGCGCGCGCGAGCGTCTGGTAGCCGTGCGGGTCGCGCGTGTGCGCATTGAGCATCTCGGCGTTCTTGTTGCCGAGCTGAAATTCGAGCAGCCGGTACTGCAGCGACTGGAACCCGGAGGAGCGCCCGAGCTCGTTGCGAAACGCCGAGTACTCGAAAGGACTCATGGTCGAGAGCACGTCCCAAACCGAGATGAGCTGAGTCTGGGTACGCGAGATGCGAGCGAGCATCTTCAGCGCCGGATCCAGATCGTCGCGCCGTACACACTCGAGCGCTGCGGTCAGCTCGTGCAGCATGAGGCGCATCCAAAGCTCCGACACCTGATGCACGATGATGAACAGCATCTCGTTGTGCTCGTTCGACAGCGGCTTTTGCGCCGCGAGCAACTTGTCGAGCTGCAGATATTCGGCGTAGGAGAGCGAGGATCCCAGATCCCAGTGCACCGCCTCGTCACGCAGCTCGACGCGTTCGGACTTGTCGTACTCGCGGGTGCTCATGTACCGGGATGGTACACTTCCGGCCGGGCAGGCGCTGGCGCCGGCTAATCGCAGCGCAGAGCGCTTCGTGACCACACCCATTATCGAAGTCCGCGACCTCGTCAAGCAGTACCCCGCCACCACCGCCGTGGCCGGCGTGTCTTTCAGCGTGCCGCCGGGGGTGTGCTTCGGACTGCTGGGCCCAAACGGTGCCGGCAAGACCACCACCGTCGAGATCATGGAGGGCATCCTGCCGCCCAGCTCCGGCGAGGTGCGCTACCGCGGCGAGCCGCTCGGCGCGCGCTTTCGCGAGGAGGCGGGCATTCTGTTTCAGAAAACCGCATTGCAGGACTTCCTCACCGTGCGCCAGTCGATCGCGCTGTTCCGTGGCCTGTACCAGCGCGGGCTCGAGGTGGATGAGGTGATGCGGCTGTGCGCGCTGCAGAAGCTCGCCGCGCGCGACAGCCGCAAGCTCTCCGGCGGCCAGCAGCAGCGGCTGCTGCTGGCCATTGCGCTGGTCAATGACCCGGCGGTGCTGTTCCTGGATGAGCCGACCACCGGGCTCGACCCGCAGGCACGCCGCAACTTCTGGGAGCTGGTCGATTCGATCAAGGCGAAGCGCAAAACCATCATCCTCACCACGCACTACATGGAGGAGGCGGAGCTTTTGTGCGATGAGATCATCATCCTCGACCGCGGCCGCATCGTCGCGCAGGGACCGCCGCGGCGGCTGCTGCGCGATCACTTCGCCGAGGTGCTGCTGGAGCTGCCGCGTCATGACTTTCCGGCGGCCGCGCGCGCGCTGCCGCTGAAGATCCTCGACGCGCACGACCGCGTGGAGATCACCACCGACAATCTGGAGCTGACGCTGCGCACGCTCATGGATGCGAAAGTGCCGCTCACCAACCTGCGCATCCGTCCGGCCAACCTCGAGGACCTGTTCCTGGAACTTACCGGCACGGAGCTGCGCACATGATCGCCCGCCTCCTGGCGGTGCTGCACGCGCGCAATCTTGAGTTTCTGCGCGACCGCAGCACGCTGGTGTTCACCCTGGTGTTGCCCGGGGTTCTGGTCATCGGCATGGGCTTCGTGTTCGGCGGCCCCGAGCGGCCGCTGTTCAAGGTAGGACTGCTCGGATCCCCGCTCGAGCGGCAGGCGCAGCCGTTCCTGCGCGAGCGCTACGTCGAGTTCGTCGCCATGCCGCAGCAAAGCGAGGCGCTGCACAAGCTCACGCATCAGCAGATCGACCTGCTCGTCGACCTGCACCCGCCACAGGTCTACTGGGTGAACACCGACTCGCCCAAGGGCTACATCGTCGAGCGGCTGCTGCTCGCGGCCGTGCCGCAGGCTCAGCGCCAGCCGGTCACGGGAGCCGCGCTGCGCTACGTCGACTGGCTGTTCCCGGGCATCCTCGGCATGAACATGATGTTCAGCTGCCTGTTTGGCGTCGGCTACGTGGTACTGCGCTACCGCAAGAGCGGCTTTCTCAAGCGCCTGAACGCGACCCCGCTCACGGCCTTTGAGTTCCTGAGCGCCCAGGTGCTCTCCCGCCTCGCCCTGATCGTGTTCGTGACGAGCGTCCTCTACGCCGGGGTCGGCGCCATCATCGGCTTTCACTCGAGCGGCAGCATCCTGCTCTTGCTCCTGGTGACGATCCTCGGTGCGCTGTCGATGATCGCCATGGGGCTTGCCATCGCGGCACACCTTTCCAGCGAGGAGCTGGTCGGGGGGATCCTGAACCTCCTCACCTGGCCGATGATGCTGCTGTCGGGGATCTGGTTTTCGCTCGAGGGCTCGCCGCGCTGGGTGCAGTGGGTGGCGCACATCTTCCCGCTCACCCACTTGCTGGATGCGGCGCGCGCGGTGATGCTCGATGGCGCAGGGCTTGCGCAGATTGCGCCGAGTCTTACGTTTCTCGCCGCCACGGCGCTCGCCTTCCTGCTGCTCGGGGCATGGTCGTTCCGCTGGCGCATCGACTGAGTAAAGGAGTCAGGGATTTGCGATTCTTCAGCGACAACACCAGCAGCGCCTCGGCGGAGATGCTGGCGGCACTGGCCGAGGTGAACCACGGACTCACCGCCGCCTACGGCGAGGATGAGTGGACCTTGCGCCTCGATCAGGTCCTGAGTGAACTGTTCGGCACCAGGGTGCGCGCCTTTGCGGTGTCCACCGGCACCGCGGCGAACGCTCTGAGTCTTGCCACCTTGAGCCCGCCGTATGGGGCGATCTTCGCTCACGAAGAAGCCCACATCGCCACCGATGAGTGCGGCGCGCCGGGCTTCTTCAGCGGCGGTGCGCAGCTGGCGCTGCTGCCCGGGGAGCACGGCCGCATCAGCGTGGAGACCTTCGCCACAGCGCTCGGCGCGCATCGGGTGGACGTGCACACGGTGCAGCCGGCGGTGCTCTCGCTCACCCAGGCCACCGAGCTGGGCACCGTGTACCGTCCCGGGGAGATCGCTCAGCTCACCTCCCTGGCTCACGCGCACGGGCTCAAGGTGCACCTGGACGGCGCGCGCTTCGCCAATGCGCTGCAGTTTCTCGGCTGTCAGCCGGGTGATATCACCTGGCGCGCCGGGATCGATGTGCTGTCCTTCGGCGCCACCAAGAACGGTGCGCTCGCCGCGGAAGCGGTGGTGTTCTTCGATCAGGCCCTGGTGCGCGATTTCGAGCTGCGGCGCAAGCGCGCCGGCCACCTGCTGTCCAAATCGCGCTATGTGGCCGCCCAGCTGCTCAGTTATGTGGAGAGCGGCCTGTACCATCGCAACGCCGAGCGGACCAACCGCCTGGCGCAACAGATCGGCCGCGCCGCGGGCGCCGCTTTGCTGCAACCGGTGGAAGCCAACGAGGTGTTCCTCGCGCTCGGTGTCACGCGTCGCGAGGCGTTGCGCGCGGCGGGCTTTGAGTTCTACGACTGGGGGTCGGAGAGTGCCGGCGAGGCGCGCTTCGTCGTCTCCTGGGATCAGCCGGAACAGGATGTGCCGGCGCTGTGCGAGGCGCTCGCGCGCGTGTGAACGGCGCGAGGAGGTGCAGAGCGGATTTCGCGCCACGCCCGCGTCGCCGCACACGCTGCCGGCCGCGCTACTGCTCGCGCAGGCTGCTCGTGACCGGCGCGCGCGCGGCGCGCAGCGCCGGCAGGAACCCGCCCACCATGCCGATGAGCAGCGCGATGATGAGTCCGCGCACCACAAGCTCGGGCGTCACCTTGAAATTGAACACCACCTGGGTGAAGTTCTGACCCAGGGTCGACACCGACAGATTGTTGAACAGCAGGTAGGCCAGCACCGCACCCAGCACGCCGCCGGCGAGTGCCAGCAGCAGCGCCTCGATCATCACCGAGATCAGCACCGGACTGCCGCCGAAGCCGATCGCCCGCAGGGTGGCGATCTCCTTGCTGCGCGCCGCCACCGCGGCGTACATGCTGTTGAGCGCGGCGAACACCGCGCCGAGCGCCATGATGATGGTGACGAGGCCGGCGAGGAAGCCGATCTGCTGACGGAACTGCTTGGTCTGGCCGCTGAAGTACTCCTGCTCGCCCAGCACGTCCACGGTCAGACGCGGCTCGGCGGCGATGGCGCTCTTGAGCTTGTCAAGCCCGCCCGGCCCATCGAGAGCGGCGAGCACCGAGCTTGAGCCGGTGCGGCCGAAGGTGCTGCGCGCGACATTGACATCGGCCCACAGCTCGCTGTCGTGGGAGTCACCCGACTTAAACTCCCCGACCACGGTCCAGTTGGAGCCGCGCATGCGCAGGAGCTGGCCGATCCCGGCGCCCTGGAACTGACGCACCACCCCCTCGCCGACCATCAGTTCGCGCAGGCCCGGCGTGAACGCTCGCCCGGCGATGATCTTCAGCTGCGGGCGCAGCGCGAAGGCGACCGGCTCGACTCCCCGTACGGTGATGTTGGCGCCGTTGTTGACGTCATCCTTGCGGATGAGCTCGGCGATCACCATCAGCTCGGCGGAGGCCAGCGGTTTGCCGTCGGCAGCGGCCCGGATGCCCGGCTGCTGCTCGAGGATGTCGCTCTGCTCACGACTCAGAGCGGAGTTGATTTCCGAGTCCGAACCGCCGCGCATGATGATGACCGTGTCGGTGCGTCCGGTGGCCTTGAGCGTGCTGGAAAAACCTTCCGCCATCGCCAGCAGCGCGGTGAACACCCCGACCACGCCGGCCAGTCCGATGACGATGACCAGCGAGGGTGCCCAGCGCTCAGGAATGCTCCTGATGCTGAGGCCGGTGATGGCGAGCGCCTGGCTCAACAAGATGAATCTCCCAAGCTAACGCCCGGCCAGCGCATCCACGATCCGCAGCCGCCGCGCGCGCAGCGCCGGCAGCAGTCCGACCGCGATGCTCATGACCACGATGGCCACGATGCCGATGAACCACACCCCGCCATCGAGGGTCACCTGGAACTGTCCGCCGCTGCCCTTCTCGACCATCGCACCGAGAGCGGTGGCGAGGGACAGCCCGACGAGGCCGCCGAACAGGCACAGCGCAAACGCCTCGGCCAGCACGAAGCCCAGTACGCTCGCGTCGGAAAAGCCGAGGGTCTTGAGAACTGCGAGTTCCGGTATGCGCTCGCGCACGCTCTGCGCCATGGTGTTGCCCACCACCAGGAGCAGCGTGAAGAACACCGCGAACAGGATCCAGTGCACGATCAGGCCGATGTCGCCGATCTGCTTGACGAAGCCTAAGTTGAAGTCCTTCTCGGTCTGGGTCTTGGTTTCATCGGGCGAGTTCTCGAACATCGCATCGATGGTCTTGCTGATGGCCTGCGCGTTGGCGCCGTCGGCGAGCTTGATGATGAAGAAATTGGTGCGGCCCTTGAGGTTGAACTGGTTGGCCTCATCGAAGTAGTCCGCGTTGATGAAGGCGACATTGGTCTGCCGGCGCCAGGCGTCGTCCTTGCCATCGAGGATGCCGACCAGATCGAACGCCCAGGCCTTGCTGCCGTCTTTCTGCGGGTAGATGTTGGAGGAGATCGGGATCTTCTGCCCGATCTTCCAGTGGTACTGGTCCGCCAGCAGCTTGCCCGCGACCATGGCGGTGCGCGTGTTGGCGAACGCCTGCCACTGCGCCTCCGGCATCACGTATTCCGGATAAGCATCCCGATGGCGCAAGGGATTGATCGCGAACACGAACAGCGGCGTGTTCTCCTGCCAGATTCCGCCAAACCACATCGAGTAGGCGACGCGCGCCACGCCCGGCACGCTCTCGATCTTGGGCACCATGCTCACCGGCAACGCCTGGGTGAAGGACACGCGCGCCTGCGTCATCAGGCGCGTGGCACCGACGAAGTCGGCGCCGGCGTTGAACATGGAATTCACCGACTGCAATAAACCAAACAGCACGAACGCCATGATCACCGACAGCAGCGTCAGGATGGTGCGCGTGCGCTTGCGAAACAGGTTCGCGATGACGAAGCCGCTCTTGGTCATGGCAGTCCTACGCAGCGTTCAGGCGGCCTGCTCGAGCAGCTGCCCCTTTTCAAGGTGCAGCGTATGGCGGGCGAAGCCTGCCGCCTTGGGGTCGTGGGTCACCATGACGATCGTCTTGCCGTGCTCGCGGTTGAGGACCTGCAACAGGCCGAGGATCTCATCGGCCGTGGTGCGGTCCAGATCCCCGGTCGGCTCGTCACACACCAAGAGCTGCGGATCCGACACCAGCGCGCGCGCAATCGCCACGCGCTGTTCCTGGCCGCCGGAGAGCTCCTTGGGTTTGTGCTTGGCGCGATCGGTGAGCCCGACCACCTCCAGCGCCACGGCGACGTTCTTCTTGCGCTGCGCGCCCGAGAGCTTGGTCAGCAGCAGCGGCAGCTCGACGTTGCCTTCCGCGCTCAAGACCGGCATCAGGTTGTAGAACTGGAACACGAAACCGACGTTGTGGGCGCGCCAGTGGGCAAGCTGGCTGCTGCCGAGCTGGTCCAGGCGGCTGCCGGCCACGGTCACCTCGCCTGCGGTGGGCTGGTCGAGCCCGCCGATGAGGTTCAGGAGCGTGGTCTTGCCTGAGCCGGAAGGTCCCATCAGCGCGACGAAATCGCCCCTGGGAATCTCGAGCGTGAGCCCGTGCAGCACTTCGACTTTCTGCTTGCCGCGCTCGTAGACCTTGGTGACGTTGTGGATCTGGACCATCGACTCTGACATCTCAATGACTCCTCACGACTTTGCCGCCCTGACCGCGGCCCCATCCTTGAGGCCGACCGGCGTATCGACGATCGCCTCATCCCCGACGTTCACCCCGCCGAGCACCTGGCGCAACTCCCCGCTGCTGCCGCCGAGCGTGACGTTGCGGCGCTGCGCCTTGCCATCCTGTACCACGAATACGAAATCCTGATCACCGTCCTTGCGCAGCGCCGCCACGGGAACCAGTACGCCGCGCGGTCGTTGCTCGGCGGCCGCTACCGCCCCCTTGTGTTCCTCGAGAAACGCCACCCGCACGCCCATGTCCGGAACGATGCGATCATCCTTCGCATCGAGCCCGATGCGCACCTTCACCGTCGCCTTGGACCGATCGGCGGTCGGGATGATGGCGATGACGTGCGAAGGAATGCGCCAGTCCGGATAGGCGTTCAGTACCGACTCCACCGGCTGTCCGGGCTGCACGCGGTTGATGTACGCCTCGTTGACGTCGACCTCGATTTCCAGCGAATCCATGTCGACCAGCGTGCCAATTCCGGTACGGGTGAAGCCCCCGCCGGCCGAGAAGGGTGAGACGATCTCGCCGACCTGGGCGGCTTTGGCGATCACGACGCCCGCGAACGGTGCCCGCACCGTGCAGTAGTCGAGCTGCACCTGCGCGGAACGCAAATTGGCCTCGGCCACGTTGATCT
>Ga0209624_10002293_pt1 | contig 14213 bp, 9 predicted proteins | sample JacPinW_OM2H0_O1_FD_188565 | JGI IMG/M metagenome (GOLD analysis project Ga0209624, IMG submission 188565) | Forest soil microbial communities from Algoma, Ontario, Canada - Jack Pine, Ontario site 1_JW_OM2H0_O1 (SPAdes) (version 2) | ecosystem: Environmental > Terrestrial > Soil > Boreal...
AAGCTGAAGGGCACGGACTGGGAAACCCAACGCAAGGCCCTCGGCCAGACGGTGGTGCAGACGCTCTCGCAATACGCGCCCAACCTGGCGGAGCTGATCCTGACCCACCAGATCATCACCCCGCAGGATCTCGAAGACGTCTACGGATTAACCGGCGGCCAGATTTTTCACGGCGACCTCGCCCTCGACCAGTTCTTCACCATGCGTCCGCTGCTGGACTGGGCGCGCTATCGCACGCCGATCGAAAACCTGTATCTTTGCGGGAGCGGCACTCACCCCGGCGCAGGTTTGACCGGCGGCTCGGGAGCAAATGCCGCTCGAGAGATATTGAAGTGGTTGCGGAAGAAATGAGGTCAGCCAGTGAAAAAGACAAAAGGGAACGCGACCAAAGTTCCTAGAACGGTAGACGAATACCTCGAACGCGTCCCCGAACCAGCACGCACCACCTTGAAGAAAATTCGCACAGTCATTCGCTCAGTCGCACCACCCGAGGCGACCGAGGGCATCAGCTACGGCATGCCGACCTTCAAGTACAAAGGCATGCTCGCGAGTTTCGGCGCGTTTTCAGACCATTGCAGCCTGTTCCCCGGCGCGGGGCCGACCATAGAGTTCAAGAACGAACTCAAGAACTTCCAGACGTCGAAAGGCACCATCCGTTTCGCGCCGAATAAGCCTCTTCCATCGGCTCTTCTAAAGAGGCTGGTGAAGGCGCGGATCGCAGAGAACGAACGCAAGAAAGGCCGCTGACCCGCTGCCTGGACCATGAAGAACTCGGCCATCCTCCTCGTCAGTTGCCCCGACGCCAAAGGCGAAGTCGCCACCATCGCCGACTTCGTCTACCGCCACAACGGCAACATCCTGCACGCCGACGAACACGCCGACGAAGAGTCTGGACTCTTCCTAATGCGCGTCGAGTTCGATCCCAAAGACTTCGATATCGATCTCACCGATAAAGACCTGGCCGACTTCGCCAAACATTTCTCTCCCGTCGCCGACAAATTCCAGATGAAGTGGCGACTGGCGCAGTCCTCCCATCGCCCGCGCATGATCATTCTAGTTTCGAAATATGATCACTGCCTGGTCGATCTCCTCTACCGTCACCAAAGCGGCGAACTCGCGTGCGAAATCCCGCTGATCATCTCCAACCACCCCGATAACCAGCCCATTGCCGACTTTTACAAAATCCCCTACACCGTCGTCTCCATCACAAAAGACAACAAGCACGAGGCCGAAACACAAATCCAATCCTTGATCGAGGTCCACAAAGCCGATTTCATTGTCCTCGCCCGCTACATGCAGATTCTCTCGAACGATTTCGTGAACCGCTATCCCCAACGCATCATCAACATCCACCATTCGTTTCTGCCTGCCTTCATCGGCGCCCGGCCCTACCATCAAGCCTTCGAACGCGGCGTAAAGCTGATCGGGGCAACCAGCCACTACGTCACTGAAGTTCTCGACGACGGTCCCATCATCGAGCAGGACGTGGTCCGCGTCTCCCACCGCGACACCGTCGACGACCTCATCCGCAAAGGCCGCGACCTCGAGAAGGTCGTCCTCTCTCGCGCAGTTCGGTGGCATGTCGAAAACCGCGTCCTTCTTTATGGCAACAAGACTGTAGTGTTTTGATAGGGCGTTCTCCGTTTTGAAAGGGCGCGGCTTCAGCCGCGCCGCAGGCGGCCCAAACGATCAACAGCGGCTTTAGCCGCCGGCGCGACCTTCCTCCTGCCCACGCGGAAGTCCATGTACTTCCAGAAAACGGAAGCCAACGTGATAGTCCCATTCCGGTAGTAACTTGCGGTACCCAATGACTTTCGTCTTTACTTGAACAGCAGTAAAGAATTCCCCCAAGTAATGGGGAGGATCTCGCTCACGGGAGCGTTTCTTGGCCGAGGACCTTAAGTTTGAGCTGGCGATCCTGGCGACAGTCCAGGGTTTTTATCAAAAACTGTTACGCGACTCGCTCGGCGGGGATGTCCCCATTCCGAGCGGGCTCGACGAGGTCTCGCTCCGCCACTCCGAAGGCGACCTGCCCGAAACTCTTTCCCGAATGTATCGCTGGCTGCATCTGCTCGACATGGCCATCACGCCCGCCATGCTGCGCCAGGCGCTCACTCCCGACGTGGATTCCGAGGTCGCCGAGGCTTTGCTTCGCTATTTTGTGCGGCGCCGCGAAGCGAGCGAAGTCAACCGCGATAAGACCGACCTGATTGCCACATTCCTTTACCGCCATCCTCGCGTCCAGGGTCAGTGGCAGCAGCACGGCTACGGCCTAGATGGATCGCTCCCGCTTTCTCCATTCGAAATCGCCCTGATCGAGATTCTTGCCGATACCGACGTGCCTTCGCTGCCCGAAGAACACGTGCAATTGCTGCGCAACTTCGATCCCTTGCGAGAAGAGATTGCCCGCTATCGCGACTTCAATTCGCTAATCGATTCCGGAATCGTCTCGCGAGTCCGCGAACTGAAGCGCTGGTTGGATGCTTCCTTTTATCACCCCGGAGTGCTGGCCACGGTCGCTGCGCATAACGCCGCATTCGGCGCGCGTTTTGACCAGCTCTTCGCCAAAGCCCTCGGTGAGATCAAACAATTCGCTCAGGCGTTGGACGAAATGGGCGGCAGCATTCTAAGCACGGTCGACGGCGTGGAAGTCACGGTCGAACACGTGGCCGCGATTGAGCAGAAAGAAATGCTCCAGGCCGATTACAACGGTGCACTCGAGAAATTTCGCCGCGTGTCACGCTTGAAAAAAGAACTGGACCGGAGACCGCCAATCCGCCGGTCGCTGCTCGCACCGGCCGACGGAGACAAACCGCGAGCTTCTCGCGGATCGGCCGCCGCTGCCAAACCCGCTCGGATTCCCGCTGCCAAAGCGCCGGTCGCTGCTCAGGCCTTCCAGCCCCCGGCGATCACGGCGCAGCAAATCTCCGCCGAAGAAGGGAAATTGCGCCGGGTCGAGGAATCGATTCGCGTCTTTGTCCGCGTGGCCGATCCCAAATATCGCCAGATTGTGCCCATGCGGTTCTTCAATCTGACCCTGACGGCGCCCGAAGCCGAAGCGTACAACGCCAGCTTCCTCGAAGAGAAGAGCCTTCGCGCCGATGTCGCGCGTACGTTGATCCGCCTGGTTTCCTGCGTGGCTCGCGTCAACACTGAACTCGAAGAACTCAAACGCAGCCAGAGCATGTCCTCGCTGTGGAAGCTCCACGCCGATGCGCTGGTAGTCCTCCTCGACATCGCCAGCACGACCGCCGAAGAAGCCGCAGGCATCGCCAAAGCGGCCGAAAGCAAAGACGACGCCGCATCAGCCAAAGCCATCCGCGAAACCGTCCAGAAGCTCCGTGACCGCTCTGATCTGGCCGTGAAAGCTTTGGCCCATCCAGGCAGTTAGCTCCTGTTTCTTGCGCTTCAAACACCGCACCCCAAAACAAAAGACGAGCGTTTCCGCCCGTCTCTGCAAATCAGCTGCAGCTTGAAGCCATCCGCTACAAGTTAGTTGATGTCGAACTGCTCCTGATGCAGCGCCGGATCGCTCTTCACGATGATGGTGCGCTTAGTAAGCTCTTCCATCTCGTTCAGCAGGCGGCCGTTGTTGGCTTTCAACTCTTTCGCAACATCGGGATGCACACGCAGCATCACGTCTTCGTGCTCCAGATGCTTGGCGATCTTGCGCATCTCCACGTAAATCTCGTTCGCTACCGTCGTCAGCGACTTCACGTAGCCGGTTGACTGGCAATAGGGACAAGGCGCGCCAATGGTCCGTTCGAGCGATTGCTTCACCCGCTTGCGAGTTATGGCGACCAGGCCGAAATCGTTGAACTGGAGAACTTTCGACGGCGCACGGTCATGGCGAAGCTCTTCTTCGAGAGCCTGCATCACGCGCTGCCGGTTGCGGCGTTCGTCCATGTCGATGAAGTCGATGATGATGATGCCGCCCAGATCGCGCAGCCGTATCTGCCGCACAATCTCCTTGATCGCGTCCACGTTGGTCTTGACGATCGTATCTTCGAGGCGCGAGGTCTTGCCGACATACTTGCCGGTGTTGATGTCGATTGCCACCAACGCTTCGGTCTGGTTGATCACGATGTAGCCGCCGCTCTTCAGCCACACTTTCGACTTGAGCGCCTTATCCATCTCTTCTTTCAGGCCGAACTGCTCGAACAGCGGTGTCTCTTTGGTAAAGAGCTTCACCCGCTTGACCAGCCCAGGCTGAAAGCGATTGAAGAAGCGCAGAATGCGCTCGTATTCCGGCTCAGTGTCGACCCAGATCACAGAGAAGTCAGAGGTCACCTGGTCGCGCAGCACGCGCTCGACCACGTTGAGATCGTGGTAGATCAGGGCCGGGGGCTTCGAAGCCTCCGAACGCGTTTTGATGTCATTCCACAGGCCCTTGAGAAAACGAATATCCGCGCGCAATTCGTCTTCTCCCGCGTTCTGCGCCGCGGTGCGGACGATGAAGCCGCCGTGGCCGTTTTCGCGCTCACTCATCACTATGCGCTTCAGCCGCTGCCGTTCTTCATCCGACGCGATCTTTCGCGATACTCCGGTATGGTTCACCGTCGGCATGTAGACCAGGAACCTTCCCGGCAGCGCGATGTGGCTGGTAATGCGCGCACCTTTCTTGCCGATCGGCTCCTTGGCAATCTGTACCAGGATTTCCTGCCCTTCCTTGAGCAAGTCGCTGATCTTCGGAACCTCATGCGCCTCGCGGCGCGGGAAGCGGCGGCCGCCGCCACGGCGTCCTCCGCGCTGCCGGTCGAAACCAGGCCGCGGACGCGGCGCCCGCTGCGTGTAACCAGCCGTTCCCGCTGGAGCACGAACCTCAGCTCGCGCATCAACCGCGCCGGTCCCGCGCGCTTCGGCGTCGAGCAAAGCTTCGGCTTCGGCCTGCGCCTCTTCCAGTTCCAGTTCCTCGGTGTCTTCCTCGCTCTCCGCCGCACTGCCTTCCGCGGGCGGCGCGACCCCTGCATCCGCTAAGGACGACATGTGGATTTCATCCACGGTCTCCCGGACTTCGGAAATCTCGCGTCCAATCGAACTCGACTGACTAGCAGCCCGAGTCTCTTCTTCAAATTCGTCGTAGCCTTCATCGGACGATTCTTCGTAACGGAGCGTGTCTGCCTCGTCTTCTTCGATGGTCTCTTCCTCCAGAGTCCCTGGAGTCGCGAAAACCGGCACTGCAAACCCCGGGGCTGCCGGCTCGGGAACTGCAGGCACCGGCCGATCCGAATTGTCCGGTCGAGCCACCATCTCGTCGTCTTCCTCGACAAACTCCTCGTCAATCTGACGAGCATCGCTGGCTCCAGTCGAAGCAGCCGCACTCGCCAGTTCTTGCCGGCGAAATTCGCGGTTCCAGTCGACCGAAGTTGACGCCGCCGAACTCGCCACCGCCTCGGTGTGTTCCAGCAGGTGCCGTGAATCATCGAGCCGCTTATCTGCTCTTTCAGCAATCGGCGTTTCAGCAACCGGCGTCGCGCTCGCATTCGCACTAGCAAAAATGGGTTCATCATCCGGAAAAGTTGCGGCCACAGGTGCCGCGGGCGTTGCCACCGATGTAGGAGAAGTAAAGCTCGTTTCCGTCTCGGTACGCGCTGAGTGCCGCTCCTGCGCCACAGGCGCTTGGGTCAATCCGCGGTATTTCGAGATCGATTCGCCCGGAAGCAGGATCGGCTGATATCCCGCTGGCGGTCCGAACTGCTGCGACCTGCCTGATTCCTGCGCACGCGGAGCAACCGGCGCGGGAGCGCTCTCCATCGAAGGCCGAGCAAACCGCGGCTCCGAGCTGCGCTCACGCCCATCGTTTCGCGCTTCGCTTCGTCCCTCGTTTCGTCCATCACTACGGCCATCGCCGCGTCCATCGCGGCGTCCGCCACGGCGACGGCGGCGTCCCCGGAAGCCTCCGCGCTCCCGGTCCGCGCCATCCCGGCCTCCGCCATCCAAAGACTCTTGCCCCACGCCCGCAGGCGAAGCATGCCGCGCACCGGCGTCGTGTTCCCCCGGAACGGAAGAAGCTTCCTCAAACACGGGTTGGCCTTCTCCGGCGTCCGTCGAAGCTGGACTTTCGCCGTCCTCCCCGTCTTGATGCGTGGCAGCCTGTCCCGCAGGCGCCCGCAGATCCTGCACCCCACGATTCGCCGGCACAACATCGGTCAAATCCTCGTCGTGCTCTTCCAACTCCATAAAGTCGGAAACGTACAGGAAGGCATCGCGCTCCAGGCCGATGTCGACGAAAGCAGATTGCATTCCAGGCAGCACCCGGGTCACGCGTCCCTTGTAAATGGACCCCGCCAGGGTGTATTCATTTTCGCGCTCGAGGTAGATTTCCGCGAGCAGATCGTCTTCCACCAGCCCCACCTTGGTCTCGTGCGGTGTGGAAGATACAAATAACTCTTTGTTCATTGATACTCCGGTCCCGCCCTGACTCATTTAAGAAGTCGAGCGGGCTTCACCGGGGCAAAGCGAGGAAGGAAGCGGGAGGATCGAGCGACGCGACACGGGCCCCGTATGGGGGACGGCTTGGGCTGAGGAGGTTTCTCCCTAACCGAATCCGCTGCACAAGCTTGGGTATCTTTTGCACTGTTCGCTTTACGTCTGCCGGGTTTGTGACCGCACTCTCAGACCGTTTCCGGTCGGGGGGCCGTTTCCCTGCCAGCAGCGTTATAGCTTCAATCCTGCCCGGCCTTCTACTGCTCATCTAGCCGGTGAAATGCCCCCTTTACGCGAGGGCGATCGATATTTTTGGGGCTGTGCCTCTTGGCACAGCAACTACTCCCTGCCATCTTCCTGTGTCAAAAAGAATCATGAACCTGGCTTATCAAGCCTGTTCACTCGGGCTGGCTCTTAAGTTCCTCCACCCAGCTAATTCACAAAGCGGCGCATTCGAACGTTCATTACCATGCCCAGCGCCAGGAACATGAACAACACAGAAGACCCGCCGTAACTCATTAGCGGCAAAGGTATTCCGGTGACCGGCATAAAACCGACCACCATGCCGACATTGACCAGGATATGGAAGCTAAGCACAGCCACCACACCCATCACCACGAACGTGCCTGCGCGGTCGGGCGCGGTTTGCGCGTTCTGGGTCAAACGCATCAGCACTATGAAGTATAACAGCAGAACCCCGAGCGCGCCCACGAATCCATGTTCCTCGGCAAACGCCGCAAAAATAAAATCCGTTTGTGGGACAGGTAAGAAAGCACCGTGTGTTTGCGAGCCTTTCCCGCCCCACAGCCCCCCCGAACCCACCGCGATCTTGGATTGCTCAACTTGGTACCCCGAGCCCTGCGGATCGTCTTCCGGGTGCTGGAAGCTGGTAAGTCGCTGCTTCTGGAAAGACTTCAAAATGTGAACCTGAGGGACGAAAAACACCGCTCCGATCGCAACTCCGGCTAGCAGAGCTACGGCCAATCCCTGCCTCCACTGCAACCCACCCAGAAAGACGCCCATCACCGCGATGGGCACATAGGTCAGGGCCGTGCCCAGGTCTGGCTGCTTCATGACCAGCAGCATCGGAATCAAAACAATGGCCCCGGCCTTCATGAAGTCCGGCCAGGAAAGTTCACGGTGCCGCAAGTCAGCGAAAAACTTCGCCATCGCCAATATGAGAATCAGCTTCACCCATTCGGACGGCTGAAAGTGATTCCCTCCCGGCATTTTGATCCAGCGCTTCGCCCCGAGAAACTTTTGCCCGAACAGCAACACCGCCACCAGCGAAGCAACCGCCGCAATGTAAAACCAGTGGATTCGCTCCAACAGCACCTGGTAATTAACCGCGCTGATCAGGAACATCGCCCCTAGGCCACCCAGAATCCAGTAAACCTGCCGGAGGTGTGACCCCGCAAACTTGGTGTGCATGGTGGCGCTGTGGATCTCCATCACCCCGAGCCCGCAGATCATCAACACAAAGATCAGCAGCAGCCAGTCAAAATCGCGAAATGAAACGTAGCGTGACATCAGTTCTCGGTTCTCAGTTCCCAGTTCTCAGTCTTGTCACCCTTCTCACACTGTCATCCTGAACGGAGCATGCTGGTTCGCGAAGCGAAGCAGCAGGCGGAGTCGAAGGACCCCTTACCGCTCATCTCTGCCGCAGGCTCGGCAAGGCGTTTTCTTTACGGTGAGTCACTCACCGCACTCCCGGCGCTGCAGCCGCCGCTACCAGCGGTTTCTTCGACAGATCAAAAACAAAGCGCCCGCCTTCCAGTTTGTCGCCGTTGGGTGCAGTCCATAGCGCTCCCATATCGACCTTGCCATCGCCCTTCGGTTTCTCGACCATCTTCTGTTGTGGCGTGCGATGCTGCTTGTCGACGTACGCCTTGATCACCTGGGTCGCCACCCGCGCCGCCAGTCTCCCGTGCTCGCCCCCTTGGAACAGCACGCAGACGATGACATCGGGATTCCGCCGCGGTGTGAATCCTACGAACCAACCGTTCTGTGCCAGATCGTCAGTGTTCTTAAATTTCGCCCGCGTCGCCAGCGAGACAATCTGCGCCGATCCCGTCTTTCCTGCGATGTCAATTCCGGGCACATGTGCCGAGGGCGCTGTGCCTTCCGGCAGCAGAACTCGCGACATCGCGTCCGTGATAAAGTTCCACCCCACCGGATCGATCGGAATGTTTTTCGTCTCAGCAACATGACTCGTCTCAACATATCCGCTGGGAAGCCCCGCCGGGTCGACCACGTGGGGCACAACCATGCGTCCACCCATCGAGATCGCCGCGATGGCACGCGTCAATTGCACCGGTGTTATCGCGACCGCCCCCTGTCCGATCCCGACCGAAATCGTCTCCCCGGCAAACCACTTCTGTTTGAAGTTGCGGATCTTCCATTCTTCCGACGGCATCACACCGCTCACTTCGTTAGGCAGGTCGATGCCGGTTTTCTGTCCCAGGCCAAGAGCGGTAGCGTATTTCGCGATGCGGTCGATGCCCAGCTTTTCCGCCAGCGTGTAGAAGAACACGTCGCAAGATTGGTAGATCGCCTTCTCCAGTTCGACGGGACCATGTCCGCCCTTCACCCAGCAGCCAAACCGTCGCCCATAAAACTCAGCGCTGCCCGCGCAGTTCACGTGGAGTGTCTGCGCAATTCCCTCCTGCCAGCCTGCCGTAGCCATGATGATTTTGAATGTCGACCCCGGCGCCAGCTGCGCCTGAATTGCTTTATTTAACAGCGGCTTGTCCGGGTCGTTCACCAGTTCATTCCACTGATCGCGCGACACCCGCACCGCGAAATCATTGGGATCAAACGTCGGCCGGCTCACCATCGCCAGGATTTCCCCGGTCCGCGGGTCCATCGCCACAATCGCTCCGTTCTTCCCTTCCAGAGCCTCTTCAGCTGCGATCTGCAGATCAATATCGAGTGTCAGCTTCAACTGTTTTCCGGGAATCGCATCCGTTTCTCCCAGCAATCCCACTTCGCGGCCATGGCTGTTCACCAGCGCCCGCCGCGCTCCGTTGGTGCCCATCAATGTGTTGTTGTATTGCCGCTCTACGCCCGACACTCCCACCACATCGCCCGGGCTATAGAGCTCGAACTGCGGCTGGTTCAACATGTCTTCCGTCACTTCGCCCACGTAGCCGATCAGGTGCGCCATGAACCCGTTGCGCGGATACAGGCGCCGGTGCGCGGTAATGGTATCCAGTTCCGGCAGTTCGTTGCGATGAGCATCAATGAATGCCAGGTCATCCGGAGTGATGTCTTCTTTCAATAAGATCGGCTGGTACTGCGGCATTGCGGCGAAGTGCCGGATCTTCGTACGCACTTCGTTCGCATCCAGGTGTAAGCCTTGCGCAATCAGGTCCACGTCAGCATTCAGGTCCCGGGCAGAGTCGCGCAGCAACAGGGCAGTAGAAGATGGATAGTTGTCCACGATGACGCGCCCTTCGCGGTCCAGGATCTTGCCCCGGGGCGCGAGAATCGGCACGTTGCGAATGCGGTTCTTTTCCGCCGCCGAGGCGTAGTGACCGCTCTCCATCACCTGCAGCTTCCACAGCCCGTAAGCCAAAATCAGGAAAATCCCCAGGATTACGTACTGCGCCGCCGTCAGGCGTATGCCGGATATTTTGTCGTCGCGGCTGAACATAAATCAGTGGGCAGTGGCTAGTGACCAGTCAAACCTCTTCCGAGATTTGTCGGTCACAATCTCAAAGTTGAATGTACTGGAGCTTTCAGATTTATTGTATCTTCAGCGGAGTCTCTGCAGTATCGACGCGGGTAACGGAAGTCACGCTTGCACCGAATTTCACTGGCCACTGACCACTGGCCACTGACCACTGCTCAAGTCCTCTGCTTGAACTTGTCCAGCACAAAGTACAACGCCACGCCCACCACGGCGTTCGCCAGACCGGCCAGAATTCCCCGACTCCAGCTCCAGTTCAGGGTCAGGTTAACCATGCCCCGCGCCACCGTGAAATAGACCGCGGCGTGAATCAGATAAAAGCCGAGCGTCACCAGCAAGCGCGTGCCGGCATTTTCTACATCGAGCTTGACGCCCAACGACGACGCCAGGTACCCCACGACTGTCTTGGCGATCCCATAGATTCCAATCGGATAGGGCCCCAACATGTCCTGGACCAGTCCGATCGCTGCTCCCGTCAACAGCCCGGAAATCGGGTTGCGCCGCGCCATCCCGAAGTAAATCGTTATGAGCAAGGGCAGGTCGAGATAGGAAAAGTAGGGAATCCGTCGCGGCAGGAACGCCTGCAGGAACAGCGCCAGCAGCGGCACGCCCACGGTCACCGGAACGCTGAACCGGTAGACCTCAATCTGCTCCTCAGATGTGTAAGTGATAGGCACGCTAGTGGGGACTATCTTCAGTTGCGGCGGGTGGCGGAGCAGTTTGCGGGGCGGGTTGGGGTGCGGGGGGCTTGGGCTGCGCCGTCGCCGGTTTCGCGGGAGAATTCGCAGAACCCGGAGCCTCGCTCATAGCGCCGCTTGCCGTGCCGGTCGTGGTTCCGGTTAAGCCCGCGCTCCCAGACGCACTCTTCGTGTCGGCAGCGCCGGAAGCTGGCTTCGGCACAACTTTTTTCACAACGTCGCCGGTGGATGGCTGCCCGGCCGCGTTCGCGCTATTGGGTTGGGACTTTGCAGAAACATTTTGCGGCGCACCCGCCACCGCAGCCGGCTTGTCCGGCACCGAAGGTAGCCGTCGCGCTAGAATGTCCGCCGCGCGCACTCTTGTGCCGCTTTCCGCAACCGCTTCCCGTTCTTGCTTTTCAGTCACGACCAGCACTTCCTCCAGTCGGCTCAGGTCGGCCGCCGGAGTCACCTTAACGCTCAGAAACATCTCTCTCCCCGGACCGACCTTGCTCACCGTGCCCACAGGCAATCCCTTGGGAAAGATCTGGTCGCCTCCGCTGCTCAAAATAGCCTCTCCCGGAGTGACCTGCTCATCATTCATCACCCGTTCCAGAACCAACTCGCCATTGGGAGTTCCGCGCAGCACACCCTGCAACCGCGACTTCTCCAGAAATACGCCCACCCCGCTGCTCTGATCGTTGATCATCAGCACCAGCGACGTTGAAGGATAAACAAGCCACACCTTCCCCACGATGCCGCCCGCCGTAATCACGGCCATGTCCGCCTTCAGCCCGGCGTTTTCCCCTTTGTCGATGTAAATGGACCGCGAGAGATCGCTGCCGCTCGAACCGATTACCTGCGCCGCCACCGTTTTCGAGATGAACTGCTCCTTAAACGCCAGCAGCGACTGCAACCGCTGCGCCTGGATCGCGTCTTCGCTAAGCCGCGCCTGCGCAAGCTTCATCTGCTCGATCTGATCTTTGAGTTGGCGGTTCTCGGCCCGCACTCCGCGCAGGAAGAAATAATCGTGTAGGACATTGCGTCCGCCGTTCTGCACCCAGACCACCCCGCGCTCGAATGGAGTGATCGCGCGCACCGCCCAGACGCGGATCAGACGCGTATTCTCCGCATCCGCACTCCGCTTCACCTGCACCGCCAGCCCCAACACCTGCAGAAACAAAACTCCCACCAGAATCGTCAGGTTGCGGTAACGGCCAAGCATGGATTCCATAAAGCAGTGGTCAGTGGCTAGTGGCTAGTGGTCAGTGAGTTCGGGACTGGCCACTGATCACTGATCATTGGCCACTGACCACTGTTATTCGATCGAAATCTTCCGCAGCAGCTTGAAGTCGCTGAGCATTTTTCCCGTGCCCAGCACCACGCTGCACAGCGGATCGTCGGCAATCGATACCGGCAGCCCGGTTTCTTCCCGGATGCGCTTGTCCAGATTCTTCAGCAGCGCCCCGCCGCCAGTCAGCACGATGCCCCGGTCGCTGATGTCGGCCGAAAGCTCCGGAGGCGTACGCTCCAGAGCCACGCGAATCGCATTCATAATCGTCGAAACGCACTCGCTCAACGCCTCGCGAATCTCGCCGTCGTCCACCGTAATAGTTTTCGGCACACCTTCAATCAGGTTGCGACCTTTGATCTCCATGGTCATCGGCTTGTCGAGTTGATGCGCGGAGCCAATCTCCATCTTGATCTGCTCGGCGGTACGTTCGCCGATCAGCAGATTATATTTTCGCTTCAGATAATTCATGATGGCTTCGTCCATCTGGTTCCCCGCCATCCGCACCGAACGCGAGTAAACGATCCCGCTCAAAGAAATCACTGCGATGTCGGTGGTGCCGCCGCCAATGTCGACCACCATGTTGCCGCTCGGTTCCGTAATCGGCAGGCCGGCTCCGATCGCCGCTACCATGGCCTGCTCCACCAAATGCACTTCACTCGCCTTGGCGCGATACGCCGAGTCCATGACCGCGCGCTTTTCCACCTGCGTAATTTCCGACGGCACTCCGATGACGATGCGCGGATGCACCAGCATCTTCCGGTTGTGCGCCTTCTGGATGAAGTAGTTCAACATCTTCTCCGTGACCTTGAAGTCGGCGATCACGCCGTCCTTCATGGGTTTAATGGCCACGATGTTGCCCGGCGTCCGGCCCAGCATCTCTTTCGCCTCTTTGCCCACGGCCTCCACTTCACCCGTGTTCTTGTTGATCGCGACAATTGAGGGCTCGTTGACCACAATGCCCTTGCCGCGCGCGTAGACCAGAGTGTTGGCCGTGCCCAGATCGATGGCCAGGTCGCTTGAGAACAAGCTGAACAGGGACCTGAGGTTGTGTGAATGGGACGAATGAAATCCGTTCTTTGACATTGACGAAGCTCTTCTCGCGATCCACATTGATCGCATTGTTGCCGGGCGAACCCGATTTACGCCATCCGGCTCTGCTGCATCCTCTCTCTAGTCTATGAGAGTCTCCGCAACCCCGCCGGGACCGAAGGTTCCTCGTACTGTTGGCCGGAACCCCATTTCGATTGTCATCCTGAGGCGGGCGCCCTTTGCCCGCCGAAGGATCTGGCCGAGCCGCGCGACGAGCCGCGTTCTTTGCGGCGCAATACTCGCGCGTCTGGCTCGCTTCCCTAATTACGACCGCGCTACTGCTCCCACCCCAACCCTACTGAATAATGATCTTCTTCTGCTGCGTATTCACTCCGCCCTGCGCCGTCTGTGCCGTCACCGTAATCACGGCTTCCCCCGTCGTCAGCGGCGGCGTGAAGTAATGGAACGTCCCATCGGTCGACACCATCGGGACCTCCCGCCCGTTCACCATGACTCGTGCGCCGATCTGCGTCTTCCCCGTCACCTCAATGACGTGCCCATGCTGAATGAAGGGGTCCAGTTCCAGGTCAATCGCTTCCGTCTGCTTGCCCTTGGCAATGATGGTGAAGCGGTTCTTCTCGCTCTCCACCGATTCCTTCCCCGACGCTTCGTACGACTGTACCACCCAGTAGTACGCTCCTTCGCCCAGGCTTGTAACCGTAACATCCGCCGTGTTTACTTTCTTGTCAACCAGGGTGGACGAAAAATAAGGGTTCCTCGAGATTCGCAGCCGGTATCCCACCGCATTCGCCATCGCCGTCCACGAGAACTCCACATCCTTGGTCGCCTCTCCGGAAGTGAAGATTGGCGCCATGTTAGCGGGAGAAATCGGCGTCGGCGGCCCCGTCCCTTTCGCCTTCTCCATGTGCGTTTCTGCCGCCTGGAAGCTCACTTTCTCCCAGTTGGCCAATTGCACGGTTTCTCCGTTGCGCGAAACCTCGCCTGTGCCCTTCTTCATCAGGATTTCGTGCTGATCCGCCTTGGGATCGTTGTGTACCTGCGCCGTCGATTCCGGAGCCAGCGAAGCCGTCGCTCC
>Ga0209624_10002294_pt1 | contig 14213 bp, 15 predicted proteins | sample JacPinW_OM2H0_O1_FD_188565 | JGI IMG/M metagenome (GOLD analysis project Ga0209624, IMG submission 188565) | Forest soil microbial communities from Algoma, Ontario, Canada - Jack Pine, Ontario site 1_JW_OM2H0_O1 (SPAdes) (version 2) | ecosystem: Environmental > Terrestrial > Soil > Boreal...
GTCTTCTTCGCTATCGTCATCCATGTCCTTACCTCTCTGCTGGTTGGATTGCTCTATGGGGCGATGTTACCAATGACTTCTCGCCGTCCAATTCTTCTGGGCGGCCTGGTCGCTCCGATTCTCTGGACAGGATTGATACACAGCATCCTGGGGCTCATCGATCCGTTACTGAATCGGCTGATCGATTGGCCGTGGTTCGTTGCATCGCAGGTTGCGTTTGGTGTTGTGGCGGGGCTTATCGTCGTCCGGCAGGCGCGCGTGCGTGTCGGTCAGTTCCTGCCTTTCTTGATGCGTGCTGGTTTTGAGGCTCCGGGCGTCAGCGGCCAAAAGGGCAGCGGAAGTGAATCTCGATGAGACGTACTTTCACCACTTTCGGCCTGATGATCTTTGCGTGTCTCAATTTGAGCGGGTGTGCGGATGCGCCTGGGCAGAAAGTTGCTAACGACACGCCGATAACGCCAGGCGCGATTTCCGATTTCGGTGTTTTGTACCGCGCGAACTGTGCAGGCTGTCACGGCGCGAACGGAGAAGGGGGAGGAGCCATCGCACTCGCCGATCCCGTGTACTTGGCGATAGTGGACGACGCAACTCTGCACAGAGTGACTGCCAATGGAATTCAGGGCACCTCGATGCCTGCTTTTGCGCAAAGCGCCGGCGGAATGCTAACCGACAAGCAGATTGACACGATTGCCAGCGGAATTCGGGAGCACTGGTCAAAGGCCGATGCCTTACAGGGCGCGGTCCCGCCGCCACATTCATCGACTGATTCGGGGAACGGTTCGCGCGGTGCGGAAGTCTATGCCACCCATTGCCAGTCGTGCCATGGCACTGGGGGGCGTGGCGGGCAGCACGCAAGCTCCATTGTCGACGGGTCATTTCTTGCGATGCTGAGCGATCAAGAGCTTCGAACAATTGTAATCGTCGGTCGTCCTGAGCTTGGCGCACCGGACTGGAGGGCCGACCTGCCCGGAAACCCACTGTCCGCCCAGGACGTGTCCGACGTGGTGGCTTGGCTTGCCTCTCAGCGACCGCAATTCCCGGGCCAACCGTATAAAGGTTCGGGCAAATCAACAGGAGAAAGTCCATGACTGTGCCAGCGGACCTAACGCGGCGTGAGCTCTTCATGAAGATCGGAATCGCACTCAACGGCATCGTGGGAGTGATTCTCGCCGCACCGATCTTGCGTTACCTCCTCTCGCCTGTTTCCCGCGACCGGAGCAAGAGCGCTGAGTCGTGGGTTGCTCTAGGGGGGCTTGAACAATTTCCGTCTGGCGAGACGCGCCTTGCGACGTACCGGAATCCCGTCGTGACTCCCTCCGATGGCCAGACCGCAGACATCGCCTGTTGGGTTCGAAATGTCGACGGAAAAAGTTTCCAGGTCTTCGCCATCAATTGTGCTCACCTCGGGTGTCCGGTCCGCTGGTTTCCGCACTCTGGCCTTTTCATGTGCCCCTGCCATGGCGGTGCGTACTACCAGGATGGCTCCCGCGCTTCCGGGCCCCCGGAACGCGGGTTGTTCCAGTACGACTACAGAATCCAGGGTCGACAGCTGTTCATTCGAGCCAGCCAGCTGCCAACACCGGGACAACCAAGTCAGGCGTCGAATCTCGTCCGAGAGATACAACCATGCGTCTGATCGCTTCGATCGGGAAATGGCTGGACGCACGGCTGCAGCTCGGCAGCTCGATTCGCGAAACTGCGCAGCATGAGGTTCCGCGCGAAACTGCTAGCTGGTTTTATGTCTTCGGCAGCGCCGCCTTTGTCGTTTTCCTACTTCAAATTGTGACTGGGATCTTACTTGCGCTCATCTACGTCCCTTCCGCCGCAGAAGCATGGAGCAGCCTGCAGACCCTGAATCACAGCGTGCCGTTGGGCTGGTACATTCGCGCCCTCCATGGATGGGGCTCGAATTTCATGGTTGCGATCGTTCTCATTCACATGGTTCAAGTCTTTCTATTTGGGGCATACAAATACCCGCGCGAGCTCACATGGATAGTGGGCGTGTTCCTGTTGCTTATTACCCTTGGAATGGCTTTCACCGGTCAGGTCCTCCGATTTGATCAGGACGCCTATTGGGGGCTTGGAATCGGCGCATCGATTGCTAGTCGCGTGCCCGTGCTGGGGCCTTCCATCGTGCACCTGATGCTCGGTGGCCCAATTATTGCAGGAGCAACGCTCTCACGCTTTTTCGCTTTGCATGTCTTCGTCGTCCCCGGACTGCTGATTGCATTCGTGGCGGTCCATCTCCTGATGGTTGTAAAACTGGGAATCAACGAATGGCCGATGCCCGGGCGACTGGTCCGGAAAACGACTTATGAAAAGGAGTACCACGAACTCACCAAGAAGGACGGTTTGCCGTTTGTTCCGGGGGCCATCTGGAAGGACCTATTCTTTGCCGCGTTTGTCTTATTATCCGTTGGCGCCTGTGCGTATTACTTTGGGCCATTCGGGCCCTCGGGACCGCCAGATCCCACGATTATCCAGACAGCCCCTAAGCCGGATTTCTTTTTCCTGTGGCTTTATGCCGTGCTTTCGTTTCTGCCGCCCTCCATGGAAACTCCTGTTTTGCTGATTGGTCCGGTTCTCGGAATTCTGGCTCTGCTGCTTCTGCCGTTTGTCTTTGGCGAAGGAGAGAAGAGTTGGCGCCGCAGACCTATTGCGGTCCTCACGATTCTGCTGGTCGCGGTTTCATTGACAGCATTTACGCAGCTAGGCGAGCACACACCATGGAGTCCCATGATGGATGCCTGGAGCGGGATTCCGATCCCAAGGGATTTCTTGCGCAACCGGACGGCGCTGGAACGCCAAGGAGCCTTGGTCTTCCAGGTCAAGCAGTGTCACAACTGTCACTCTCTGGGTGAAGAGGGCGGAAAGCGCGGGCCGGCCCTTGATGCAGTGGCGTTGCGGCTCACGCAAGATCAACTGATTCGACAAGTCATCCAGGGCGGCGGGAACATGCCTGCTTACGGCAAGAACCTCAGCCCGGCAGAGACGACGGCCCTGGTCGCATTTCTGGAGACGCTGCATCCTGCAGGACAGCGGCCTGCCCAGGACGCCTCGCGGTCGGTTGTACTCGAGGACAACACGCAGCCGGGCACATCGAACCCCAGGTAGATTGAGATGGTCACAAGCACTCAAGTTCTGCTGCACTCGTGGTCGCCTCCCCTGGTGGTGAACGCATCACTGTGTCTTGCAATTGTGGTTTATGTGAAGGGTTGGATTCGGGTTCAGGCCGCATTTCCCAACCTGATTTCCCCACGGCGGCTCGCTGCATTTCTCGCCGGTGTCGCAGGAACATGGCTCGCCATCGGGTCGCCCCTGGAAGCCTTCGATGATGTCTCGCTTACGGCTCATATGGTGCAGCACTTGTTGCTCATGAGCTTCTCGCCGCCGCTGATCTTGCTTGGTTGGCCCGCTCTTCCATTGTTGCGCGGGCTGCCGCAATGGATCGTTCGCCCCGTAGTCGGCCCGGTTTCCCGTTCCGCGCTTTTCAAACTGCTTGCAGGCGTCGTTACGCACCCGGTTCTTTGCTGGCTTGCTGCCGCGTTTGCGCTGGTCGGGTGGCACCTACCCGGCGTGTTCGATGCCGCATTGCGCTGGGACTGGCTGCATGACCTGGAACACGCTTCATTCTTTGCCGTCGGCCTTCTGTTCTGGTGGCCGGTGGTTCAACCGTGGCCGAGTACCAACCGATGGCCGCGTTGGTTGATTCCGCTCTATCTTTTCTGTGCCACTTTGCCCTGTGACGTGCTCTCTGCGTTTCTCGCGTTTTGCGACCGGGTTGTCTATGTGTCGTATCTCTCTGGGCCGCCGATGTTTGGAATTTCGCCATTGCAGGACCAGGAGTGCGCAGCCGCGCTCATGTGGGTGACTGTGACGCTTGTACTTTTGATTCCGGCAGTTGTGGTCACGATGGAGATTCTCTCTCCCACGAAAGCACCTTGGGCGACAGAGGTGCGGACCGGGTCAGGGGGAGTCGCCGACCAATATCTCCATATATCGAAGCTCGAGGTCCTCTGAACGTGGCTACCGAGCAGACAACTCCCCTCATCGAGAGGGCAACGGTTTCAACACCACACAGGGCAGCCGCAGTCTATGCGACCGCGCTCGACTACTGGGCTCTCACCAAACCTGAAGTGAATTTCCTGATTCTTGTCACAACGTTTGTAGCCTTCCATTTGGCCTCCAGTGCCGGTGCTGCTCCCGCCGGGACTGCCATTCATACGCTCGTAGGCACGCTGCTTGTCGCCAGCGGTGCCGCGACGCTGAATCAGTTTCTAGAGCGCTCGTTCGATGCCCAGATGCGAAGGACTGCGCGACGACCTCTGGCTGCTGGAAAACTCAGTCCTTTGAGCGCCCTCTGGTTCGGACTTATCTTGTCGGTGTCAGGAGCGCTGTACCTGGCGGCGCTAAATATGCTGACGTCTCTGCTTGCCGTGCTTACACTGCTGAGCTATCTGTTCTTGTACACACCTCTGAAACGCAAGACGCCACTGTGCACCCTGGTTGGAGCTTTTCCCGGAGCTGCACCTCCCTTGATTGGTTGGGCTGCGGCGCGAGGCCGGCTGGACCCAGAGGCCTGGGTGCTCTTTCTCATCGTCTTTCTTTGGCAGTTTCCTCATTTCATGGCGATTGCCTGGATGTACCGAGCCGATTACTTGCGGGCCGGCTATCACGTCCTGCCTCGACAGGCATGGCGAGATCGGTTTGTGATCTGGCAGAGCTTGGCTTGTTCGCTCATTCTCGTCCCCGTTGCCTTAATTCCAGCTTTCACGTGGGACTTGGGCGCCTTTTATTCGCTCGGCGCAGCCCTGCTCAGTTTGGGCTTTCTTTACTTCAGCGAACGCTTTGCTGTCCACGGATCGAACACAACGGCGAGACAACTCCTCGTATATTCGATCCTTTACCTGCTGCTGCTGTTCACTCTGTTGGTTTTGGATACAAAATGACGCCCACGCACATTGTGACGATGAGCCCGGCCATGGCGGCTCTGTTTGGTTCGCTGGTGGGCGCCCTCGGCTCAAGTGTGAGCACTTGGATTACCCAGAGACATGCAGATCGGCGTGACTTGATCGCGAGAAGAATTTTCTATCGTGTGCAGTTGTACTCCGATTTCATCAGCGAAAGCACACGGGTTTTGGTCGACGCACTCGAGAATAATTTCAGGGATCCTGACAAAATTATACCTGCGTACGCGCTGTTGAGCCGGATTCGGCTTACTTCCTCTGAAAACGTATTAGCAAGCGCAGAGGAACTTGTGAGAAATATCGTAAAGGACTATGGCGAGCCGAACCTGACACCGGAGGAAATCCGATCCAGGGCCCTGAGCGGCAACGATCCGTTGAAGCGTTTCAGCGAGACCTGTCGCGCGGAACTCGACTCGCTGCGAGACGACCTGTGAATACCCGCGATGGTGGGAGGCCAACAATGTCACGATTCTTGCGGGCGGCCGTCTTGGTCGCCTTGATTTCAGCAGTTGTCTCGCTTTCGTTTTCTCAGACCAATCCTGATTTGCGGACTTACTTCACGGAGTACATCGGGCTGAGCGATGATCAGATCGCGGCCATCCGCAACGGCGACGCCGTTACCAAGAATCTGCGATCCCGCACCGCGGATGAAATCTTCGTGTTCGGGGCCGTGTATATCAAGGCAGAAGCGGACAGCTATCTGAAGTTTTCTCGCGACTTCGACCGCCTTCGCTCGCTTCCGGGGTACCTCGCGATCCACCAATTCAGCAACCCGCCTCAGCTCTCTGACCTAAAGGATTTTGCGTTTGATGACGAAGACATCAAGGCGCTGAAGAATTGCAAGACCGGCGACTGCGAGGTTCAAATGCCCACAAGCTCAATTGAGGAACTGCATGGCTCGGTAGACCTTTCCGCTCCGGATGCGGAAGCACAGGTCGATCGGTTGCTCCAGCAAACAGTGCTCGATCGCCTCACAGCATACCAACGGGAAGGAAACCAGGTTCTGGGCCCGTACAACGATAAGCGCCACCCCACACTGGTGCCCGAGCAGTTCAAATACATGCTCAGCTATTCAAAAGCCCTACCGAGGTATTTTCCGGATTTCGATAATTATCTTCTTAACTACCCAGCCGGCCAGCCCTCTGACGTCGAGAATACCTTCTACTGGGCAAAAGTGAAATTTGGACTGAAACCTACCCTTCGTGTGGTGCACGTGCTGACGTTACGGCGAGAAACTCCGGCAGGGCCAGTCATCGTCGTAGCCGAAAAACAGCTCTATTCGAGCCACTATTTTGAAACCGCGCTGGACCTTGCCTTTTGTATTCCCGAGACGGCCGATTCCTCAGGTCGTGGGTTCTACCTCATCATGGCGATGGGCTCTGAGCAGGCCGGACTCACCGGTTTCAAAGGATCGATCGTCCGGAAGGTCGCCGTGGACCGCTCGGCGTCTTCGCTTCAGAAGTCGCTCATGGCCATCAAGAACTCTCTAGAAAGTAGATAAGGGCATCCAGACCCTCACCCAGATGGAGGCCTTTCAAGGCTCCAGATATATTTTCCTCGATCGAGAACGACAGCGCCGCCCAAAACGAACCAGCGTTGCCGCGCCTCAAGCAACATTGCCCGCATCCGCCCTGGTGTAAATCCACGATTCATTCCTGTCCGGACAATGCCTTCATCACGACTCACTCTTGTTGACTCCACACGAAGGTCCCAGACGAGTGTCAATACCTGGGCAGTTGCGAGCAAGCTAACAGCAACGTCGGACCTCAACTTCGTGCGAGCGACGTAAACCGCGCTGATTCTTCACGCTAGATGAACGGCCGATTGGGCGATGAAATGCCTCTTCTCTATGTGTGTCTTGCTCCCCCTGTCCTGATTGCTGGGCGACGAGGGAAGCGGGAAGGATTCCGCCGCCGGATGGGAGATTGATCTGTTCTTCCTGCCGAGCAAAGGTTCACAGACCCATGAGCACACTTGCCATAGAGCGAGACCAGACTGGGAACCAAACACGCGCCTTTGTCATTGCTTGGGGCATCACGGTTATTTTCTACTTCCTCGAATATGCAGTGAGGTCTTGTCCGGCGGTGATGATTCCTGAGTTGGAATCCTCATTTCACACGACGGCGCTCGGCATCAGTGCGATTCTCGGGGCCTACTACTACACCTATTCCACGATGAGCTTGGTCGCCGGAGCGGCCCTGGACCATCTGGGAGCTAAACGCACAGTGCCTGTCGGCGCTGTCATTTTGGGTATCGGGTGCCTCTTCTTTAGCGCAGCCGCCGTATCGGCAGGTGACATCGGGCGACTGCTCCAGGGAGCCGGCTCCGCTTTCGCGTTCACGGGCGCCGTTTACCTCGCCGCGCACGGCTTCTCCGCACGCTACCTGGCAACGGCAATTGGTGTCACGCAATGTGTTGGAATGCTGGGCGGTTCGGCCGGCCAGTTCGTAGTCGGGCCCATGATCGAACAGGGAGTCGCCGTCCATACGCTCTGGGTCGGGTTGGGGATCGTTATCATTCTGGTCGGGCTGCTCCTGTATGTGGCGACCCCGAAGGAGCAGTTTGGAGCTCACGCCCAAGAAGGAGGCTTCCGTTCCATCCTCAAGCCGTACAAGATCGTGTTTTCGAATCCCCAGTCATATCTCTGCGGAATCATCGCAGGGTTACTTTTCGCCCCAACCACGATCGGCGACATGATTTGGGGTGTAGCGTCGTTTCAAAAAGACCTCCAATTTTCCTATCACAACGCGGTGGTCATCGCTTCGATGGTTCCTCTCGGCTGGGTCTTCGGATGCCCACTGCTCGGATGGCTTTCGGACCGCATTGGAAGGCGGAAACCCGTAATCATTGGAAGCGCGTTGTTTATGGTCGCTGCGGCCCTCCAAATCGCCTTGAGGCCCCTTCCGATTCCGCCGCATGTCGCAATGATTCTGTTTGGCGTCGGGTCGGGCGCCGCGATGATCCCATACAGTGTGATCAAAGAGGTCAACCCCGACAGTGTGAAGGGCAGCGCCACGGGTGGCATCAATTTCCTGGTTTTTGCCATCACCGCGTTTCTGGGTCCGATTTATGCAAAACACGTAGGCAAAGGAATCGGCAACTCTGTGAACCTGCACTTGCATTTTCAGAGGGGCGCATTTTTTTGGATTGCATGCTGTGCCGCCGCAGTGGTCGTCACGTTTTTTGTGCGAGAGACCGGACCTGCAGCGCGTACGACATCAGCAGCAAAGTAGGAACAGATCGCGGCACAGACTGAAATCGACTTTGCCGCTCGAATTCTCGATCCGTCTGGCTTCAAGTTACACAGGCGAATAAGGAGGCAACAAATGCCACATCGAGTTGCAGATGAATTGATCCGCAGACTTGCCGAAGCGGGCGTGGAAAGGATTTACGGTGTAGTGGGCGACAGCATGAATCCGGTGACGGATGCACTGCGGCTGAACAGCAAAGTTAAATGGATCCATGTGCGCCACGAAGAATCCGGCGCGTTTGCGGCCGGCGCGGAGGCACAGCTCACCGGCAAGCTCACCGCCTGCGGGGGGAGCTGCGGCCCCGGCAATCTCCACCTGATCAACGGACTTTTCGACGCTCACCGCAGTAACGCTCCGGTGCTTGCAATCGCGTCGCATATACCCACCAGCGAAATCGGCACGGGATATTTTCAGGAGACGCACCCGGAAATCCTGTTCAAGGAATGCAGCCACTATTGCGAGATGATCTCGAATCCGGCTCAGTTCGAGCGCGTTCTTCACATCGCGATGCAAAACGCAGTCGGAAAAGGCGGGGTGGGCGTGATCGTGCTGCCCGGCGACGTGGGCGGTGCGGATCTGCCTGCCGAGGGGTCACCCCGTTCTCTGGTGGGTCGCAGGCCGACTGTCCGTCCCGGTGAAAAGGAGCTGGCGCGTTTGGCGGAGCTGATCAACTCCGGTAAAAAAGTTGCGCTCTTCTGCGGCATAGGATGCGAAAACGCTCACGATGAGGTGGTCGCTCTCGCGGAGAAAGTGAAGGCTCCGGTGGGGCATAGCTACCGGGGAAAGGCGTTCGTCGAATACGACAACCCTTACGACGTGGGAATGACCGGAATGATTGGTTTCGGGACGGCTTACGAGGCGATCCACGAGTGCGATCTACTACTGCTGCTGGGCACTGATTTTCCGTATGACAAATTCCTGCCGACAAAGTCAAAGATCGCGCAAATCGACGTCCGGGTTGAGCGTCTGGGACGGCGAAGCAGACTCGATCTCGGAATTTGGGGCGACGTACGCGAGACGCTACAAGCGTTGATGCCGATGCTGGATACAAAGCCGGACCGGGAATTCCTGGTTTCCATGGTCAGCAAACACAAAGAGGCCCTTCGAAAAATGAATGTGTACGTTGACCACGTGGGAAAACGCACGCCCATGCACCCGGAGCCGGTGGCCGCGGCGTTGAGTGAAGTTGCGGCGCCCGACGCGATCTTTACCGCCGACACTGGCATGTGTAACGTCTGGTCTGCCCGATACATTAAGGCGTCCAAGGGCCGGCGCCTCATAGGTTCCTTCAACCACGGGTCGATGGCGAACGCGCTCCCCCAGGCCATCGGCGCCCAATGTGCCTATCCCGGACGCCAGGTGATCTCGATGTCGGGGGATGGCGGTCTAGCAATGCTTCTGGGGGACTTGTTGACCATCACACAGTACGACCTCCCTATTAAGGTACTTGTGTTCGACAACAGCGCTCTAGGGATGGTGAAACTTGAGATGGAAACCGGGGGATTTCCCGACTATCAAACCGACCTCAAGAATCCAAACTTCGCGAAGCTCGCCGAGGCCATCGGAATGATGGGTGTGAGAATCGAAAACCCCGCTGATTTGACCTCGGGCATCAAGAAGGCGCTGCAGCATTCGGGCCCGGCGCTCGTTGATGTGGTGACCGATCCCAATGCCCTTTCGATACCTTCTCATGCCGACCGGTCGCAGGCCGTCGGATTCGCGCTGGCCATGGGAAAGATGGTGCTCTCCGGGAACATCGCGGAAGTGGTGGCCACGATCGAGGGCAATATTCGACATACCAGCGAGGCACTGGACTCGCTCTAGACCGATACTCGAGATGGTCGAGGCCGCCTTGGCCGAACCAGTCTCCATCGGAATGCAACTTCCGTCGGATTGCCGCACGCCGAGGTGGGGTGTGGCAATCCCCGGGGACAGGTGTAGGTGACGACGTCAGGCGAGTGTCACCCGCCTAATGACAGCGAGGTTTGCGATGCGAATCCTTTTACGAAGCCTATGGCTCCTGTTGATGGTACCTGGCCTTGCCTGTGGCCAGACTGCCGCTCGCCCGGCCGATTCTTCTGCGAGCACCTCAGACGTTGGGACTCAGCTGGACGCTCTCCGTGAATCACTTTTGCGAACCCAGCTGCAAGTCGCGGCACAACAGCAAGAAATCCAACTCCTGAAAGCGCAGTTGAGAGGCGGCCAATCTGGCACCGGTGGCGCGCTGGTATCCGCTGCGGAGGAAGTTCGGCCCAATCCGACTGGGACCAACGCGAATCCGTCAGACCTTGCGCCGGTAACCCCGCACGACGATGTGAACACCCCGAGCCCTGCTGCGGATCCGCGGCCTCAGCAAACGGGACAGGCGGCTCCGCCGGCATCCATCAAACTGGGCGACGCTGTTCTGACTCCGGGCGGATTCGTCGATTTCGAGAATATATTTAGGACCACAAACACCCAGAGCAACATCGCCACTAATTTCGCCGGCATACCTTTCAGTAACACTTCCCTCGGAAGAGTCTCTGAGTTTCGCACCACAGCGCAGTTCTCCCGCCTGAACTTCAAGATCGAGGACAGTTTCAAAGGGACTGACATCATGGGCTACGTCGAAGGCGACTTCAGCGGAAACAGCGCTGCCAGCGTCTATCAAAGCGTCAACGGTCTCTCCAACCGATTGCGGCTCTACTTTGGGTATGTGAGGCGCGGCAAGTGGGTCGTTGTGGGCGGACAAACCTGGAGCTGGCTGACGCCCAACCGTGATGGCATCGGGCCAATACCGTCCGATTTGGCCGTCACGTACAACGAGGATCAAAACCTTGGCGTCGGAGTGCCTTATACGCGAGCCGCCGAATTACGCGTCGGTTACCACGCGAACGAGCATTGGGCTATCGGGGTAGGTATTGAAAATTCCAACCAGTTTATCGGCAACTATGTCGCGCTCCCAGCACAGTTCACAGCAATTGGCTCGCAGTTCGATAACAACGCCAATGCCGGAGCGGCGAACCTTATGCCAGACATTATCGCCAAGACCACCTATGACGCAAATCTCTCAGCCCGACACTTCCATGCCGAACTTACGGGTTTCTTCACCGGCGCCCACGCTTCGGTGACGCCCATTGGATCGGCTTCGTTTGACACGCACAAAGCGTTCGGAGGTGGAGGCCAATTCGCCACGAATTACGAATTGATCCCCAATAAGCTCGTTGTCCTCGCGAACGTGTTTTGGAGCGACGGTGGTGCTCACTACCTCGTAGGAACGGGACCGGAACTCGTGGTTCGCCCTGACGCGGCTGGTACCGACGTCAACCTTTCCATGATGCATGCCGGAGCGGGCTCTGCAGGTCTCGAATGGAGGGCCAGCCCAAAGGAAGCGTTTGCCGTTTACTACGGCGCGGATTATTACGGCCGAAATTTCTTCCCCGACACGACAAACACCGCGCATCCGGGAACGATTATCGGTTATGGCGGTCCGAATTCGCCCAACACAAATAATCGCGCCATCCAGCAGGTCACGTTCGATTGGCTGCTGACTTTTTGGAAGAGCGAGAAACACGGAGCGCTGCAGTATTACACAGAGTATTCCTATCTGACCCGCGCTCCCTGGTTCGTGGCTCCCGGTGACCCCAAGAATGCGCACCTCAGCATGGTTTACGCCGGCATCCGTTACGTTCTGCCGTCGACTTCAGGCACTCTGCTGCGCGTGCCTTACCCCAATTGATGATCAATATGAGGTTGGTCGAGCTATTTCCGCGGGTTCACTCGCCCACCGCAGGTTCCGGGCACGTGCTGATCGGATGCGCAGGTGAGGTCTGTGGAGCGAAGGAGGCTTCAGTGCTGAGGGACTCACCCACTCTTTCCACGGTTCACACACCTTCACCCTATCCAACGTCGCGAGTTGTTCTGCGCGAAAGCTTTGAAGAGTGCCGGGGCTACCGTGGTGATGGGATCGATATCGTTCATCCTGCGGCAGGAGGCTAAGTGTGGGTAAACCCGTTCTGGTGGTGACTAGCCGCTATACGAAGGAAGTCGAAGACCGCATCGACCGCAATTACAACGCTCGACGAAATCCGGACCAGTTTCCTTTCACGCAGCAGAAGCTGCTCTCCGCAGCCGAAGGAGCCGACGCAATGTTCATCACGCCGGCAGACTGGTTGGACTCCGGGTTTTTCCAGAAAGTCTCGCCCACGTTAAAAATCGTCACCACATACTCGGTGGGTTTTGAGCATATCGATCTGGAAGCCGCCGCTCGCAGGCAGATTTCAGTCGCCTATACTCCTGGTGTCAACAGTGAAGCAACCGCCGACATTGCCATGTTGCTCTTGCTAGGTGCTTCGCGTCGCGCCTACGAGGCCCAGGAACTGGTGCGAACAGGAGCGTGGAAGCCCCTAAGTCCCGACATGCTCTTGGGATGGCAAGTCGGTGGCAGGGTCCTCGGCATTCTCGGAATGGGGCGCGTCGGACAAGCCCTGGCGCGTCGGGCGCGGGGATTCGGGATGAAGATCCACTATTCCGACACTGCTGAGTTACCGGCGGAAATCACAGGCGACGCCGTCTACCACAAGGATCCGTCTGACCTGCTTCGCGTAAGCAGGTTCTTAAGCCTGCACGCGCCAGAATCTCCTGAAACCCATCACTTCTTGAACTCGACAACGATAGGTCTGTTGCCCCTCGGGGCCGTCGTGGTGAACACTTCTCGCGGCGGATTGGTGGTCGACGACGATCTCATCGCTGGTCTCAAGAGCGGCCATATCGCCGCCGCCGGACTCGACGTATTCGAAGGCGAGCCAAAGCTCAATCCCGAATATATTTCGCTGAAAAACACATTTCTATTGCCGCATGTGGGCAGCGCCACGATCGAAACCCGTACAGCGATGGGCATGCTGGCCCTCGACAACGTGGACGCAGTCCTGAATGGGAGGCCTGCGCCGACTCCCGTCCCGCCCTTGTCTCAGGTCAGAGTCTCATAAGCCCTCACCGCGACGACGCCCTTTGAAAGTAAACGACGTCTTCAAATAAAGCAGCCGAGACTATCTCCAAAACCTTGTTGTACTCTGCCGTCCGGCCACACGACGATCGGCACGAGGCTACCGTATTTGCGGGCTTCGTCGAGCACACTTTGACTTAACTCAACGCGCCGTTCGTCGTATGCGACGCCTTCGGCGTCCCACTTTTGAAGAAGCTTCATGCACGCGTCACAACCCCGGATCGTATAGACGACTGGAACTTCTTGCGGCGGCTCCTGGTTCATGACCTTACGCGTGGTTTGGAATATGGAGAGCCGTCGAAAGAAGCGCACGGATCTCCTGGATCGCTTCTTTCCGCCAGGCGGAGAAACGCGGAGTGATTTTGGCAATCAGTGCCTGGACGAAGGCCGAGCGGACTGCATCAGGCACCGTCGCGTACGTAGTGTCCGGTGGTAGACCCAGATTGGTGCTGATTTCTCCGATTGCCGCCGCCAACTCTTTGTGTGCACCGACCGAGCGCTCCAGAAAATGAGTTATGTACCGATGCTCTTTTGTATAGAACACAAAGACCGGTATTGCGCGCGATTTCCCGTTGTTACTGAGATATTCGTCCATGATGTCCGGATTGTCATCGCGCCGGAAAACACGCAGCTCGGCACCGGTCGCTTCGGCAATGCGAACGATCGTGGGAAGCTCGCGGTAGACGTCCCCGCACCAGTCTTCGGCTAACGCCAGAATCTTTGCCGGGCCGTTTGGTAGCGCGGCCGCCCTGCTGAAGAAGGCGAGATCCTCCTCGGTTATCGCCGGATCTTTGTAAAACTGTTCGAACTTGTCGCGATTGACCTTTGCCTGCGCCAAGAAATCGACATAGCGGAGTCCTTCTTCAAAACGAGTGGGTGTAACCACGCTGGTTGCTTCAAGCATGCTCTCCTCCGAATAGCTCAGTGAAACTGATCGTACGCGTAATTAGATGCGCATAGCGAGATCTCGTTGCGACAAGCTTCTCTTCCGAGAGTTCCCCGGGGGCGGCG
>Ga0209624_10002295_pt1 | contig 14211 bp, 14 predicted proteins | sample JacPinW_OM2H0_O1_FD_188565 | JGI IMG/M metagenome (GOLD analysis project Ga0209624, IMG submission 188565) | Forest soil microbial communities from Algoma, Ontario, Canada - Jack Pine, Ontario site 1_JW_OM2H0_O1 (SPAdes) (version 2) | ecosystem: Environmental > Terrestrial > Soil > Boreal...
CTGGAATTACACCTGTTTCGTCCGGCATGAGCATGATTCCCGATACCTACATTAAGCTCGAAGGCGCTGCGGCCAACACCATGATCCGCCTGATGGAAGCGCTCGAAGAGCACGACGACGTGCAGAACGTGCATGCCAACTTCGACATCGACCAGAAATTGCTGGAAGAAGTCGCAGGCTAATCTTCAGATTTGTTTCAGCGAGCCGCCCACACGGGGCGGCTTTCTTTTTGCCTCGCTGATGGTCCACGCATTCACCGTTCCGAAGTTTTCAACATCTTCGTGGAAAACACTGTGGAAAAGGACTCACGCGCGGGCGTAAGTGATTCATCGAGAGATGCTTCAACACATTGCACCGGAGAGAGTGCTGGCACCTTCGTGGTGCAACCCGCGAGTAGAATCGGAACCAGTCCTCGGTTTCTGGTTCTCAGTTTTGAATTCGGGCCGTCGTTAGAATAGCGTTTCAGAGACTGAGAACCGAGAACTGAGAACTGCCTTTGAAATCCCGCCTCGACAAACTTCTTGTAGACCGTGGTCTCGCCGCGTCGCGCGATCGCGCGCAGGCGCTGATCCTCGCGGGCAAAGTGTTGGTCAACGATCAGAAACTCGAAAAGGCAGGAGCGCAGGTCGAACTGGAATGTTCGATTCGCTTGCTCGGCGAAGATTTGAAGTATGTCAGCCGCGGGGGACTCAAGCTGGAGCGCGCGCTGGATCATTGGAAGATCGCCGTCGATGGGAAACTGTGTCTCGATGTCGGCGCGTCGACCGGAGGATTCACAGACTGCCTGCTGCAGCGAGGCGCGGCGCGCGTCGTCGCCGTCGACACCGGTTACGGCCAGATGGATTTCGGACTCCGGCAGGATCCACGTGTTCGGTTGCTCGAGAAAACGAATGCGCGCTATTTGACCCACGACGTTCTGGGCGAGAGGGCAGACTTCATTGCGATGGACGTTTCCTTCATCTCCGCCACTCTCGTGCTTCCCGCCGTGATCGGCGCAGCGTTCCCCTCGTCGCCTCAGGAACGAATGGGGCGTCAGGTCGTCGTCTTGGTCAAACCTCAGTTTGAAGCGGGCAGAGAGCACGTCGGCAAGGGCGGCATCGTTCGCGACGAAGAGGCGCAGAAGTCAGCGGTAGAAAAAGTCCGCTCGGCGCTCAAGGCACTCGGCGCAAAGCAACCCGACGTGATCGACTCACCTATTCTCGGCGCAGAAGGCAACCGTGAATTCCTTCTTTATGCGGCGTTCTAGCCCCGTATTCCTCTGTGTCCTCTGTGGTGAAAGCCCTCGTTTTCTGTACAATCACTCTTTCATCATTGAAGATCATCATTAGCGATGGCGAACCCGCAATCATCCCTCAGCAAGACCGCTGCAATTATTTCGCGACCCGCCCGTCCCGCTGTCGCAGAGATTCTTCCCGGGCTTCTTTCGTGGCTCGCTGAACACGGCTATGAGGTCATCGTCGATCTGGAAACGGCAAAATACGCTTCCAAGCAGGAACCCGTGGCTCGCACGGAAATGGCCTCGAGACCGCTTGATCTCGTCGTTGTGCTCGGCGGCGATGGGACTCTATTGTCGGCGGCTCGCGTAACTGCAGCGATCGATGTTCCGTTGCTGGGAGTCAATCTGGGCTCGCTCGGATTTCTGACCGAAGTTCCTCCGCAGTCGCTCTACGCCATGCTCGACGCAATCGCCGACGGGCGAGCGCCGGTTGAACATCGCTCGCTGATGCAGTGTGATCTTCTTCGCGGCGATACCGTGCGCGGAAGCTATCTCGTCTTCAACGACGCCGTCGTTAACAAAACCACCCTGGCCCGCCTCAACACCTACGATTTGTATATCGACAAGGTCTATGTGTCGAGCTATCGCGCCGATGGAATGATCGTGGCCACTCCCACAGGTTCCACCGCGTATTCGCTTTCAGCCGGCGGACCGGTTCTGATGCCGACTGTAAAAGCCTTGATCGTGACGCCGGTGGCGCCGCACTCACTGACGCATCGTCCGCTGGTCGTGCCGGATTCTTCTGAGATCGAAATCCTTCTGCGTAGCGAGGAAGAAGTGGCCTATCTAAGCCTCGACGGCCAACCGGGCCTCGACTTGAGTGACGGAGACCGCGTGCGCTGCCGCCGTTCGGAGCACGAAGTCAATCTGTTCCGCTCCGGCTCGGATTTCTTTCAGGCTCTGCGGACTAAGCTGAAGTGGGGAGAGCGGCAGGCTTAGGCGGCGTGTCGATCTAACGTTCGCCGCGCAGCAGTTCCGATACTCTTTCGCGCTTGCGGATTACCTTTACCGAGTTTCGCGATATCAGAACTTCTTCCGGCCGCGGGCGCGTGTTGTAGTTTGACGCCAGGACCATTCCGTAGGCGCCAGTGTCGAGGATCGCTAGTAGGTCGCCTTCTTCAACTCCAGACAATTCGCGGTCGCGCGCGAAAAAATCTCCCGTCTCGCACACCGGGCCGACAATATCGGCCGTTTCCGTATTTGTATTCGCCCGCAGCGTTACTGGCACGATCTCGTGATATGCCCCGTAAAGCGAGGGGCGGATCAGATCGTTCATCCCAGCGTCCACGACGAAGAATCGTTTTCCGTCATTCGACTTCTTATATACAACTTTGGTCAGTAAGATGCCCGCCGGCCCGATGATCGAACGCCCCGGCTCAAGCAGCAGTCGCACCTTCATCTCGCGCAGAGGAGCGGCGAGGGCCCGCGCATAAGTCGCTACGTACGCCGCAAAATCAACGGTGTTCGGGTTGTCGTAGGAAATCCCGAGGCCGCCGCCCGCATCGACGTATTCGATGTCGTGTCCATCCGCGCGCAATTGGCGGACTAGCTCTGCGACCCGCGCCATTGCCTCACCAAACGGAGCAGGATCGGTGATCTGCGATCCGATGTGCACGCTCACTCCGCGCGGCTTCATATATTTCGCTTCGGCCGCCTTCGCATAGAGCGCTCTCGAAGTTCCGATCGGCACACCGAACTTGTGCTTATGCAGTCCCGTCGAAATGTAGGGATGCGTTTCAGTCGCGACATCCGGATTTACCCGCAGCGCCACCGGTGCCGTCTTGCGCAAGCGCGCCGCGCATTCGGCCAGAGCCGACAACTCCGATTCGCTCTCGACATTGAAAATCAGGATCCCGGCCTTCAGTGCGGCGGTCAGCTCTTCTCGTGTCTTGCCCACGCCCGAGAACACGACGTTCTTTACCGCCTTACGATCGGCGATGAGAACCCGTTCCAGTTCACCGCCGGAAACAACATCAAACCCGCGTCCTTTCTTCGCCAGCAATCGCAGGATGCTCAGATTCGAATTCGCCTTTACCGAATAGCAGATTGTGTGGGGAATATCGCGGAATGCGCTGTCAAATGCCTCGTAGCGCTCGTGAATCGTCGCCGACGAGTAAACATACAGAGGAGTGCCATGTTTCGCCGCCAATTGCGTTAACGACACGTCTTCGCAATGCAGGGAAGCCAGGCTGGCGGAAGATTTACCGCCTTTACTCTTGCGATACACAAATCCGGGTGGACGTTCGGCTGGACTCTGATTCGGAGAAGTCATTTTTTCTTATGGGAGGTAGAGGTGCCCGTGCGCACTCGAATCGCGACGACCGTCTGGTCGTCGAAGGTTTCCACACCGGCAGAATGCTCGGCGACTGCCTTGAAGAGCGAGTCGACCACGCACGATGCGGAGTCTCCGGTACATTCGCTAACAATTTTCTCAACGCGTCCGCGGCCAAACAGTTCCCCCTTGCGATTCCGAGCGTCGAGAATGCCATCGCTGAAGAACACGAACATATCCCCTGGCTTCATCTTAAAGTGGAATTCGTCGTACTCGGCTTCGTCGAAAAGCCCGAGGGGCAGGCCCGTAGCCTCAATCACTTCGTTCTTGCCGTTATGCACGTAGATGGGACGTGGAAGTCCTGAGTTCGAGACCGTCAACGTGCGATGTTCGTCGTCCCAAACGGCATAGATGATGGACACGAACTGCGCTTCAATCCGGCGCTCCGCCAGCGAAAGATTCACGGCAGACAACATTTCCGCCGGACCCGGTTCAATGGGGGCATGCGACCGGATGATCCCGCTCACCAGCGCCGCATAGATGGCAGCCGGGGCGCCCTTACCGCTGACGTCCCCAATGACAATGCCAAGCCGCGACATCGAATACGGAATGAAGTCGTAGAGATCGCCGCCGATGGCTCTCGCCGGAACGAACTTCGCGGCCACATCCAGATGCGCCAGCTTCGGACTCGTCTGCGGCAGCAGCCGTCCTTGTAATTCTCGCGCCAGCGACAAATCCCGTTCGAGACGTCGCTCTTGGCGTTCAATTTCTTCGTAGAGCCGCGCATTTTCCAGCGCGATGGCGATCTGCGCCGCCAGCGTCGTCATGGTGCGCTTGTGCTCTTCGGTGAAAAATCCGCGCCGCGTATGCTCGAGGTCAAGCACTCCTACAACCTTGCTCTTGTAGATCAGCGGCACAGCCAATTCGGATCGCGTTTCCGGATTCGCCTGCACGTATCGGGGGTCTTTCGTGACATCCGGCACCAGCACCGCCTGCTTGCTCTCTGCCGCCGCTCCTACCAATCCGCGCCCAAGCGGAATCTCATGCTTCAGATGAATATTCTCGTTGAAGCGTAAGGAAAATCTGTGCTGCAGCTTCTCGCCCGATGCATCGAGCAGCAGGATACTGAACATCTGGTAATCGATCAGCCGCCGAACTAGTTCCGCGATGCGTCCGAGCAATTCGTCCAGGTTCAGGATCGACGTCAGCTCGCGGGCAATTTCGTTGAGCATCAGCAGAATGCGCGCCTGCTTCGTTGTGCGCGTATAAAGCTGGGCATTCTCAATGCCCGCCGCCATGCGTGACGCAACCAGCGTCAGCACTCGTTGATGCTCTTCGGTGAAGTAGCCGGGTTCGCGCGCCTCGAGGTCAATCACACCGATCACGCGATTCTTCGTGATCAGCGGAATCGCCAGCTCCGACCGCACGTTGGGGACGCCCTCAATATAGCGTGGGTCGAGCGCAACGTCTTCGATCAGAATCGGTTGCCGTTGTTGGGCGGCCTGCCCGGTGACTCCCTCCCCAACTTTAATCCGGCTCCGCTCCGCGAATTCTGCCGGATAGCCCACTTGGAAGCGGAAGCGCAATTCCTGCGTTTTCTCATAAAGCAGCAGGATCGCGAAGATCTCGTAGTCAATGACCTTCCGAACCACTTCTGCGACCCGGCGCAGAGTGGTATCCAGATCGAGCGATGTGGCCAACACGTCGGCCACGTCGAGCAGCAAAGACTCGGCCGGCAAACGATCCGGTTTGGAAACGACAGAACCCATCGCTCGTATGATAGCAGCCGCATTCCCCGGTGCTGGTTCGCGTTAGGGGAACGCGGACAAAAAGGAGAGCACGAAGCAGTTCGTCCTAATCTATTCTCTGGGAACCACGCAAATATCGGCCAGGTTGCGATACTTTTCGGCGTAATCGAGCCCATAGCCAACAACAAATTCATCTGGAATCTTGAAGCCGACGTAATCACCTTCCAGCGGAAGCTTGCGCCTCGAAGGCTTGTCGAGCAGCGCCGCAACCTTCAACGATCGAGGCTGCCGCGCCATCAACATCTTCTTTAAGTACGTCATCGTAAGGCCGGTATCCAAAATGTCTTCGACCAGGATGATGTTCTTGTCCTTCAAGGTTTGGTCGACATCTTTGGTGAGCTTTACTTCCCCCGTCGAATCCCATCCGGTCTTCAGTTCTTGAGTCGGGGTCGGACGGTTGCCATAGCTCGACACGCCGATGAAGTCGAATGTCGCGTCGAGATCGAGATTTCGTGCGAGGTCCGCAAGAAAGATTGCTGCTCCCTTGAGCACGCCGACCAGAACAACAGACTGCCCCGCGAAATCTTTCGTGATCTGCGCACCCAGTTCGCTCACGCGCTTGGCAACATCCTGCCGTGAAATCAGCACCTTAAGTTCCGACATGGCGTTTCATATTAAACTAGGTTGGCAATTTTAGGGAAAAGCACATCGCTGCATCCGAAAGCGCTTCGCTTGAGAGCACCGGTGCAATCGCCATGCTAGTAGCTAGGAGCTAGAAGCTGCATGAATCTGAAAGGCGTGAAACTCACGTGGCTGGGCCACGCAACCTTCCGTATCGAAACCCCGGGCGGCAAGATCGTCATCCTTGACCCTTGGATTATGGGCAATCCCGCATGTCCGGAAGCGGAAAAGAAAGTGAAGAGGGTTGATATTCTGCTCTGTACGCATGGGCACGGGGACCACATCGGAGATGCAGTTGAAGTCTGCAAGCAGCACAATCCCGTCGTGGTGGGTATCCCGGAACTCGCGCGCTGGTTAGGCAAGAAGGGCGCCAAGCAAGTCGCCGAAATGAACAAGGGCGGCACGCAGACCGTCGGAGATATCAAAGTCACCATGGTGCATGCGGATCACTCCTGCGGCATTCAGGATGGCGACGAGACCATTTACGGCGGCGAAGCCTGCGGCTACGTCATCGAATTTTCCAACTGCGTCAAGATCTACCATGCTGGCGACACCAACGTCTTCGGGGACATGGCAATCATCCGCGATCTCTATGCGCCTGAAATCGCCATGATTCCCATCGGCGATCACTACACCATGGGACCTCGCGAAGCTGCCTACGCCTGCAATCTGCTTAAGCCGAAAACCGTGATCCCCATGCATTTCGGAACATTCCCGGTGTTGACTGGCCGCCCCGGTGAATTGCAAAAGCTTGTCCCCAACGTTGAAGTATTAGAGATGAAGCCTGGCGTGACCATCAGCTAACGCTTCAAACTTTCCTGGAAAGGTAAGACCGTGGCACAAAGCAAGAAGAAAGAAGCTCCCAGCTGGCGGCACTACAACTTCACTACCGCAGGCCCCGTCGACGACTATCTCTACTCCATGTTGCCCAAGCGCGACGAAGTGCTCGCTGAGATGGAAGACTATGCCACCGAGCACAGCATTCCTATCGTCGGCCCCGCCGTGGCTTCCGTCCTGCACCAACTGGCGCTAATGATCAACGCTCGCAGCGTTTTTGAACTGGGCTCGGCAATTGGATATTCAACCATCTGGTGGGCGCGGGCAGTCGGCGAAAAGGGAAGCGTGATCTACACCGACGGCGACTCCAAGAATGCCGAGCGTGCTCGCGGATACTTCACCCGCGCCGGCGTTTCCGACCGCATCAAGCTTCACACCGGAGATGCTCTCGAATATCTGTCCGAGCAAAAGCAGGAGTTCGACATTATCTTCAACGACGTCGACAAAGAGGACTATCCCCGCGTGCTGCGCCTGGTCGCGCCGCGCTTGCGTAAGGGCGGCCTGTTCATCACTGACAACGTTCTTTGGAGTGGACGCGTAGCCGAGAAGAATCCAACCGACGCCAAGACCAGGGCAATTCTTGAATTCAATCGCAAGCTCTATGACTCGAAGGAGTTTTACACAACGCTTCTGCCCATTCGAGACGGATTGGCCGTAGCTCTTAAAAAGTGAACCCACGATTTCCTGACTGAAGTGCGTGAGCATAAAGTAGTCATTTTGTAACCTTCTATTAACCCGCCCGTAACATTCGTCCTCTATAGTTCCGCAATTCGTTGATCGAATTCCTGATCACACTTCGCAATAACTGAGGATTCCTATGGCTGCGACTTCGACCGTCTTGGACGCAAAACTCTCACGTTCTCCGGGCAAAATCGGCATGGTCATTTTCGGGATCGTGCTGGTGATCGGATTCGCCTATGCAGGCTCCCACCTGCTCGGTGATCTCGCCACCATGCACAGCGATTCTGTATTGCCTTATGTACTGCTCGGTATCGCCCTGCTGGTTGCCCTCGGCTTCGAGTTTGTAAACGGATTCCACGACACCGCCAACGCCGTTGCGACCGTCATTTATACGCACTCGCTCGAACCGCATGTCGCCGTCGTCTGGTCGGGGTTCTGGAATTTTCTGGGCGTTATGGTGTCTTCCGGGCTGGTTGCGTTCAGCATCGTCTCACTGCTGCCGGTGGAATTGATTCTGCAGGTTGGCAGCAAAGCTGGATTCGCAATGGTCTTCGCTTTGCTGGTCTCCGCGATCATTTGGAATCTGGGAACCTGGTATTTCGGTTTGCCCGCCTCCAGTTCCCATACCCTGATCGGATCGGTCATCGGCGTTGGCATAGCAAATCAGATACTGGCCGGCAGAAGCGGCACCTCCGGCGTCGATTGGGGACAAGCAGCGAACATCGGCAAGTCGTTGCTGCTTTCGCCATTGGTTGGTTTTGCCGTAGCGGCTCTCCTGCTGCTCGCTGCCAAGGCACTCATTCATGACCCGAAGCTGTACACGGCTCCGGAAGGCAACGCCCCGCCGCCGTTCTACATTCGCTGCCTTCTGGTTCTGACCTGCACTGGCGTCAGCTTCTTTCACGGCTCCAATGACGGCCAAAAGGGCATGGGACTAATCATGCTCATCCTGATCGGAACCGTCCCCACCGCTTACGCTCTCAACCACGCCGTGACCTACCAGCAATCCCAGGATTTCATCGCCGTTTCGCAACAAGCCGCCCAGACGCTCGATCACTATGTGACTCCTGGGGCGGTGATTGGCGATGCTCGCGATGATTTGACGGAATTCATCCGGACCAAGCATTTCAACGACAACACGATGCTGGCGATGCGCACGTTGGTCAACGATATCGGCAACGAAACCAGTGTCTACAGAGAGTTGAAGAACGTGCCAAGCGACCGCGTTCGCAACTTCCGCAACGATCTTTACCTCGTGAGCGAAGTTCTGCGCATCACAGCTAAGACAGGACAGCCGCAGTTCTCGCCAGCCGACGCTGCCGTTCTCGCCAACTACAAAAAGCACGTCGATTATTCGACGCGCTTTATCCCCACATGGGTGAAGGTGGCCGTTGCGATGGCACTGGGTCTGGGAACCATGGTCGGATGGAAGCGCATCGTAGTGACCGTCGGCGAGAAGATTGGCAAGGAGCACCTCACCTACGCTCAAGGAGCCGCTGCGGAAATCACCGCAATGGCGACGATCGGCGCGGCGGACGGCTTCGGCCTGCCCGTCAGTACTACTCACGTCCTTTCATCGGGCGTGGCTGGCACCATGGCCGCCAATAAATCTGGGATTCAGCTGAGTACGGTGCGCAATCTGGCTCTCGCATGGGTTCTTACGCTCCCCGTCGCGATGCTCTTGTCGGGATCGCTGTTCTGGCTCTTCCGCAGGATTTTTTAACTGCTGCAAAGGTGAAGGGCCGCGCAACCACGCGGCCCTTTTTCTTGTTTCAAAGCCAATCGATTGCAGGCGATCGACTACGCTTTGGTCATCTCCACGTCAATCGTGATCGTGATTTCGTCTCCCACTACTCCAGGCAACGCGCTTACGCCGAAATCCTGCCGATTGACTTTCGTCGTTGCTGACGCACCCATGCGCTGCCCCTTGCCCATCGGATCCTTGATCGCCTCCGTCGGACCGTCCACATCGAGCACGACCTCTTTCGTCACGCCATGAATCGTCAGGTCGGCGGTAATCTGCAGTTTGCCAGCTCCGGATACCTTCACACTCTTGGAATGAAACGTCATCGTCGGGTACTTCTGCACATCGAAGAATCTTGCGCTGCGCAAATCGTTGTCGCGCATTTCCACGCGCGTGTCCACCGAATTCGCGTCGATCGTCACGTCGATCGAATCTTTCGTCGGGTCGGCAGGATCATGTTTCACCGTGCCCGTCACTTTCGTGAATGCGCCCCGCACCGTGGATACGCCAAGATGGCGCACAGAAAATTGCGCCGCTGTGTGGTTGGGATCGATTTGCCAGGTCCCAGCTTGTGCAACGGCGGAGGCAGCCATCGCGAGAGCGATGACAAGAGAAAATACAAAACGAGACATACATTCTCCTCTAGAAATTGGGAAGTGCTGCAATGCTAGATAGATTTGACCGGAATCGCTAGAAGGTCGTCAACCAGCCCGACCTCCTTTTGCAGGAAGGGCTCGCCGTGCGTCACGCCACCCAGCGCGCCATAGAACCGCGCCATCGAGTCAACACGGGCACGAATTTCGTCATGGGCAGGGAAGAGGTCCTTGCCGGCCTCTTGATTGCTGAATTGCGATTTGTAGGCGAGGATCGACGCGAACTTCCCCTCAAATTGATCTGAAATATCAACCACGAAAGTGGGCCGAATATCGTAATAAAGCGTAGCGTAAATGATCTTGAACGGCCGATGCGGCGCGAAGTCTGAAGTTTGATCGCTGATATCTGGAGGCTGAGAGCCGAGAGCTCTATGCGGATCGAGCTTTTTCAATCCGGCGAGAAAGCACGCCTCGTATCCCAAAATCGACGCCGTGTAATGATCCGGATGCCGTCCCTTCCAATAGGGAAGAATAACCACCCGCGGTCGCGTCTCGCGAATCACGCTGGCAACTTTCAGCCGATTCTCCCAAGTGTTCTCGACTCTGCCGTCAGGAATGTCGAGAGCCCGCCGCCACGTCACTCCCAAAATTATCGCTGCGTCATTGGCCTCGCGCTCGCGGTCTTCTGCCGTCCCGCGCGTCCCCATCTCGCCCTTGGTCAGATCGAGAATGCCGGTGATTTGTCCGCGCTGCGAAGCTTTCAGTAGCGTCCCGCCGCAAGTCTGTTCTACATCGTCGCGGTGGGCGGCGATGGCAAGGATGTCGAGAGGAGCACTCATGTCAACGTAGTCTACCAACTTCTCTCTGTTAGTAGTTTCGTACTATTCCTTGTCTCAACTTCTCTGCTGTAGAGTCCTGCAAACCTGTGGGCTTCTCTTTCATTCGACTCAAGGAGGACTTCCTTGGCCGTTCAGACTTCAGCTTTGAATATGAATTTGCCGGTCGCCGAGGCAGGCACGTGGCGTAGTCGTACTCTGATCGTCATCCTGATGGTCGCGATTGCGGCTGTGTTTTGGGTGGATTCGCGTTATCCGGCTCTTTTGAAGCGATACCACTCAGGAAGCCAGATCAAGGCCACAGGAACACTCACCTTTGGAACGGTGTATCGCGTCGATCCTTCGATGCCGTATCTGGACCGGGTTTGGCGAACGACGGTCAATTGGCTCGAAGCCAATCGTGTGGGCATGACGTTCTCGTTTCTATTCGGCCCCGCGGCTCTGGCATTTCTTGCGACTTTGCGCAGGCGCCGGACCAAGTCGCGCTACCTGAATACACTGTTGGGAACCGTGGCAGGAATGCCTCTCGGCGTTTGCAGCAACTGTATCGCGCCGATCGCGCGGGGCATGTATGCGTCCGGTATGAGCACGGAGTCTGTCTTGGCCGCGATGTTTGCCTCACCAGCCCTGAACATAGTTGTGTTGGCCATGACCTTTGCATTGTTCCCGCTTTCATTGGCCTTAATGAAATTGGCAACCGTTCTGTTTCTCATTTTCGTTTTCGTTCCGCTCGTATCTCCGCGTGAAGTCGCACCGGGACCCTTCGTCCAGTGCGTGATCGATGTCCCTATGTCTGAAACCTGGGGACAAGCATTGATGGCGGTAGCGCGATCCTATGCCCGGAGTTTCTGGGTCGTTTTTCGTCTGGCTTTTCCGCTGATGATTTTGGCGGCGGTGCTGGGTGCATTGGCCGTGGAACTGATTCCGCAGCAGGCGCTCACCGGCCAGGCCAGCGTAATGGGAATCATCGCAGTTGCATTCATCGCCGCTTTCTTGCCTGTGCCTATGGCTTTCGACGTAGCGATCGCGTTTATTCTGATGACGCACGGAACTCCGCTTCCTTACGTAGCGGCGATCCTGTGTACGCTCGGAATTATCAGCGTGTATTCGCTTTCGGTCGTGGGGAAAACAATCTCCTGGAGAATCGCCGGCGCTACGTACACGACCGTGGTCTGCCTCGGGATCCTGGTCGGCTTCATTGCGCGTAGCTTGGGATGAAGCCCGGTCTCACTCCAGGTTTCCTTGCTCCAATATCACATTCTCGCGCACGATCAGCCGGTGCGCCGCCATTTCCTTCAGCGTTGGCAAAACTCGGCTCACATGCTCATCGGTGTCGACGAAGATGATGATCACCGGCAGCTTGCCTCCGGCTTCGACCAGATGCGACGTCTGCACGCGGTGTCTTCCCAGAAATCCCGCCACGCAATGTACCGCCGTTGCCGCGTAAGCATTCTCCTTGTGGAGATAGTTGAGGATTTCCATGTGCAGTGGCTTGTGATGCCACTGATCGGCTTCGTTCAGGTAGATGGTGACTTGTACTGCCATAGCAACTGGCATTTTACTCGCGTATCTCCCCGGAAATCTGCCACTCCTGCCGCAGCAGGCCATACATCTCTGAATCCACGAACTGATCCCACTTCCTCAGGTGTTCGCGTTGGCAGCCCTCGTAGCGCATGCCGAGTTTCTTCAAAATCCGCCCCGACGCCGGATTGTGCTTGAAGTGCGTCGCAAAAATGCGGTGCATGCCCAAATCCTCAAAGCCGTGGCGCAGCATTTCCCTCCCCGCTTCCGTGGCGTACCCTTTGCCCCAATACTCCACGCCGAGCCAGTATCCAAGCTCCGCATGCTGATGTTGCTGGTCGATCCGCAAGCCGATGCCGCCGATCTGCCGCCCGTCAATGCGCAGCGTGATAGCCAACCAAAGTTTGTCCGGTTCTTCGGTCAGAGCGAAGAAGGCTCGGGCGTCCTGTTCGGTATAAGGGTGTGCGATCCGCAGCGTGGTGGCTGCCACTTCACGCGTTCCAATCAGCGGCAAGAGTTCTGCGATGTCCGCTTCTACATACGGACGCATTCTGAGCCGTGCGGTTTCCAGCGTGGGCCTCGGGGTCATCTCAGAGAGCCCGCGCCACAGCCATGCCGGCGAGCGCTCCGCCCAGACAGAGCAGATTGTTGCAGACGATGTTCGCCAGCATTAATGTCCACTGACCACGCTCAAAATACGACATGGTTTCAAACGCATATGTTGAGAAGGTTGTGAACGACCCGCAGAATCCAACCGCCACCAGCAAGCGCCACCGGGGATCAACCAACACTCGCTCGGTGGTCCAGATCACGAACAGACCGACGATGAAGCTGCCGATAATGTTGATGGCGAGCGTGCCGAAGGGGAAGACGGTGCCGAGTCCTCTGGCGGATAAGCGGCCAATCGCGTAGCGCAAATTGGCGCCGACGATTGCGGCGACAGATATAGCGAGGAAATCTTTCACGGTAGCTACTCCTACAAAAAGGGATTCAATTCTGTAGGAGTTATCAGCCTGTGCTGCAGGCGGTTATGGGCGAACTCCATCGCCGTCTCTAATTTCTACCACACAGCTTGCGGGAGCACCGAGTACGTTCGTTACGAGACCAAACCCTTACTCTCCGCGACTGCCCGCTTCACTTCTTTCTCTCCACGAGAAAGCGCGCCAGCTCCTTCAGAGTCTCCCCGCGTTCCCCAAAGCTCTCCAGCTCCGCGAACGCGTCACTCACCAGCGCGTCCGCCTTGCCGATCGAAGCGTCTACGCCGAAAAGCGATGGATACGTCACCTTCTCCGACGCCGTGTCTTTCCCCGCTGTCTTCCCGAGTTGCTCGGAAGTCTGCGTCACATCGAGCACGTCGTCCACGATTTGAAACGCCAAGCCGATCGCGAGTCCAAACGCCCGAAGTCTTCCTACCTCGCTATCTTTTCCTCCGGCGTACATTCCTCCGCTCACCAGGCTGGCCGTAATCAGCGCGGCCGTCTTCGAGCGGTGAATGTATTCCAGCATCTCAGCGGTTGGCGTGGTGTGTTCCGCTTCCAGATCGACGACTTGCCCGCCGATCATGCCATCGACCGTTCCAGTTCCTCGGGCAATCTCCTCGATAATGCGCACGCGCGCCTCCGCCGGACACTTCAATTTCGCCAGGACTTCGTACGCCTGCGTCTGTAGCGCGTCCCCTGCTAAAATCGCGATCGCTTCGCCGAACGCTTTGTGGCATGTCGGACGGCCGCGCCGCAGATCGTCGTTATCGAGCGCCGGCAGATCGTCGTGAATGAGCGAGTACGTGTGCAGCATTTCCAGCGCCGCCCCGAGCTCCTCAATGCCCTTCGGCAACGATCCGGCCACCATGCGTCCCGCTTCCATGCACAAAACCGGACGCAGACGTTTCCCCCCGGCGAACACGCTATGCCGCATCGCCTTGTGAATCGACGCCGGATGCTCAGTTTCGAGCGGAATCAGCCGGTCCAGCGCTGCGTCGGTCCGCTGCTGTCCTTCTTCCAGGGTTTCTTTGAGCATGAAAGG
>Ga0209624_10002296_pt1 | contig 14209 bp, 11 predicted proteins | sample JacPinW_OM2H0_O1_FD_188565 | JGI IMG/M metagenome (GOLD analysis project Ga0209624, IMG submission 188565) | Forest soil microbial communities from Algoma, Ontario, Canada - Jack Pine, Ontario site 1_JW_OM2H0_O1 (SPAdes) (version 2) | ecosystem: Environmental > Terrestrial > Soil > Boreal...
CAACGGACCGGGCCAATACCACGGTTTTCTCTGGTATTACTTCGTTAACGAGCAGGTGCTGCGGTTCCTGAATCTTCGCTATCCCAGGGATTACAGCACGGTTCCCCGTCTTTACTTCTGGCTGCTCCATCTTGTATGGCTTTTCCCCTGGAGCGTGTATTTCCCGGCTCTCGCGAAACTTTCCTTCAAACCTGTCGACCGCGCCGGGCAAGCGCGATTGCTCGCGCTTTGTTGGATCGGGTTCGTTCTTATCTTTTTCACATTCTCAACAACACAGGAATACTACTCGATGCCCTGCTACCCGGCGATCGCGCTGCTGCTCGCGTCCGCGATGGCGGCCGGAGGCGATTGGGTGCGCCGGGGAACTCGCGCGCTTTGCGTTATCTCGGCGATCGCAGCCGTTGCGATCCTGGCGATCCTGGTACACGTGCACGGCATCCCCACACCGGGAGACATTTCCTCGGCGCTGAGCCGTAACCCGAAGGCCTACACGCTCTCGCTTGGCCATATGGAGGACCTGACCCTGGACTCGTTTGCCTACCTTCGCCTGCCACTGGTTGTTGCCGGCATCGCATTTCTCGTCGGGGCGGTGGGAACGGTTCGAGCAACCGGACAGCGGGCGTTTCTTGCCGCAGCCTTGATGATGGTTCTGTTCTTCCATGCTGCGCGTCGGGCGATGGTGGTCTTTGATCCCTACATGGGTTCGCGTGCGCTTGCACGGGTGCTGGACCAATCGCCCGGTGGCGAGCTCATCGTCGACCATCATTACTATGCGTTTTCATCTGTATTCTTCTATACCGACCGGACCGGATTGATGCTGAATGGACGCTGGGCCAACCTGGAATACGGCTCCTGGGCTCCGGGCGCGCCCCAGGTATTTATCGGCGACGCCGACCTCCGGAAACTGTGGGTCCAACCGGAGCGTTATTATCTGCTCACCTTTGACTCCGCACTGCCGCACTACAACGACCTGGTTGGACCGGCCGAGCTCTTTACCGTGACGAAAAGCGGGGGCAAGGTTTTATTGACCAATCATGCGCTGACACAGTCGGCAAACCGTCCGGGAACCGAACCCGACAGGCCGCTGACAGCGCGAATCGCGTCCTATGAGCGCTAAGGTTGCCGTCGCTGGAGCAGGGATCTACGGATCGACGATCGCGATTCGTCTGGCCGAACAGGGGCACCAAGTTCGCCTGTTTGATCCGCTCGGGGTCCTGCGCGCCGCCTCGGCCATCAATCAGTACCGGATCCACTCCGGCTACCACTATCCCCGCAGCCCAGAAACGATCGCCGAAACGCTTGAGGCTCGCTCGGAGTTTACCCAGGCCTTCGGTCCGGCGATCGTCCGAAACAGCCGGCACTTCTACGCGATTCCCCGCAAGGGATCACAGACGGCGCCAACACACTATGAGCGGATCATGGCGAAACATGGCCTGGTCTGCAGACCCTGCCATCCGGAGTGGATCAATTTCGATTTCATCGACACCTGCTACGAAGTGGACGAGCAGATCTACGATCCCGAGGTCCTAAGGACTCTCATCGAAGCGCGCCTCAAACAGCTTCAAGTGCCGCTCGAGCAGCGCGGGTTCCCCGCACAGACAAGACCGGAATATGACTTTGTCATCTGGGCGACCTACGGGCTGGGTCCGGGACGCGGACTTTTCAAGATGGCAAAGTACCAGGTGGCCGAAAAAATATTGATCGAGTTGCCTGCCATGTTGCGCGGCGTCTCACTCGTGGTGGTAGATGGACCGTTCACCGCATTTGATCCCTACGGCAGCTCCGCGCGCTCGCTGTTTGGCTCGGCCAAGAACACCAACCACTGGACGACGACCGATCCGGGTGAACCGATTCCTGAGCCGTACGCGGGCCTGCTGAATCGGCCGGCATTTGAGCCCATCCCGTTCAGCCGGTTCGATGCCATGCGACAGGACTCGGCACTCGCCGTACCGGCGTCGCTCGGTGCCACGTATCTGGGATCGCGTTTCACCATGCGAGTTGTGGAGGACAATCCAGAGCAGGACCGCAGAACCCTCTACGTTCAGGAGGCTCGGCCGGGTGAGCTGTACATCTTTTCTGGAAAGGTTGTGAGCGCGGTCAAGGCCGCGCAAATCGTTTGCGACAGGGTTGGCAGCAGCTAGGCGTGCCCTAGACCTGGGGTGACGGAACACCGGATTTGCGCCGTTGCCGTGTCTTCAGCTGGTGATTCTCAATTTGAGTTTCCACAAAGTCCTGCAGGGGCCCCACGCAGTTCTTGGCGAGCAGCGCGAGCCGGTTTCGAAGGCGCTGTCCGCCGGTATTTTCCCGAACCTTGGTCGCAAACGCGATCGAGCCGGCAAATGAGCCATCACAAAAATCCTGTGACTTGTAAATCCGTTCGGCCACAAGCTTCTTGGGACCCTGCCAGACCGTGGTGTCGTGAAAAGCCATCACGCCGCCGTCGACGACTTTCGGGAACCAGAGTTCAAAGTCACGCTTCACTGCTTCGTAGTCGTGGTCTCCGTCGATGAAAATCATCTCGATGGGCTGGTCGAAGCTGGATGCAGCGACTTCTGAAGTCTCCCGGATCGGAACGACCAGACCGGTGACCCCGGCGCGGGAAATATTTCGCTCGAACTCCTCAAAGGTGGAAGGCTTGCCCTGCCGACGGTGTTCGGAAGTACCGGCATGCGGATCGATGGCATAGACCCGGGCGTTTGGGCCCGCCTGGGAACCCTTCGCAAGCCATATGGTCGACTTGCCTTTCCAGGAGCCAATTTCAACGATAACGCCCCGTCCCGCGCAGCTCTTTGCTAGGTTGAACAGCAGCGTTCCTTCCGAGCGCGTGAGCCAACCCGGCACGTCCTGTACCGTCTTTCGGGTTTCCTTGATCCTGAAATCCATGAGATTCCTTCAGACAACCGGCGCAAGGCAGCGCTACCGGTCACTGTTTCGGGCCGGTCCTCGGTTGCCCGGGCCGATCTTCCCGCCGAGACGCCTATCAACTTAGCACGGCCTTCGTCGAGGGCTCAACGACCTCGAGCGGCATACCTCGGGAACTTCTCGCACATTGGGTATACTTCCAGTTGATGAACGCCCCAGCCCACCTCGGTGCGAGCCGTGTCTGAAGCGCCTTCCTACGTTATTCTCGGCCGTGGACGTTGGGCGAACCGGATTCACACGATTCTGGCCGGCGAAGGGCGTCGAAGCGTTTTTGTTGAAGGCACCAGACGCAACCCCTCGGAGAGCGAATCGGATTTCAAAGGGCGCCTCACCGCGCGCATCACCGAAAGCGCCTCGCAAATTGCCTGGCTCTGCACTTCGCCCGGCCCTCACGTTGCCGTGATGGCCGAAGCGGCGATCACCGCCGGGCTGCACGTGATCGTCGAAAAACCGTGGCTGCTCCCTCGCTCTGAAACCGAGCCGCTCGCCCGGCTTGCGACCTCACGGCACGTGCTCGCCGGGGTACATTACCAGTACTGTCTGCTGGACCGGGTCGAAAAATGGCGAACGGAGTTTGATCAGGGCGGGGGTCTGACTTTTAACGGGCACTTTTATATGGAACGCCCCGACCGGCTGAAGGTTCCGGTGATCGACAATCTGGGATGTCACCTGTTTGCAATTCGGCAGCACGCCGTCCCGAAATCGGTCCCCGGCGAAATACGCTGTGCCTACGAGCAGCCCGATGAGCGGCGAGTCTGGACTGTGAGCGGTGGCAAGACGATCGCATCGATTGATTTTCTGGGATCAAGCGAACCGATTATTCAGCGCTACATCGCCGCATTTGAAGCCGCTTTGAGCGGCGCCTGGTTCCCGTTTGATTTGGATTTTGCCGCGAGCACGGCAGAAGCGCTCGCTTGCTGGAAGCAGCGGGATGGCGCGTTGCGCAATCTGTGAACGCTCCAACCGACGCCCGCCGTTTAGGGCGCAACCGACACGCGCTGCGTATCCCTGCGATCGTTGCGAGCCTTCCGCCAATCGACGCGGGGCATGAAGAGCGACGCATCGATGCGGTCGCGATAGGCGATGGCGATATTCATCAGCGAATCAAGCAGTGAATCCGACAGATGGTGCGGCTCGAGACCCAGATCGATCAGCTGTGAGTGCTTGGCGTTGTAGTAGTGCGCCTCGGCCTCGACACGCGGATCAGGCAGGTGGTCAATCTCGACCTTCAACCCCATTTTCTTGCTGGCGGCCTGCACTTTGTGGGCGAGATCCAAAACGGAGAACTGTTCGGTGAACTGATTGAAGACCCGAAATTCGCCCGGTGCTGCGGGGTGTTTACAGGCGATTTCGATACAGCGCACGGTATCGCGAATGTCCAGAAAGCCGCGGGTCTGGCCGCCCTTTCCGTACACGGTAAGCGGATGTCCCACGGCGGCTTGCGCGCAGAAACGGTTCAGAACCGTGCCGAAAACTTCGTCGTAGTCGAAACGGTTGATGAGCGCCTCATCGAGCGCGGTTTCATCGGTGACCGTGCCGTAGACAACACCCTGGTTTAGGTCGGTTGCGCGCAGCTTCCAGGCGCGGCAACAAAACATGATGTTGTGGCTGTCGTGGACTTTCGACAGATGGTAGAAGGAACCGGGCTGCTTGGGATACGGGAGCACGTCCTTGCGGCCGTTGTGCTCGATTTCGATATACCCCTCTTCGATGTCAATGTTCGGCGTTCCGTATTCACCCATGGTGCCGAGTTTCACCAGATGACAATCCGGATGGAATTCGCGAAGGGCGAACAGCAGATTGAGCGTGCCTACGACGTTGTTCACCTGCGTGAACGCGGCATGCCGGCGATCAATCATCGAGTAGGGCGCCGAGCGCTGTTCGGCGAAATGGACTACCGCTTCGGGCTTGAACTCATTGAGCGATTCGGCAAGGAATTCGTAATCGGTCACGTCGCCGATCAAAAGGTCAAGCTTCTTGCCGGTGTGCTCGTGCCATGCGCGCAGACGGTCCGGGAGCGGCTGGATCGGCGTGAGGGTCTGCACGCCCAGTTCAAAGTCCCACTGGCGGCGGATGAAGTTGTCAATGATGGCGACCGTATGGCCCTTCTGCGACAGATACAGAGCCGTCGCCCAACCGCAGTAGCCGTCTCCGCCCAGCACGGCAATCCTCATGTGCCCTCCTGTAGGAAATCCCGCTTTTAATTGTCTCGAATCGCGATGGTCAGATTGAATCCATTTGATTGTAACGTTTTACCCCGTGGCGAGGAAGAGTGGCAAGCGACATTTCGATGCCGGGTGCTACGGCGAGTGAGCTTGCTCGAACCGATCACGCCACACCCAAGCGAGCTAGGGTTGAGCCTCGCGGGCCGCGTGGCTGGCAGCGCCGTGGTGGCCGAAAACCCGCTCGATGCCCCGTAGATAGAAGACCAGCCCCAGCAGGCGAACCAGCGCGGTCCAGACTCGCCAGCACAGAAGCGCTTCGGCGCCTCCGGTGAGCCCGGCGACGGTAAATAGCGCGTTGAACGCCGCCTCGCCGACGCCCAGGCCGCCGGGGGTAAACGGCAGACTGTTGGCAACGAAGCCCAGCGGAACGATCAGACACATTTTCAAATCCAGGCCAGCGGGATTCAGAACGAACACAGCCAGCACCATCACGATGAGAAGCAAGGAATTGGCGACCACCGAGATGACGAATGCGGCGATGACGGTGCCAAGGTTGTGGCGATAGGAGGCGACAGTTCGAATCACTTGCACGGGCCATTGCGTGCCGGGCAAGAATCCGAACAACGCTTGCGCGATTCGCTCGGTCAGCGACTGGAAGTGCAGGCAAGCCAGAAAACCGGCCAGGATCGCGGCCGCGAGCGCCGCAGACGTAGCCAGCAACGCGCGCAGAGCTGCGGTTGCCTGGATCCATCGCCAGAACGCCGGAGCGAAAATCCAGGGCATAACCAGCAAGGAAAACATCCCGATCGCGCGATCAAACAGCGACACGGTGACAATCTCCGAGCGGCGGCCCTTGTAGTCCTTGGCGGCATAGAAAAGCTTTGCCAGGTCCCCACCGGCCGCGCCAGGCAGAAATTGCGCAAAAAAGAAACTGACCATCGTCAGTTGAAAGGACTTGGCCCAGGGAATGGACAGCCCCAGAGGCCTGAAGAGCAAGGAGAATCGAAGCGCCATCAGCGACACGTCGACCAGGATCAGAGCGACGGCGACAAGTGCGATCAGCCAGGCCGTGAACGGCCGCGACAGCGCCCGCACGTCGATCATTCCGGACTTGGCAAGATAGGCAAGCAGAACGCCAGCGATTGCCAGTCGTACCAGCACCCAAAAGGTCCGCCGGAGGGGTCGTGCGGGGGAGGCAGCATCTGGGGCGGTTTCGCGGGGCCCGGACACAGAGGGGCCTTCGCCTGTCATGCTAACGGCCGGCCGCGCCGGCTGTTCGAGGAGGCTCGCTGCGTCGCGCGTTCCCGCCCCTGCGACCGATGAGCGCGCGCACCGAATAAATGGGCTTATTCTGCGCTTCGTAATAGGTGCGGGCCAGAAGTTCGCCGATCAGCCCCATGGCGATGAATTGAATGCCCCCGATCACCAGGGCCATTCCCAACAGCAGCAGCGGGCCATGATCGACCATGAGGCTCTCGTGGTAGAAAACCTTCCGAACAAAGGCCCACAGCTCGATGCCGCTACCGCTTGCCAGACCCGCCAGGCCCGCCAGGCCAAACAGCTGCAGAGGCCGGGTCGAGTAGTCGAGCAGGAACTTCACGCTGATGAGGTCCAGCAGCACGCGAATGGTGCGCGAGATGCCGTAGTTTGATTTGCCACTCTTGCGCGGAACATTGGTGATGGGCACTTCGGCAATCGATGCCCCCGCCCAGCTTGCGAGCGCCGGAATGAACCGGTGCAGTTCCCCGTAGAGACTGATTTCTGAAATCGTCTCGCGGCGATAGGCCTTGAAGGTGGTGCCGAAATCATGCAGGTCCACCCGGGAGAGCTTGGCCATGATGCGGTTGGCGACGCGGCTCGGAAGTCGTCGGGTGAGCCAGGCATCGGTGCGCGCGACGCGCCAGCCGCTCACGATGTCGTAGCCTTCCTTCATTTTTTCAAGGAACTTGGGAATTTCCGCGGGGTCGTGCTGCAAATCCCCGTCCATCGAAATAATGATTTCACCCTGGCAATGATCGAAGCCCGCCTTCAGTGCAGCCGTCTGGCCGAAATTACGGCGGAGGCAGACGACCAGAACTCGGCCGTCATCGCGGGAAATCTCTGAAAGCTGGCGGAAGGTTCCATCGCGGCTGCCATCGTCGACAAAGATAATCTCGAAGGGTTCACCAACGGCGTCCATCACGTCAATGATCTTGACGTACAGCTGGGGAACGCTTTCCTGTTCGTTGTACAGGGGCACGACGACGGAATAGGTGACCGGATGAGCCTCGCTGCTCATGCGCAACATTGTAGTACATCCGTCGGATTCCGAGTAAGCCTCGCGCGCAGCCGGCACAGAACCAGTCAACCGACGACCCGCCCGGGCCGGTTCGTCTCACCCGGGATCGCCGACCGGCGATCAAGCGGTGGTTGAACGCACGCGCTCGCAGACTCAACGGCCGAGGTTTCATTCAAAGCGCAGAGATTCCACCGGCTGCAGCTGGGCGGCATTTCTGGCCGGCAGGTATCCGAACAGCACGCCGGTCGCGCAGGAGACCACAAAGGCAAGAATCACCGACAGCCAGGAAACCGGGATGGAAAGTCCGTCAGGCAGGGGCAGGAACTTCGCAAGGATGTAGACCGAAAGAGGGATGGCCACGGCCAAAAGGATACCGACCACCGCGCCAACCCCACTGATCAGTATGGCTTCAAACAGGAACTGGTAGAGGATTTCCTGGGGGCGCGCGCCGATGGCTTTGCGAATCCCGATCTCGCGCGTGCGTTCGGTCACCGTGACCAGCATGATGTTCATGATGCCGATGCCGCTAATCAGAAGTGCGAGCAGCGCAACCAGCAAGAGAACAATCGTCAGCGCGAAGGAAATGCGCCGTGAAGTGTCCAGGATGGACGACAGATTCTGGACGCTGTACTCGGCCTCGGGCCGGTGGCGGGCCTTCAATACCTGAGCCACTCGCTCGGTGAGGAGCGGAACATTCTCCGGCCGGTTCGCCTGCGCGTAAAGTGTTTCAACGAAGGCGTCGCCGGTGTAGTAGCCGACCAACGGAAACGGCACCAGCAGAGAGTCTGTGCGGATCTCAGATTGACCGAACGTGTCGATGCGCTCGCGAAAAACACCGATCACCGTAAACGTCAGTTCGCCCACCCGGATCCGTTGCCCGACGGGGTCCTGGTCCGGCAGGGCCACCTCGGCCAGATGTTTTGAGACCACGCACACCTTGCTGACGCTTGAAAAGTCCGTGTCATCAAAGTAGCGGCCGCGCGGGAGGATCAGATGGCGAATCTGCTGAAACTCAGGCGTAACGCCAATCAGGACGACCGGCCAGGTCTGTCCCGCCGCCACGATGGAGGAAGGGATGTCGTTGGTGCCGGCAACGTGAACGGCCTGGGGTATTTCCTGGCGCACAGCATCGAGATCGGCAAGCGATATCCGGTCGCCCAGTGAAACGGTCTGCGAAACGGTGGGTTGCGCAAGCGAGGCGAAGACGATATTGGATCCCACAGCCTCGATCTGGTGGCGAACGTAGGTGCGGCCGGTAAGCCCGACGGTAACGACCAGCACGATGCACGCGCTGCCGATCACGACTCCGAGCATGGTAAGCGCGGCGCGCACGCGGTTGGCGCGCAGGGCCTCAATCGCCAGATGCCAGGTTTCCGACCAACGAATTTCTGAACCCGCCAAGATTCCCCCTCCTATTGGGCAAACGCCTCGCAGAAGCTGTGGGATGCAGTCGTCCGCACTGCCGTGCGTCTAGAGTGCGGCTGGCTCCAGGGTGGCAAGTTCGGGAATCTCGATCCGGATTTGCGTGCCCTCGCCTTCCTGGCTGCGAATATCCATTTCGAACTGGTCGCCGTACAGAAGCCGCAGACGCTCGTGGACGTTGCTGATCCCGATGCCGCCGCCGTAGACCTCGAGTAGACGATCCGGTGTCATGCCCATGCCATTGTCGTCGATTTCGATCGCCAGCCGCCCGTCGCGGCGGCGCGTGCGGATGTGGATTTGACCTCCCGCCAGTCGCGGCGCCAGACCATGCTTGATTGCGTTTTCAACAATCGGCTGCAGCAGCATGCTGGGCACGAACGCGTCGAGCGTCTCTTCGTCAATTTCCTTGAAAATCTGCAGCTTGTCGCGCCCGAAGCGAATGACTTCGATATCCAGATAGTCGTCGATGAAATCAAGCTCCTCCCGCAAGGGAACGAAGGTCTCATGCTTCCGCAGCAGCCGCCGCAGGATGTTGGAAAGCTTCAGCACCACGCCGCGGGCCATGTCCGGATCGAAGCGAATCAGCGAGGAGACGGTGTTGAGCGTGTTGAAAAGGAAATGGGGATTGATCTGACTGGTGAGGGCGTCCATGCGCGCCTTGAGCAGGTGCTGCTGGTTTTGCTCAAGGTTCATCTCGATGCGCGTGTTGTTCCAGATCTTCACGGCCATGGCCACGCACATCACCGACGAGAGCACCACCAGGGCTGCGTAACCCCAATTCGCCGGATGAATCGAGAATATCCAGCGCGAGGGCACAAAGTCGCCGAGCGTAATCAGGCCGACTTCGAGCGCCGCGCAGCAGAACAGCGGCAGCATGGCCCAGTTGCCCCTTCGATTCCGCGCCAGCTTCAGAAGCCACTGCGGAATGCTGAGAAACAGAAAAGGCCCGAAATGCCAGACATCTTCTTTTTCAGGCATGGCCTGGCGGATCGTGCCGGCCAGAAGCCCGACCAGCGCTGCGACCGGAGCAGCAAGCCATTCGTGGAATCCGAACGGCAGCAGGCTGATCAGCGATCCCCCGAGCAGACCGACCACCCGGCCGCCAATCAGCCCCATCAGAAACGAGCCTTCCAGGGTCAGGTCGAAAAAACGATAGTTCGCGACAAGCCGCAGCATCGCGCCGATCGCAAGCGGCGGGACCAGAAAAAGCAGCAACATGACTTTCTGGTCCGAGTCACGGTTTTCAGTGAAGACCAGCTTGCGAAACGAACGGAAGCGAACCAGCAACGCCGCAAGCGCTGCCGCCCAGCCCACTTTCAGAACCAGCGTGAACAGCAGATCACTTCCCACCAAGGGTGTGGCCATTTTGCTCGCAAGCCGCCGCGTGGAAATCCTCAGCCTACGTTAGCCAATGCAGGCGGGGATGTAAAGTGGGGCTGTCGGCGGGTAACACATTTGCCTGGCGCCTACTGCTGCTGTTGTTGTTGCTGCTGCGCAGGCTGCTGGGGGCGTTCAAGGATCGACGGCGGTGCCACCGGCCCTACCGTGATTTTGTTGAGCTGTTCGCAACCGGCATCGTCAATCGCCGGGCGAACGCGTACGTCCACGGAAAGGCTCTGCCCGGCGTGGCCCTTGTAGACGCCGCGCACCGGCGCCACGTCTCCATAGTCGCGGCCGCTCGCGATGCGGATATGCCGCAGGCCGACCGGATTGCCTAGCGTTGGATCCAGTCCGATCCAGCCGGAATTCGGTATCAGAATTTCGGCCCAGGCGTGCGAGGCCTGTCCGCCAATTACGTCCTCTTGCTTGGCTTCGGGTGAAGCCGTGCTGCCGGGGACCAGGTATCCCGAGACATATCGACCTGGAATTCCGCGCATTCGTACCACCCCGAGAAGCAGGTGAGCAAAATCCTGACAGACGCCGGCGCCGAGTGAAAGGGAGTCTTCAATGGAGGAGTGCACGTGCGTGGCACCCTTCACGTAGCGGAAGCGCTGGTGGACCAGGTCGGACGCCGCCTGTGCGAATCCCGCCACGGTCTGGTCGCAGGATTTCTCGGCCGCTTCGATGATTTCGCGCAAGTGCACCAGATGGGGCACAAACCCGGTCGGAGCCACGAAATCGAAGTGTTCCTCATCGAGCTGGTGGCTGTGGGAATCGAACTCGGCAAGCGTGGTCCGGTCGGCGGGCGCGTCGAAGGCTTCGTGCCGCAAAACCACGGACTCAGCCTCGACCCGGAGCCTGCGGTGCTCGGTCAGCACGTTGAACTGATGCACCCAATTCCCGTAGGCGTCCCGGTACGCAGTGCCGCGCGAATGCGGGGTCGTGGTCAGACGGAACGAGAGGCAGCTCTGCCGCTCGTCGTGAAGCGGCCGCAACCGGACTTCGTTGTAGCTCTCTGAGACGGGCCCGTCATAGACAAAGTCAGTCGTATGCACCAGTCGATATCGATTCATGCCACCACCGCATAGTAGAAGTAGGTTCGGGCGATATCTTCTCCAATCGCTCCGCACATCCGCAGCAGTTCATCCAGATAACTGTGCAGGCCCTGCTTGAAAATTTCACTCACCCGGTCATAGCGCAGCCGCTCGACCACCCTGCCTGCCAGTCGTTCCGCCTCGTTGCCGTAGGCACCCGGGCCGCTTCCGCTGACGGCTCGCAGCCCCGCCTGCACCTCGGAAGCGCTGAACCGGATCGAGCGGGGATGCTGATGGTGCAGGATCAGCATCTCAGCCACCTTCTCGGGTTCGATCGCCGAGTGATACTGACGGTGATAGGTTTCATATGCGCCTACCGACCTCAGTACCGCCATCCACTGATGATTGTCGGGGGCGCCGACCGAAGGCAGCGCGTCGAGCAGGTTGTGGTATTGGACGTCCACCAGCCGCGCGGTCATTTCTGCGCGCTCCAGCGACCATCCGATCCGCAGGAACTCCCAGCCTTCATCGTGCGGCAAGGTTGCGTCGGTCACGCCGTGAAAGCGGTGCGCTCCAAACTTGATCTTGTCGCAAAAACGGTGCGGGCCCGCCGCGATCTCTTCCCGGGCATGGAAGCGGGTGACGGTGTAGTACAAGCCGTTGATGTCCTCCCACATCTCCCGGGAGATCCTGTCACGGATGGTGCGGGCATTTTCGCGGGCCTTGGAAACGCATTGCACGATGGAGCTGGGATTTTTCTCGCTGAAAGCCAGAAACTCGAATACGTTTTCGGCGTTCACTTCGTCGTAGAGCTTGCCGAACAGTTTTTCCTCGCCGGCCATGATGATCAGCGGCTCCCACCGCAAGCGGTAGGCTTGCTGCGATTGTTCAAGCAGCATGTGGTAGTTCACGTCCAGAATTCGCGCGGTGTCCTCGGCGCGCTCGATATAACGCGCCAGCCAGAACAGCGATTCAGCGATCCGCGAGAGCATCTAGCTCTCTCCCCGCAGAACCCAGGTATCTTTGCTTCCGCCGCCCTGCGAGGAATTCACCACCAGCGAATTCGGTTGCAGGGCAACACGCGTCAACCCACCGGGCACAATCGTCACGTTCTCTCCGTCGTATAGGCAATAGGGACGCAGATCGACGTGGCGGCCCGCGACGTTGCCGGTCGACGGATCGTAGGAAGGCACGCGCGAGAGCCCTACGACGGGTTGCGCGATGTAGTTTCGCGGATTCGCGCGCAGGCGATCGGCGAAATCCACGAGCTTGGCGCGATCGGCAGTCGGCCCCATGAGCATTCCGTAGCCGCCCGATTCACCGACCGCCTTCACGACCAGTTGAGGTAGATGATCGAGCACATAGGCGAGGTCGGTTGGATTCGCGCACAGAAACGTCTCAACTGTCTTCAGGATCGGCTCCTCCCCCAGGTAGTAGCGGATAAACTCCGGAACATAGGCGTAAATCGCCTTGTCGTCGGCGACCCCGTTTCCGACGGCATTCGCAAGGGCCACGTTGCCGGCACGGTACGCGCCCATCAGACCGGGTACGCCGAGCACGGAGTCCGCACGGAACGTCAGCGGGTCCAGATATTCGTCGTCTACGCGGCGGTAGATCACGTCCACGCGCTGCAACCCGCGGATCGTCTTCATGTAGACGATGCCGCCGTCGACGATCAGGTCTCGCCCCTCGACCAGTTCGATCCCCATCTGTTGTGCAAGGAAACTGTGCTCGAAGTAGGCGCTGTTATGGATCCCGGGCGTCAGCAGGACAATCTGCGCATCGGCCTCGCCCCGCGGCGAAAGGCTGCGGAGAATCCGCGACAGCTCCGCCGGATAATGATTGACGGGAAGGACCTCGCAGGCCTGGAAAGCATCCGGCAGCGTGCGGGTCATCACCAGCCGGTTTTCCAGAACGTAGGAGATACCGCTCGGTGTGCGGACGTTGTCTTCGAGCACATAGAAATCCCCGCTCTTGGAGTCGCGCACCAGGTCGATCCCGCAGATGTGGGTGTAGATGCCGCGAGACACTTCGACGCCGATGACCTCTCGCCGGAAGTTCGGGCACGAGTAGACGAGCCACCGCGGAAGTTTTTTGTCCTTCAGGATGGACTGCTTCCCGTAGACATCCTGCAGGAACAGATTCAGCGCCCGCACCCGCTGCGACAGTCCCCGGTCGATGTGCTCCCATTCCGAGTGTGGCAGGATGCGGGGAATCAGGTCGAACGGGAACAAGCGCTCGGTGCCGCGACCGTCGCTATAGACCGTAAATGTAATCCCCTGAATCAGAAACGAGAGGTCGGCGAGTTTCCTGCGCTCCTCGAACTGCTCAGGAGCCATCGATCCGAGCTTCTGGAAGAGCTTGGTGTATTGGGCGCGAGGCTGTCCGGGCGAGGAAAACATCTCGTCGTAAAACGCACCCGTCTCGTAACCCTCGAACAGTCCAGGGTTCACCATATGCGCCGGAGCTACTCCCATAGCCTAACTCTATCAACAGCCTGCGGGCGGGTCTTGCGAAAAGAATCTATCGAACCCATCAGAGTTCCTTTCCGCCGGCGACTGGCGAGGCACTCGCCAATCTTGGCTCGAACCACTGGCCGACGGGAAGACCGGTCCTGCAACCCTGCTATACTGACGGGCTCCCATGAAGCACCGAAAACAGCCCAGGAAAGTGCGGGTGGTGGCGACTGCCAGCCTGCCCACACGATTCGGCCATTTTACCATTGCTGCCATCAAAGGGCGGGGACCGGAGCAGGAGGCCGTGGCGATCCGACACGGAAGGCTGAAGCCCGGACGGGCTCCCGTGGTGCGAATTCATTCCCAATGCCTGACCGGAGACGTCTTCACCTCGGAACGCTGTGACTGCCGCGCCCAGCTGGAGCAGTCGCTCCGCAGGATCGCCAAGTCCGCTTCCGGCATCGTGCTCTATTTACCGCAGGAAGGGCGAGGCATCGGCCTGATCAACAAGGTGAAAGCCTACGAGTTGCAAGACGAAGGGCTCGATACGGT
>Ga0209624_10002297_pt1 | contig 14205 bp, 8 predicted proteins | sample JacPinW_OM2H0_O1_FD_188565 | JGI IMG/M metagenome (GOLD analysis project Ga0209624, IMG submission 188565) | Forest soil microbial communities from Algoma, Ontario, Canada - Jack Pine, Ontario site 1_JW_OM2H0_O1 (SPAdes) (version 2) | ecosystem: Environmental > Terrestrial > Soil > Boreal...
GGTCCCTGATCTCGTCCGGCAAGTTCCGCACGTCGCGTTTGAAGTGGCTGATCTCGCCTCCGAGCTTGCTGGCCGCGAAATCCTGATTCCTCCCAACAGTCCATCCGACGGCGTCCGCGTCGCGTTCATAGTCGAAAACGGCGCGCCCATCGAACTCCTCGAATTCACCGACCCCAACCATCCTGGCCGCCGCCAGCAGAGCAAAATGCTGATATAAACACCCTCCGTCCAAAGCACTCCTAGGGCGAAGGCGAGCACTTGACACCTTTCAAGAGTGGCCAGCTTGCGAGCTGAGTTCCATCAAGCAAGCCCCCGCCTCCAAGCCAACCTGACTCCCCGTTTGTCGGCAGACAGGAAGCTATCCGAGCGATCGCCCGTCCAGGAATTGCCTCAACTGTTGAGAACTCGCAATTTCACTCATTGGCCTCTGCAACGGGGTTTTGAGTGCTGACTGTTTGCGTCAACAATCACGTACAGTTTGATCGACTTGATCCCGATAGCGTCACACAGCGGCTAAAAGGCAGCCGGGCAGTTCGATTTTCGGCTCAACGAAACCGGCCAGGTAGCGAAGCATTGTTTCGGTCATCTTTCACTTGCTAATGCGAAGGGGCGGCTTGTTCTTTGACCTTGATCTTGGCAGCAAGTGCGATGAATCGCGGGTCACCGTGAAGCGATTTGAGTTCGGGATCGGTTTGCATTTGCCGACCACCTCCGCGAGCGACTGCCTCTTGTAACAGCGACAGCGCCTCGTCACGCTTGCCATTACGAGCCGCGTAGCAGGCCAGGTTGTACATGGAGCTAATCGTTTTCGGGTGCTCCGGCCCCAAGACACGTCGTTGAATCTCCAGCGTCTTACGCTCCAACTCTTCTGCCTCGGCGTAGCGACCCTGATCGTCCAAAATGGTGGACAGGTTGTTCGCCGAATCGAGCGTCAAGGGATGTTCCGCCCCAAGCGTGCGCCGTTCAATATCCATCGTTTCGCGCAGCAACTTTTCTGCCTCGCTCCGGCGGTTCTCGTCAGCCAGCAAATTAGCCAGGTTGTTCATCGTTATCAGGGTGCCAGGATGCTCCGGCCCCAGGACGCGACGTTGAATATCCAAGATTTCCCGATCCAACTTTTCTGCATCACCGTAGTGTTGCTCGGCATTCAAAAGTATCGCCAGGTTGGACATCACCCCCACGGTGCCGGGATGCTGCGGCCCCAGGACACGTCGTTGAATCTCCAGCGTTTCGCGACCCAACTTTTCCGCCTCGGCATAACGGTCTTGTTTTTCTAGGGCTGAGGCCAGGTTTTCCATCGACATCAAGGTGTCTGGATGCTCCGGCCCCGAGACACGGCGGCGAATCTCCAGGGTTTCGCGATCTAACTTCTCTGACTCTACATAGTGGCCCCGGTCATACAGAACGACGGCCAGGTTGTTCATCGATAACAAGGTGTAAGGGTTCTCGGGCCCAAGCACGCGCCGTTGAATATCGAGCGTTTCGCGCTGCAACTTCTCTGCCTCAGCATAGTGGCCCTCCCCCGTAAAGGTCGAAGCCAGGTGAAGCATGGTAGCCAGCGTATCCGGATTTTCCGGGCCGAGCACGCGGCGTCGAATTTCGGCGGCTCGTTCCAGCAGCGGGAGAGAACTGGAATAGAGTCCGAGACTTTGGTACACAACTCCCATGACGTCCATCATCTGCGCCTTCAGCTCCGGGTCTTGGGCCAGGCTGGTGTCGATTTCCGCTGACGACTTGTCGAGGATCTCCCGGGCGGTTATGGTCTTCCCCCGAGCCTTGCTCGGGTCTGAGACGTTGAACATGCCGGTCATGAAGTCGGTGACGCGCGTGGCGCGATCTCGTTCGCGGTTGGCACGGTCGCGCTCCCGCGTAATCCGGCGTAACTGGATCGTCTGCATCACTCCAAATATGACCAGCAACAGCACCACAGCAATGACCGCGGCTACTCCGAACTTGTGGCGCTGGACATACTTCTTTGCCCGGTAGCCCACGCTTGCCGGACGCGCGATTACTGGTTCGTTCCCCAAATAGCGGCCAATATCAGCACTCAGCTCCGACGGCGTGCCATATCTGCGGGTGCGGTCTTTCTCCAGAGCTTTCAGGGCGATCCAGTCCAGATCCCCACGCAGCAGGCTAACCAGTCGCGCTGGATCGGTGCTCCGGTTGGACGCGGTGCTCTTGGAAGTGGGATCTCCGCTGAGTCTGGTGCTCGGACTCGGAGGATCGTCCTCATGCAACTGACGCAGCACCTCGTGGAACGGCTTCGTCTTCCACTGCTTCACATCAAACGGCAGGACACCCGTGAGCAATTCATAAAGCACCACGCCCAGCGAATAAACGTCCGTGCGGGTGTCAACGTCCGGGATGCTGGGATCCGCTTGTTCCGGGCTGACATACCCCGGCGTGCCCACCGTTCCTCCGGCGCGCGTCACCAGCGTCTCGTCCTCAGACTGCTGCGAAATGGCCTTGGCGATGCCGAAGTCGATAATGCGCGGCATCGGCTTGCCATCCACTTCTACAACCAGGACATTGGAGGGCTTCAGGTCGCGGTGAATGATCGCCTTCTGGTGTGCATGCTGCACGCCTTCGCAAACTTTCACCAGCAGAGCAAGCCTCTCGCGGGGCGGTAGTCGCTTCTGATCGCAGTAGTTGGTAAGCGGCAACCCCGGCACATACTCCATGACAAAGTAGGGCTGGCCTGCGGGAGTCGATCCGGCATCGAACACCTTGGCGATGGCGGGGTGATCCATGATCGCCAGGGTCTGCCGCTCCAGATTGAAGCGCAGCAAGGCGGAGCCGTCGTATTGTCCTGCTTTGATGATTTTCAGCGCGACCTGCCGTTTGACGGGAGCGGACTGTTCGGCCAGCCACACTTGGCCCATGCCGCCCTCACCCAATTTCCTGGTCAGCCGGTAGGGCCCAATCGAGCCCAAATCGGCCGCAGGTACGCCGACGGGAGCGGTGGCAGAGTCGAAAGTTGCTTCGGGATCAGAGTTGGTTCCTGAGTTGTGCAGGCCTGGATTGGACGCGGCGGGATCTTGGTTGCTCACGCTGTCCTCTTTGGAAGCTGGATACGAATCGGCGGCTAGTTTAGCACCGAAGAGGAGGCATACGGGAAGTCTGATTTCGTCGGAGTCTCGTGCTAGGTTAGCGCCATCCGCGGGTGTTGTTGGCGTAACATCTCTATTACACTCATCGACCCGGTTGTGACAAAGCAATTACAACGATTTCTGCACCAGCTAGACCGGTGCTATGGTTTGTCCAACTGTGCCTGCTTATCTTTGGACAGGCTTTGCTTGACAACTTCTAGCTTCTGAAATCCATCTTTGAGCACGGTCTGTTTCGCGTTTTCCTGAGTGACACAGATCGGCGCCAGCAGGATGGCTTTTGTAGTCAGCGTGCCGTTCGTCACCTCCACCCAGCCCTCCACGTCTTCGTGGCGCGCGAGGGCCATCGCGGCTTCAACCGCGGCCCGCGCCTCATTTCCGACCGGCTTATAGACGGTCATCAGTTGAGAGCCATCGAAGATTCGCTCGATGGCGGCAAGATCGGCGTCCTGACCCGAGACCAGCACTCTGCCAGACCAACCTTTGTCTTCGAGCGCCTGGATTGCGCCGCCAGCAATCGCATCATTCGAGGCAACAATCGCCGTGGGAGCGGCCTTGAGCTTGTTCAGTTCTTTCGTGACCATAACGTAAGCCTCAGTCGCACTCCACTCCGGCACCCAGACATCGGCAAGGGCATGAATGTCGCCGCGATTGATGAAGGGCTGCAACACTTTCATCTGTCCGGCGCGAACGACTTTCGAGTTGGCATCGACCGGTGAGCCTCCCAACAACAGGTAGTTTCCTTTCGGCGCGCGATCCACCAGGCTTTGCGCCTGTTCGAGTCCGACCGAGAAGAGGTCGAATCCGACGTAGAGATCGACCGGCGCACTGGCCAGGCGGTCATAGCTGATCACCGGGACGTGTTTCGCGTGCGCGGCTTCCACAATGCGCCCAGCCTTGCTGGTATTGTGCGGCAAGAACACGAGGACGTCGATGCCGCCCTTGAGCAGTTCTCTGATCTGGCGAAACTGCAGGTCATCGTCGCCATTGGCGGAGCTGGTGACGACGGCACCTCCGAGTTCGTGGGCGCGCTGCTGAAATTCGTCGAGGTCGGTCTGCCAGCGCTCGCCTTTCATGGCTTCGATGGAAAATCCGATCTTGATTTCCTTCTTCTGCGCCTGCGCAACCCCGAGCGTCAGGATGATGAGAAGAAAAGAAACTCCGGTGAACAAACGAGGCGAAACTCGCATGAAAGTATCTCCCAAGGCGGCAGCTGTCCCCACGACCAAGACATGAGCCCCAAAGCACCCTGAGGGGATGGTTGCATCGGCGGTAACCAGGGTCAATTTACCTTCGTAACGAGGAGTCTCGGTGGCCGCGAGATTGTGCTTACGGACCGTCTCTATTTCTTCTAATTTGCTCCGATGACACTCCGCCCCTGCAAGGCGAAAGAACGGCGGTTCAGCGCCGCGCTATCCGTGTAGCCCCGGACGCAAAGCAGAGCGATGCTTGACGTGATATCGCCATTACGCTCAAAACCCCTCGATGAGCTATCGCCCACCCAGCAGTTGACCTCACGAACGAAGGCGCTACACTACACAGTCATGGCGGGAACTGACCCGTGGCGTGAGTATCGGACACGGAGGAATCTGAGCCTCTTTGCTGCCCTTGGATTCGTTCCGTTCGTGTACCTGCTCATACGGGCAACCGTCTGGCTCTTTGGTACAGCTATCCCTGCATTCTTCGTGGCCTTCGGATGGGTGATTTTTGCTTGGATTGCGGGAAGGAGGTTTATCGATTTCAAGTGTCCACGCTGCGGAAATCTATTCTTCGCGGACTCGAAATGGTGGGGTTATAACACCATGGTCCGCAAATGTCTTCATTGCAAGCTGCCGCTGAATACACCAGTGGCTTCGGACGGATCGATCGCGCCGCGAACGTAAGTTCTGTCAGTTGGCGAAAAATCGCCATTACACTCATTGACCTCGACCCAGGGGGGCTGGGGCGGATTCTCAATGACTGTAATCGCCTGTTTACAACAGTTGAGACTCGATTCAAGCCAGGCCCGCTCATTTTCCATTGGGAGCGATCAAGATCAGACAGTCCCCTGGGGAGAAGGCTATGCTGGAACGAGTCACCGATCCTTTTGGGAGGGGTTGGACTATCGAAGACGAACAGTGTCAGAAGGTTCGGCGGAGGGTATAAGGCGATGAAGTTCAGATTTTTACTGTTTCTCTGAATGGAGCCAACATTTTATCTACGCCGATCCAGAGTCCAACATCATGGGGAAGAGAAAGACAAAAGAGCAACAGGATAAAGCGACACTTGCCGAAGTCACCAAGGAAATGGCGAAGCCGAGGGTCGCAATGTTCTGCGCGAGATCATCGCCACATTGTTCGAAAGGAAGTTCTAGTCGTGGAGAACAATGTTGAGAAGTGAACCATGAACCTGCAAATCATTACCGCCGTGATAGTCAATGAACCCCAATTTCCTAAACCTATTCATGAAAAAGCTCACCCGCGAGCGAGTCGTCCCTATCATCTCGGCGAGGGTCTCCTGACTGATATTGGCGATTAGAGTCTCGGGCACACCTTCCTTGCCGAAGTGAGCCAGCAACAGCAGTATCCGAGCTAATCTCTTTTCGCTGGAATTGAAGAGTTGATCCACCAAATCCTCTTCGTATCGGATGTTCCGTGCCAGCAAATATGCCACGAACATATCGGAAAATGCGTGTTCCCGGTGAAGCACTTCCATCATGGATTTCTTGTTGATTCGCATCACAGAGCAATCCGTCATCGCGGTTGCGGAGCCCATGCGGAGAGGCTGCCCTCTAAGGCACCCTTCTCCGAAGAAATCGCCCTCATTCAGAATGCCGATGGTGGCCTCCTTCCCGGTCTTCGATACAACGGTGAGTTTTACTTTTCCTTTCTGTATATAAAAAACAGCATCGGCCGAGTCGCCCTGAGAAAAGATCGTATCCTTCTTGGAAAAAGCTGCGATCTTCCGACCGCCGTTTATGGTTGAAAGGAACGTCTTGGGATCGAATTGGATCAGTTTCTTGGACGCTGCCACCAGCGGCATAAATTGGCCCCCCTCTCATGAGTTCCGAATGCGCAGAAGGCAATTTCCTGTGAAAGGATGAATAAGAGCGCAAGAAGGCGAGAGCAACGTCAACATTGAGGGGCAGAACTGCTCCCCACTCGGCGAAATAATGATTTCACCGTTGATGTTGAAAGTCAACGGCCCGCACGAAGAATGGGCAGAAGCACGCTGCCGATTTGCAAGTGGCGAAAAATATCGCCATCACACTGATTGACGGGTTGTGAGTGAAATCGCCATCGGGTGCTGAAACACAGGGAATCTGTGATTAAGTCTCACTGAGCTATTGTGCTCAGACGAGTTTTGTCCCCAGCGGTACACTACCTCTCTACCCTGAATTGGAGTCTCGATATGGCCCTGAACGAAAACGCGAACTGGGAATTGGTGGCCGCACAGGTCGCCAGAGAAACGGACTCAGAGAAGCTGAGAGAGCTTGCAGCCGAGTTTAATCGGGTATTACATAAACGAGAGCAAATGCGCCGACAACAAGACACAAAGTCAGTCTGATGGCCGCTGTTGGGTCGAGCATTAGAATTCCAATACCTTTTCGTTTCACCGTCGCTTCGTTTCCCAGTTTGTAACTGTTGCAAAATCGCCATTACACTCATTGACCGGGTTCTGGACTGTACCCTTACGCGCCTCGGTTTCCCTGTACCCGATTTCTGACATATGATCCCGCCTGTTGCGCGGGGGGCGCTGGAACCACACACAGAGGGGTGAGTGCGGTTGCGGTCTCAGCCTCCCCTACCTCACTTCTTCGATTCGCGCGCGCTGACGCGGCATCCCTCTCCCACGGAGTCAGCGCCACTCCACAGTTGCTTCAACACCTGCACGAGTGTCTGCATTTGCCGGGGACTCGGTAGGCGGTCGTAGGTCAGGCGGCAATCCTGGTAGGCCCGCTCGTAAAAGTCCCGCACCACTCTGAGGTGCGCGAGATTGTGACGTAGCTCCTTCAGATCCTTCTCGCTCAATATCTCACCTTTGCCGCGATCAGGACCCCGGGCCATAGGCGACCATCGTAGCATATTCGCCTTATGTTCGCCTATGGGGAAAGGAGAAAAGTTGGCGACGTTATGACTCTACCGGAAACCTGTGGGACACTGAGAAATGGCAGCGCGCATCCTGCGGGTGGAAAAGTGGCTCGGTCCAGTGCCGGCGGTTGCGGTCTGCACGCAGTGCGGTCGGGACTTCAAAGTGCCACTGGCCTTACTCAAGAGAACAACAGAGGCACAGGAAAGCCTCCGCAAGCAATTCGCCGAGCACAGATGCCCGAGCGAGATCGAGGGCCAGTAGATGTGCGGGCGCTATCGACTGTCGCGGAGGAAGCAACTCGTCGAGGAATACTTCGACGCCATCCCAGGCGACGAAGAGTGGGCGCCTCGCTACAACATCGCCCCCACTCAGCCTGTTCCTGTCATCCGCCAGCATCCGAAGGAGCCGCGCCGCGAGATGTCGCTGGTCCGATGGGGCCTCATTCCGTCGTGGGCGAAGGACGCGTCCGTCGCTGCCCGGATGATCAACGCGAGATCGGAGACGGCGGCCACGAAGCCCGCCTTCCGAGATGCGTTGAAGTTTCGCAGATGCCTGATTCCCGCAGACGGGTTCTACGAGTGGCAGAGGACGGAGAAGGCCAAGCAGCCGTACTGCTTCGAAGTCAGCGAAGGGGAGTTGTTCGCGTTCGCGGGATTGTGGGAGCGCTGGAAAGATCCGAGCGGGCAGTGGGTCAAGTCCTGTTCGATTCTGACAACCACACCGAATCCGGTGACCTCGGCGGTTCACGACCGTATGCCTGTCATCCTTGACCGGAGCGATTACGATGTGTGGCTCGATCCGGGGATGACTAATGTCGAGGCTGCATCCGAGATGTTGAAGCCCTGCGACGCCCGGCTGATGCGCTGCTATCCCGTCTGCACCCGGATCAACCATGTGGCCAACGACGATGAGGAATGTTCTGCGCCTGTGGAACTCACCCAGGGTCAGGCCAATCTCTTCTTATAGTGGGAGGGCGCATAGGAGTTTCCCGCTGGTACGCGGGCCGGATTCGCGACGGCTACCGCCCTCATCCGAGACACTGGAGGGTGCTGGCGGAAATGGTTGGGGCGTCGGCGGAAGGTCAATGAGTAATCGCTATCCTCCAAAAGCTATCCCGCACAAGGGAAATCAGCGGCACAAGAGAAGCGGCTCGATCCCTGTTTCCCGGGTCTATCCCTGGATGTTTCGGCGGAGACCGTCAGCCGCGAGCGGTGGCAGCTTTGCGGGCAATCAGGTTGTAACCTTTACCCTTGGCGTCCGCCTCGACAGCGGCCAGGTGCGCGCGTCCCGCGGTCGCTTGCCCAGCCTTCATTTCGATTTCGGCAAGCGCAAGACGCGCATCGAGTTCGATGCCCGCATATCCCAGTTCTCGCGACTTCGTGACGATGGTGGCCAGCTCCTTGCGTGTTGCATTCGCGGCAGCAGAGTGGGAAACGTTGTTTTCGCCGGTCTCGATGCGCGCTGCAGTGATGGCGGTTCGCCAGCGGATGTCTGGATTCTGGCTCTTGGCGGCGAGGGACCGCGCGTGTTGCATCGCGTCTTTCGCTGCCGCTGCTTTACCTTGCGCGAGCAGCGCGCGGGCGAGTACGCACCAAGCTCCGGTTTCGTCGTCGCGGACTTTTTGTGTCTGAAAGACCTCGAGAGCTTGCCGGACTGCGGCTTCCTGTTCGGAGGGAGAACGCGCCTCCTCCAGCGACAAATTCGCAAGCGAGAGCTGAGTTTCCGCAATCGTAAGCTTTTCCCCTGCCGAGGTTCGGAAAGCGAGTGCCTGTTCGTACATCTTGCGGGATCCAGCGAAGTCGGCTTCATCGAATAATAGACTGCCTAAACTCCACATGGCGTTGGCGGAAAACTCCTGATCCCCGTTCTTCTGCCAGGTTGCGAGGGATTGTCCGAATCGCTGCTGGGCGCCTACCAAGTCCCCCTGCAATTGGTGAACGTACGCGATACCGCCGCCGGCCAAGGCCGCATTTTGGGTATTCGACGCATCCCCTAATTGCAACTGCTCCTCATATAGCTGAATCGCTCCGGGCAAATCCCCCAGCTCTCTACGTACGTCGGCAATATTCCCGGTAACGACTGCCCCACGCGTTTCGTCATCGAGGAGCCGATAACTAGCTTGCGCTTGGCGATACATTTTTTCGGCGGTGGCGAGATCGCCCTCCGCCTGGTAGTCGTCGGCGAGGTTGTTGAGCACGCTGGCCACACCGCCTTCGGAGCCCTTTTCTTGGTAGATACTTAGTGCTTGCTGGTACAGATGGATGGAACCTAGCAGGTCGCTGTTGGATAACACATCCGCAGTAGCGCGCAAAGCTCTGGCTTCACTTTGCCGGTCTCCAGCGGAGGCTGAAATTTCTCCTGATTCGCGGCAGAGGGCAATCGCATCGTGCGTTCGCCCCAGGGCGCTGAATAACATAGCCTGATCTTCCAGAGCACGTGCAAGGATCAGCCGAGCTCCCTGGGCTCTGGCCTTCCCGATCGCCCGAGCCAGAGGCGCTTCTTCATCCTTAAAATCGCCGAGCACCCACCACGCGTCAGTCTCCATCAACTCGACACGTGGGTCTTCGGAGGCTGGGGGCGCGAGCTTGCGCAGGGACTCAACCGTGGCCAGAGCATCCTGACCCTTATGCCCGTGGACCTGCACCGTTGCCAGATTGAGCCCGTAGTCAACATTGTCTGGGAACAACGTGAAGAGTGTGCGATAGACCTCAATGGCCTTCTCGTATTGATGATCGATATCGCGATAGCGGCCTTCGACCACCAGCTTCTCCTCCCGCGAAAGATTGGCCGACAAGTCGAACGCTTGCTTGGCTTCCTGCTGCGCCTTCTTGTCATAGCCCAACCGCGACCAGGCTTCAGCCAGAGCGGAGTGGGCCAAAGAATACTTTGGATCGGCAGCTATGGCCCGCCGCAGAAGATCGCGAGCTTCGAGGGCATCGAACACGCGCAGCCGGGCGAGTCCTTCCGAATAAAGTCGGGCGGCGTCGCGATTGGAAGGCAAGGAGGCGCGGATGCTCACAGCTTCCACCGGAGAGACCTCTTCCACGCCAAGCTTTTCGCGCAGCCGGGAACCGGCCTGCGACACCATGTCAAACAGTTCAGCCTCGCTTCCAACCACAGCGACGTCAGCAATCGTTTCCCCGGCGACTGTATCTTGCAGGCGCAGGTCGAGACGGATGCGGGTGTCAGGTTTTTCGCCGACAGCTGTGTAGGACCCAAGGACAATCAAGTCGCTGTCCAGATCCTTGTGCAATCGTGCCAGCGTGTTTCGGGAGAGGCTGTCGGCGTCGGTCAGAGGAAGGTCGAGTTTGGTGCGCGCGATGTCTTCGCCGGAAACCAGACGCAGCTTTTCTCCAGCTTCCAGTTCGGTGCTCAACATCTCTGCCAAGGCCGTGGAGATCCAGCTCTCTTCGGGGCGGCCAGACAGGTTGCGAAAGCCGAGAACCGCGACGGAGCGGCGAGGCGCCGTGGGTGTAACAATCGAACTAATGGCCACCGGACTCGCCGGCGGCTGGGCTCGATGAAACTGCTTCCACTCGTAGGTTCCTGCCATCGTGATCGCCGCTATGGCTACGGCCGCGATCAGTCTCATCAGCGACCGATTTCGCAGTGCTGGCAAGCTGAGCGGCTGTTTCTCTTCCGTAATGACACTGGTCCGGATTGTCTGCTGCTGAAAAATCATCCCGCCGGGGGCGTGGCTGGCAACAGGTGCGGTATCGGGGACGACGGCCAGGTTCTCTGGGACAATGACTTGCACCGGAGAAACGAACTGGTACCCGCGGCCCGGCAGCGTGACGATGTAGCTGTTGTCGCCCGGTTTCTCCGCCAGTGCCCGCCGCAGCGCGGAGATGCTTTGCGCCAGGTTGTTCTCGTCCACGTAGGTATCCGCCCAGACATTCTTTAGCAGTTCGTCCCGCGTGAGAACTCTTCCCGGGTTCTGTGCGAAGTAGAGCAGCACATCGAAGGCCCGATAGTTGAGCGTGACGATCTTTTCTTCCCGTCGCAGGGTGCGCGCCTGGGCATCAATCTGAAACTCCCCGAATTGGAATACCCCTTCTGTTTTCATTGACATCGAGGACGTTCACAGCTTTTCAAAATCTTTCAGAACGATTCACTGGTCTTTTTGCCGCTACTGTCGCAAGATTCGCGGCCAGTGAGGGGGATGGCACGAAGCGACTTTACCAATGGCTGTCCAGACGGGCAAGTTTTTTCCGTTCCGAGTCGTCCGGTCACCTCACCACTCGCACCGTTCGCACTGAGGTAACGGTCGAGCGGCAAGGCACGACCGTGTTGGTCGGTAACGTGGCAGTGGGCTTTGATATCTGCCCACTTTGCGGAAGCAAGCTGGCCCCGGAACAGGCGGAACAGGCACGGCTTCGTCTTCCCAAGGGTCCGATTTCGGCATAACCAGGGTGGCACCAAGAAATAACTGCGTTGATTTCCGTATTGGCTTGTTAGGTCAAGCATTCAGTTTCAACTCGAACTAGGTTCGCAATCTCTCAAGGAGAAACTCCCGTGAAACTTCGCATCGCTCGCGTAGTAGTTACATTCCTGTCGCTGGTTGTTTCAGCGACTCCACTAACTTTTGCACAGTCCTCCACTCAAACTGTCTCTGCCCTGCCTCGTCTAGTACGCTTCGGCGGAACGGTCAAGGATATCAATGGCAGTCCCATGACCGGGGTGGTCGGCATCACGTTTTCTCTATATACCGAGCAGACCGGCGGGGCTGCACTCTGGCTGGAAACGCAAAACGTTACCGCCGACAACAACGGGCACTATACCGCTTTACTGGGATCCACCAAGCCCGACGGCCTGCCTGCGGAATTGTTCACCTCCGAGCAGGCGCGCTGGGTGGGAGTGCAAGTCTCGGGGCAGGCTGAGCAGCCGCGCGTGCTGCTGGTCAGCGCTCCGTACGCATTGAAGGCCGGGGATGCGGAAACCATTGGGGGACTTCCGCCCTCGGCCTTCGTGCTGGCCGCACCAGCGGCCACGAGTTCGGTCGCAGCGGGCGGCACCGCCGAAGCCGTTTCTCCTGCAGTCGCCACCGGCGTGACCACCACCGGCGGTACCCTCAACTATCTGCCGATCTTCAGCGGGGCCACCACGATCATCGATTCAGCGGTGTTCCAGACGGGCAGCGGAGCCACCGCCAAAGTGGGTATCGACACGACGACCCCAGCCACTCGACTGGACGTCAACGGCAATACCACCATTCGCGGCACGCTGAGTTTTCCTGCCGTGGGTACCGCGACGGCTGCTGCGGGCGATGTCTCGCAAGGGCTGAATTTTGTCGCGTCTTCCTACAACAGCACGAGCAGCACTGCGGTGAACCAGACGTTCCGCTGGCAGGCTGAGCCGGCCGCCAACGACACCACCGCCCCGTCAGGCACGCTGAACCTGCTCTATGGACTGGGCACGGCCGCGCCCACTGAGACTGGGCTGAAGTTGAGCAGCAAGGGCCTCTTCACTTTCGCCACAGGGCAGACGTTCCCCGGGGTTGTTCTGGCGGACGCGGCCAACACCTTCACTGGCAATCAGACGGTCGACGGCACGATTACGGCCACAACGGGCTCTGGAAACGCTGTCAGTGGATCATCGACCATCGGAAGCGGCGTCGTTGGAACCGCGGGATCCAGTGCCGGTGCGGGAGTTTACGGGAGTGGACTCACCGGCGTCGAGGGCGTTTCGTCCGCCACAAACGGAACAACCTTCGGCGTTTTGGGTACCGATGCCAGTCCGACCGGCGTCGGCGTTGAGGGTAAGAGTACAGCTACTGGCGGGGGTGTCGGCGTGTTCGGCAGCACGGTGGCCGCTGCAGGCTTCGGGGTCGAGGGCATAAATACGAGTGGCAACGGCACCGGCGTGTACGGAACCGCAGCCCACTTCGGCGTCCAGGGCGTTGCCACGGGAAGCGGCAGCACGGTCGGCGTATATGGTGCGGGCGCCGACGGACTGCAGGGCAGCGGCACGCTCCACGGCGTCTACGCCGCCGGAACCGGCGCAGCTTCAATGGGAGTGTACGGGACCTCGCCAGTCTACGGTCTTTACGGCGTCGCTACCAACACCACTGGCACCTCTTTTGGCGTGTACGGCTCCGGGGGGTCCAACGGCGTCTACGGCACTGCGTCAAACTTCGGCCTCTACGGGGTCGCTACCGCGACCAGCGGCAACTCAGTCGGCGTGTATGGGAAAGGAGTCGATGGCTTGCAGGGCAGCGGCAGCACCTATGGCGTCTACGCCGCCGGAACGGGGGCAAGCGCCACGGGCGTATACGCGACCACCGGGTCCGCTGCTGGGTACGGAGTTGAAGGCGTGAACGCAAGTGGCAACGGCACGGGTGTGTACGGAACTGCCGCGCACTTCGGCGTCCAAGGCATTGCCACAGGAAGCAGCAACACGGTGGGTGTTTTTGGCGCAGGAGTCGACGGCCTGCAGGGCAGCGGCACCCTCCACGGCGTCTACGCCGCCGGAAACGGGGCCGGGTCCTACGGAGTCTATTCCATTACGACTGCCGGTACTGCGGGGATCTACGGGGTTTTCCAAAGCGGAAGCGTCCTCGGGTCGGAGGGGCCATGGGAACTCGATTCGGATCCTGGGGCCAATTTCAGCTTGGCCGTTAATACCCAACCACAAGCAGGTGTGTGGGCTGACACCAACTGGAACGGAGATGCTACCGCCGGCCAAGACTACGCTCCGGCGCTGCTGGCCACGGCCGACGCGAACGTAGCAGGTATTCTGATCAATAACTCAAACAATGTGCCCACGATCCTCGCCGAGAACTACGGGGCCGCCGGAGGCGACGGTTTTGGCGGCGCCCCCACCCCCGACGTCGTGCGCGCCGTGGGCCGTGGCGGAAGTTGTAGCCTTACCGGCGGCGGCGATGCTGCCTGCACCGGCGTCCTGAAGTCCGTGGTTGCAACCAAGGGCAGCGCGGGCGCGGATCGGGTCGAAACCTATTCCGTGCAGTCGGCGGAGAATTGGTTTGAAGATGCGGGCACGGCCCAGATCGTCAATGGAGCCGGACGCG
>Ga0209624_10002299_pt1 | contig 14199 bp, 10 predicted proteins | sample JacPinW_OM2H0_O1_FD_188565 | JGI IMG/M metagenome (GOLD analysis project Ga0209624, IMG submission 188565) | Forest soil microbial communities from Algoma, Ontario, Canada - Jack Pine, Ontario site 1_JW_OM2H0_O1 (SPAdes) (version 2) | ecosystem: Environmental > Terrestrial > Soil > Boreal...
GGGCGTCGCTGCTGCGCGACCTGCAGCTGCGCGACGAGCCGCTGCCGGCGCTCGTCGTGCGCACGCGCACCGGCGGCGCGATGTTCCTGGTGTTCGGGCGCCACGGCGGGCCGGTCGCGGTGATCCGGCTCGACGTCGACGGTGGGCGCGGATTTCGCCCGGCGCAGATCGCCGAGACGCGCCGTTTTCTCGACGAGCACGGTGCGGCGATCACGCACTGGATCGTCGACGGCGACGCGCCGCAGTGGAAGCGCAGCAGCGCGCCGGTGATGTTCGTGATCGACGAGCACCTGCGCCCGGTTCTCGCGGAAGAGGCCGATCCCGACGACTCGCCGCTGCACGCGCTCTACCGGCCGCGCAACGGTCACGCCCCGCCGCTGCTGGCCGCCACCCTCGCGCAGCTCGTCGTCGAGCTGGACGGCTCGCCGCGCGGCGGCGCCGCATCGCGCGCGCTGCCGTTCGCGTTCGTGCGCCTCGCGCGCTTGGTGGGCGGGTCCGCGCCGTTCTTTCTGGTCTCCGTCGAGCCGGCGCGCCGCCGTGCGACCGTGCTGCGCGCGATGACGCGCTACGGCCTGAGCCGGCGCGAAGGCCAGGTGCTCGGCGAAGTGCTGCGCGGCGCGTCGAGCACGGAGATCGGCGAGTCGCTGTCGATCTCGGGCTCCACGGCGACGTTTCACCTGAAGCAATTGCTGCGCAAGACGAGCTCGCGCAACCGCACCGAGCTCACGTCCCGCGTCCTGGGCTGGGAAGGCGCGTAGCGGCGCTACGCGAGCGCGAGCCGGTCGACGCGGCCGGCAAGGCGCCAAGCCGCGAACACGATGAGGAGCGCCGCCTCGCCGACCGCGGCGGCGGTTCCGACCAGCGTCCCCGTGAGGAACGGCGAGCCGTAGAGCGCGGCGGCGGTCGCACCGGCGACGACCGGCGGCGCAACCAGCGCGAAGGAGAGCAGCGCGCGCAGCATCACCGCCGGACCGCGTTGGTCGATCTGGTTCGGCAGCAGCGCGAACACGGCGAGGCCGACTGCGCGCGTGAGCGCGAGCAGGCCGGCCGCGCCGGCGAACACGACGAGCGGGGCGCGCAGGTCGCCGCTCACCGTGGCGTACCCGGCGGCCGCCAGCGCGACGAGCACCGCATCGCGCCAGAACGCGCCGAACGTCCAGGCCGCCAACCGTGCGGCGAGCGAAATGTCGCCGAGCCAGAACAGCGGCATGCGCAGCGCCGGTGCAAGGCGCACGCCGGTCGTCGACGCGACGGCGATCGCGAGCCCGGGCAGCGTTCCGACGAGGATGCCGAAGGTGAGCTCGGGATTTTGGCGCGCGAACGCCGCGAACGCGGCGCCGCCGGTGAGCGCGAGCGCGGCGACGATCGCGGTGACGACCGGTGAGATGCGCCGCGTGAACATCAGCGCGTCGACCCACACAAAGGCGAACGCGCCGCGCAGGCGCGTGCCGGCCGTGCTCGGCCTCTGCGCGCGCGGTTTCGCGGCCTCGCCGTCGCGCGCGCCGCGCCGCGTGCGAACCCGCATGCGCCATTCCAGGTTCGCGAGCGAGATCGTGTAGAGCTCGGGAAACGCGTCGCGCGCGGCGAACGCGAAGGCTGCCGTCGCGCACGCCGCCACCGCGAGCGGAGCCGCGATCCAGCGCAGGTCGCCGGCCGCGAGCGCGCTCAGCACGATGCCCGGATGAACGTGCGGTGCGTGGCGCAGCAGTGGGGCGGCGCCCGGCAGCTGCAGGACGCGCAAACCGTCGGCGACGAGCGGAACCGCGCCCGCAACGGCGATCGCGGTGCCGGCGGCGATCGCGGCGGCGCGCGCCGCTCCGCGCGCGATCGCGCGCGGGAGCGCGATGCTGGCGACGGCGGCGCTTGCGGCGGCGAAGAAGAGCAACTGCGCGAGCAGCGCCTGCGCCGTCGTTCCGGACGGGATCCCGATCACGATCAAATAGGCAAAGCGCGTGAACGTGCGCGCGAGCGCGAGCCCGACGGCGCGCAGCTGGAGATACGCGGCGACGAGCACCGGCGCCGCACGAGCGCGCGTGAGCAGCAGCGCTTCGGCGCGCGAGGAGAAGACGCCCAGCCAGCGCGACGTGCCGGTGGCCAAGACGATCCCGAACGCGATCGCGAAGCCGCACACCCACAGATCGCTGACCGCGAGCGAGAAGAACGCCGGCGTGTCGGGGCGCGCCGCGTGGCGCCCGGTCTTGACGAACGCCAAGCCGAGGATCGCGGTCGCGTACAGCGCCCACAGCGCGAGCCGCCCGGGATGCCTGTGCAGCGAGCGCACCGTGTTGATCAGAGCGCGGCGGTCGGCGTACGAAAGCGCGGCGAGCGTTCTCACGAGCGGGTGACGTCCAAGAACACGTCCTCGATCGAACCGTCGCCGCGCCGCGCGCGCAGCTCGTCGATCGTGCCGCTCGCGACGAGCCGCCCGCGGTCGAGCACCAGCATGCGGTCGCACATCGCGGCGGCGCTCTCGAGCAGGTGCGTGCTCACCAAGATCGCGTGCCCTTCACCGCGCAGCGCGGTGACGATCGCGCGCAGCTCGCGCTGTCCGAGCGGGTCGAGCCCGATCATCGGCTCGTCGAGCAAGAGCGCGGGCGTTCCGCCGAGCACCGTCGCCGCGAGCAGCGTCTTCTGGCGCATCCCTTTGGACAGCGTGTTGCCGAGCGTGTCGCGCTCGCGCGCCATGTCGAGCCGGTCGAGCAGCGCCTGTGCGCGCTGCTCCCAGCCCGCGCGCTGCTTGGTGAGCGCCGCCACGAACGCGAGATGCTCCCACACCGTCAGCATCGGGTACACGTCCGGCGTCTCCGGGATGAGCGCGACCGTGCGTCCGCGTTCGGGCCCGAGCACGGCGCCGTCGAACGCGATCGTGCCCGCGTCCGGCCGCACCAGGCCCGCCAGACACATGAGCGTCGTCGATTTGCCCGCGCCGTTGGGCCCGACCACGGCGACGATCTCGCCGCGCGCGACCTCGAACGAAAGGTCGTCGACGGCCGTCTTGCCGCCGAACCGTTTCGTGAGACCGCGAACGGCGAGGCTCAGGTTCCGACCGCCTCCGTGGCTGCGCGGTCGCGGAACTGCTTCCAGTACAGGCGCGCGTACGCGCCGTTGCGCGCGAGGAGCTCGGCGTGCGAGCCGTGCTCGGCGATGCGGCCCTGCTCGACGACGAAGATGACGTCGGCGTTGAGGATCGTCGACAGGCGGTGCGCGATCACCAAGCTCGTGCGGCCCTCCATCAGCGGCACCAGCGCGGCTTGGATCGCGGCCTCGTTTGCCGAGTCCAGCGCGCTCGTCGCTTCGTCGAGGATCAGGATGCGCGGGTTCTTGAGCAGCACGCGCGCGATCGCCAGGCGCTGGCGCTCGCCGCCGGACAGCTTGTGGCCGCGCTCGCCGACGACCGTCTGATAACCGTCGGGCAGCGACGCGACGAACTCGTGGATGTTCGCCGCGCGCGCGGCCGCGACGAGCTCCGCATCGGTCGCGTCCGGGCGCGCGTAGCGCAGATTCGTGCCGATCGTGTCGTGGAACAGGTACGTCTCTTGCGTGACGATGCCGATGTTCTCACGCAGCGAGGCCAGGGTCACGTCGCGCACGTCGTGACCGTCGACGCGCACGACGCCGCTCTGCGGGTCGTAGAAGCGCGGGACGAGCTGCGTGATCGTCGTCTTGCCGGCGCCCGACGGCCCGACGAATGCCGCCATCTGGCCCGGCGCGATGCGGAACGTGACGCCGCTGAGCGCGCTGCGCTCGGGTGTGTACGAGAACTCCACGTCCTCGAACGCGATCTCGCCGCGGACGGCGCGGAGCACCGCCGCATCCGGTTTCTCGGCGCCTTCGGGCTGCATGTCGAGGTACTCGAAGATGCGCTCGAATACCGCAAACGCCGAGACGATCTGCACTTGCACGCCCGCCAGCGACGACGCCGGGCCGTAGAGCCGGCCCAGGTACGCGACGAACGCGACGATCGTGCCGACCGTCACGCCGCCGCTGATCGCGAGCCAGCCGCCGGTGAGCCACACGATCGCCGGCCCGATCACGACCATGGCCGTGATGGCGGCGATGAACCAGCGCCCCACCATCGCGAGGTTGATCTCGAGCTTCATCAGCTCGCTGCCCGCTTTGTAGAAGCGCTCGCGCTCGAACCGCTCGCGCACGAACGACTTGATGAGCGTGATCCCGCTGATCGAGAGCGTCTCCTGCGTGATCGACTCCATCTCGTCGCGCTTCTCGCGCGTGAGCTTGCGGATGTCGTACATCTTGCGCCCGACCGGCGAGAGCGGCAGGATCATCAGCGGGACGATGGCCAGCGCGATCAGCGCGAGCCGCCAGTCGAGGATGAAGATCGTGACGACCGTCGTCACCATCGTGAACACGTTGGTCACGATCGACACGAGCGTCCCGGTGACGACGTTGTCGATGTTGTCGACGTCGTTGGAGACGCGGTTCATGATCTCGCCCGTCTTCGTTCCGGTGAAGAACGAGAGCGGCATGCGGTGCAGGTGAGCGACCAGGCTCGTGCGGATGTCGCGCATGATGCCTTCGCCGACCACCGAGTTGAGGTAGCCCTGGTAGACGCCGAGCGCACCGGCCGCGATCGCGCACGCCACCATCCCGCCGACGTCGAGCCACACGCCGTGCATGTCGTGCGCGGGGATCGAGCCGTCGATCAGCCACTTGGTGAAGAGCGGCGGCAGCAGCCCCACCACCGCGCCGATCAGGATGCAGACGAGCACGAGGACCTGCTGCACGACGTACGGCCGGAAGAACGCCGCGATACGGCGCACGTCGACCCGTCTCGTCACCTTCGGACGATCCGGGCTGTACATCTGTGACCACATCAAGTGGACGGGAGGGCCTCCGCCGAGCATCGTTCCTCAGAACCCGTTCGGAGCGCCGGAGTTCCTCCCTCGTCGTCCGCATCGGAGGAACCGTCGTGCGCTCGCTCGGGCCTGGGCAGCAACCCGCCGCGCTGCGCGGGCTATTTCACCTTGCCGTTGCGCAGCGCTGAAAGCTCGTTGAAGAGCTTCTGCTCTTTGTCGGTGAGGTTCGTCGGGAGCTGTCCGATCAGGCGGACGTACTCGTCGCCGAAACCGCCGTCTTTGAGCTTGGGCATGCCCTTGCCCGACAGCCGCAGCATCTTGTTGTTCTGCGTTCCGGCGGGGATCGTCATCGTGACGTCGCCGGTCATCGTCGGCACGCGCACCTCGGCGCCAAGGATGAGATCGTAGATGCTCACCGGGAGATCGAGGTAGAGGTCGTCGCCCTTGCGCTCGTAGTCGCCGTCGCCACTCAGGTGCACGATGAGGTACAGGTCGCCGCGCGGCCCGCCGCCCGGCCCGCTCGCGCCTTGCCCGGCCAGCCGGATGCGCTGGCCGTCGCGCACGCCGCGCGGAATCGTGACGTCGAACCGTTTCGTCTCGCGCACCCGCCCCGTGCCGTGGCACTGGGTGCAGATGCGGCTGCGATCGGTTCCGGTTCCGTGACAGCGCTGGCAGATGTCCTCGACTTGCAGCGTGACGGACTTCTTGCCGCCTTCGAACGCGTCGTGCAGCCCGAGCTCGATCGTCGACTCGAGATCCTCGCCGCGCTGCTGCGACGAGAATCCGCTCGGGCCGGACGCGCGCTGGCGCCCGATGCCCGAGAAGAACATGTCGAAGAAGTCGGAGAAGCCGCTCGCGCCGCCGGCGCCGGCGTTCCCGCTGAAGCCGCCGAAGTTGCCGAAGTCGGCGCCCTGCGCCTGGCGGTACGTGCGCTGCTGATCGGCTTCGCGCGCGGCGCGCTGCCAATCGGAACCCAGGACGTCGTACTTCTTGCGCTTCTCGGGATCGCCGAGAACCTCGTACGCCTCCTGGATGTCCTTGAACTTCTCCTCGGCCGCGCGCTGGTTATCCTGATTTTGGTCCGGATGCCATTTGCGCGCGAGCTTGCGGTACGCGCTCTTGATGTCTTTCTCGGCGGCGTTTTTAGGCACGCCGAGGATCGCGTAGTAGTCCTTGTAGTTCACGAATTCTTGGCGACGACGACTTGCGCCGGACGCAGCACCTCGTCGCCGATCGTGTACGCCTTATGGGCTTCGTCGAGGATCGTGTCCTCGTCGACGCCGTCGGGCGCGGGCTGCGTCGCGATGGCTTCCGCGAGCCGCGGGTCGAAGGGCTTGCCCTTGAGGGACACGCTCTTCACGCCTTCGCCCGCGAGCGCGTTCTCGAACATGCGCAGCGTGGCTTGGAGGCCGCCGCGCAGGCCGTCGGAGTCCTCGAACGCAACCGCGCGCTCGAGGTTGTCGAGCACCGGCAGCATCTTCGTGAGCACCGACTTGCGGCCCGCCAGCGCGATCTCGCTCAGCTGCCGCTCGATGCGCTTCTTGTAGTTCTCGAAGTCGGCCATCGCGTAGAGGAACTTGTTGTAGTTCTCGTCCGCTTTGGCGCGCGCCGCGACGAGCTCAGCGGCGAGGGCGCTGTCCGCACCCTCGCCGTTCTGCTGCTCGGCCGCCGCGCCGTTCTGCGCAGCCGCTTCGTCCGAAGCGGTCGCGCTCGTCGCGGTGTCCTCGTTCACGGCCGCGTTACTTCGCTTCCTTGAACTCGGCGTCGATCACGTCGTCGTTCGGTGCGCTCGCACCGCTCGCCGCGCTCTCGTCGTGCGCACCGCCCGCGCCGTTCGCCGACGCGCCGTCCGTGGACGCACCCGTCGACTTGTACAGCGTCTCGGCCATCTTGTACGACGCCTGCTGCAGCTTCTCGGTCGCGTCCTTGATCTCGGCCGCGGTGCCGTTCTCGCTGACGCGCTTGAGGTCGGCGAGCGCCGTCTCGACGTCGCCGCGCACGCCCGCTTCCGCCTTGTCGCCGACTTCCTTGAGCGATTTCTCGGTCGAGTAGATCAGCGAGCTCGCGGTGTTGCGAACCTCGGCCTCTTCCTTCTTGGCTTTGTCCTCGGCGGCGTAGGCTTCGGCGTCGCGCACCATCCGCTCGACTTCATCCTTGTTGAGGTTGGTCGAAGCGGTGATCTGGATCTGCTGTTCCTTGCCCGTGCCGAGATCTTTGGCGGAGACGGTCACGATGCCGTTGGCATCGATATTGAACGTCACCTCGATCTGCGGCACGCCGCGCGGCGCGGCCGGAATCCCCTCGAGGCGGAAACGCCCGAGCTCCTTGTTGTCGTTCGCCATCTCGCGCTCGCCTTGGAGCACGCGGATGTCGACCGAGGTCTGGCCGTCTTCCGCCGTCGTGAAGACCTGCGTCTTGCGCGTCGGGATCGTCGTGTTGCGCTCGATCAGCTTCGTGTTGATGCCGTTGAGCGTCTCGAGGCCCAGCGAGAGCGGGGTCACGTCGAGCAACACGACATCGCGGACTTCGCCCGCCAGCACGCCGGCCTGGATCGCCGCGCCGACCGCGACGACTTCGTCGGGGTTGACGGACTGGTTGAGCTCCTTGCCCGTGAGCTTCTTGACGAGCTCCTGGATGACGGGCATGCGCGTCGAGCCGCCGACCATGACGACTTCGTCGATCTGCGACACGTCGAGCTTGGCGTCGGCGATCGCGTTCTTGAACGGCTGGATGCAGCGATCGGTGAGATCCTGCGTCAGCTTCTCGAACTCCGAGCGCGTGAGCGTGATGTCGAGGTGCTTGGGACCGTTCTGGTCGGCCGTGATGAACGGCAGGTTGATCGTGGTCTGCACCGTGCCGGACAGCTCGATCTTCGCTTTCTCCGCGGCCTCGGTGAGGCGCTGCAGAGCCTGGCGGTCACCGCTCAGATCGATGCCTTGGTCCTTGCGGAACTCCGTGACGAGCCAGTCGACGATGCGCTTGTCGTAGTCGTCGCCGCCGAGATGCGTGTCGCCGTTGGTCGACTTCACCTCGAAGACGCCGTCGCCGACCTCGAGGATCGACACGTCGAACGTGCCGCCGCCGAGATCCCACACGAGGATCGTCTCGTTGCCCTTCTTGTCGAGCCCGTACGCGAGCGCTGCCGCGGTGGGCTCGTTGATGATGCGCAGGACTTCGAGCCCCGCGATCTTGCCGGCGTCCTTGGTCGCCTGGCGCTGCGCGTCGTTGAAGTACGCGGGGACGGTGACCACCGCTTTGGTGACCCGCTCGCCCAGGTACGACGACGCGTCGTTGACCAGCTTCTGAAGGATCATCGAGCTGATCTCTTGCGGCGTGTAGTCCTTGCCGTCGATCTTGACCTTATAATCGGTGCCCATCTGACGCTTGATCGAGCTGATCGTGCGGTCCGGGTTGGTGACGGCCTGGCGCTTCGCAAGCTGACCGACGAGCCTCTCGCCGGTCTTGGTGAATGCCACGACCGAAGGAGTCGTTCTCGATCCTTCGGAGTTGGCGATGACGGTGGGGCTCTGCCCCTCCATCACGGCTACGACGGAATTGGTCGTGCCGAGGTCGATTCCGACCACTTTAGCCATGTAGTAAATGTCTCGCTTTCCGAGCGTCGAGGACCAGCCGTCAGGGATCGCTCCCAGTCGGGCCTTGCCGCTTACCGTCGCTCAAGGGGGTTGAGCCTTGGCCGCCCGCAGGCGGCCACCGCCTATGATACGTCATCACGGGCGGCTTGTTCCACTCATACGCTGTGACAATATTTATGGCACTGCGGTTGCAGGCGAACGCAAAGAGGGCGCCGTTGCCGGCGCCCTCTCGGTCGTCTTGCTAATCGGACCGAGACTTAGGGGTTCTGCTGCTGTTGCTGCTGGTTGAGGTAGACCTCGGCCGGCTGCTCGCCGACCTTGATCTGGAGGTTCTTGCGCACGCCCTGGCTCCAGACGCGGAGCGTCACGTTCGTGCCCGGCTTGGTCGCCTTGATCGAGTTGGTGACGTCGGTTACCTGGTTGACCGGCTTGCCGTTGAGCGCCTGGATCACGTCGCCCGGCTCGAGACCTGCCAGGCCGGCAGGCTGGTCCGCCTCGACGCGAGCGACGGCGACGCCGCCTTGGTCGTGGTAGCTGATCTGCGTGCGGACGCTGTTGTCGATCGGGCTGAGCAGCACGCCGAGGTAGCCGACGCCGGTGCCCGTGCCGTTGGGGTTGACCGTCGTACCGGGCGACTTGGCGAGGGCGACGGCGGTCTCGCGGACCGTGTTCGACGGGATCGCGAAGCCGATGCCCTGTGCCGCGGCCGGGTTGGCCGTCGACTGGTTCACGCCGATCACGCGGCCGTCGTAGTCGACGAGCGGGCCGCCGGAGTTGCCCGGGTTGATCGGGGCCGAGGTCTGCAGCAGGCCCTTGAAGAGGCGCGGCACGCCGGTGCGGTCGCCGCCGATGGGCTCGTCGCGGTTGAAGCCGGAGACGACGCCGACCGAGACGGACTTCTGGAGCGAGAGCGGCTCGCCGATGGCGATCGCCCACTGCCCGGCCTGCAGCCGCGTGCTGTCGGCGAACTCGACGGGCGGCGGCAGCTTCGCATAGTTGTCGACCTTCACGAGCGCGAGGTCGGCGCCGGGGTTCGACGAGAACACGCGGCCCGCGACGCGGTCGCCGTTCGAGAACACCACGGTGATCTTGCTGACGCCGGTCGGGACGACGTGCGCGTTCGTGACGATCAGGCCGTCGCGCGAGTAGACGAAGCCCGAGCCGGACGCGCGTTCGACGACGCGCTGGCGCTGGTACGGGCTGCCGCCGCCGAACATCTGCGAGAACGGGTCGGTCGGCACGAGCTGCGTGCCGTTGACCTGGACTTGCAGCGCGACGACGGAGGGCTCGACGCGCTTGACGGCGTTGATGATGCGCTCCTGGTCGGTCGTGCCTGAGACGGGGAGGGCGGCGGCTTGAACGGCGGCGAGCGGCGGTTGCCCCGGGGCTACGGGACGGGCGGCTCCCGCGAAGTTGAAGCTCGCGAAGAGCATCATCGAGAAGCTCCCGATGATTGCGCCGATCAAACCGACGACGGCCATCCCAAAGAGGTTGGTACGAGACTTCACGATTTTCCGGGCTCCTTACAGGGGTGGGTCGGACCGCACTACCCGGCGCCCCCGCCGGAGGTCGCGGTCTGCTCCGGTTTTTCCCGGAGTTTTAACCTCCGCCGGGCTGTTCCGAGCGGTCGGTTGCACGATCGTCGACGATACGGCCGTCGCGAACGCGGATGATCCGCTTGGCGTGGCTCGCGACGTCCTCGTCGTGCGTCACCATGATGATCGTTCGGCCGCCTTCGTTCAAGTGCCGGAACAGCGCCATGATCTCTTCGCTCGTCGCCGAGTCCAGGTTCCCGGTCGGCTCGTCGGCGAGGAGCACCGACGGGTCGTTGACGAGCGCGCGCGCGATCGCCACGCGCTGCTGCTGGCCGCCGGAGAGCTCGCTGGGCTTGTGGTCCATACGGTCGCCGAGCCCGACCTCCGTGAGTTGCTCCGCCGCGCGGGCATTGCGCGTGCGCGTTCCCACCCCGGCGTAGAACAGCGGCAGCGCCACGTTCTTGAGCGCGCTCGTGCGCGGCAGCAGGTTGAAGCCTTGGAACACGAAGCCGAGCTTCTTGAGCCGGATCGCCGCGAGTTGATCGTCGCCCAGCGTGGAGACGTCGTCGCCGCCGAGCACGTAGCGGCCGGTCGTGGGCCGGTCCAGGCAGCCCAGCAAATTCATGAGCGTCGACTTGCCGGATCCCGACGGCCCCATGACGGCCACGTACTCGCCGGGGGCGATGGCAAAGCTGACGCCGCGCAGCGCTTCGACCTTCACATCACCGAGATCGTACGTTTTCGTGACGTTCGCGACGTCGATCGCGTGCCGCGTGCTATTCATGCCGGAGAGCCTCGATCGGGTCGAGCGTGGCGGCGCGCCACGCCGGATAGGTGCCGAACGCGAGCGTGACGATGGTGGCGAAGACGGTCGCGATCAAGATGCTGCGAACCCACGGGATCGGCGCCACGACGCCGGAGATGTTGACGATCGCGAACTGGTTGACGAGGCCGCCGATCGCGACCCCGAAGAGCAGACCCACCAGACAGCCGAACCCCGAGAGCACGAGCGCCTCGATGAAGAACTGCAGCAGTACCTGCAACCGCGTCGCGCCGATCGCCTTGCGCAACCCGATCTCGCGCGTGCGCTCGGCAACGCTGACCAGCATGATGTTCAGGATGCCGATCCCCGCGACGAGCAGCGAGACTGCACCGATCATGCCGACGACCACGGTGATTCCGGCGAAGATGCCGTCGACCCCCTTGGTGAACGTCTTGCGGTCGCGCGTCTGGTATTCGACGCGTCCGCCTTTGATGTGCCGCAGCCACGCGAGCGTGTCCGCTTCCGTGCGCTCCACCTGTGAGGCGTCGTTCATCAGAACGCGCACGAACAGGATCGGGTGGCCGCGCTGAAAATCGCGCTGGTACGTCGTGTACGGGATCGTGACGTCGGGATTGAAGTCGAGCGGCAGGATCCCCGTCTTGTCGGTGCCGAGCACGCCGATGACGGTATACCGGTGGTCGCCGAAACGCATCGACCGTCCCGTCGGATCGCCCGTGATGGCGAGCTTCGTATAGCCCTTGTCGGATATCACGCACACGGAACGCGCCGCCGCGATGTCATCCGCATTGATCTTGCGCCCGTACCGGATCGGCGTCGACGTGGCGAAGCGTTCGTCGGCCCCGCCGGCCAGCATCAGGTGAGGGTGGGTATGGCCGAACGATGCCAGCAGACGCTGGCCCGCCGCCGAGAAGGCGTCGACGACGTTCGGGACTTCGGTCTTCATCCGCTGCAGGTCGCTCGAGCGGATCGCCGCGCGCGTGAAGTCCGCCTGCTGCTGGTTGGGAAACACGATGAAGGCGCGATCGCTGAGCCCGCCCAGGATCCCGGCGACCGCACCGGCCATGCCGGCGCCCAGCACTTGGATCGCGATCACCGCCGTGACGCCGATGATCAGCCCGCTGATCGTGAGCAAGCTGCGCACCCGGTTCGCGCCGAGCACCGTCACCGCTTCGGTGAAATACTGCGAAACGTTCATCGCGCGCGGTTCCCGCTCATGACCTCAGCGCCGCTATCGGATCCATGCGCGCCGCGCGAATCGCCGGGTACGTTCCGAAGACGCACCCGACGACCATCGAGAAGCCGACGGCGACGGACATGATGAGCAGCCACGGAATCGGCGCCGGCCCGACCACGGATTGGATCGCGGAATACCCGGCGACGGTGGTGACGAACCCGAACAGCATGCCGATCCCGCCGCCCAGCAGCGAGAGCAGGATCGCTTCGAGCAGGAACTGCAATGCCACGTCGCCGCGCGTCGCGCCGATCGCCTTGCGCAAACCGATCTCCCGCGTGCGCTCCGTGACCGAGACGAGCATGATGTTCATGATGCCGATGCCGGCCACGAGCAGGGACACGCCGCCGATCGCGCCCAGTCCCGTCGCTATGATCGCGAGGACGCCGTTGAACGTGTTGAGCTGCTGGGTCGAGTCTTGGACGACGTACGTGACCCGGGGGCCGTGCAATCGGCGCAGCAACGCGGTGACGTCTTCGGAGATGCGGTCGAATTCGGCGCCGGGCGCCGCGTAGATGGTGAGGCTGTCGACCGGGCCCGGCGCGATCTCGTGGAACGTCGTGTACGGGATCGCGACGAAGTCGTTCGCCCCGCCCGCGCTGAACAGGGCGCTCTTGATCTCGCTGTAGACGGCGACCACAGTGCATCGCGTTCCGGCGAATGCGATCGTTTCGCCGAGCGCCGGCGAGCCCTTGAAGAGCTTGTCGGCGAGCACCGAGGTGACGAAGCACACGTGCGCGCCGGTGTCCTCGTCGGCGGCGGTCATCCGCCGCCCGGTGTCGATGGTCAGACCCAGCTGCGAGCGCGTGCTCTGCGAGAACACGAACGTGTTCGTGCTCGCGCCGTGCGCGCGCACCTTGTAGCGCCGCACGTACGATGGTTCGACCGATGCGATCAGGCCGGCGAGATCGACGCCGATGGTCCGCACGTCGCGATACTGGATCGATGCGGCGCGCGGATCGTCCTGATTCGGATCCGGCGCGACGCTGATCCCGGGGTCGCCGAACGAGGTGAGCGTCGAGGCGATCCCGGTCGACGCGGCGCGGCTGATGCCCAAGACCGCGATGATCGACGACGTGCCGATGATCATCCCGAGCATCGTGAGGATCGAGCGCGTGCGGTTGCGCCAGATCGCCGCGAACGCTTCACCGGTGTAGGCGCGAAGCCGTCTGAACAAGTCGGTCCTACGGTGCCGGTGTCGGGCTCGCCGACGGCAGCGCGGTGGGCGAGACCGCGATGCCGGGCAGGATGCCGACGCTGCGCTCCGCGACGATCACGTCGCCCGGCTTCACGCCCGAAACGACGACTGCTTGCGTGTCGCTGGTGGTTCCGAGCCGGACGGACCGTTTTTCCGTTCGCCCGTTGACGACCGCGAGGACGTACGGCTTGTTGGCGTCGTCACGCCGCACGGCATCGGCCGGGATCGCGAGCACGCGCGGCCGGTCCTGCGTGATGAGGTCGACGTCCACGCTCATCCCGTCGCGCAGGTACGGGACGGTCTTGTCGAGCGCGACCGTGGTGAGGATCTGACGCGCGGTGTTCGACGGATCGTCGCTCTTCTGCGCGACCGCTCCGATCAGCGCAACGTGTCCCGGCAGCGTGGTCTTGCCGAGATCCTCGCCCGACACGATGGCGCGCTGACCGGGCTGCAGGCTCGCGATGTCCTGCTCGTCGACCTTCGTTCGCACGACGAAGCCGTTGCTGCTCGAGAGCGTGATGATTCCTTGGCCCGCCGTGACCGCGTCACCGGGCTGCAGCTGGCGCAGCGTGTCCGCGGTCTGCGTGGCGATCGTCTGCACGACGCCGGCAAACGGGGCCGTGATGCGCAGCCGGGCGACCTGATCGGCGGCGTAGCGCCAGTCCGCATCGCGTTGCGCTGCCTCGGCTCGAGCTGCCTCGACGTCGCCGCTCTTGTCCTGGGCGGCGTTGGCGCGTGCGGCGGCCAGCGCCGCTTCGGCCTGCGTCACCGCGTCGCGCTGCGCGCGCACGCGGTCGGACAGCACCGGCAGCTGCCGCGCGATCGCCGCATATGTCTCGGCGCGGTCGCGCTTCGCTTGGTCGTACGCGACTTGCGCCTGCTGGAGCTTCGCCTGATCCTGATCGACCGTGTTCTTGGCGATGGCCTTCTGCGCGAACAGCTCGCGGTCGGCGTCGGCGATACGCTTGGCTTCGCGCAGATCGGTCTCGCGCTGCGCGAGCGCCGCGTCGGCCGCGGCGCGCTGCTGCGCCGCCGACGTCC
>Ga0209624_10002300_pt1 | contig 14199 bp, 10 predicted proteins | sample JacPinW_OM2H0_O1_FD_188565 | JGI IMG/M metagenome (GOLD analysis project Ga0209624, IMG submission 188565) | Forest soil microbial communities from Algoma, Ontario, Canada - Jack Pine, Ontario site 1_JW_OM2H0_O1 (SPAdes) (version 2) | ecosystem: Environmental > Terrestrial > Soil > Boreal...
TCCGAGGACCGGCGAGGCGGACTCCGGCGCGTTCTCCTCGGAGGTAACGATTCCGTGCTCCACCCTGCTTCGCATCTTGACCTGCTTACTTCGCATCATCCGCCGCCGGCGGCTCGTACGCAAGTGACATTCCCATGGCGTCGCGCACACCATCCATGGTCTCAGAGGCAACCTTGCGCGCCCGTCCGCTGCCTGCCTCCAGAATATCCCAAGCCAGCCGCGGATTCTCCTCAAATTTCTTGCGCCGCTCCTGCATCGGATTCAGCAGTTGTACCAGCGCATCCGCCGCCCAGCCTTTGCACTCGATGCATCCGATTCCCGCCGAGCGGCAGCCGATGTTCACCTTCTCCATGGTAGCTCGATCGCTGAAAATCTTGTGCAGATCGCCCACCGGGCAAACATCCGGATTTCCCGGGTCGGACCGCCGCACGCGCGCCGGATCCGTCACCATCGTCTTCAACTTCTGCCTCACCACAGGCTCCGGATCAGCCAGCAGGATGGTGTTGCCATAGGACTTCGACATCTTGCGTCCGTCGGTGCCCGGCAGCTTCGGAGCGGGCGTCAGCAAGGACTGCGGCTCGGGGAAAACATCTCCGCGCTGTGCGTAGAATCCATTGAACCGCCGCGCAATCTCCCGCGTGAGTTCGACATGCGCAACTTGATCTTCGCCCACCGGAACCACGTCCGCCTTGTACATCAAAATATCCGCCGCCTGCAGCACCGGATAACCCAGAAATCCATACGTTCCCAGATCTTTGTCCCTGATGTTCTCCCGCTGCTCCTTGTAAGTCGGAACCCGCTCCAGCCAGCCCAGCGGCGTGATCATGGAAAGCAGCAGATGCAACTCGGCGTGGGCCGGAACATGCGACTGAATGAACAGCACGGACTTTTCCGGATCGAGCCCCGCCGCCAGCCAGTCGAGAGCGACTTCCAACGAATTCTCTTTCACGCGCGAAGTATCGGCATAGTCGGTCGTGAGCGCGTGCCAGTCGACCACGCAGAAGAAGCACTGATACTCATCCTGCATGCGCACCCAGTTCTCGAGCGCGCCCACATAATTTCCCAGATGCAGTTTTCCGGTCGGGCGCATGCCGCTGAGCACGCGCTTACGCAAGTTAGTCGAAGCTGTCATCAGTTTTTCAATGAGTCGCAGAAATAGAAATTAAAGAGGCACAACGGCGTCACAACGCCGATATTCACAGCCAGCAGCATCATGCGAGGGTACGTCGATACTATCACGCAGCCCGCGAACTGAAACAGAGCGCCGCCGTCCCTTCGGCAAGCTCAGGGCAGGCTCCGGCGGCTGTCCGGCGGGCGTCCTCGCCCGTTGCCTCCCGATCTCAACACGGACGCTTTCGTAGGATCCTCGCTCCATGCTTTATAATTCGCCCTCCACGCGACCGACCTCCGAATGTCAAATCTAGCCCGCAAACTTCGCCTCACCGATTACTTCACGCTGGCCTGGGGCTCCATGGTCGGGGTCGGCTGGCTTGTGATCATGGACGACTGGCTTTTGCGGGGCGGTTCTCTGGGCGCCGTGCTGGGCTTCGCCATCGGCGGCGCGTTGCTGTTCCCCATCGGATGGGTTTATGGCCGGCTCGTGGCCGCTATGCCCGATGCCGCGGGCGAAATCGCTTACACTGCGGCAGCTTTTTCCCGCCCCATCAGCTTCTCCACCGGATGGATGATGATGCTGGCCTACTTCATCGTTTGCCCCTGGGAAGCTGTCGCCGTCGGCCGCATCGCCGGCTACATTATTCCATCGCTCGATTCGATCGAGATCTACCGCGTCGCCGGACGCCCAGTCTATCTCCCCCACTTGATCATCGGTCTGGGCCTCACAGCTCTGCTCACCACGCTGAACTACCGCGGCGTCCGCCTCAGCGCAAATTTCCAGAACTGGACGTCCTTCGGCACCCTGGCCCTGTTTATCGTGTTTGTCACGCTCGGAGCAACCCAGGGTTCGCTCCACCACCTGCCTCCACTCTTTACTCACACTCCGTTGATTTCCATCCTGCTGGTGTTGCAGATCGTCCCGTATTTCATGACTGGATTCGAATCCGTAAGCAAGGCCGCCGAAGAATCCACTCCCGAATTTCGCAGCCAGGGATTTCTCAAAGCCATCTGGATGGCCATCCTTGTCGGCATTCTTTTCTACACAGTCATCATTGCCGCGGTAGCATTCGTCGCTCCTTGGCACGAATTGACCTACGACAAGTTCATGACCGCGGTAGCGTTCCAGCGCGCAGTGGGCTCCCGCTGGATTGTGAACATAATCCTCGCTGCGGCGCTGCTGTCACTGTTTAAATGCTTCAATGGAAATTTCGTAGCCGCCAGCCGCCTGCTCTTTGCTCTAGGACGCCGCGGCCTCGTCAACCCTCGAGCCGGCCAGATCCACCCCGAACATCGAACGCCGTCCACCGCAGTTCTCTGCATCGGACTGGTCACGGGCGCATGTATGCTTCTAGGCGACGCAATTCTCGTGCCGGTCACCGAGGTCGGATCAGTGGCCTGCGCCATCGGATGGGCGGCAACCTGCGCTGCCTACATCCGGATGGGAAGCTTAGGAAAATTGCCGGGTCACTCGATTCTCTCCCCGTTGGAATGGTTGGTTGCCGGCTTCGGATTACTAGTGGCCATCGCAATGATGTTGATGAAGCTGGTCCCGGCAATCCCTGGCCATTTCACCGTGTACGAATGGCTGGCGTTGGGAATTTGGATTCTTCTCGGTGCGATCTCAAGGCGTCGTGCACAACCAGTTTCGTAAAAAAGGGAAAATCGATGAAGCTTCATACCGCGAATCTCATAGTCGTGATGGCTCTGTTCCTCGCCACATCCCACCCCTTGCCCGCGCAATCACCGGCCGCCTTCGACCTCGTCATCACCAACGGCCACATCATCGATGGCACCGGTTCGCCCTGGTATTCCGGCGACATCGGCATCCGCGACGGAAAAGTTGCCGCCATCGGCAACCTGACCGCCGCATCCCGGAAGCGCACCATCGACGCCGCCGGCAGAGTGGTCGCTCCGGGCTTCATCGATATGCTCGGCCAGTCCGAACTGTCCATCCTGGTCGAACCGCGCCTGCCTTCGAAAATCTATCAGGGCATCACCACCGAGATCACCGGAGAAGGCGGTTCCATCGCCCCGCTTAACGATGCCATCATTCAAATCGATCGCGCCGGCTACGAACATTACAAGATCACTCCTGACTGGCGAACTTTCCGCCAGTATTTCGCGCGCCTCGAAAAGCAGGGCATGGGAATCAACCTCGCCAGCTATGTTGGCGCTACCCAGGTTCGCCGTATGGTGCTCGGCGACGATGACAAACAACCGACGCCGGAGCAACTCGAACAAATGAAAACGTTTGTGCGCGAAGCCATGAAGGACGGCACGGTCGGTGTGTCCACAGCGCTCGAATACGCCCCCGCACCCTATGCCATGACGGAGGAATTGATTGCTCTCGCCGCGGAGGGCGGCAAGTTCGGCGGCATCTATTCCACCCACATGCGCAACGAAAGCGACTCCGTACTCGTAGCCATCGACGAAGCCCTGCGCATTGGCCGCGAAGCCCACGTGCCCGTGGAAATCTGGCACATCAAGGTCGCCGGAAAAAATAACTGGGGACGCATGCCCGAGGTCGTCGCCAAAATAAACGCAGGACGCGCCGCCGGCGCCGACGTCACGGCCGACACGTACGCCTATACCGCATGGTTCAACGATTTCTCGGCCTTCGTCCCGCCCTGGGCCCACGATGGCGGCACCGCGAAACTAGTCGCGCGCCTCAAAGACCCCGCCACCCGAGAGCGCATCCGCAAAGACATGCTCACACCTTCCAAAAACTGGGACAACGAATGGGATGAGATCCCCGGACCCGACGCCATCATGATCGGCGTGGTCGAGAATCCCAAGCTTCTTCCTCTGCAAGGCAAGCGTCTCTCCGAGATTGCGAAACTCTGGAACAAAGACCCAATGGATGCCCTGTTCGATTTCCTCATCGAAGATCCGAACTCCGGCGTCGCCGTCTTCGGCATGTCACAACCCGATGTCACGCTCGCCCTTCAGCAGCCCTGGGTCGCGATCGACAACGATTCCTCCGGTACTTCGCCCGAGGGCCTTCTGGGCCAGGAGCATCCTCATCCCCGCGCCTACGGAACTTTTCCGCGCATTCTGCGCAAGTATGTCCGCGAAGATAAAGCGTTGACGCTCGAAGACGCCATCCGCAAGATGTCTGCGTTGCCTGCACAGCGCCTGCGCCTCACCGATCGCGGCGTTCTCAAGGCCAACATGTGGGCCGATGTAGTCATCTTCGATCCTGCAACGGTGCGTGATCTAGCCACCTTCGATAATCCGAACCAGCTTTCGCAGGGGATGGATTACGTGCTCGTGAACGGCGTGCCCGTGATCGACCAGGGGAAAATGACAGGAGCCTTGCCGGGAAAGGTCCTACGCGGCGCGGGATATGTACCGTAACGGCAATGTCGGAAGTGGGCGAGAGAATGCTCGGGAAGGGCACGACTTTAGTCGTGCCATCAAGCCCTGAAAAATAATTTGGGCTTTAGCCGTGAGGGAAGGCCTACGGCTTCAGTCGAGCCTGCGTCTCCGGGGTAGTCAGCACCACCCGTGGTTCGGCCAACGTGCCTTTGATGCTGTAAACCTGCGAACCCACACGCTCTGGTTTCACATCTTTAGCACGCGACAGTTTGAGGTCGAGCACCCGCCCCAGCGATGCAGACCCGCTGATCTCATAAGCCCCCGCAGACGAAACCAGCTTGCCCTTCTCAATCTCGATTGTCCCACCCTGCAGCCGCATCAGCCCCTGCCAGCGCCCAACGCGCAGCGGCCCCTCATCACTAGCCAGAGAAATATGAGCCAGAACCCCGTCCCGAAGATCGAATTGCAACTCACCCTCAGCGGATTCCCAGAATGCCGTGGAATCCGCGCCCGATGCCGTGATCTGATAAGTCCCCCCAGCGGTTCCCGAAATCCACCGATCGTGCATCACTTCGGCGATTTGCCCCAGAGAAACCCCAGCCAGAGTTCCGCTCCCGGTGTACATGGGAGGTCCCGTGGTAAAGTCCGCCTGCCACTCGCCGCGATGATTTCCCCCCAGCATATCCCCGCGCAATCCAGAAATCTTCAGTTTCCCGCGTTCGAGATCAAGCAGAGCCGAAACCCGCTCCGCAACCAGGTTATGAATCCGGAAAAGGCCGACGCTTACTTTGCCCGATGCCCGCAAGGTTTTCAGAAAGATCGGCGCCGTCGGTTCCACCGACGTCAGCATCTGGTACCACCGGCGCTGGTTCGGTTGTGTACCCAGCCACTCGGAGAGTTCGCTTAGGCCCATTTCTTCGGCGTTCAAATTAAAGCGGACCAGGCACGTCCAAGGGATTCCACAACCGCGGGGCAAGGCTACGGACCCCGTCCAGTCTGCGCCGCCGGCCTGCGCCCTCAATTTCTCCACGCGCACTTCATCAGGCAAAAGCTGCAATTCCGCCGAGGAGATTTCAATCGGCCCATTTGCTCCTCGCAACGTAGCATGCACGTTGCGCAGTTGCACCGTCCCGTTCACTTGCGGTAAAGAAAATCCTGAGGAACTCCCGGAAATACTCCCCGCCCACGAGCCGGCAATCTGCAACCTCATGTCAGCCTCGCCCTCGACGCTGGCCTTCACTGCCGGCAGTCCCAGCAGGCTCGCCAACCGCAGAGTGTGCGAGACTTCTCCGTCTCCGCGAATCACCACGCCATAACCCGACCGCGCCACCCAACCTCGCGCTTGCGCCGGCACAGGCCGTCCCAGAGCCACGGGAACCGGACCGTACTCGACATGCAGCTCATCTGGAGCGGGCAAAATTTCAGCCTCCAATCGGTGAACGGACTTACCTTTCGATCCCACACGAGGGCCCACACGCCTCGAGCTCAGCACAAACGGCACACTCGCTGGAGCAAATTCCACCTTGGTGCTCGCCGACTGCAGGCGAAGGTTCGTAATCTCTCCCCGGCCCTGAAACTCCGGTCCCCCGGCCGATGCTCCTTCTTCCTTCACCGTAAAATTGCCTTGTACATTCCCCGCGGACACCAGATCCGCCGGCAGGTTTTTCTTGGCCCGTCGAGCGAGTTGCGCCACCGCACTCACGGGAACGCTTTCCAGGTTCAAGGCGAGGTCGACCCGGCGCACTCCCGGCAGCCCGGCATCGCCGTGCAATGTGATCATGCCGTTCCCCACCGGCGCATTGCAGAAGACCTCGTGCATCATCGCTTCCACAGAGCTGTAGCGGCCATTGCAGTGTGCGGTCAGCAGCAGTCTCTCGCTGCTCGAGATGTCGTAGCGGTGGAAGTCGTCGATCGAAGTATCAACTCCTACCTGCATAGCCGCCGGGATGCCGCTCAACGTAGCCTCCAAGCGGACTTCTCCCCGCCAGCCTTTATCGTTTCCCGATACTAGCTTGGTCAGTTGCCCCAACTGCGCGCCGTTCCACTCCAGGCTGAACTGCAGCGGTGTTTCGCGGAGGCTCCCGGCGCGCCGCCAGGTCCCGTTCATCCGCAGCAGTCCGGTGTCGCTCAAATTCATATCAGTGCGCAGCGGTTCAGCTTTTAGCCGCGCTCCCCATGTGTTCTCTGATTCCTGCCACAACGCAAAGTCCGCGTTCAGCAGCGCATAGGGCTTTTTTTCCTGTCCCGCCTTGAAGTTGATGCGGCCCGAACTGGCCTCGATATAGGGAAACCCTGGCCGGGCTTCTGACTTCGATTTCGCGGTCGGCGCGAGTGGCGTGCGTTCCGTGCGTTCCAGCAGCGCTTCCCAGTTCCAGCGCCCGTCTGCTCGGCGCACAAGATTCAAACTAGGTTCCGTCAGTTCCAGCCGGGAGACGTCCAGCCTTCCTCGCATCAGCGAAGTCAGCCGCACCACGGCAGTAACCTCAGGAGCGCGCAGCATGGGCTCCGCGCCGAACGCCGGATCTTCAGAAATGACCAGGTTCTCCAGATCGAACCCGAGCTGCGGCAGGAATCGAAGGTGAACCGCGCCGATCTCCACCGGACGCGCCACCGCTTGGCTGATGGAGTTTGCAATACGCGCTTTCAGGCGAGAAACGCCCGGACGCACCAGAAACAGACCCAGCAGAATCACCCCTGCCGCGATCACTACCCGCCGCTTGGAAAGGAAAAGCTTCAACTTCACCACACCACTTTCAGCGTTCGCCCCCACCGCGTCTCGTCGAAGAAGTGCAACACCACATGCCCCAGAAATCCCACCCGTTCCCATATCCCGGTCTTGATGTATTGGTCGCCAGGCGTATCGAACGACCAGTAAATGAACATCGGACGCCCAATCACATTTTCCTGCGGAATGAAGCCCCAGTAGCGGCTGTCCAGGCTCACGCCCCGATGGTCGCCCATGGCGAAGTAGTGTCCCGGGGGTACCACCAGATCGCCTCCCTCGACATGCGAAGCCAGGTTGTCGATCCAGTTCGGATAAACCCCATTCTCATAGGACGGAGGCACCGCGGGAAATTCGTTTCGGTAAGAATCACTGGGATTGTCCTGATCGTGATCTATGTAAGGCTCGTTCAGCGCCTCGCCATTTCGATAAACCACTCCGTTGCGCAGATGAATGCGATCGCCCGGCACACCCATGATCCGCTTGACTACATAAAGCCCCGCATCGTGCGGATCAGGATGCAGAAACACGACGATATCGCCACGCCGCACCGGGCGATAGGGAAGCAGCGGCCCAGCCCACGAAGTCTTCGGCGCAAAAACGATCCGGTTCACAAATACGTGGTCGCCGATCAGCAGGGTGTTCTCCATTGAACTGGAGGGGATCTCGAACGCCTGCACCACAAATGTGATGATGAACAGTCCCGTCACCAGCACCGCGGCGAGTGACGCCAGAAACTCCACTGGAGTCTCTCGCGGTTTCTCGTCGACCTCGTTCGTCTCGTTGTTATCTTTCTTAGCCAATGTGATCAATCCATCCTGCGGTTTCAAGTTACGAAATTACTAAATTACCAATTACAAATTCTCTTCAATGCACCAGCCGAAGCGTGCGGTTCCAACGCGTGATCTGAAGGATGTGCGTCACGACGTAGGCAAAGTGGTACAGTCTATCGCCCACCGAAGATGGCGCCGTCGGGTCGCCCTCAGACCGCACAGACCAGTAAATCACCAGTGGCCGCCCAATAATATTCGCCTGCGGCACAAATCCCCAGTACCGGCTGTCAGAACTATTGTCCCGATTGTCTCCCATCACAAAGTAGTGCCCCTCGGGAACAATGAGCTGTCCATCCTCGACCAGTTTGCGCAACTGCAGCCACCACTCAGGCGTAGGGCCCGACATCACATCCAGCCGGGGAAAATTATCCCGGAACACGTCATCCGCCGGCCGCGTGAAACGCGCATAAGGCTCCTTCAACGGCACGCCATTCACGAACACCTGCTTGTTGACCAGTCGCACCCGGTCCCCGGGCACGCCAATCACCCGCTTCACAAAATGCTGGGCCGGGTCCACAGGATAATGAAACACCACAATGTCACCGCGCTGCACCCGGTGGTAGGGCATGAAGTAGTCTGCCGGGCCGCCTCCGCCGTAACAAAGCTTATTTACCAACAGGTAATCGCCCACCAGCAGCGTGTTTTCCATGGAGGGAGAAGGAATCTGAAACGCCTGCACGATGAATGTAATCACGAACACCGCGATCACCACCGTTCCGAGCAGCGACTGTATCGAGACGGTCACGTCAGTTCCGGCGACCCACACTGTTCTCCGCTCGTCAGGTAAACGACGGCCCGAAGGGCTGTCCGGAGGGAGAGCGTCCGGAGGAGGACCATCCACAGAACGACCGACCGAAGAATCCTCGCCCAGAGAATGAACTTCCTGAGAATGAATGTCGGGAGGATGATCTTCCAGATGTTGATCCCCCAGACGCTGATCCTCCAGACGCTGATCCTCCTGAGAATGGCCGACCGCGGATTGTTCGTCTGGGGAATTCATATCTACGTAACTGATCCAGCTCCTCTACTTCTCCGCGGACCGCGACCCCCGCGCGAGCCGCGCTCCCGCCGATTGCGGACGCGAAGCCAGATAAGCCAGCAACTGCCGTGCCGCATCTTGCTCCGCCGTCTTCTTGGTGGTGCCTTGCGCGCGTCCTACAAATTCCGCCCGGCCTTCGCCGTTCTTAGTGTTCAGACGGACTTCCACGGTAAACGTCTTACTGTGTTCCGGTCCCGCTTCCTGCACCAGCACATACGACGGCTGTGCCATCCCGAGTCCCTGCAGGGTTTCCTGCAAAGCCGACTTGAAGTCGTTCATGGGCAGCGTGCCGCCTTCACGCTCCATCCGCTCCAGTTCCGGTGCCAGGATCTCCCGCAGAATGAATTCACGGACCGGTTCCATCCCGCCGTCCAGATAGATCGCCGCCAGTACGGCCTCCAGCGCGTCCACCAGCAGCGCCGTCTTGCTACGGCCGCCGCTCTTCTCCTCGCCCCGGCCCAGGCGCAAGTAGTGGCCCAATTCCAGTCGCTGCGCCACCCGGATCAGGTGCCGCTCGCTCACCACGTGAGCGCGCAATTTTGAGAGTTCCCCTTCGCGAAACTGCGGAAACCGGTGGAACAATTCCTCGCTCGTCACCAGCGCCAGAATCGCGTCTCCCAGAAACTCCAACTGCTCATTGTCGTTGACCTTATACTTGCTTTCCCCGGCCTGCTGCGACTCTTGCTCCCGCGCCTGCGAGCTGTGGGTGAGGGCCTGCTCGATCACCGCCCGGCGGTGAAAGTTGTAGCCTAACGCCGTTTCCAGCGCGGTGATTTCCCGTTCTTTCATGATTGCATCGCCGCGGATTCGGAATCAATTCTTCGGAGGTGTAGGCGCCGGACTGCTGCCGCCGCCAGTCAATTGCGTCAGGCGGTCCTTCTCATCCCGTGCAGCCTTGCCCGCGGCTGTGCCCTCCTTAGTCAGTCCCACCGCTTGGTTGGCATATTTCATGGCCTCGGGATATTTACCCTGCATATCCAACGCCACCGACAGCCGGAACACCGCGATCGGATCGACCTCCTGCGGATAGGCGTCAATTGATTTCCTCAGATTTCCTTCCGCATCCGCCCATGTCTTCGCGTTGAAATCGAGCGTCCCCAGAATCTCGTAAGCCTCGGAACGAACGTATCCCTTGAACACGTCGACTTTCTCCGGCGTGAGGCCAGCGGGAAGGTCGGTGTCTACAGTGGCCAGCGCGCGCTGCGCATCCTTTCTCGCTTCCGCCAGGCGTTGATCCTTATCCAGGTCAGTGTCGTGAGTACGCTCAGCCAGTACTTGAGCGACTCCCAGCAGCGCTTGCGGATCGTCCGGATCCAAAGTCAAAAGTTTCTGTGACGTCGCGAGCATCTTGTCTGCATCATTGGCCCGTTGGTACGAGGCCACCACAGCCCTGTAAAGCAGAGCCCGTAACTCGCTATCCGGAAACTTCGCCGCGAAATCGTCCGCCGCCTTATCCTGGGCCGCCGGGTCGGTCAACGCCGCCGCCGCCTTATAAGCCGCAAACTCGTCTTGCGTCTTCGCCTGCGGCGGACGCTTCCCAGCCGGAGCTGCCGCTTGTCCCGCGGCTTGCCCGGCCGGCGGGTTCTGGGCTGCGGGCTTGTCATTGCTCTGCGCAAAACCGTTCTGCACGAAACTCCAGACCGCTATTCCCAGCACCGCGATAATGATCGCCGCTCGCTTCATGCTTTCTCCTTGGCTCATGTCGCCTGATTCAACTCACCGCTTCCGACTTCCGCAACTGCCATCCACCGGTGGCATTGTAACTGCATTGTAAGGCTCTTTGGGTTTACCCTGTGTTCCTCTGCGTCCTCTGTGGTAAAGCCTTTCGTCCGTAGCGCCGCGCACCCAGATCTCCTGCGTGCCTCTCTACCTTACAGACTGCCCATCCGGTTGCGGTTTCGCCGGAGGCTCATACGCCTGCTGCAATCCTCGTTCCGCCGCCGCCTTGATCTCAGGCAATTCTCCCCCCGAGTTCAACGCCGCCCGGTACTCCTGCAGCGCGGCCTCGCGATCCTCTTTCATGTCTAAAATCCTGCCTAGGTACACATGCGACCATCCCACCACCTTGGGATCCTGCGTGGCTGCAATCGCCTTCTGGAAATTATCCTGCGCCCCGTCCCGGTTTTTGTTAGCCACGGCTACTTCCGCGAGAATAAATAGCGCCCGGCCCTGATCGCCGATCTTCTTCTCCAGCGCCTGCTGCGCCAGATCCTGCGCCCCTTTGGGATCTCCGGCCGCCAGTCGCTTCTCCGCCGTGATCAGCATCCGCCGCTCCTCCGGACGCGACAACCGCACCAGTTCCGGCGACGTCGCGCTGGCAAACTGCACCTCCGCCGCCGCTTTCTGTTCTTTCCGCAGGTCCACATTCACCAGAAAATCGCCGTAAGCTGCTCGAATACCCGCGGGATCTTTTTCAAACCCCACCACCGCGTCGTAAAAGTACTTCGTCAGAATGTATCCCTGTTTCACCGCGTCATCCACCGCCTGCGCCCGCATCGCCTCCTGCGCTGCCTGCTTGTTCCCCGTGGTGCGAATCTCGATGGCGCGCACCAGGCACTCCGTGACCAGCAGAGAAATGTCGCTCTTGAAGCTTTCTTCCAGCGGTGCGCGCTTCACCGACTGCAGCAGCGGTTCCAGTCGCTTGATCGAGCTGAAGTGCTTCTCGGCCAGCGGATCCAGCTCGTAATGTAGAAACGTGTGCCGGATCTGTTCCATCTTCAGGGCCGACTTCGAAGCCTCTCCCGACGGCACGTTCGGCGCCGGGAACACGACCACGTAGTAATCCGTCCCGTAGTTCCGCGCGTCCGTCTCATTCGGCGAACCCATGAAGTCCAGATAAATCGTGAACCTCCGTCCCAGGTATTGCGACGAAGGCTGCTTCAGGTAAATCTCGGTGTCAAACACCATCTTTTGCAGCGGCTCATGGTACCGCCTCATCGCCGCCGCGTAATCGACCCGGTGACGCTCCCAGATCGAGTGCAACCCGGCTTTGTCGTAAAAAGCCTCCAGCAGTTTTCCGAAACCCGCTACCGCGGATGCATCCGGAGGCAGATCCTCCTCTTTCGTGCGCGGAAGAAAATGCGGAGGCCCATCCACATACAACGCCAGCGAGATGTACTGCGACAGGTTGCGGTTCGGATCGCTCGACGCCATGTGGCCCTGGTAGAACTCGCACAGCGCCGTCCGCGCCGCCTCCGCTCCGTCCGACCCCCGCAAATTTCTCTGCACCTCGGCCCGTACATTGCTCCGGGTTACATCGGAGACGGTTAAGTCCTGATCGTAGCCACAGGTGTTGAGCGCCGCCAGAACGGAAAAAATCGTCTCGTTACTGTCCAGCGTGATCGGAGATTGATTCTGCGGAACCGGATTCTGCGGCGCCCGGTTTGGCGGCACCGGTTTCGGCGGAGTCGGGCTTTGCGCAGGCTGGTCCTTGGAAGACGATTCCCCCTGAGAAGGCGACTGATCCTTGGACGATGAATCGCCCTGCGAAGCCGGCTGACCCTGCGGAGGCGGATTCTGCGGAGCTGGGCTCTGCGGAGTCTGATCCTGTGGAGTCTGGCTCTGTGGTGCCGGATTCTGCGGAACCGGCTCCTGCCCCACGCACAAGGGCGTCAGCAGCCCCAACAGGGCCGCAAACCACAGACGTCGCAATCGCAGACTCAGGAAACCCTCCACAGGTTTGGTGGCGTGCCGAGCGGAGAACACCCTCAAGTGTAAGGACTTCCGCGCAGAGGGTCAAACCGGGTATTCAGCTGACCCGCCGTGAGTTGGGAGGCCTAAAGGGCCTTCTTCACAGTCGGCGCCCATGGGGAGCCCCGCCTATCCCTCGTCCGTTAAGGGTCTGGGTCTGATCTTCAAAACGAATCTTCAGCGAGATCGTCAAATGTACAATGACAGTAGTCATGCGGATGATCCTGGATATCTTCGCGCAAATCTTCCGCACGCTGTGGGCGCACAAGCTGCGCTCGTTTCTTACCATGTTCGGCGTGGCCTGGGGCGTGGGATCGTTGCTCCTCTTGGTCGGTCTGGGCGAAGGTTTTCGCTCGGGAAACAAGCGTGGGCTCGCCGAATACGGGGAAGACATCATGTTCATCTTCCCCGGCCGCGCCCCTGTCGTGGCCGGCAGCATGAACTCCGCCCGCAACTACCTGCTTACTTATCAGGATTATCTCGATATCCGCGCGGATGCTCCCCACGTTCGCAACGCTGCCCCGGTCCTGTCTCGCGATGACATGCACGCGGTTAGCGAATTCGCCAGTGCCAACGGGCAGATTGTCGGCGCGGAACCTCAGTATTCCGCGATCAGATACCTCCCGCTCCGGCAGGGGCGGTGGCTGAACGGCTTGGACGACACGCAAAGACGCAACGTCATCGTGCTCGGAGACGAGTTGACCAGAAACCTCTTCTCGGGACGACCCGCCCTGGGCGCATTCATCTTGCTCAACGACGTAAGGTTTGAAGTGATCGGCACGCTAAAGCGCATCGGCCGGGGCGACGAAAACATGACCAACATGCGCGGCTACATTCCCTTCCAGACGATGGCCACCAACTTCCCGCTCAAGGGCGAAAACCATCAGAACTCTATCTCTCTCATCAACTATCAGCCCCGCGTGCCGGCAGAGCACATGCTGGCGCGGGAAGAGGTCCACCGGATCATCGCCCGTAATCACGGATTCGATTACCGCGACGAAGACGCCTTCGAAAACCTGGATACAGTTCAGCAGGCCGAGATGATGGGCAAAATTTTCGACGCCATGAACCTGTTCCTGGGTACTGTGGGAATCGTGACCCTCGTCCTCGGCGCCATCGGCGTCATCAACATCATGCTGGTGGCAGTTAGCGAACGGACTCGCGAGATTGGATTGCGCAAGGCTTTGGGAGCAACGAACCGCAGCATTCTGGTCCAGTTTTTTCTGGAGGGAATCCTCTTGACATTGCTGAGTGGATTGATCGGGATGGGGTTCGCTGGCGGGCTGATGGCACTGCTGGGTACGCTGCAGTCGCCGGGGAATTTTGATCCTCCTAAGCTGGTGCCCGCGACGGCGATTCTCGCGATCGGCTGCTTGACGCTGGCGGGCGTGGTTGCCGGACTTTATCCCGCGCGCAAGGCCGCTATGCTGGCGCCGGTTGAAGCCCTCCGGCAGGAGTAAGTTAAGAGCACGGTTAAAGTA
>Ga0209624_10002302_pt1 | contig 14189 bp, 14 predicted proteins | sample JacPinW_OM2H0_O1_FD_188565 | JGI IMG/M metagenome (GOLD analysis project Ga0209624, IMG submission 188565) | Forest soil microbial communities from Algoma, Ontario, Canada - Jack Pine, Ontario site 1_JW_OM2H0_O1 (SPAdes) (version 2) | ecosystem: Environmental > Terrestrial > Soil > Boreal...
TCCGATCTGTGCGGAGACTTGGCGGCGACCTTCTTCAGCACCGGGTGAGGAGCAGGAACGGTCTGCTTTGGTTCGGTCTGGGCTATCTCAACTACTGGTTTCGCCGAGTCGGGAATTGGGGCCGGCGGCACCTTGGTGGCTGCCGCCGAGGCGTCAATTGGCACTTTGGACGAGCTGACGAACAGCTTCGTTTGCGCCGCGAGAATGATCAGAACGACGACCGTAGCCGCGCCGAGGACCAGGTCGCGGATCGGAGCCTTAAAGAGAATGTGGCGTACAACCTTTTCGGCTTGCGCAACCGCCTTTGCCGGAGGCGCGACTGAGAATGTGGCACCGGTTCGGGTTCCGGATTTCGTCCCCGCCGCAACCGTGGCTTGCAGCGAGGTCGTGGTCGATCCAGGCTTACGCTGTAATTGCAGTTGCTGGAGCTGGCGGAGATCTTCGGCGAATTCTGAGCCGCGCTGATAACGTTCGTCCGGGTCCTTAGACATCGCCTTCGAGATGACCGCATCGAGTTCCGGAGGCAATGCCATGTCGAGAGCACTAGCGGCGATGGGTTCGCGGTTGGCCACTTTGAAGCAAACGGTGGTGGCACTATTGCCCTGGAAGGGCGAGTGGCCGGTCACCATCGCGTAGAGAATCACGCCCAGCGAGAACAAGTCGGAGCGGCCGTCGGAACCTTCTCCACTGAGTTGTTCGGGCGCCATGTAGGCGGGCGTCCCGAGCACGCGTCCGGGCAGAGTGAAGTGCGCGAGATTCAGTTTCGCGATGCCGAAATCGGCAATCTTTGCGCGGCCGTCCTGCGTGATCAGGATATTCGCGGGCTTGATATCCCGGTGAACCACGCCTTGGGCGTGCGCGTATTCGAGAGCATCTGCGACCTCCGCGGCGAGCTGAAGCGCGGTCGGCAGCGGCAGTTTTTTCTCGCGCGACAAGACCTTATTCAGGGCCTCGCCAGCGACGTATTCGAGAACGATATAAGGATCCTGATTCTCAGGATTCTCGCCCACGTCGAAGACGGCGACGATACCGGAGTGGTGGAGGCGGCCGGCGGCCTGCGCCTCATTCATGAAGCGGAGGCGAAATTCCTTTTCCGCGTCGGGTTCCTGCCCCCACAGCGAAACGGTTTTCACAGCGACCAGGCGGTCGATCTGGGGGTCGCGAGCCTTGTAGACGACGCCCATCGCTCCCCTACCCAGTTCACCGACGACCTCGTATCGGCCGAAGCGCTTTGTTTCGGAATTCTCCATGGTCCTCAAATGACAGCGTTGGAGCGCAAAAGCGCCGGGGGAGGGATTCCCCTATGGTAGCTCTCGGAAGCGCCAATTCTCAGGCTTCTTTGTGCCGATTCATTACGCCGGTAACAAGGAGAAACTCATTCGATACAGGGACTTAGGTGAGATAAGGGCCTGGATCGAGAGATGTGCGACAGATTGAAGGAGCAGGAGGAGTGAAAACGGCCAGGCGTTTAGCTTCCGGTGGGGAAGCCACCGCTGTGCGCCATCGTGATGCGGAGGTACTTGTAAGGATTGACCGGGGTATCGTTGATGCGAACTTCGTAATGGAGGTGTGGCCCCGTGGAGCGACCGCTGGTGCCGACAAATCCGATGACATCGCCGCGGTGAACGCGCTGACCAGAGGTGACGGCGAATCCGGAAAGATGCCCATAGCGAGTGCTGATTCCGTTGCCGTGATCGATCATGATCGCCTTGCCATAGCCGCCCATGATGTCGGAGAAGGTGACGACGCCGTCGGCGGGAGCCACGATCGAAGCGCCATAGCTGCTGCCGATATCCACGCCGCTGTGGAATGCGCCTTCCCCGTTGAACGGGTCAATGCGCTCGCCAAAGCTTGCGGTGACCTGGCCTTCGATGGGCCAGAGATTGGGAGCCGAATTCGCCTTTGCCCAGTCGGCCGTGGTGGCGTTGCGGGTCAGGCCCATAGTCAAACCAACCATTGTGGCGCCGGTCAGAGCGGAAGTCCGCAGAGCGTGAAGCTGATCGAGTGAAGAGCTGACATCAGCATCCTGAATCTGGTCGGAGGTTGCGCTAACCAGCGTCGGCTCAGCTTTCAAGCCGTAGAGAGCCGAAACCTCCCCGGCGATCGAGCCTAGAGAAGCGACCTGGACGTCACGCTCCTTGGCGACCTTTTCCAGTTGCGAGTAGCTATTCTTGAGCTGATCTTTTTCCGTGCGGAGCTGGTTGAACTGCGAAACCTTCAACAGCATGCGCGTATAAGAGCTGGCAATTCCGGTGAGGCTGAGGAATCCGATGGCGGCGCCTACGACGAAAACGTAGAGGTAATGCACGGGGATAGAGATTTTGCGTAATTGGCCGTCGTCCCCGCGAGCCACGAAAAGGATGTAAAAGCGTTTCTGCAAATCGTTCCTCGAGTTTTGAAGCATCAGGTCCGGAACTTCAGGCTCAGATTCTTAGTTGCAGAATGCCCGCTCGGACCACCTGATTTTTCTTCAGGGCTGCGATCCCATCTTGGGAATGGAAACTTTTCTCGCGCCCTTTCGCCTACCAGAACTTGCGACTTGGCTTAAAACTTGCTATTCGTCCGCAATTTGAACCATCTGCGGAACTTAGCCTAAGTCAAGAGATTGTGAATGACTGGTTAACGGTAACAAACTGGGTTCCCCCTGTCAACGAGGCGAAGGGGGTATGGCCCATTACTGAAGGCGGGTAATACGGAGGACACCAAGGGCTGATTACTAACGTGGTGATTTCTGGAGGCGCGGAGGGCTGAAGATATCTCATCGCCGGGGACGCCGAGAGCGCAGAGAAATCTCCGGGAAAAACTCGGCATTCTCGGCGAACTCAGCGGTAACGATTGTGTCATCTGGCCACGCTGCGTCTCGAGTGAAAGTTGCGACCGAGCGGTATAGTAAGCCGACATGCCGCTTGCTGAACGAGCTCTGATTGCTGAGATCCAACGGATGGCGGGAGGTCGCCGTCGAAGGCTTGCCGGGAGCGGCGCCCGCATCATCGCCGGGATTGGGGATGACTGCGCGGTGTTGCGCCTGCCACGAGGAACGGATTCGCTAGTCACTACCGACTTCAGTCTGGAGGGGATTCACTTCAGGCGCGACTGGCATCCGGCAGAGTCGGTAGGCCACCGGTGCCTGACGCGCGGACTGAGCGACATCGCTGCCATGGGCGGCGAGCCGGTCGCAGTTTTTCTGTCGCTGGCATTGGCGCGGGACGTGCCACAGCCATGGGTTCGGGGTTTTATGCGCGGTTTGATAAACCTCGCTAAGAAATATGGCGCGACGCTCGCGGGTGGCGATACTGCGGAATTGCCAAACGGAATTCTGGCGGACATCATCGTCGTGGGCGCGGTCCCAAAAGGCAAAGCAATTTTACGGTCGGGCGCGCGTCCAGGAGATCGGATCTACGTCAGCGGCGCGCTGGGTGGATCGGCTGCCGGCGTATTAGAGATGCGGGATCATCCCGGGAAGAAGCTAAGCGCTCGCAACTATCCGCGCCACTTCTATCCCGAGCCTCGAATCGAGCTGGGGCGCATTCTGCGGGAAAAGCGGTTGGCGTCGTCCATGATCGACACCAGCGACGGACTCTCGACCGATCTGAGCCATATATGCGAAGAGAGCGGCGTGGGGGCAGAGCTCGATAGCGCGAAGATTCCCCTGGCCCGGGTTGGCAAGCCTGCGAGGGTGGTCGATCTCGGAGTGGCGCTGCACGGGGGTGAGGACTACGAGCTGCTGTTTACAGTTCCGGAGGGGAAACGGCTTCCGCCCCAGATCGCCGGTGTAACGGTGACGCAGATTGGGCACATCACTCGGACTCGAACAATGCTGATTCGCGATGAGAAGGGTGATGCACGGAAACTTGTGATCCGCGGGTGGGAGCATTTCCGGAAGTGAAACCCGAACATTCCATGGTCCTCCGGCTTGTCATCCTGAGTCCTGCGCTTTGTGCTGGGTACTTTCTTGGCAGCGCGGTGGCGTCGGCAGAGTTGCATGGGTCCTTCGCTTCGCTCAGGATGACAAGGCGTGCTGGTCGTTACCTCCGTCACCAGTCTGTCTATACCCTAGGGCGCGGAACCGGACTAAAGTAGAAAACATGTCGTTCCGTAAATACCTCCTCCTTTCGTTGATCACACTTTCGCTGATCGTTGCCGCTGCTGCACAGAAGAAGCAGCCTCCGCCACCGCCGGCGCATGCGAAATCTCCCGAGCCCGCGGTCACGGACGCGTTTATTCACAAGCAATTCGGCGACAACTGTTCGCTGCTGCCGGGGCCTCCGCAGTTCGTGGCCGACCTTGATGACGATGGCGTCGAAGATCTCGTCGTGGCCGCGCGGTGCAAAAACCCCATGGCCGACAAGGATGAGTACAGCTTTGTAGTAGCCGATCCTTACGACACAGCACTGGGCTACAGCGACGTGAAGGTAACGTCGCAGTTTGCCTCGGATGCACCCGAGCGCCGCGGGATCAGCGTGCTGATCATTCATGGCGCCGAGAAGGATGCGTGGCGCTCCGAGACTCCAAAAGCCAAGTTCCTGCTGATTAACCTGCCATTTAAAACCCTCACCGTGAAAAAGATGGCGATGAAGAAGAAAACCGTTCTGGGGATTTACATGGAGGAACAAGGCGAGGGAGAAGAGACTTCATCGGTGCTGTTCTGGGACGGCAAGAAGTACAGGTACCAAATGTTGGGATCGACGATGGAGTAGTCGATCAGGCTTTGTAGTAAGGGAATTCGGGCGTCCCGGCCTTGCTGACATTTTCTTCCGCAAACGCGCACACTCGATCCAGAGTGGCTTGCAACTCCGCGGTGTAGCGCTCGAGGTCTTCGTCACTGGCATCGGCTGGGACGGGGATGAGTCTGCCAACCCGCACCAGCACACGAGAAAAAGGCTTGGGAATCATCATTCGGTCCCAGCTGTTCAGTACCCAGGCTTTGTCGACGGCGGCATGAAACGTGGTCATAGCGAGTCCTGTCGATCGTGCTAGCGCCACAGGGCCGGGCTTGACCTTGCGGCGCGGACCGCGCGGGCCATCGAGAGTGAAGGCGACGGTCCATCCGTCGGCAAGGGCGCGACGCAATCCCAGGAGAGCCCGCACGGGATTCCGGCTGCTCGATCCTTTCACGGCGACGAAGCCAAACCGGCGAATGATGCGTCCCATGTACTCGCCGTCATAGCTGAAGCTGCTCATGACACGCACGCCCATATCACGAAAAATGTAAGTTGCCGGAATGAGGCAGGAATGCCAGGACGATGCGATCAGAGGACGCGCGTCGAGTGTCTTCTGCGCGCCTTCTTCGTAGGAAACGCTGAGGCGCAGGGTCGGGCCGAGCAGGCGGATGGTCCAGTATCCCGTCCAGACGATCAGGCTGAGGATGATGCGCTGGCGAAGGGTCCAGCGGCGCGGCCCGGATTCGGGTTCCGCGGAGGTCGCCGCTTCGCGCGTGCTGGTTTCGGGCACGAAGCTATTGTAGCTAGAAACGAATTTACCGCCGAACAGACAAGAACGCTGAGGGTCGAGATAAAAGAATTCACCGCTGAGAGCGCCGAGAAATTCTCAGAAAAATCTCGACGGACTTGGCGCTCTCAGCGGTGATATGCCTTTGAACTGGGAACGGCGACTAATTTTCCAGATACGAATCGATCCAGGATTTGACCTTCATTCTCCTATCATCCGCGGGATCGAAGCGGACTCCGATCGATTTCGGTTTTTTCCAGCTGACCACTCCGCGCACGTTGACGCGCGGCAGGGTCATGAGCGCGAAGGAGACTTCAACGTTCGCTCCGATAGTGAGGTCCTCGGCGCTCTTGATAGACATGCCGCCGGTGCTCACCTCGATGCTAGTCGCGCTGATGCGCTGGCCGTCGCCGACGATCGACACCTCGGTCATGACTGGGATCCGGACGTAGCGGCGGAACTCGTGGAGCACGAGCAACCGGGTGGCGCGTACCAGTTTCAACATGGCCGGGCGCTCGAGCGGCTCGTGGAACATCGCGTTGATGCCATATTTCGAGAAGCGCATCGCTTCTTGCGCGCTGCCGCCAACGGCGTAAATCACGCAGCGGCTGTTGGAGCGGGAGCTGCGTGCGGCTTCCATTACTTCTTCGGCGCCGTTGGAAAGGCTCAGCACACAGGCCTCAAATTTTTCCTTGTGCAGGCGCTCAGCGGCATTGGCCGTGACGGACACGGTATCGATTCCGAATTGCCGAAAGCACTCGTTCAGAAGAGAGCGGTGCGGATCGTTAAAGCCCACCAAGGCGGCGCGGGCTGTGTTTTTGCGTGGGAGGGCCAACGGAGCGAGAACGGCGGCGACAGATTTTTCCATCGTGAAAGCTTTATCCATAGTGAGGGGAAAGACTCCACTTTCGAAATCCATTGTGGCCGCAAGATGGAGTCGTGACAACGACCCAAAGGACAAACTTGAAAAGGCCGAACGGACATTACTGATTTAAGCGCGTGTGAGAAAGGACATTACGGCGGAAAGCCGCGTGGGATCAAGGGTTTGGGGGCAGCGCCTAAAGGCGATTACGTTTTGCGGAACGAAACGACATGCCTGAAGGCATGTCCTGATACGAGTCATCATTCGCCAGACAATTAGCGAAGATTATTCGGTCCAGCGGCGGAAGAGTAACGCGCCGTTGGTGCCGCCGAAGCCGAAGGAGTTCGACATGGCGTATTCGACCTCGGCTTTGCGGGCGTGGTTGGGGACAAGGTCCATCCCGGCGGTATCGGGATCGGGATTTTCGAGATTGATCGTCGGCGGCAGAATCTGATCGCGCAGAGCGAGCACGGTGATGCCGGCTTCGAGTCCACCAGCGCCGCCGAGAAGATGGCCTGTCATGGATTTTGTGGAGCTGACCGCGATTTTGTGATCGCCGAAGAAATTGCGAATCGCGTGGGCTTCGAGCGTATCGCCGATCGGAGTCGACGTGCCGTGGGCGTTGACGTAGTTGACGACTTGCGGCGTCACCCCGGCGTCACGCACTGCGTTGCGCATGACACGGAAGCCGCCTTCGTGCTCGGGCGCAGGTTGCGTCATGTGATAAGCGTCGCCCGACATGCCATAACCGGCCACCTCGGCGAGGATGGGAGCGCCGCGCTTCCGGGCGTGCTCCAACTCTTCGAGAATCATGATTCCCGAGCCTTCGCCAATCACGAAGCCATCGCGCCCTTGATCCCATGGCCGGCTGGCCTTTTCGGGATCGTCGTTGCGCGTGGAGAGCGCACGCATTGCGGCGAATCCACCGACACCCATGGGAGTGATTGCCGCTTCAGAGCCGCCGGCAATCATTACGTCGGCGTCGTTGTGCTGAATGATGCGGAAGGAATCTCCGATGGAGTGCGCGCTGGTGGTGCAGGCTGTCGCCGTCGCTTCGTTTGGCCCCTTGGCGCCAAAACGCATGGAAACCTGGCCGGCGGCAAGGTTGATGATGGCTGCCGGAATGAAGAAGGGAGAAATCTTGCGTGGTCCGCCTTCGAGCAGAGCGCTGTGCTCACGCTCGATGATGTCGAATCCACCGATCCCGGAGCCGATATGCACGCCTACGCGTTCGTCGTTCTCTGGGGTGATTTTCAGTTCCGACATCTTCATCGCTTCATCCGAGGCGGCAAGCGCCAGGTGGATAAAGCGCGCCATTTTTTTCATTTCCTTCTTTTCGACGTAGTTCAGAGGGTCGAAGTTCTTGACCTCGGCAGCGATCTGGCAGGCGAAGGCGGTGGCGTCGAAGCCGGTGATGCGTCCCACACCGCTCCGGCCTTCCAGCACGGCTTTCCACACGTCACCCGTGGAATTGCCCACGCCGCAGATCAAGCCGAGGCCTGTAACTACGACCCTGCGTGCCAAACTATTTCCCCGCCTTTGCGTGCTTGCCGATGTAGTCGACGGCATCCTGCACGGTGCGAATCTTCTCAGCGTCTTCGTCGGGAATTTCGATGTCAAAGGCTTCTTCGAACGCCATAACCAGTTCGACGGTGTCGAGCGAGTCGGCGCCCAGATCGTCTACGAACGATGCACTCGATGTGACTTCGCCTTCATCCACGCCCAACTGCTCCACGATAATCTGCTTTACCTTCTCGTCAACGGCTGCCATGTTTCTCCTCGCTTGCCTCGATTAGATTTGAATTCGGTACTTTGGTCGCGCAATCGTAATCTTGTCGTTCGTCGTTGGTCATTCGCCGCGTCTGTCAGCGGCCGATAGTCGGCCAGTCACGACGGGTTTACCGGTTCGGGCCTCGGCCCTCCACCTCTTGCTACTGCTTACGCACTGCGATACGAAAAAAGGCGAGTGTGTAGTGTAATTGTCTCGGTGAATTAGTGTAAAGGAAGGGCCATGCTGCTTCCGGCAAATCCTCTGTTAACTTGGGATTGCACACTTGAATCCTAATGGTTGGCAGTTGCCGGGGTCAAACGTCGGGCCGGGCGGGTGCGGCCAAAATTCTTAACCACAAAGGGCAGGAAGTTTCACGAAGGAAACGCCTATGCTTAGGTCGATCGCGCGCGAGGAATGATATGCGTGCCGTCGTGCAGCGCGTGAGCCGCGCCAAAGTTACGGTGAACGAATGGATTGCCGGCGAGATCGGCATGGGATTGCTCGTGCTGCTGGGAGTGGGACATCCGGATACCGAAGCAGACGTGAATTATCTGGCGGAGAAGATCGCGGGCCTACGCATTTTTGAAGATGATGACGGAAAGATGAATCGCAGCGTGCGTGAAGTTGGCGGCAGCGTGCTGGCGGTTTCGCAGTTCACGTTGTATGGGGATGTGAGGCGGGGCAAGCGTCCTTCGTTTGACGACGCGGCGCCGCCGGATCACGCCCGACGGTTGTACGACCTTTTCGTGGAACGCATTCGCGCCGCTGGCCTGCGCTGCGAGACCGGGCGCTTTCAGGAGATGATGCAGGTGGAGTTGGTGAACGATGGGCCGGTGACGATACTGCTGGATTCGGCAAAGGCGTTCTAGAGCTCCTCATCGCCATCCTGAATCTCAAAGACGCAGCTTCGGTTATCATCAAGATTCAAGAAGAACTATTCAGGAGAATCTATGTCCGCAACCGTTGGAGCTGCCGCACCCGATTTCACGCTCAAAGATCAGAACCAGCAGGATGTCGCGCTGAGCAGTTTCCGGGGCAAGAAGCGTGTCGTGATCGTTTTCTATCCGCTCGACTGGAGCCCGGTCTGCACGAAAGAGCACGCCTGCTTCGTAAACGACATCAAGAAGTTCGACCAGCTGGACGCGCAAGTTCTCGGCGTGAGCGTGGACAGCGTGTGGTCGCACAAGGCGTACGCCGAAAAGATGGGAATCCATTATCCGCTGCTCGCGGATTTTCAGCCTCGCGGCGCCGTGGCTCAAAAATACGGCGTTTTCCTGGAAGAGAAGGGGATCACTGGACGCGCGATCTCCATTATCGACCGTGAGGGGAAGCTGGCGTGGCACAAGAACTACGACATCCCCGTCGTGCCTGGCGTGGATGAAGTGGCGAAGGCTTTAGAAAGCGTGAAGTGAGCGCGTCAGAACAACACGGCTGACAGGTTCTGCTCGATGTATTTCTTGCTGTCAAATTTCTTGCCGGTGCTCGCACCGGACATGTAACGAATCTGTCCAAAGATCGACCGCTCGAACCAGGGGCGGTCGAATTTTCCTACAATCGCCCAGGCGATTCCGGCATAGCCGTTCGGATCGCGGCCATCTATTTCGTATTTATCATTCAGGTAAACGGCGATGCGGTGGGCTTCGGCCGGAGTGCGGCTCCACTCCAGAATCTTCTTCGCCCAATACATGCGCACGTAGTTGTGCATCCATCCGGTGTTGACCATCTGCATTTGAGCAGCGTTCCATAGGGGATCGTGCGTTTCGGCGTTCTCCAGTTGGTTCTCGCTGTACAAAACGGGGCGTAGATCCTTCGCGTGCTTGGCCAACGTGCGGTGCGCCCAGGGCTCGGCGCATTCGAAGTTGTCGTAGTTCGGATTGAAGCGAACCAGGTTCACCGACAATTCCCGCCAAGTGACGATCTGATTCAGGAAGGCTTCTTTGTCGGCCTTGGGTGCGTCGGATTTTTCGACGGACAGCGCCACCATGATCGGACTGATATGGCCGAAATGCAGGTACGGTGAGAGTCGGCTGGTGCGGTCGACTTCGGGTTTGTTGCGCTGCGTGCTGTAGTCGCGCAGCTTGTTTTGGACGAAATCCTGCAGCAGGCGAAGTGCTTCGACCGTTCCCCCACGCCAATCCGAGACCGGAGAAACAGAGCGATCGAGTTGCCAGCCTTCGGTGATATCCATCGCCGGATCGAGCGAGGTGAGCCCCGCAGTCTTCTTCCAGGCCGTGTGAGCTTGTGGATTCTCGGGCGCGACCAGGTAAGTTTTCAACTGCGCCTGCAGACGCGAGCGAATTGTGTGCGCCGCGTATTGTGCTTTTCCCAACAGCGTTGACGGAACGATCACATCGGCATCCACTGTCCACAGCGGCGCTTTTAACTTCTTTGCAACCGTTCGTCGCCAGCCTTCGGGCTCGCGCATGGGATTCTCGTCGCCGACTACCAGAGCGGCCTTCACTTCGTCGCAGAACTTCAGCAGGCTATGGTCGGGGTAGCGACGGAGAACGAATCCGACATTACGTTCTTTGAGCGAGGCGGCGATGTCCGGAATGCCATCGTTCAAAAACTGATAATGCCGCAGGTTGGCGTGAGGATAGAAAGGCCCTGGGGCGAAGAACACAACAACTGGCTTCCCGATGGCGTTCGCGGCTTGCACGGCCACGTCGAGCGCGGGATTGTCGAGCCCGCGCTGGGCTCTCTGCATCCAGTAAACGACGCACGCACCGTCTGGATAGGGCGGTCCAGCTCGCCGTACGGTGACTCGCGGGTCGGCGGAAAGCTTGATTAGAGGATCCATAAAGTCAATGACCGCAGGAGAGCTAACGCCGATTCGCCGCCCGCCAAAACAAGTGTGAGGCTAGACGCAGACCCTTAGCTATCGAGCGCCAAATTTGGAAGCGATGCACAGTCGCGGCAAGAAAATATGCAGGAATAATTGTCGCGGAGGGAAAATCTGGTCAGTATGCCCGCGAGATAGCGTCGGCAACTCTGGCAGACTCGACCGCTGCTTTCACGTCGTGGGTGCGGATGATGTGGGCACCTTTGAGAATCAGCGCAGTTTGAGCGGCAAGCGTGCCGTAAATGCGGCGCTCGGGAGGAACGTCCTGCCCACCTTGCGCAAGAGTTCGGCCAATGAATGATTTGCGGGAAGCGCCCGCCAGAAGCGGAAAGCCCGCGGATTGTAGCTCGCCGAAGCGGGCCATCAGAGGATAGTTCTCGTCGAAACTCTTGCCGAAGCCGAAGCCCGGGTCCAGCACAATGCGCTCGCGGCGCACTCCTGCCAACACCGCTTTTTCGGCCCATTCCTTCAGCTCACGCTTCACCAACAAAACAACGTCTCCCGCCGGAGGGAGTGTCCGCCACTCTTCCGGACGCCCGCGCATGTGCATCAAAACGGTCCCGCATTTCAGATCTGCGACGGTGCGGGTCATTTGCGGGTCCCAACGAAACCCGCTAACGTCGTTGACGATCTCAGCGCCCGCACCAACCGCGGCCCGGGCCACTGCGGCTTTGTAGGTATCGACTGAGATAAGCGCCGCGGGATGTTTCTTTTTTAACTCCGCAATCACCGGGATCACACGCTCGAGTTCTTCGTCGGCCGTGACGGCGGGCGCGGCCTGCTTTGTGGGCGGAGAGTGTTTTGCATCTGAACTTCGCGGCGTTCCGGTTTCTACGCGGGCTCCCGGCCGGGTGGATTCGCCGCCAATATCAATGATGTCGGCTCCATCGTCGAGCAGGCGCTCCGCCTGTTCGACAGCTTTGTCCCGGTCGAAAAACTGGCCGCCATCGGAAAACGAATCCGGCGTGACGTTGACTACGCCCATGATCAGCGTGCGCTTGCCGAGTTCGAGTGAGCGCGAACCCAGATTCCACTGAAAGACTGATCTCATGCGGGCACGATTCTAAATGACATCACGGTTTCTCGATGATCCACTTCGTCATGAGATAGCGGTGATGATCTTCAAATCCTGAGCGCCGGTAGAGCTCGAGCGCGGGATTGCCGTGATTGACTTCGAGGTGAACCACGGTAGCTCCGAGTTCCTTTGCCTGAGTTGTAAAGAATTCCAGAACCCGCGTGCCGATGCCTTGTCCGCGATACGTACGGCGAACGAAGAATTCATCGATCCACGCGCCCCGGCCGCGATATTCGAGGCTGTAGTCGAAGGCCATCACGATGTAACCGACCGTCTGTCCGTCGACCGCAATGAACCAGACGCGGCCCAGCAACGGATCGCGCAGTAGCCGTTCGGCGACGTTCGCAGTTTCGGCTTCGATAAACGGCACCGACCATGGATCGTCCTTCTGCAACTCCTTCATCATCGCAAGGAGTTCAGGTAAGTTTTCAGGAAGCGCCGTTTGAAATGTAATCGGCATGCACATTGGGCAGGGATGCGGAGCTATCTGCGCCGGATGGCCGTCTTCCGCGCGCGGGCTCCATATGCGGCGCCGGGACCGGTTCCCTTCGGAGGCTTGCGCACTCCGTCGAGCAATTCCTTCAAAACGGCGGCATTGTTGTGGGTTTCGTTCTTCGAGGCGAAAAGGAGGGTGAGCCGTTTCTTCTTACGCGCCAGTTCGTAGAGCTGCCGCAACGCATCTTCGTATTCAGGCTGCGCGAGCTCCTTCAGATATTTGCTGCGGAAGGTCTGCCAATGATCCAAGTGCTCGTGATACCAGCGACGGAGTTCATTGGAAGGAGCCAGATCCCGGAGCCATTGATCGACAGCGGCGCGCTCCTTGGAGAGTCCGCGAGGCCATAGGCGGTCGACAAGAACCCTTGCCCCGTCCTTGCGTGCGGGCGGTTCATAGACGCGTTTGATGGCGACGGTCATGGGGGAGCGTGCGCTTTGCTTTATCATTGTAAAGCGGCGCGCAGAGCCGCGCATCCTTGAGAGGCAAGGACTCGATGCGATCGAAAGACAGCAAGTGGCCCAGGCAGCTGAATACGATAAACGGTGCCGGGATTGTTCTAATTGCGCTGTTGGCGCTGGCCGCAACGTCTGCGTGCGACGTGGAGCGTCGGAAGTCGGATGCGGAACTCGGGCTGAATCCGCAGCAATCAGCCGGCAGGAAAATTTACGATGCCGAATGCGACCGCTGCCACGAACCGTATTCTTCCCGCGGCAAGAAGGGGCCGAGCCTCAAGGGCGTGTTCCAGCACAAGTATCTATCGCTGAGCGGACTGCCCGCCAACGACGAGCGTGTGACCGATATCGTCCGGCTCGGGCGCAACGAAATGCCGGGGTATAGCCAGAAGCTTAGCTCTCAGGATATTGAAGATTTGCTGGCTTACCTCCATACGTTATAAGGGCGGCGAATCGAAGGTCCGGCGCGGTTTTCATGGGATAATCCCCGAAGATGAAGAGCGTGGCCAAATCGGAGCTTTTTCGCGAGTTGCCTTCGGTCGACGAGTTGATCCGAACGCCGGCCGCGACGAACCTCGTCGACGCCCACGGAGCGGCCGCGGTCACGGATGCGGCCCGCTCGGTTTTGTCGCGGCTGCGCCAGGAAATTTCCTCGGGATTACTTGATGAACAGGCACTGCGACTTGCGTTGGGGGGAGTCACAGGTGCGATCGAGAGTCAGCTTCGCCAGTCGCTCCGCCATTCCTTGCGCGCGGTCATCAATGCGACTGGAGTCATTCTGCATACGAATCTTGGCCGGGCTCCGCTGGCGGAAGCGGCGCTGCAACACGTGCGGGAGACTGCCGATCGTTACAGCAATCTTGAATTCAATGTCGAGACGGGAGAGCGGGGCAAGCGCGACGTCCACGTCGACCGGCTATTCCAGAAACTACTGTCTGATGGTTTCCAGCAACATGTGGCGACGGCCGCCTCGGCCGTCCCGCAAGAATGCAGTTCTGCGGAACCTCAATACGTCTCGACCATTGTGGTCAATAACAACGCTGCTGCCGTCCTGCTGGCACTCAACACAGTAGCCGAAGGTGGCGAAGTCATTGTCTCTCGGGGCGAACTGGTGGAGATCGGCGGATCGTTCCGCATTCCCGACGTGATGGCGAAATCGGGAGCGACGCTGCGGGAGGTCGGCACCACCAACCGTACGCGTGTCGGCGACTACGAAAAGGCTATTAACGAACGAACGCGATTG
>Ga0209624_10002303_pt1 | contig 14186 bp, 10 predicted proteins | sample JacPinW_OM2H0_O1_FD_188565 | JGI IMG/M metagenome (GOLD analysis project Ga0209624, IMG submission 188565) | Forest soil microbial communities from Algoma, Ontario, Canada - Jack Pine, Ontario site 1_JW_OM2H0_O1 (SPAdes) (version 2) | ecosystem: Environmental > Terrestrial > Soil > Boreal...
CTGGCGGCACTGCCGCATTCAGCTCCAGGGTGACAGGAGCGTTGACCTTGACATCCGCTCGCTGCGATCCGTTGACCATCACGGACAGGACTGGCTGAATGCCACCGCGCTCATCGGCAGTGGCCGGCAGACTGACCTTGCCGTCGGAAAATGCGTAAGTTGTTCCCGCTGGTGCGATGCCTTTCTCCGCCCAATCGCACAGATCCACGAGACTTTGTTCGATGATCGGCATGTAATCGATCAACCAGGTCGAAGTCGCGCGCTTGAGCGAGGTTGGTAGGAATGATGGGCTGATATGTTCGGCATTTTCGGTCCATCGCAGACAAAATCTCTCCTTCGCACGCTGCGCACCCTGCGCGCGAATTGTTGCTTCCTCGTAAATGACCCCTTGAGGGGGCCACAAGGAGGAGTCGTGCGTGTGGTGCACCCAGAGCAGTTTGCCCTCGTATTGACCGCAGTACGGCACGCCCATGAGCGGCGATTGCAAGGGCAATCCATGTTGCGGATAGATCGGTGCGCCATTGAGGCGCAAGAAGTCGAATACCGGATCCGACGAGATGTGATGCCGGTAGGAATAGCAGTACGCCAGGAAAGCCCGATTGTCGATATGCACTTGATCACCGACCGCGACGTCCGCGAAGCGCAGAATATTCGCCTCGCGTCGGCCATCACAGAAGAACAGATCCCCGCAGGTGTTCATGGTATACAGCTGCCGGCCAGCCGCTTTGCCGGAAACGATGCGCACACCCGCCCCCTGCCGATATCCGTCACCGACGCCCTTTACTTCGATCGCGACCGGCAAGTCATAGCGATTGCTGGCGGCGGCCATCAGGCCGGCCAGGGTGCGCACCGCGGCAAATTCGGGACCGGCGAACGCCGAATCCTGCAGCAGATCGCTCGTGCGCACGACCCGGCTTACGGGCAGCGTCACGTCGATGAGATCCTTGGTGACGTGTTCTGGGGAGTCGTGACCCACATATCCAGGGCGAGTCCAAAAGGACTGGAAATACTCGCCGTCCTCTTCCAGCAGCATGTCTGCAATGGATGTCCACAGCCAGATCTGGCCCATGGGATTGGCGATCATGAACTCATCGCCACGCGGATATCCCAACCGGTAAAGATTTGCGAGTTCCTCGCGCTCGTGATTGGTAAGTGCCTCGAACGGGTTGCCGCTACCGCCGGGTTGCGTGGCATCGATTACGCTCTCGAGCTTTCCATCGCGTGTCAACAGCCGTTGCACATTGAACATCGAGCCGAAGCAAAGCGGCTGTTCACTTCGCACGCGCGATCGCGTCCCGTGCGGTTCAATATTTCCGCCGCCCATGAACGGGAGAGCACCCGCGTAGACATCAGCGCCGTACTCCAGGCACGCCGGCGAACGCCGGCCGCCGCCGCTGCCGCCCCAAACATACGAATATTGCGGAGGCTTGCCGTACACCTGGGCCGCCACATGCTTCGAGAAACGTGCCGCTTCGATGCTGGCGCGATACCCGTACAGAGTCGGGTCGTCACCCGCGCGCTTGTCAATATCGTCACCGATGTGACCTGAATTTGACTCCACCATGTATCCGCCGAGACGCTGCCCGATCATTTGCAGTCCGCCCAGAAGCTGGCCCATGGGGCCGGCAAAAGCGTCTTCGTGTCCGGCGTGAGCACCCTCAAGCGGCTGGAACATGCGCCCCTTGTAGTTTTCCTTCGATGGGAAATAAAAGGAGAACCGCGTGTCCGTTCCCTCGAATCCGCCATGAATGTGGCGGTGCGGTATGGGCTGCTCACGCGGCTCATCGCGATCGACATAGGGTTTGCCAAAGTACTTGTCGGTGACAGTATACGAAGCCACCTCGATCGTCGCCCCGCTCACCGCTTTCTTAACCTCGCTCATCGCAAATCTCCTGGACTCAGTGTCCCGCGATTGGGCACTTGGATTGCGATGATGAAGCGTCAGCGCCTGGGAAAATAGGCGCCCCAATTAGAAAAGATATCAGAGCGCCGCGGCGTCTCAGGCGCTCACCCGGTGTTAAACAGAAACCTCCGAGTGGCGAATCTGTACTCGGCGGCTCCTGGCATCAATACGTGACGCGTCCATACCGCGAAGCATGGACACCTGTGCACATAGCCTCTCGACGGTGCTGTCCGCCTCGATCAACTTGCCGCGAGCGACAGCCTCCATGTATGAGAGTTGCTGCGGCAGCCCCTGCAGCTCCGAGCCATTGAAACTGGTCCAGACTGTGGCGCTCGCCCGGGCGTAATACGCCGTTGAGCATTTTTCCATGAAAATCAAAATCGGATTCGCAAGGCAGGACCACTCTGCTTGCAACTGGGCAGTGACCAGAGTCGGCGCATCAGTCCAGCGTGCGGGAGAATCCAATCTTCGAAGCAATTCCTGGCGTTGCGTTCGAGTCGATTCCGCGGCCACGACCATTCGCACAACACGAGAAACAATGCTCGCGACCGGCGAGAAGTCAGCTAATTTTAGCCGAGCGGCCGAGAAATACGCGACCACCTGCTCTACGCAGGCTGCCGCGTCGGTGGGTCTCGCCTGCACCCCGTGCGTGCGGCCACGCTTGCAATCGATGAGACCGCGGCTCTCCAAAACCCGAATGGCCTGACGCAGCACCTCCCTGCCAACCTTGTAGCGCTCACACAATTGATCTTCGGTGCTCACTCGCTGCACCCCGTCCACCTCGGCACGTGGCAGATCGAGCGCCAGCTTGCGAACCAGTTCGTGCGCGCGGCTTCGATTGATCAACAACTCTGCGCGCTGCCCGGCAACTACTGCAGCCTGCCCATTCTTACTGCCAAACCCCGTGGCGATTCTATTTTCGAAAGCACGCAGGCAGGCGGCGAATAGATCCGTCACGGCATTATCGCCGACAGATCTCACTGGAGAGTAAAAGCCTCTGGCTCCGCTACCCAACAACCCTGCTCCCGGCCCATCCGCGAGCTTGCCGCGGAACTCACGTGTGAACGCATCGAGCGCCGCGGCACCTTCGGCGACAGACTCCAGATACGCCGTCACGATATCCAGCGCGCCCCATGCTTGTTGTATGTGAAGCGCGGTTACGTCGACCGCGCCAAAGTAGTCTGCTACTGCCGCTGCGACGGCATCCTCGGATATGGGCAGAATGACGAGGCCGCCTCCGGGCCCGCGCCGCATTCGCGCGACCCGACGATCCTCGAGCAGTCTCACTGCTTCGCGAAGTGTCGCACGGCTAAAACCATATCGATCAATGAGGGCCGCTTGATCGGCGAACACCGCTCCAGGCGGCGTGCCTTCCGCGAAGATGTCATTCTCGAGCTGCCAGGCAGCGGCAAACGCGTTTTTCTGGGGGCGCGTGCTCTGCGAAACCAAATCGTCGTAGATCTTTGACCAGTCGAAGCGGATCTGCATGGCAGCTACCTTACTTGATTACCTCCCCCGATGCGATTCAACCCTCAAGCCAAACTTCGGAATTGAGGCGTCTATTTTTCGCACGGCGCCGGCAGTAGCATCCCACCGGATCATTAAAACGGTGTGGGGGAGTCACGATGAGAAGTAAAATGACAATCAAGTTGAGCTCCAGCGGCTTGTTAACCGCTGCCGCTTTGCTGTTGTGCGGCTCGCCGCTGAGGGCAGCGACACCGTCGCCGTGTAGTGTGGCCGCGATTCAAGCACTCGCACCGAAAGGCACAACCATCACGTCCGCCGATCCAACCGCGATGCCTGTACCTCATTGCAAGATCGACGGCTATATCATCACTAACAATCCGGGGCCTAACCAGGTCAATTTTCGCTTGCAGCTACCCGATTCGGGCTGGACCGGCCGTTACTATTTCATAGGGATGGGCGGCGCTGCGGGATACGTGCCAAGCGATTCGCAGATCCCGGCCGGCAATCCCCTCAATAAGGGAATGGCGGTCGCCGGTACAGACACCGGCCATCAGGGAGACATGTTGAATTGGGGATTCCTCACCGACCCGGCGAAGGCAGAGGATCACATTGATCGCGGAGCTCACGTCACTGCGGTTGCAACGCAAAAAATCACCAAGGGGTACTACAAGGCGAGCGCGCTGCACCGCTATTTCTCGGGCTGCTCGGGCGGTGGTCGCATGGCAACCATGTCAATTGAACGGCACCCGGAGGATTTCGACGGCGTGCTGCTCGGCGCGCCGGGCGGGCGCAGCGACGCCACCATGCTCGCGTTTATCTATAACGCCCAGCAAATGAACCGCGAGCCAGGAGCGTGGGTATCGCCGGCGAAGCTGCAGATGCTGGATAGCAAAGTCACGGCGCAGTGCGATGCCCTCGATGGCGCCAAAGACGGCATCATCTGGGACCACAACGCCTGCAAAGTCGATTTCAAGCAGTTCAAATGCCCGGCTGCCGACGGGCCGGAGTGCTTGACCGGGCCAGAACTCAAAACGGTCGAAGCGATCGTGGCGGGACCCATGGGACCCAGCGGGCCGATCAAACCCGGCTATCCGGTCTCCAATATCAGTGTCTGGTCGACATTCCTTGGTCCCACACCGCCGCCCTGGTCGGACGACACGTCGATGGCAAACATGGCTAAAGCTTCGTCTGGCTATGTCATTGCCAGCTCGCTCGCGAAAGTCTTCTTTGGACCCAACTACAACGTGTTGAAAGACTTTAACTTCAACGACCAAAAGCAACTCGATGCGTGGTGGAAGGCAACGGACCGGATTGGGTTCGGCGCTCCCTACAGCGCCGATCTGCGAGGCCTGCACAAAAGCGGCGGCAAAGTAATCATGTGGAACGGTGCCAGCGACCCTTGCTGCATCGACACCGAGCTGAAGGGCTACTATCGCGACGCCGCAAAGTCTGTGGGTGGCGTGAACCAGCTCGACATGTTCGCCAAAATGTACTTCCTGCCGGGCACAGCTCACTGTGGTGGCGGCACGGGACCCCAGGACGGGCCGGATCAATTGCTCGAAGCGGTCATAAACTGGGTCGAAAAAGGACAGGCACCGGGCCCGGTTGTCGCACATCGCGGCAAGGAGCGTGCTCACATGTTGTTCGCGGATCCGAAGACCGGAACCGTGTCGGGAGTGCTGGTGCCTCCTGCTGCGGGTAATGCACGCGACTTCCTGCTCTGTCCTTTCCCACAGGTTGCAAAGTTCAATCAGGCGCTTGCCGACAAGGAGGGGGCCGTCAACGAGGCTGCCAACTGGTCGTGTCAGACTCCATCGTCATAGGAGCGACGCAGTTGCGGTCAACCCGCGAGTGGGCGGGCTCGTAATGAATCGGCTGCAGGATAAAGTCTGCATTATCACCGGCGCGGGTAGCGGCATTGGCCGCGCCAGCGCCGAAATGTTTGGCAGAGAGGCCGCAACAGTAGTTGTAACGGATATCAGGGCGAACGCAGCCGAAGAGGTCGCGCACGAAATTGTCAAAGCCGGTGGTCAAGCGATCGCGCTGGCGGTGGATGTCGGTGAAGAAGATCAGTTGCGCGGCATGATAGATACAACGATTCAACGCTTTGGTCGCATCGACGCGCTCTTCAACAATGCCTTGATGACCAATCCGGACCCCTCGATGCGGGATCGAGATTTGCTCGATTACGATCCAAAAGTTCTCTATGCCACGATACGGGTTAACGTGGTGGGCGGAGTGCTCGCCAGTAAGCACGCCATTCCACACATGTTGGAGAAGGGTGGCGGCTCCATCATCTTTACCTCCTCGGGTAGTTCGCTTGGCGGGGATGTGACGGCCTACAGTTATGGCGCATCGAAAGCTGCGCTGAATTGGTTCGTGCAGGCGTTTGCAGCAACCTTCGGGAAGGGCGGCATTCGAAGCAATGCAATATTGCCGGGCCCCACTCAGACGCCATCAAAGATGGCCTGGTCCACTCCAGAGATGGATGCGGGCTTCATGGATGTATTGAACTCGCCACGTCTCGGACTTCCCGACGATATAGCGGCGATGGCCGTATTCCTCGCGTCCGATGAATCGCGCTTCGTGAACGGAGCTCTGTATCGCGTCGATGGTGGCATGAGCTGCACGGTTCCCTTCATCAGCGTGACGCGAAAAATGCTCGCCGCACGAGCGAAACCTCAAGGTTGACTGAAGAGAGATAAAAATGGGGCTAGCACAGGAAAAGTTCCTTGAGGAGTTCTGCGCCGCTTGGGGCGATGGGAGCTCCGAAAGGAAACCGGACGTCGAAACAATTCTCTCGATGATGGCCGAGGATGCGGAATGGCAACTATGGATGCCTGGAGGCCCGACCATTCGCGGTCGAGAAGCATTGCGTCAGGAAATTCATCGTCAAATGCGCTTCGCGAGCAATAATAAATGCAACATAGTGAATGTGCTGTCGAACGATACGATGGTGATGCAAGAGCGATCCGACTTCGCGATCATTCGCGGTAGGCCCTGTCCACATCAATTGGTGGCCATCTTTGAGCTCAATGCCGCTGGTCTCATTAAACGTTGGCGCGAATACCTGGATATGGCGGATTTGCTGCGCAAGCAAGGCACTGATGAAGCGTTTGCTGCCACCGGCGGCTGATAGGGTGCGCTGAGCCCGATGGCGGATACATTGGGAACCCATCACATTGCGATATTTGCGATGGCGATGCCGGATCACCCTGCTGTCATAGTGGGTGGCACGGGATCGACGATCACCTACGCTGAGTTGGACCTGCGGTCGCGCAAGCTCGCCGGGTACCTCAGCGCCAATCGCATTACCAAAGGCGACCATATCGCGATCATGATGGCAAATAGCGCGGACTACCTCGCAGTATGCTGGGCCGCGCAGCGCCTTGGCCTAGTTTATACCCCCATCAATTGGCATCTCACGCCTCCCGAAATTGCATACATTTTAGAGAACAGCGACGCCAAAGCGCTTATTGTCTCCGACCACGTTCATCCGGCGCTCGAGATAATTTCGCAGAATCTGCGGGGCATCGCAGTTGGACTCACGACGGGGCCATCGTTCGGCGCATTTAAGAATCTCAATCACACCCTAGAGCGCGTCGACGACAATCCAGATCTCGGTTATCACGAAGGCAATATCATGTTCTACTCGTCGGGCACGACGGGTCGGCCGAAGGGTATCACGAGAAAGCAAGGCGAGATCGTCTGGGGAAACTTCGCGCCGCTCGACCTGTATCTGAGAACCACGTACGCGTTGGATCGGGATACGGTGTACTTGGTACCGGCCCCTCTGTATCACGCAGCAGCTCTCGTGTGGGCGATGAACGTCTTGCGAGGCGGCGGTACGGTTGTCGTCATGGAGAAGTTCGATCCACTCGAGGCACTGAGGCTTATCGAAGCCCACAGTGTCACGCACGCTCAATTTGTACCGACGATGTTCGTACGTATGCTTCGCTTATCCGAAGCCGATCGGGGTAGATATAGTCTATCGACACTTAAATGCGTTCTCCACGCCGCCGCACCGTGTCCCATACAGATCAAACAGCAGATGATCGACTGGTTCGGCCCGGTAATTCACGAGTACTACGCCGGCTCCGAGCGCAATGGACTCGTCGCTGTCGACTCGGCTACCTGGGCCGCTCGTCCTGGAACAGTGGGTCGAGCAGTCTTCGGCCAAATTCACATCGTAGGCGAAGACGGCCGCGAACTTCCCGCGGGGCAGGATGGCTTGATTTACTTCAGCGGAACGAATGACTTCGAATACTACAAGGATCCAATCCAGACTGCGTCGGCGTTTAACGAACTCGGATGGAGTACGCTCGGTGACATCGGACACCTGGATGACGATGGATTTCTTTTTCTCGCGGACCGACGAACGGATCTCATAATTTCCGGTGGCGTAAACATATATCCAAAGGAAGTGGAGGAAGTGCTCATTCAACACCCGGCTGTCGCAGATGTCGCCGTAATCGGCTTGCCAAATCTCGAATACGGGCAAGAAGTCAAAGCAGTCGTCGAGCTGAATACCGGGATCTCGCCTAGCAACCAATTGGCGGAAGACATGATCAACTTTTGCCGCCTGCGGATTGCGGCGTACAAATGTCCGAAGAGCGTTGACTTCGCGACGTTACCACGGTTACCAAATGGAAAGATGCTAAAACGGCAAGTCAGGGACCAATACCTCGCACGGCGTTCCATTGAGCCCAGTTAGGAAACAAAATATGACAAGTATCTACGACTTTTCTGCGAGAGCTCTGGATGGAGCGATCGCTCCGCTGGACGTTTATAGGGGCAAGACATTACTCATCGTAAATGTCGCGAGCAAATGCGGATTCACGCCGCAGTACGCAGGGTTGGAGGCGCTTTATCGCAAATTTGCCCCAAAAGGCCTGGTTGTACTCGGCTTCCCCAGCAATCAATTTGGGCATCAGGAGCCCGGCGACTCCACGGAAATTCGAAATTTTTGTTCGACAAACTTCGATGTGACCTTTCCGCTATTTGCGAAGATTGACGTCAACGGCGGCGACGCTGACCCGCTGTACAAGTTTCTTAAACGAGAAGCGCGGGGCGTTTTTGGAACCGAAAGAATCAAGTGGAACTTCACCAAGTTTCTGGTTGATTCCCAGGGCAGGGTCAGAAAGCGTTACGCGCCAACTGCTAAACCCTCTGGCATTGAGAATGCCATCTCGGCCCTTTTGTGAAAAATTTGTACGGCCGGGAGCCTATCGTCCTCGACTTTGGCGATCCGGCATATCTCGACAACCCTTATCCTGTGCTCGCCGCACTTCGCAGCAGCGCAGCAGTCTCCAAAGGCGTGCGGGCGCCTCCCTATGGCTCTGCATGGGTGGCCACCCGCTATGCCGAAGTGCTCACTGTGTTGAAGGATTCGCGATTTTCGGTGGAGCCGCGCCACCTCTCTGGAGGGAACAGCATGGCGCGCTGGTGGATGCCGCGCTCTTTTCGGCTGGTCACCGAGGGCTTGCTCAACAAAGACGATCCCGATCACTATCGGCTGCGCAACCTTGTACATAAGGCATTCACTCCTCGGCTCGTCGAAGCGCTACAAACTCATATCGAGACAATTGCCGATGATCTGCTTGATAATCTGGATAAGCGAAACCCGATCGATCTGATGCAGACATTTGCAGTCCCGCTGCCACTCGCCGTGATTTCGCACATGCTCGGCGTCCCCGTCCGGGATCGCCTCAAGTTTCGTCGCTTAATGAACGGGACGATCACCGGATCAGCGAGGATGGGATTGTTGCGCATCCTGGGCGGCGCCCATGCCATGTATAGGCTGATGGGCTTTCTCGAGTCCTTGCTTACACTGCGCGGACACGAGCCGGATGGCGGTCTCATTACGGCGCTGGTCGCCGCTGAGCAGGCGGGGGATTCATTGAGCCCGGATGAATGCTTGGCCATGCTTTTTCTTCTGCTGTTCGCAGGCCACGAGACGACCGTCAATTTGATCGGCAGCGGCATGTTGGCGTTGATAGACAACCCCGAGCAGCTGACTTCATTGATCGGGCACCCTACCCTGGCCGACTCGGCCGTTGAGGAGCTGCTTCGGTATGCCAACCCGGTGCAATTTGGCGCCTCGCGGATCGCTCTCGAGGATCTGGAGCTCGGCGAGGTGACGATAAAAAAACATCATGTGGTCATTGCCATGCTCTCCTCAGCCAATCGCGACGAGACCATCTTTCAGGATCCAGAAACACTCAATATCTCTCGTAACCCAAATCGCCATCTGGGATTTGGCCTGGGTATTCACTTTTGCTTGGGCGCACCGCTTGCCCGAATGGAGGGCCGTATAGCCTTTAACAAGTTGCTGGCACGATTTCCCAACATTCGATTGGCCGTTCCGCGCGCGGAAATTAGCTGGCGCGCGTCACCGGTGTTTCGTGGATTGAAGTCGCTGCCGGTTTATTTGGAATGAGTGTGAATGGAGGAATGCACTTGGGCCGCTGCGTCGCACTATTGCGTGGCAGCATTGTGATCCAACGCCCAAGTGCGGAAAACTCTTAACTTCTGTCGTCCAATGCCGATATATGTTGCAAGCGGGCACCTCAGGGACGGAGCCGAATCTTGCGATCCGCGATAGTATTATTCTTCACCGACGTATTGAACAGCGGTGTCGGGCCGCAAGATCCGCGCGCCTCCGACCGGGTGCTGATGCGGCGCATTCGCACGATGAACGGATTCTCCGTGTGTCTCATCAGCTCCATCACTCTTGGTTCTGTGCTGCCCATCAGTCTGGGCTATATCTCCATCAGCGCCGTTCTGCTCGCCTCCCTGATCGTATTCCCATTCGGAATGTGGATTCTGCGGCGGGGCGCAAACATCGCCTCCGCCGCGCACCTGCAAATCACGGTCGCGACACTCATGGTGACGCTGATCATCGCGCAAAGCGGAGGGCGGGAATCATCCTCCATGCCGATACTCATCGGAATTCCCCTGTGGGCGGGGCTGGTGCTCGGCATGCGCAGCGCGCTGTTCTACGGTGCGCTCTCTTACTGCCTGATGAGCGGTTTCATAATGCTGGCTGCGGCCGGAGTGATCCTTCCCAACGTCGTGCCGCCGGCCATGATGCCGATATTCGCAATCGCGGGTCTCGCGGCGGTGCTGCTGGTGATTCTGGGATCGGTTGGAGGTTTTCTCACTGCGCAGCGCGAGGACGAGAAGTATCTGCTGGCGGTCAATGGCGATCTGGCGCGCGCACGCGATCTGGCGGAAGCGGCGACGCGCACCAAGAGCGAATTCTTGGCCAACATGAGTCACGAGATCCGTACGCCCATGAACGGGGTGATCGGCATGACCGATCTGCTGCTCGATACCGCCCTCAATTCCGCGCAGCGCGACTGTGCCGAGACGGTGCGCGAGAGCGCGCAGGCACTGCTGACGGTCATCAACGACATTCTGGATTTCTCCAAGGTGGAATCCGGAAAACTCGAGCTTGAGATTCTCGACGTGGATTTGAGGGACACGGTTGAGGACGTGGCGCGCCTGTTGTCGATTCCGGCGCACGCCAAAGGATTGGAGATCACGGTACAGATCGATCCCAAGATGCCGGATTTCGTGCGCGGCGATGCGGGTCGCATCCGCCAGATTCTCTTGAATTTCGGCGGCAACGCCGTCAAATTCACGCAGCGGGGCGAAGTGGCGCTGGATGTGAAAGTCTTGGAGCGCGACGAGCGCAGCACCCTCATTCGCTGTGAGGTGCGCGACACCGGCATCGGTATTCCCGCCGACCGTCTGGCTGCTCTGTTCAAGCCGTTCATGCAAGTGGATGCTTCGACCACGCGCCGGTTCGGCGGCACGGGTCTTGGTTTGTCGATCGCTCAGCGGCTGGTGCAGTTGATGGGTGGCGAGACGGGTGTAAAAAGCGAGACGGGAGCGGGATCCACATTCTGGTTCACGGCGCGTCTCGGCTCCGTAACGCATGTGAAGGAGCCGCTGTATCCGCCGCAGGCGGCACTCACCGGCCGACGCATTCTGGTGGTGGATGACAATTCGACCAATCGCAAAGTGCTGATGGGGCAGTTGTTGCGCTGTGGCTCCGATCCGACCTGCGCGAGCTCCGCGGATGAGGCGTTGTTCCTGATGCGCGAGGCCTGGGCCGCCGGACGTTCGTTCGAGGCGGCTCTTCTAGATCACCAGATGCCAGACTGCGACGGTGCGGACCTCGGACGGCGTATCATGCAGGATCCGGAATTCAGGACCGTACGGCTGATTTTGCTCACCTCTTCCGGGCGGTATGGCGACGGACAGAAGTTTGCCGACCTCGGCTTCGCCGGTTACTTGCTCAAACCCGTGACGCAGCGCGATCTGACCGACTGTCTGATGCTGGTACTGGCGACGAATGCCGAGGTGTGGCACTCGCGCACGCAAGCCATCGTGACGCATCACCAGCTACGCGCGCAGCGCTCGCGCGGCAAGAATCACATCTTGCTGGCGGAAGACAATGTGGTGAACCAAAAGGTTGCGATGCGGTTGCTCGAGAAGATGGGCTATCGCGTCGATATGGTGGGAGATGGACGGGCTGCGGTTGAGTCTTGGCGGACGGGACACTACGACCTCATTCTGATGGATTGTCAAATGCCGGAGCTTGACGGCTATGAGGCGACGGCGGAGATTCGCCGCCTCGAGGCCGGCGCCGCACGTGTCCCGATCATTGCCCTGACGGCGCATGCCATGAAAGGCGCGGAGCGGCTCTGCCTGGACGCGGGGATGGACGACTATTTGTCCAAGCCGATAGAGCGCAAGAAGCTCGAGGCGTGTCTGGATCGGCACCTAAGAAACCTTGCACACGAGACCGTGCAGGTTGCACCGCCTGCGGCGGACGAGGTGGCCTGAGGCGCGCTCATTTGGTTGAACGCGAATCAGTGAAGTCGACAATAGTGTTAAGATTCCACGCGGGAATCGCACCAAAAAGAAGGACGCCACAGTGATCCGCAAATTCAAATGTGCCGTCAGCTTGTGCGCATTGATCGCATCTGTCGCCCATGCCATAACCGTCTCGGTGCCGGAAAAATCACAGCCCGAGAGCATTACGATTGCACCTAATGGCGATCTTATCCTTGGCAGCGCGGGAAGCTCGAAAATCTACCGCGCCAAGAAGGGCTCCGAGAAGGCGGAAGTTTTCATCGACGTCAGCGCCGATGGTGCCGGCGCTTTTCTCGGCGTGCTCGCTGACGCGTCCACCAGTACGCTATGGGCCTGCCAAACCCACACGACCCCGCCCGGCAGCCCTCCTCGCAGCGCGCTGCGTGGCTTTGATCTGAAAACAGGCGCCGCTAAATTCCTCTGGGAACTCCCCGGTGAAAAGAATCTGTTCAACGACTTCGTGGTCGGTCCGGACAAGGCGCTGTACATCAGCGACACAGTCGGTGCGAAGATCTGGCGCCTTAAGCCTGGGGCAACGGTGCCGGAGATGTTCAGTGATGATCGTACCATGTACGGCATAGACGGCATCACTTTCATCGGCGACTCGCTTTATGAGAACAACGTGATCTTCAACAAACTCTATCGGGTTCCAATGGACGCCAGCGGCAACGCCGGCAGACCGGTAGACATCTGGATGGACAAGCCAGTAAAGGGGCCGGACGGCATGCGCGCCGCCAACGGCAAACTTTTTCTCGCCGAAAATGGCGCGGGCAAAATCGATATGGTCACGGTCAACGACGACACCGCCCACATCACGGTGCTACAGGAAGGCCTAGCCACGCCCACCGCGATCGAACCTGCCGGCGATACGCTCTGGTACGGTGAGCGCACGGGCGATCGCGCGCATTCGATGCCATTGCCAAATAGCGAACGAAGGGAAAATGAATCCGCTCGTCAGTAAGGTTCATGGCAAGGAAAGACGCTGGAGTGCTGAATATGCCGCGCTCCGTCAACTCTGCCTTGCGTCGGGACTCAACGAAGAACTGAAATGGGGCCAAGCTTGCTACGACTTAAGTGGTGGCAACGTGGTTTTGATCCATGGCTTCAAGAATTATTGTGCTTTGCTTTTCATGAAAGGCGTTTTGCTTAAGGACCCCAAGGGCATCCTCATTCAGCAAACCAAGAATGTGCAGGCCGCGAGGCAAATCAGGTTTGCTTCTCTTGCCGATATCAACAAACAGAAAGCGGCCGTTAAGGCCTATATAAGAGAGGCGATTGCAGTTGAGAAATCCGGTGCCAAGGTGCAAATGCGAACCGCGGCAGAATTCGAGATGCCCGCGGAATTTCTAAATCGTTTGGATAATGATCCTGAACTCGCCGAAGCGTTTCATGCGCTAACCCCCGGAAGGCAGAAAGGTTATTTGCTGCATTTCGCCGGGGCGAAACAATCGGCGACTCGCACCGCGCGCGTGGAGAAACATGCGCCCAGGATTTTGAAAGGACTCGGACTCGATGATAAAGCTACCTGACTTTCGCGCTCATCGTACGGTCACCACGTCGGTGGGCGGCGGGTTCTGATACAGCCCGGCAACGCAGGGCGCCCTAGTTTCCAAGGCCAGGCGCTGATTGACGTAGCCCTTGTCGGTCATTTCCCCCGTTGCAAGAGAAGGTGGGTTACTCAAAATCGCAAAGCGCTCGATGCGCCGCGAAGACCCTCCGGCCGTCGCGTTAAACCGGTCGAGATTTGTGCGGATAGTCTCCTTGAGCGCCTCAAGAGCAAGACCGCCGTCCGCCTGGCGAAAGTTCACCGTCAGCGAATACGATTACGGAATGATGCTGGCGGCCGGCAAGAGCATTGCGCATCCGCTTTATGTGCTGGTGCCGACCGCGATGCTGCCCTTCATGCTGGCGCTCGCCACCGCCGCCACCG
>Ga0209624_10002304_pt1 | contig 14185 bp, 16 predicted proteins | sample JacPinW_OM2H0_O1_FD_188565 | JGI IMG/M metagenome (GOLD analysis project Ga0209624, IMG submission 188565) | Forest soil microbial communities from Algoma, Ontario, Canada - Jack Pine, Ontario site 1_JW_OM2H0_O1 (SPAdes) (version 2) | ecosystem: Environmental > Terrestrial > Soil > Boreal...
CATATCCGGGTGGCTGAACACCATCGGTTCCGAGAGGTCGAGCCAGGCCAGCGAGTAGAGCGTGTCGGCGTTGGGGGCCGAGACGCCGCGATAGTTCGCCGTCGAAGGCGCCTGCCGCGGTCGCTTCCTGGTCGCCCTGCCCGTCCGCGCCGACCGCCGCCTCAAGCTCTGCAAGGCCGTACTCGAGCACAAGCTCCGCGTCGAGGGCGGCCATCTCGATCGCGCACAGGCGTGGCTCACCCTTGACGTGCCAGCCGCCCGGCCAGCGAATTGGATGACAGATCGGGCTATTGCTTGGGTCGCCGCCGACGAGGCGGGCGGCGAGCGTGCGGGCGCGCTTGAGCTTGGCGAGCGTCGCCTTGTCGCCGGCGGGCTCGGCAAGCCGCCAGTGCATATGCAGCCGGTCTTCCGGCTTCCCGCTTTCTGGGTTGAGCCAGACGCCGCCCGAGCGGGTGACAATGGTCGGCCGGCCGAGGATTTGTTCGAGTCGCGTGCGCGCGAAACTTGGGTTGGCGTCGCATTCGACAGACAACGCCAGCCCCTCGGCGACATCGACTTCGGCGGCGCTGCGGGGATTGGTGAAGACGGCGACCGGCGGCGCGAAGACGACCTTCTGATCGGCGTTGGCGGCGCGACGAGCGCCGTCGAAGGCGCAGTCGCAAATATGGCTGAAATTGCCGTTGAGCTTGATCGGATCGATCAGGAAGGGCTTGAGCGCGCCGCGGTCCTCGTAAAAGGACCGCAGCGAAATAAAATTCCCCGGCGTCGCGTAGCGGAATAGGCCGGAAAGGAAAGTTTCCAGTGGCTGCGGTCGGGCTCGAGCACGTCGGCCGCCTCTTCGCTAGAACGGAATGTCGTCGTCGATTTCCTGATTGCGGATCTGCCTCTCGGCCCGCTTGACCTCTTCCTTCGGCATGAGGCGCTCGACGATCGCGGGTTTGGCGGCTGCGCCGTTGCCGCCTCCCCCGCCATCACCAATGCCGACGGCTGCGCCTTCGCCGCCGGCGGTCTTCCAGCCGACGACCTTGAAATAGGGCTTTGACTTCCGGCCGTACTTCGTCGGCCATTCGCGCGCCCGCAACTCGACGATCGGCACCGCGTCGGCGTGCACGCGTCGCATCCTGGCGATGGTGTCGCCGAGGTCGACGACGGCTTCGCGCCCTCCCCAGCTGCTCGTCGAGAAGGTGTAAGCCTCTGCCGACTGTGGATCGACGAGATAGACGTATCGCGTGTTCTGCCACGGATCTTGCGGATCGCCGCCTGGGCCGGTCTCCCATTCGCTTTCGTCGTCGTGGCCGAGGTCTTCACGTTCGACCATGCGCTCGCCGGGGCGACGGACGCGCTGCTCGGCGATCTTCCTGTCTTCCCAGCGAATCCACGCCGCCGCGACCGCCATCGCGACGAACGAGGTCCCGTCGGCCATCGGCGTCCTTTCCTTACCCGAGGTCCACCGCCAGTCGGCGAACTTGAGCAGCGACCCGCGGATCATGCGGCTGGACGCTTCGTCGGCGGTGTCGCCCCAGCCGTCATCTGCCGGGTAGTCTTGCGTAAGGTCATTGCTCATGGCGTATGGCTCCTTGTTCATGGTTCATGGTGCGGTGGGACCGCCGCTCCTCACGCGGCGGGCGGATCGCCAGCGTTGTCGCTGACGGGCGCTTCGTTGGCGGGCCCATGTTTTTTTATGAGGGCCAACCGGAGTTGCTCAGCTCGGAGGAGCTGTCGCGACTTTGGGTCTTTCATCGCGTTGGTGACCGAGGTTTCGCTGCTATTGCCCCAGAGCGAGTAAGCGGCCTCCTGCAAGTCGCTGCTGAAGACGAAGGCGGGTCCGCGCTTCGATTCGGGCTTTGCGGCCCCGCGGCCGTAAACCTTCACGGGCTCGCGCTTTGCTTTGGACCTCATGGCTGCATCGCCTTCCGCAGCGAGTCGAAACCGCGTCCGATCTCCTGTTGGAAGGCGACGAGCGCGGCCTCGGCGTCATCGCGATTTCCGGCTGCGACCTCCTCACCCAAGCGCGCGATTTCGGCCGCGACGACATTTTCGAAGTCTCCCAGCGCTTCGACCGACGCGGCTCGGGGCGCACGCTTTGTCGGCAAGTCCTGTTCCGGGATCGGATGCGCCTCGCACCGCCATTCGCCCTTGGCGGGGCTGTCTGCCGGGCGGCCGTTGGGGCCGAAGCGCAACAAGGAAAAAGTCTCGCGGATATCTGGAACTGAAGGCCAGGGCTCCGCGTGACAGCCGGGGAAGGTGCACCAAATATTTGCGCCGTAAGATTTCTGGGGCTGTTTGCTCATGGGCTTGTCTCCCAGCATGAGGCGGACACCTCTCCTGCGCCCTGAAGCGTTGGCGCGCCTCGACGGTGGAGTTTCTCGAAGATTTCGGAAGAGACCGGCGGCCGAAGTGACCGCCGGTTTCGCTACGCGCTAAGCGTCGAGCGGCCGTCCGAGGTCAAGCACATGCCGCAGCCTCATGCCGATCCGTTTCGTGGACACCCTGAGGATCTTGTCGCTGTGACGACGTCTAAGCGTGTCGATGGAGACGCCAGCCAAACGACTGGCCTCGACCAGCGAGACAATCCTCTCGCCCTCAACTCCGGCTAGCAGCTGAGAAGTGGATTGAGCGAGACCGGCCGATGATTTTGACATGCTTGTCGGCGCTCCTGCTTGAAATCAACCGCACCCGGTGTGGTGCGTGGCTCAAGGAGAAACGGGAAACGATCATGTTATCAAAACATTTTTTGTGATCGCGGAGTCGCCTGCAAATACTGGCCGATCACACCGATCACGTTATTGGCGGAATTTTTGTGATTGCCGAAGCGATCAGTCCGCCCCTCCGCCGTAGGCGCGCCAGACGCTATCGTTCTTTGACAGCCAGTTTCGAGCGCTGCCGGCCCGATTAGGCGTCACGCGTTCCGCCCAATGTTTCTTATCTTCGCCCTTCCGAGGAGGGTGTTTGGCGAGCGCCTCTTCGACCCAATGCCGGCGAGAGGGGGAAATTGGCAGCAACCCCTGTTTCCGTAGCTGGTCGACCGCGCGATCGGCCAGGCCGCCGACGTCGCGCCGCAGGGCCTTGACAAGCGGGCCGAGACGCAAGCCGATAGCCCCCAAGATGAATCTCGGCCTGCCGGCGCATGTCGATCACAGTTAGGCTGTTGGGGATGATCAGGGGTGAATATTTGGGAATGATGACGCCTTTCGGACTGCTCACCTCGACCCACACGGGCAGCCAAAGCAACGGGCCGCGATAGATCGCCTCATTACCTCTCACATGAATTAGCGCGCCGTCCCTGGGGGTGTGGGCCTCTTTCCAGAGCCGAATTTGCATGGCCCTGGCGGATTCCGCGACAAACGACGGGTGCGTGCGAGCGCCCTCCACCGCCGCGACGATTTGAGTGCCCCAGGGCCGGGAGCGCCATCCGTCCGGCGGAAGCTTGGACATGTACTCGATGAGGTGCGATTCGGCTCCGACGTCGTCGCAGTGCCAGGCGATGCGAACCGCCTCCCGGGCGACAGTATGCGGGATCCAGTCGTCAAAGTCCGAGTGCTCGACCATGAGGGAGGGGTTGAGCGAATCAAAAAGGCCGCCCGACTCCCCCGCTGGGCGGCCTTACGTTGCACTGAATCGCGTACGCGCGCAACGGGGCGCAGCTTGCCGCAAGCGTTTGCCGAAGGCCGCGGCGCGGACAGATTCCACCGCCCCGTGTTCCCCATGTGCTACCCAGCACCGTTTTCTGGGGAACACCGATTTAGCTAAGTCTTTGATTTGTTGGTGAGCGCGGCGGGAATCGAACCCGCGACCCTCTGATTAAAAGCAGGTTTCCATATCGAAAAGATGTCGATAAGTCACGGTTTCACGACCACTTTTTTCTTGTGGGCACGGTTGATTTCAATTAGATAGAGCGAACGCATGATGATAACGTGTCGATGCCATATACCTTATCGGAATGTGCCCACAGGTGTGCCCACAAGCTCCCTTGCTGGCTTGTGCCCAAAGCCGTGCCCACAAAGGAAACGCAGATGGCCGACCGCCATATCGACCTCTCCGCCGCCGACATCGGGGCGCTGCAGCCGCCGTCATCGCGCCGTATGCTCGACCTGCGCGACAAGCGCGAGCGCGGCCTGGCCCTTCGTCTCGCGTCAAAGCGGCAGGGGGCTACACGGTCCTGGTGCTGGCGCTATCGCGACGCCGGCGGACGGCAGCGACGGATCGTTCTGGGTCACTGGCCAATGGTCGGCTACGAGGAAGCTGTCAGGAGGTTCAGGGAAGCCCGTCGGGCGCTGTCGGCGGGCGAAGACCCAATAGAGGCGCGGAGCGCCGCCCAGCGGGCTCTGGACGGCCGCATGAGCGTCTTCGACCTTGTGGATCGGTACGAGGCTGTCCGCTCCCCTGCCCTCAAGTCCGGCGGCGAGACGATGCGCCTGTTGAGGAAACACATTACGCCCGCGATCGGCGCGATCGCCGTCGCCGACGTCACCGGCGACCAAATCCGGCGCTTGCTAGCGGCCGAGCGCGAAAGGCTGGCGCGCGACGACGCGGGCTTGCGGAAAAAGGGGCTGAAGCCGAGGACCTTCACCCTCCTCAGCCGGATCTACGCCGCCTGCGGTTCGCTTTTCAGCTTCGCTGTGGCAGAAGAAGCTATCCCGATGACGCCCCTACCCCGGCTCAAGAAAGGCGGCAGCATCTTACCTGCCGAGAATGCGAAGGCGCGGGCCTTCAGCGACGAGGAGATTGCCGGCTTCTGGTCGCGGATCGACAAGACGGGCATGGACGCCCGGACGCGCACTTCCCTCAAGCTCGTCGCGCTAACCGCCATGCGGCCGGGCGAGGTTCTCGCCCTCCGACGGCGCGACGTCGATCTCTCGGCGACCTTCGTCGATCGCCGGGGCGGCGGCGAGCGCGTGCGAGGAAATGGCCTCCTAACGCTGCGGGACACGAAGAACAGCCTGATGCGCGTTGTCCCTCTTTCCCCTCGCGGTCGGGCGCTGGCGGCCGAAGCGTTGCGTAGCGCCGGCGCGGATGGTGATGCGTATCTCTTCCCGGCCGATACCGCGGACGGGACGGTGAAGCCGATGGAGCCACAGGCGCTCGCCCGCGCCATGTCGCGCCGCCGCGACGTCTTCGGCGAGGAAATGACGCCACACCGCCTGCGGGCTATGGCGGCGTTCTTGGTCGAGAAACTGGGCTTCGGCTCAGCGGTCGCTCGCGACGTGCTCGGTCACATCGACGGTTCGGTCCTGCGCCGCAACTACTCAGGCTTCGATGGCCTGCCGGCGCGCCTAGACGCTCTCGAAGCCGTCGCGATCGAAATCGAGCGCCTTTCCGGCGTCGCGCCCGACACAGCGGCAAGCGCACCGGCGGCGGAAGTCGTACTGCTGAAACGGAAGAGCTGCTGATGGACCTCGACGAGGCCGTTGAGGCGTTGAAGGCGCGGGATCCCCGGCTCATGGAGCCGCCTGCCGGCGTGAAGCGTTCGACGCGATGAACGCTCGCGACGAACCAGTCGACGGTCTTGTTCCCGCCGACGATCCTCGCGTCACGGTGTTTCGCCGATGGCTTTACGCCGCCGAGCAATGGCGCTGGACCAAGGCCGAACGGAATGACGAGGAGGTCGTCTACGAGGAAGCCGGCACCCTGGCCGGTAAATTCAGGGACCTGGCGGCCGCAACGGCGTTCCTCGAGATCATGCGCTGCCGGCAAAAGATCGAATCGGACGCCACCGCCGTAAACCCGGAATGGCCTCCCGAGGCTGCCGAACAGCGCCGGACGCTCATGGCCCTGAAGCGGGCCGTGGTCGACCTTGGGCCAGCTTTCCTCGGCCCAGGGTCGACGCTTCTTGCCGGCGACCTCGCCATGCGCGCCGCAGGCTCGCCGTCGCTCCTCGACGACAAGATCCCGCGTGCTCGCGTGTACGGCGGAGGCAACCCCTCCATGACGGCCGCCATCAAGCCTCAGAGCGTCCGCTTCGCGCATTTCATGGCCGGGCGGAACGCATCGAGCTGGCGAAGCGAGCACGCCAGGATCTGCCCGAACCTCAGCGTCGACCAGCAGAACGTCTGGAACCGGCTCCTCGACAAGGCGGAGCGCAACGCTTGTCGGCGGGTGGGCAAGCTCATTCGGAAAAAAGCGCTGCTGTCGCCCGAAGACGAGGCGATCGTCGCCGCGGCCATGAGGCATGACGCCGCCGAACTCGCCGACATGGTCCGCGCCCACCTCTAGGGGTGGGGAAATCGAGGCGAATTTCCCCACTACCGCACCCTCGAAAAATTGTCTCTTTAGGAAGCCGTCCAAACGCAACCGCGAGACGGCACGATGAGCAACCCCTTCCGGCAAAAGCCACAACGCCCGTTCGACCCGCACCGGTTCGAGCGGCTGCGTGATTTCCTCGAAGACAACCATATCGGCTGGGAAAGCTACCTCAAGGGCCTCCTGGCCGGCCGCGCTCCCGCGCCGTTCATTTTTGGGCCGGAGATCTACGTCGACCGGGCGGACGTGTCGTCGTTTCGCGGCCATCTTCAGGCCGAAAGCCTGCGCCGCGTCGCCGAGCTGATCGACCAGACTGAGATCCTCGCGCCGGAGGCCGTGTAATGGCGACCCGGTTGCTCGACGACGCGCTGCCGGATCAACTCCCGGGAAGGCGCGGGAGGCAATCGCCAATGAGCGCTCCGGCTCCGATCGCAATGCCCTGGCGGGCATGGGCTAAGAACAATTCGCTCGGCGTCAATTTCACCTGGCGCGCCATCTCCGTTGGCCGTTTGAAGATCCGGCGGGTCGGCAAGCGGATGCTCGTTCTGGACGAGGACGGCCGTGCGTTCCTCCAAAAGTTGCCTGAAGGACGGGCGGCGACGCCGGCAAGCCTGAAGCGCCCCCGCCGGGCGGCGGAAGCCGAGGCCAAAGCGGGGAGGGCGTGCGGCTAATCCCGACGCAATAAGGGTCGGTCTCTGGAAGACCGGCCCTCATCATAATCTTCGCCCCGTCATCGACAAAGCACGCCCGACAACGCGCTTTTATCGTGACGACGGGGCCTTCTGCAAGAGGACCCCGACGGTGAACCCCGCCCGACATAATCCCCGCGTCGCGCCTTGGTCGATCCGCCGAACAAAACGCCTCTTCCAGGTCGGGCTCGATCACGAGGCGAGGTTCATCATCACCCTCATCTGACAGAAAGGAATCCAATCGATGCCCACGACACTTAAAACCCAGACCGCCAAGCGACTGATCGCGGAACTCGACAGGATTACCAACGACCTCGGCTTCTTTGCCGCCAACGTGGCGCAGGACGGCACGCCGTGGAGCACCAAGGTTCTCGAAGAGCTGGAGCCGGCCGAGATGGCGTTGCGCAAAACCGCTTGGGCGCTGCGAGAGCCGCGTCCGTGAAGCTTAGAAACAGGAAAACCCCCGCTCTCTTAAGCGAGGGTTTTCAAGTAGAGCGAGCCGCCGCGAAGGCCGAATTTCGCGACGACTGAGTGCTTGGGTTGGAGACCCGCGGCGGGCTCAAAATATCTCAGGCCCTCGGACGGCGCAAATTCCCTCAGCGGCGGCTCCTGAATGGGGCCGACCAATGAAATTCGACGTCGTCGTTTTCACCAAGCCCAAGGAGCACGGAATTGCGACCAAGCGCATCAAGCTGGTCAACGGGGAGATTGATTCCGACGCTTCCGAATGCCGGATGTGGGACGGCGCGGCGCGGGTCGAGTCGGTCCGGGGCGTCGACGGCTTTGAGGCGCTGATCAACGGCTTCTCGTCGCAACAGTTCATCTGCCTCGGCGCGATCAAGGCGGAATTTAAGCCTCGGCAGGGCGAGAAGGTCCGCGTCGTCTCGAAAGACATCTACGCCAGCCTCCCCGATAAGAGAGGGGTCATCACCCGGACGCTCGACTGCTTCGAATTTCCGGCCGGCGTCGGGCCGATGCTGCTGGACATCGACTACAAAGGCATGCCGGCAGACGTCCAGCAGAAGGGCAAGCCGTGGGACATCCTGGTCAGTCTCTTCCCGATGCTTGGGAACGCCGCCCGGGTCGAACGCAGCAGCACATCAAGCGGGCTCTACGACGCCAAGACCAACAAATCATACGAGCGCAGCGGCGGCTCGCACATCTATCCGATCGTGCAGGACGCCCGCGACATTCCGCGCGTGATCGATGTGATTTTCGACACTTTGTGGGCGAACGGCTTTGGCTGGAGCCTGGTCAGCAAGGGCGGCGCGGTGCTGACCCGCGGACTGATCGACGCTTCGGTCGGTTCGCCCGAGCGGCCGATCTTCGAAGGCGCTCCTGCGGTCGAGCCGCCATTGGCCCAGGACAAGTCGCGCCGGGCGACGGCGATCGACGGCTCGATCCTCGACACCCGCGCCGCGTTTCCCGACCCGACCGCCGAAATCAAGCAGAGAGCCGAACAGGCCCGCGCGGAGTGGCGGGCGCGGCTGAAACCGGAGGCCGAGAAAGTCCAGAAGGCGCAAACCGAAGAGCGGATCGAAAAAGCTGTCGCCAAGGCAAAAGCGAACAACCAGCCGCCTCCAGACCGTGACCGGCTGCGGCGCGAACTCACGCGCGCCTATGAGGAGAACAGCCTTGTCTCGCCCGATTTCGAGCTTGCGTTCGACGACCCGGCGATCGGCGTCGTGACGGTCGCCGAGGTCCTGTCGGACCGAGCGCGGTTCATTGGCCAGACCCTCGCTGACCCGCTCGAAGGTCCGACCTACGGCCGCTGCAAGGCGCTGGTGATGGAGGACCGCTTTAACGGCGGACTGTTCATCAAAAGCTTCGCGCACGGTGGCGTGGGCTACCGGCTGGTCCTCAACGAAGCAATGATCCGGGCGATGATCGAGCGCGCGAAACCGGAAGATGCAGTGAATGTCTTTTTGGAAGCGATGGACGAGGCGGCGCTCTTTCCAGGCGGCGAAGAGGCGCTGGCGGCCTTGTGCGCGAAGCGGGCTGGAGCGCCGATGACGCCGGCCCGTGCGCTCAAACTGCTGAAGGAACGCCGGAACGCCGAGCAGGAGGCGAAGCATGAAGCCAACCTCGCCAAAGACGGCAGGATCGTTCTCAAGGCCCCGCCACGGGACGGAGAGGTGAGGAAGCCTGCTCTGGCGATCGACGCGGCGCTGGCCGGCCTCAACTCTCTCGACGCGCCGGTGCGCAATCTGAATGGGCGGTTGGCCGAGATCGTCAAGGTTCCGACGCCGGGGCTTCATCTCCTGACGGCCGCCGATGCCAACAGCGTTGGCGGCGAACGGAAGCTGATCGAAGCGCCGCCCGAGTTCACCATCCGTGAGATGACCGACGCACGAGTGGGCGTGGTGGTCGAAAAATATATTCGGCTCGAAAGAATGACCAAGAACGGGAGGCAAAGTGTCGCGCTCCCGGATTCATGTGTCGGGGCAATCAACGCCCTGCACGACGAAAGCCGGCTGCCGATCGTGTCCGGGATTCAGACTTTGCCCCTGGTATGCGCCGGAGCGGACGGTTTGATTTCGATCCGAAAGACAAGCGGGATCGACCGCGCCTCGGGCGTCATGTTCATCATCGAGCCGGAAATCGCCGTGGCGCTTCCCAACCCCGAGACGATCACTTCCAAGGACGCAGAACGGGCTTACGACCGGCTCGTCAATGTCTGGTTCGGCGAAGTCGCGGCTTCGCGCGACAACAAGGCGGTTCTCGTCTCCATCCCGCTGACCGTCATGCAGCGCCTCCTGTTGCGCGCCGCGCGGCCGGGGTATCTGATAACTGCGGCGGTCGCGGGAGCGGGTAAGACAACCCTCGCGCACATGATTTCGGAAGCCTTGTTCGGGCGCGCCGCGGCGGCGGCGGCGTGGTCGAGCAACCCGGAGACGCGGCGAACGGCGCTGTTTTCCTATCTCCTCGCGGTTACGCCGCTTCTGCTGTGGGACAACATCGCGCGCGAGACGGCGCTGAATTGCGACTACGTCAACGCCGCGCTGACCTCGCCCACCATCTCGGACCGCATGTATCATACTCAGACGACGCGCGAGGCGGCGGCGACGACGATTCAAGTCTTCACCGGCAACAGCATCATCGCCAGCGGCGACATGCGATCGCGGGTGTTCAAGGCCGCCCTGATGGTTGACCGGGAAGACCCGGAGAATCGCCCATTCAAGCGCTCCGACCCACTGCGCTGGACACGGGAAAATCGAGCCTCGATCCTGCATGACCTGTATACGATCCTGTGCTGGAGGCCGGGCGCTCCGGTCCGTGAAAAAACCCGGATGAAGGCTTGGCACGGGATGATCGGCCACCCGATCGAGCTGTTGTCGGGGGTCGATTTTGAATCGAGGATCTCTGAGAGCGGCGGGGCTGATCCGACGCGCGAGGGGCTGGCGACGGCCGTGCGCATGTTGGAGCAGAGGTTCAAGCGAGATGCCTTTTATGCCCGCGATGTCGCGTCGGCGATGCGCCAGACGCCATCGGACGGTGACGCCGACGCCGACGCGACGCCAGCGCTGCTGAAGCCCGCATGGACGCAGGATGAAGTCGAACAATTCCAGGACAGCCTGCGAACGGCGATGGACGAGAAAGAAGAGACCAGCCGGGGACGTTGGCCGGTGGACACTTGGATCTCACAACGAATTGGGAGACGGCTGCAAACTCTGGCGAATAGGCCGGTGGCGATCGATCGCTGCACCATGACCCTGCGGATAAATCCTGCCTCGGCTAAGCGTGGTGCGGCGTTCTCCATCGAGATCGATGTCTGACCCAGATTTGCGCAGTGCGCAGTTGTGCGCAGTGCTAGACATTGGCGCTTGGACAAAAAATAAAAAGTGAGGAAGAGAAAAATATAAATACGGGGGCGAATAATGCCCCAGACTGCGCATAACTGCGCACTGCGCAAATCACGCGGCGTCCAATGCAAAGGCGGACGTCGCGTAGGGCCGGCTAGCGTGCGTTCTCTACGAAGCAGGGGTAAAATGTCCGTCATCGAGCAATAAATTTTTCACGAAAGAGAGAGCCTCGTGACGGAGTTTTTCTCGCGCGAAACATGGCGCGCAGGCGGCCGATCCAAATTGCGCAAAAGGATGAACAATTATGGCGGGTGCAAAGTGGCTCCGCCTGCGTTTCTTGCGGCGGCTAAACTTGCAGCGATCAAACCCGGACGGGCTAATCGCAGGCTTTGCAGTTCGATCAAGCGTGACGGAACCCCATGCCGGCGACTGGCGATGAAAAACTGCAGGGGGTGCGAGGCGCATGGCGGCATTCAAAAGTTGGTCGCGGAAGGGAAATTTCAACCGTCTGGACGAACCGCGGCGTTCAAGTCGGCCAGAGCTGCAGCAGTCGAAGGGAGGTCGCCGGTCGTGCCGTTCGAGTTGATGAAGCTGTCGGTGTATCGGCAGGCCAATCAGTGGACGCGAGCGCGATTGGCGAGGGCGTGGATGACGACGGCCTGGCTGCCGTTGGTGCGGCAAATTCAGTCAACAATAATATCCAACTTTGTGTTTGACACCCCGCGTAGCGCGAGCTTTTCGGAGATGGCGAACCGCCGGTTCAGGCTGCTTTCCTCGGGATGAGACGATTTAAGTCGCGCCGGGAGCTGTAGGCACGGCCAACAGCAATTGCCGCTCGCTGGCGATGTGCAACACGCCGCCGTCATCCTCGACCACATAGCGAATGGTCTTCAGGTTGCGCTTGAGGAAGCAGGCCACGATCTCGCCCTCGAAGCGGCTGTCTTCGCCCTCCTTGACGACCCGCTGGCCGACGATGAATTATTAGGATTCGTTCGCTCATCAGGCTGTCTCCTGGCCGCGCTTGGCGGGCTGGTGCTTTCGATCCCGCGCGCGCTGTCGACCTAGATCAAACGCTCGTCCTCAGCTTCAACCACGCTGGAAAACTCAGCCTTTAGCGCGTCAAAACGCTGACGGGCGACGCCCTCGTCCTTGGTGTAAAGCGATAGCCAGCGAAGCCGCATTCGGTATTCTCCCTGACGCTCCCACTCGGAACACCAGACGCCGCTGATCCGCCGCCTGAGAGCGACCGGACGCGCGCCGCGCGCCTTGAGGTTGATGGCGCGAGCTTCGATCTCCCTGCTGATGCTGTCGCTGCATGAGGGGAGCTTCATGGCGCGCTCCTCTTCACCCGCTCCAAGATCCGCTGCACCGACGTCGGCTGGTGGCCGGTGACAGCGCCGATCGCCCGGTAGGTCGCGCCATCGCGGCGCATGGCCTGCATCCGCTTGATCACCGCCATCTCGGCCTCGTTAGGCACGATGCGCCGGATCTTGCCGTCCATGACCACGTTGCTGCCGAACGGCCGCCTGCCGCCGCCGAAGATACCTTGTGACGCCAAGTGCCGGCGGGCGTCGCGGATGCGCTCGCGGATTCGGTCGCGCTCACCCTCGGCCACCGCGGCGAGGATGGTGAACACCATCTTCGAGATGCCGTTGCCGGTGACGTCGCCGCCGAGATCGATCAGGTGCAGGCCGACGTTCTGGGCCTTCAGCTCCTCCAGCACCGTCAGCGCGTCGGCGGCCGAGCGGAAGGCGCGGTCGAGCTTGGCCGACACGATCACGTCGCCCTCGCCCAGCATCGACAGGAGGCGCTTGCCTTCGGGCCGGTCGGCGAGCGGCGTCGAGCCGCTGACGCCCTCCTCCACGAAGTGCTCGTCGACCGACCAGCCTTTGATCATGGCGTAACCGGCGATCTGCTGCCGCTGGGTCGCCAGGCTGGAGCCGCTGTCGGCCTGCTCGCTGGTCGAAACTCTTGAATATCCGAAGACGCGCATAGGGGCTGATGTATCCTTCCTGTAAGAAAGATACATATGATGCAATGATACATGGGTTGCAATGGGCAATCGCTCAATCGGACCGGCGGCGGCGGGCAGGGATAACGGGGTTGACTTTAGTGGCGTCTGGCGGCCTTATTCGCTTGGATCGAGCGAGCGCGTTCTCGCACCAAGAGCGCCTAAAAGCGGCCAGCGCCGAGCGGACTATGTCCCAGTGGCCAGCGCCCAAAAGGCCAGGCAAAGCGAGCCTCGATCCACGGCGACGCAACGCGATGCCTGCTTGGCAATGCAAGGCGAGGTTTGGCAGACAAGGCGCGGCATCGCCGCAACAGTCTGTTCCAAGCGGACCTGATCAGTTTCGGCGAAGGCACGGTTTAACTACCGAGCCTTTTGCTTTGCGTGCGACCGCAGCCCGCGATGCTGCATGGCTGCGTGAAGGGCGTATCGCGCTCTGGCGGGCGCGGCCGGCTACAGCCATCGTCAAATCGACCTAATTGGCCCTCCGGTCCCCCTCCTTGAGCCGCGCTCGCCCGTGCCATCTGCGAACAGAAAAATTTTGCATTTCGCCAAAATGGTCTGTCTTGGAGACGCCCTGCGATCGCCACTCCGTTTCATCTTCGCGCCCTGGCCAATCCAGGCCGCGTGCTAGGATCGTCCGGTGCGGGATGAGGACCCGACCATCCCCTCGATGAGTAGAGGCCGAGCCGCCTCCAGCCCCCTCGCCGGCGACGCCCTCGCTGAAGCCGTTATCGAGCGGCGTAGATCCGATTTCAGGTCCTCTCTGTCGCGCCTGCTAGCCGTTCTGTTCGATCCTCCGCCGTGGCGAACCCCTTTGATGCTTTCGATCCTTCGCCGCAATCTGCAGTCTTGTCTGCAGCGCAACTGCAGACGACGAAAACCGCCAGCAACAACGCCGCCAGCGCAACTCAATGCGGCAGCAAGACCGCCGGATTGGAGCGTCACGGCACGGCGGCGACGTGACACTGCTGCAGTCCGTGCAGGATTTCGGAAATCTGATGGGGAGCAAGCGTTCGCATGGGCCAAGTTCCCGATGGCGATTCAGGAAGGGAAATGGAAAGGCCAGCCCACCGATCTGCCAACGTTGCAGGCGCAATCCGCAGCAGAGAGGGCGCGGCTAGGCCCTGCGGCGTCATCCGTTGCAGACACTCTTGGTTATTACGCGAGTCCGACGACCTTGCTTAACGCCATACCCTACGCAGGTGGAAGGTTGGCCGGCCCAGCTCATGAAGGGATTAAGAGCGCCTTCGAGCGGTGATGTCGTGGGGGACACGCTTAAGGGTGGCTTTTCGGACTTACTAAGTACGGGCGTTGCGCACAGCTCGCCATGACTTGCCACTGAACTTTCATCCAGCAGCGATTAGAGCCTCGGCGGGTTTTAAGCCGTGGGGCGCGGGTGGAGCAACATGCGATCGGCGGAGCTGGTCGGGGTTGCGCAGACG
>Ga0209624_10002305_pt1 | contig 14174 bp, 10 predicted proteins | sample JacPinW_OM2H0_O1_FD_188565 | JGI IMG/M metagenome (GOLD analysis project Ga0209624, IMG submission 188565) | Forest soil microbial communities from Algoma, Ontario, Canada - Jack Pine, Ontario site 1_JW_OM2H0_O1 (SPAdes) (version 2) | ecosystem: Environmental > Terrestrial > Soil > Boreal...
CAGTATCCACATGACGTGGCACGGGCGCAGCAATTGCTGGAGGAGGCCGGCATCTCTGCCGGCAAAGATGGCGTGCGGATGCGGTTGACGATGAAGACGAGTACGGACGAGACGACTCGGCTGATGGCGGCAGTCTTGCAGCAGCAGCTGCGAGCGGCGGGGATTGCGCTGGAGATTCGGTCGGCGGAGTTTGGGACGTTTTATGCGGACGTGACCAAGGGGGCGTTTCAGATTTACGCGTTGCGGTGGATTGGGAGTAATGAAGACCCGGATATTTTTCGGTATGCGTATGGGTCGGGAAGTTTTCCGCCGAAGGGAGGAAACCGGGGACGATACTCGAATGCTCGGGTGGATGCGTTGCTGGCGGAGGCGGCAGCTTCGTCGGATCGAACAGTGAGGAAGAAGAATTACGTGGAGGTGCAGCAGATTCTGGCGGAGGAGTTGCCGGGGATTCCGCTGTGGTATCCGAATAATGAGGTGGTGCATACGCGCCGGGTGGTGAATGCGCGGCCGCGGGCGTCCGGTAACTTCGACTTCCTGCGAGAGGCTGAAGTTACCGGGGACGCTTCGCGGTAGTTTGTGGCTATACTTTTTTTGCTTCCCAGAGAGCGATTGTGGCTCCGGTTGGATCGCTGAGAACGCTCATTTGGCCGTGGCCCATGACCTCGCGGACATCAACGATGACTTTCGCTCCGAGGGATTTTGCCTTGGCGGTGGCGGCTTTTATGTCGTCGACGCCGACGTAGGGGAGCCACATGGAGGGCGCGCCGGGCATGGGGTGCTTCATCATGCCGCCGATTGGGTTATCGCCGTTCTTGATGAAGGTGTAGTCCATGTCCATGCCGGGTACGTCTTCGAGCTTCCAGTCGAAGAGCTTTGAGTAGAAGGTTTTTGAGGGTCCGAGGTCGGTGGTGTTGAGCTCTGTGTAAACGAAGGGGTTTGCCATGATTTCTCCTTAGTGCGGTTTTGGGGTCGTGCGACCGGTGCTGTGCGGCTGACTATACGACCGTTGTGAGAGTGCGCTGCAAGCGGTTGAGGCAGCCGTTCCAGCCTTCGTTGTGCTTGTCGCGGGCCTCGGCGTCGAGGAACTGCTCGTGAGTGATGGTGACTTTGGTGGCGTCGCCGTCGGGAGTGAAATCGACGGTGACGAGGGTGTCGGCCGCGGGGCCGTTCTCCCAGCGCCAAGTGTAGACGAGCTTGCGGGGTGGGTCGATGAGGCGGTAGGTGCCGAGGATGGTGTGGACGTTTCCGCCTTTGTGAGTGATCGCGATGCGATATTCGTGGTCGACGCGGAGGTCGACGCTGGCCTGGGTGGTGTAGTCGTCGGTGGGGGCGAACCACTGGCCGAGCTGGTTGGCGTCGGTCCACGCTTTGAAGACGCGTTCGACCGATGCGGGATAGGTGCGGGAGATTACGAGCGACGAGGGGGACGCGACGGCTGCTTGCGACATGCTTTGTTCTCCTGTTTTTTGGGATCGGTTTGTTCGAGAAATCTACCGAGGTTGTCGAGCTGGTTCTCCCAGAAGACGCGGTAGAGGGAGAGCCAGTCGGCGGCTTGCTGCATGGGTGTGACGGTGAGACGGCACATGCGGACACGGCCGGTTTTTTTCTGCTCGATGAGGCCTGCTTGCTCGAGGACGTGGAGGTGCTTGAGAATGGCAGGCATGGAGATGTTGTGCGGGCGCGCTAGTTCGGAGACAGAGGCGTGTCCGCGCTGCAGGGTGGTGAGGATGGTTCGACGCGTGGGGTCGCTGAGGGCGGAGAAGGTGGCGTCGAGGCTGGCTGAATACTTAACCATACGGTTATGTATTCATGAATGACATGGCATGTCAAGGAAAATGCTGAATTTTTTTTGCGAAGAGTGGTTTTTCTGGAGGGGTTTATTTCTCGATGACGTACGTTGGTTGCCCCGAAGAGAATCGAACCCGATCGATCGGTTCAGAGCTGTGCGCGAGGGTCTGACCGCTAAGAATCTGTCAAGCGTCGATCAGACTGGCGCACCGATCTTGAGAGGAACTCGGTGCTGCGCACATTAAGCCTCGCGAAAGCGATAGCCAATATGGCTTTCTGTCAAGATGTATGTGGGTCGCGCAGGATCGTCTTCAATTTTTTTTCGAAGCTGGTTGATAAGGACGCGCAAATATTCGCGTTCGTTACCATACTCCGATCCCCAAACAGAGGTTAGCAGGCGATTGTGAGGTATAGGGCGGCCTGCATGCTCCATCAGATAACGCAGCATCGTGAATTCTTTCGGAGTGAGGCGAACCTCCTGTCCCATCTTTTCGACACGATGACGATCGGGATCAAGCACTAAAGAACCAATCACGACAGTAGAATCGGACGGAACTGCCGATGTTTTGGAGCGACGGATTGCCGACCGCAACCTGGCAGTCAGTTCCCGAATTTGAAAGGGCTTGGTTACATAGTCGTCAGCGCCTGCATCGAGCGCCTCCACCTTGTCATCCTCTTCGTCTCGTACCGTGAGCATAATGATTGGAACCTGGGGGTAACTGTGGCAAATTCTGCGACATGTTTCGATCCCTCCCATCCCAGGCATATTGATGTCAAGCAGCACTGCGTCGTAGTCGATCATCCGCAGGCGCGAGAGGGCTTCTTCTCCGTTGCCGGCCTCCCCGATCACGAATCCTAACGCTGTCAAAGTCTCAAACAAGCTCTGCCGGATTCCCGCATCATCCTCTACGATGAGCACGTTCAATCGCTGTGCCACGTTTCACATCTCCTTTGCTGTTCGGGGCAACGCGAGAAAGAAAGTAGTCCCTGTATGCTCGCCGCTATTCACCCATGCGCGCCCCTGATGTGCTTCCGTTATGCGTTTGACTACCGATAGACCGATACCAGTGCCTGAGGCTCTGCGATCGGAACCGGGGCTACGATAGAAGCGCTTGAATATCTTTTCCCTTTCGTCAGGCGGGATGAAGGAGCCCTCATTCCTGATACTGATGAGTGTCTCTGCCTGTTCTTCCTGAACGTCGATCGTGATCGAGGAGTCGGGGCTTCCGTATTTGGCGGCGTTATCCAGTAGCTGAAAGAGCGCCATCTCCAGAAGTTGCCTGTCGGCCCATACACTGCCGCGTTGCATCCTGGACTGAAGGTGAACCGGATGTGCGCCGAGTTCTTGCGCAGACGCCTTAATACTGGTTTGTATGAGTTGCCTGAGATCAATTTGTTCGCGCTTCAGCTTGAGGTCCGCATTGTCGATTCTCGCGGTGCGGAGCAAACGAGTGGTTAGGTCGTTGAGATGGTCGGCATGCTGATCGATGAGGATGACGAGCTTTTTTTCAGTACCGGACAAGGTACCCATTTCAAGCAGGCCGGAACTTGAGCTCCTGATCGTCGTCAACGGAGTTTTGAACGCGTGCGCGAGACCATCCAGAACGGTGGAACGAAGCTGCTCGCTCTCCCGAGCTGCTTCGGCGCTGCTTTCCGCGGAGAAGGAGCGTGCCCTCTCGATTGCGACAGCTGTAAGCGAAGCGGTTGCATTAATCGAAGCATCATCGAGCGAATGGCCGCAGATTACAAGCGAGCCGATGGGTCGCGTGCCTGAGCGCAGGACGCGTCGGGAGGTGGCCGTGACGGAGTCATCCTCATTGCGCTCTGTGAAGTAGGTGGAACGCACTTCATCGTCTGTGATTTCACAGGTGCCGCTCATGCATAGATGCCGATCATAAGCGTTCCATAGTGCAACTCCCTTCACCTGGAGCGTGGTCTGAATCAGGCTGGCAAGCTGCTGATCGACTGGCTTCTGCCGGTCTAGAAGAAGGACGTTCTGGCTCAGTTCATACAGCTTCTGCAGATGCGATCGATGCATCTCGGATTCGCGTGCATGACGGCTGACTTGATTTGAGAGACGGCTAACGAGCAAGGCGACACTTTCGAAGGTGACCAAAGCCACCCAGTCATGGGTGTCTGTCATGTAAAACCTGAACAACGGTTGGGTGAAGAAATAATCGAGGCAAGCCACCGACAGCAAAGACACGATGCTGGCCTCAAGAAAGCCCCACCGCAATGCGATGGCAGTTATCAGAAAAAGATGAATCGACGTAGCCGAGGAGAGATTGAAATGAAAACGGTAAGCGACCCAGGTGATAAGCAGCGCCGCCGCGACTCCAACGGCGATCCTGATAGCAACATCGCGAATTGTTCTCTTTATCATTCTGTCGCTATCCGATGAGGATGAATTCTAATCTTAAAACCATAAAAAACTCGTAAGTAACGCACTTATGCATAGCTTATCGATTTCACGATTCACTAAGGGTGGCCGGGAGATTTCCGGCCTCACGAGGTGATTTTATGAAGTACCTTAGAGGCCTTTCTAAATTTGATTTGCTGGTCATTGCTGAACCAGTTACATGTGGCGAACCGGGCAATGCAAGAATTCATAGCAATTTTCAGAAGGATTCCAATTGCGCCTCGTCAACACAAAAGAGCCGAATCAGGTGGCTGGCGGGTTTTTCACTGCTGCTTCCGGCCGTTGGTTTTTTGTTGTTGCTGAGTGCCGTGACGCCTTCTCTGGGACAGTCCACTTTTGGCAGTGTAAGAGGGGTCGTGCAGGATAACACCAGCGCGGTCATCTCCGACACACAGGTTGTGCTGCACAGCACGGACGAAAACACAGAGCGCACGGTGACTGCCGATGCGTCGGGCAACTTCATCTTTGAAAATGTAAAGGCCGGTCAGTACAGCCTTCGCGCGCACCATGATGGATTCGCAGATACGGCGCTCACCGGGATCTCGGTCGAAGCGCGTCAGGATCTGCGGCTCACGGTTTTGCTGAACGTTGCGGCAGAATCGACCACAGTCGAAGTGACATCCAGCGGCGACCAGATCAATACGGAGAACGCGACACTTGGTGACTCGAAGGACAACCTGCAGATGACGCAGCTTCCTCTGAACAATCGGGCGACAACGACAAGTCCGCTGGGTGCACTCGCTCTGTCGCCCAATGTGCAAACCGACAGTTCGGGGAATATCGCGCTTGGTGGGGCGAGTTCCTCGATGGTGAATTTTTCGGTCGATGGTATTTCGACTGCAAATGTCAGGCAGAATGGAGCGCTGCAGGATGCTTATCCTTCTCAGGAGGGAATCGCCGCAGTCAAGGTAACATCGTTCAACAACAGCGCTGAGTTCTCTCAGATTGGCGATGTCACCTTTACGACAAAGAACGGAACGAACAACTATCACGGCAGCGTGTTTGAGTATCTACAAAACCAGGCACTGGATGCCATTCCGTATGGCTTCAGCGCGAAGGCCCCGAAGAAGTTCAACACGTTCGGCTTTTCGCTCAGCGGGCCAGTCACGGTTCCGCATTTATACAGCGGACACGACAAGACCTTTTTCTTTGTGGACTATGAGGGCAACCGTCGGACGACCGCATTAGCGCAGCAGTTCGAGGTGCCGACGCAGGCTGAGCGGAACGGTGATCTTAGCGGCTTCAATCCGTCCCTGGCTCCCATTCCCACCGCAAATATTAGCGCAACGGCGAAGGCGCTGTTGACTTACATTCCGCTGCCAAACGTGAACGGGCAGTCTGGCTTTAACTATGAAAACTTCCAATCCACGCCGGCTCGGACGGACGGCGCTGACATTCGTATCGATCAAACGATTACCTCGAAGCAGTCGGCCTACGCGCGCTTTAGCAGGAAAAATATCACGTCGGACTTTGCGAATACTTTTTTGCCGAATGACGTCGACTCAACTCACAATCGCAGCTTCCTGTTCTCACACACCTATATGATTACACCCAAGCTGCTGAACGAGTTTCGTTATGGCTTCACGAATGTCACGACGAGCGTCAATTTTCCAATTCAGGGATCGGACGCTTTGAGCCAACTCGATCTGACTGGAGTGAATATTAGCCAGCACCCGACGACGCACGCGTTTCCTACATTCAACTTCAGCGCCGGTACCGGGCTGACCGCGATTGGGAGGGACAAGGCCGGCGTCACGCAATCGAAGACGACACAGTTCAGCGATAACGTGACTTATACCCTCGGTAGACATACCTTGAAGGGCGGAATTGATATCCGCAGAGTGCGGTACTTCGATCTGGAGAGCTTTGCCCCAACATTTGCTTCGGACGATTTTGGCAGTTTCATCTTTCAGCCAACCTTTACCGGCAATGCCTTTGGCGATTTTCTGGAGGGTGCGCCAACTACGCTGAACTTCGCGGTATCCAGTCCTGACGTGGGTGGAACAGCGACACAATATAGCTTGTTCGCTCAGGACGAGTATCAGGTAAACAGCCGGCTGACGCTGAGCTATGGGTTGCGCTGGCAGGTGCTTCCAGGCTTTCAGGAGGATGGCGGCAATCTCGCGAACTTCGACCAGAGGAACAATTCCATTGTGGTTCCGGATGCGCTGGCAGCGTATTTGACAAGCCAGAACATTACTTCGTCGAATGTTGCCTTCCAGCAGTCGTTCAACGCTTGCAATCTGAACAACAACTCTCTTCCGTGCACGAAGTATGTGACGGCGAGCCAGGATGGGTTACCGCAGAGCCTGCGCAATACCTACAAAGGGAACTTCCAGCCGCGCGTGGCGATTGCTTATCGGCCCTTCAACGATACGAAGACGGTTGTACGTGCGGGATTCGGGATCTACACCATGACCAACCTTGGTCCGCTGTCGTTCAACAACAGCGGCAACCCAACGTCGAGTCTGCATACCTACTCCAACTCCAACACAGCGGGACCGAATACTCCACTGATTCAGTTCCCCAATACCGCTCCTCCCAGTGTCAGCGCGCAGATTGGTGGCGGCAGTCTCGATCAAGGTGTAGACCCGAACTACCGCGATCCGCAGTCGAACCAGTGGAACGTGACGGTGGAGCGAGAGATCTCCAGCAGCACGTCCCTGCGTGCGAGCTATGTAGGAATGCACACCTACCGATTGAGTATTACGGAAGACCTGAACCAGATTCCCGCGAGTACGACTGCTTTCGCGACAACAGCTGCGATCCCGTGGGCTGATCCGCGGTCTCCGTATACCAACTGGGCGCAGCTCTTCAGCACGTTCAATGCTGGTGAGGCAAACTATCGCGCATTTGAGTTGGAAGCATCGCATCGGATGCAGCACGGACTCTATTTCGATGCAAACTACACCTATGCCAACAATCAGGCAGATAACCAGGGCGATGCACCGAGTTCGTTTGCAGGCGAGGTCAACTACGGCTTTCCGATCGCTAACCGCTTCAACATCAAACAAGACCTCGGCAATGTTGAAGGCACGCGTCGTAACCGCATGCTTCTGACAGGGGTCTATCAGCTTCCGTTTGGCACGGGCCGTAGCTTTATGAACGACGGGGGAGTGAAGGATGTATTCCTGGGCGGCTGGGATCTGACAACAGTGACGTTGCTTGAAACGGGGCCCTGGCTGACGCCCAGCATCAGCGCCGGCGGATGCCAGGTACAAGCAAACTTCGACGGCTCCTGTCCGGCAACTGCAATTGGTCAGCAGCAGACAAACGACCAGTCCAACACGAACGTAGCGAACCGTGGAGCAGTTTTGCGTCCCGACGCTGTATCAAACAATTTCTATGCTGGCCAGTCGAGATCGCAGTTCTTCAATCTGGCTGCCTTCTCACCGACACCGGTCGGAGCCGGCCGCTTCGGCAATGCCGGAGTCGGTATTTTGCAGGGTCCGGGAACGGCGGCGGTCAGTCTCGGAGTTGCAAAGTCGTTCCGCATCACTGAGAAGGTGCATGCTCGTTTTGAATCGACCTTCACCAATGTGCTGAATCACACCAACTTCGCTCCGCCAGCGACGGTGGTTGACAGTCCATCTACCTTTGGGGCGTTGATTGGGGCTCAGACTGCAGAGAACGCGGGCAACCGCACTGGTCAGGCCGCTCTACGGGTAGACTTCTAGGGCGTCGTTGGAGGCAAAGCCGATGGTGTCGAGTTGGGCCGGAGTCGCGTGAGATGCGATTCCAGCCCAGCCCGCGCCAGACCCATTTGACGAGTCCCGCCATAGGTATGACTCAGAAGAGTATCTTCACAGAAAATTGAATCTGACGTGAGGTTCCCGCGGTTTTGCTAATTTCGCCAAACCCCGATCCGTTGATGGTATTGGCGGGCAGGCCCATATCGACGATGTTGAAGATGTTGAAAAACTCGGCACGGAACTGCACATCGAAAAGTTCGCCGCCTGCGGGGCGCGTTCCGACTGGCGTGTCTTTGATCAGTGAGAAATCAAAGTCGTAAAAGGCAGGTCCACGAAAGGTATTTCTGCCGAGGGCCCCGAAAAATCCCTGGTGTGGCCCAGTGCGCGACGAACCTGGTGTGCCTCAGGTGGTCGGCGCCAGTCCGCTCGAGGAATTCTATCTGCGCGACGGCTTCGGGCTTTAGCCAGACAAACAGCCAACAAGTGAAATGATGTTCTATAATTTATCCCTCTCCTAACAAGCCTCCGAACTGGAAAGAGTGACACCATGAAAGCCGCATTCGCGATCCTGCTAACTATAGTGCTTCAGGGGTCTGTAGCGTTCAGCCAAGCAACCCCTACGGGACAGGCTACGGCGAGTGGTACTTGTAGCACCGCGCACGTCGGAGACAATAACGCTTACAACATAAACTGCAACGGTATTGGAGAAGAACAAGGAAAGAAAATAATCGAAATATTGAACAGAGTTTTGGCAAACCAAGACCTCACTGCTGTCAATGCCAAGCTCGACGAGCTTTTAGTCGTTGCCTCCCAACCGGCTCAGACGCAAACTTGTGTCGGAAGCAACTGCGTCCAAAACGGCAGCCCGACGATAGTGTCGCAAGCACCTCCTACTATATTGGGTTTGACCGTTACACCACTCAATCCGCGCCCTAACATCGGTTCCATGGGTATGATTGAAGGCCCTCTTGGAGTGAACCCTGGCGTCACTGCGAGTTTTACAGTTGACGGTATGTTCACGACAGCCATGTTTTCAGTTGTTTGCGATCGTCCCTGTGCAGCTACTACAGCGTCAGTCGGTGGTGCTTCGTCACCAAAAATGATGACCACAGATAAACCCAATATTGCGGTTGTAGCGTTAGGTCTAACGGGTCCGCTAACGCCAAACGATAAAGTTACAATAACTGTTCGTTCCATGGACGCCGCTAAGATTTCTGTAGTCAGTGTACAGAGCTACGTGCAGCCCGAACGCCAGATTGCAAAGCCATAGGCAAATTGCGAAGCTGACACTCTCTCGCTGAGATAGCGTCCGTCGCGCCAGCGGCTTCGCTCAAGTTCGGCTAATGGCTGTCTCACAATCATCTGCATGCCACGCGTGAAGATCTTCTGTACCTGCTGCGAAGGCCTCGCGTGCTCGTACGTTCGTTGGTGGAGCAAACGAGACATCGCCTGCAGGCAAATGTCAGAAGATAATTTTGATAGCCTGGGTGACCAACTGATCGAGCGGCATGATCGTCAGCAATAACGGGACAAAGGGGGCAACAGTTACAACGAGGAGCCGGACTCCATCATCGGTCACGAAGGGCACGGTGCGCATATCGCGCACAACGGCAAAGCTATTACCCAAATCAGCCAGCGACTGTATGTCACCACTCCCCAGCAACTGTTCGTCGTTGACTTTTCCTCTCAACCATTTTTGATCGAAATCCGTGACATACGAGGAGGCCAAGGCGCCATATTCCGCGAAGCCTTCGCGCCTGGCCCTTGCAAGCTGTGGTGTGAACGAGAATAGCGGAGCCAGAACCGCGACGACCAAGAAGAGAACATAGCCAAGAATAGTCAACTTGAAAGCAAGCAGCGACCGTCCGTTGTAGAAGATGCGGCTGGCGATTTGACCGGAGAGCAATGCGCCTTGTGCGAACAATAATGGAGCGAAGGCAATGGTGGATCGACCCAGGAAACCAAGTCCACCTACCCGGTCCGGATGTGCAGGCAGCAAGTGCAAGTTGAGACGCGAAACCCGAAACAGAAAGCAGAACCAGATCAGAATCCGAACATACCAGCGCAGCAGGATGAACTGGAAGACAGGCACGCTGACAAATTCAAACCAACGCCCGGCCATCGAAAAGTGCATCTGGCCTCCCTGAGGCGAGGCGTACCAGCTTGCGACTTCCAGTGCGTTATTATGCCGCCAGGTCCAGATGCCGACGGTGTACACAAAAACAAGCAGTGCAATCTCGACAATGGCTGAGTTGCGCATACGCATGGCGGAGTTGATCGCCGCGTAAAACTTCGGAAGTTCTTCCGGGGTGACGACCCGCTGTTCGACAAATCTCTTTACAACGGGCCAGATGCGCTCATTAACGAGCATCTCAGCCAGGATCAACACTGGCAGGGAAACGAGAAACCGAACGTGAGTTTCGATATCACGAAAAAAGGAAAGCTTTGCTCCGCCCAAAAAGTGAGCTTGTGCCAGGGACAGGACTGCCAACGGTACCCAACATACGATCACAGATAGTACGACCTGACGACGCAGCAACTCCAGCGTCGGACCTGTCAAGCGTGCCCGCCTGAGCATCTGATAGAGCGGCCCCCCTAAAACCAGGGAGAAATCAGGCGGTTCTTGCAATGGTGCAGGTGCAGCCATAGGTGGCCCTCACTTCCAGTAATGCTAATCCCTCACCCCTGACAGCGTTTAGCTTTCATTCGTCGCCTCGATATGTGCGCTGGTTTTCCCGCGCTTGATGGAGTCAACCAACGTAGCGTGATCCTTCTCCGTCTGGTCTCCATAACTCTCGGCCCACGAAAGCAGCGAGTATCGGGACAGATGGCAGATGGGATTCTGAGCGCCGGACGATTTCGCGAACCTGCACCAGAAGACGGTCGAAGCTATCGACGATTTGCGGCAGCGTCTGGCCGTCGCAGAGTCCAATGTGCTGGATTTATACTCCGCTGTTGAGTACCTAACTCTCCTGCTTTGGAACACCTCAGTCGTGTGGCAAACCAGCGATTTACAAGGGAAAAAGAGGATTCAACGAAGGATGTTCCCTGAAGGGTTGTCTTTTGACAAAGAAGGCTTTGGAACACCTATACTCATTCAATTTATACGCTATTAGCTAGTGATTCGATGGATGAAGCGGTATTGGTTGCCCCCCAGGGATTCGAACCCCGATTGATCGGTTCAGAGCCGACTGTCCTACCATTGAACGAGGGGGCAACAGATTGAAGGAGCCGCAGATGGTGGTTGCTGGCTGCCTTTTAGAGTGTACGAGGTGGTGAAGATAAGGTCAACGTACGGACGGGTTTTGCTGTGGTTGCCAGGCAGAATAGAATGCGGGGATGGATAGCCTCGAGAATAGGATCACGGCTGACTTTCTGGATGTTTCGTGCCGCAGGCTGGGGCAGATGACGGAGTACCTTACGACTTGCGTGAAGAAGTTGACGGAGGAACAGATTTGGCAGCGACATGGAGCGTACGACAATGCTGTCGGCAACCTGATGTTGCATCTTTGTGGGAATGCGCGGCAGTGGATCATGCATGGCGTGGGCGGAGCGCCGGATGTAAGGGTGCGAGACAAGGAGTTCAGCGCGGACGGCGGGATGAGCAGGGCGGAGTTGATTGCGCTGTTTGAGGCAACGATGGATGAAGCGAAGCGCGTGATTGCCGCGGTGCCGGCGGAGCGAATGGTGGAGCGAGTGATTCCGCAAGGACGCGATGTGAGTGTGCTGGAGGCGATCTACCAGGTGGTGGGGCATGTGCAGCAGCATGTGGGGCAGATCATTCTGGTGACCAAGCAGATGCTTGGGACGGATCTTGATCTGACGATGCCTCGGCCGCGGTGATCTGTGTTTCACCAAGCTGGACGAGCTCGCGGTGAGGCGGGTGAAGGTTGGGGTGGGCGGCGGCGGCGATGCAGGCCAGGCCTTCGAGAAGAGTTGGGGCGGGAGTGTTCAGGTACTGGTCGGGGATACAGAAGACGCGTCGCTCGCGGACGGCCTTGAGATGGCGCCAATTTCGTTGAGCGATGACACGGTCGAGGGGGACGCGATTCCCTGCACCGCACCAGGCAAAAAGGAGAACGTCGGGATCGGCGGCGGCTATTTCTTCTGGCGTGGTGTGGGCGCCGGGGATGCCGAGGTAACGGCCACCGGCGACTTCGACCAGCTCGGCGACCCAGTGCTGGGAGTGGATGAGCGGCTTGCCCCACTCTTCGCAGTAGACAGTTGGAGCGTAAGCGCCTTCGCTGCGCCGGCGGGTGGCTGCGATGGTGGATTGCATCCGCGCGATGAGGGCTTCGGCTGCGGGTTGCGCGTCTACGACGGCGGCGATGAGGCGAATGTCCTTGTAGATGTCGGCTAGATTGTGCGGAGCGAGGGTGAGGATGGGGAGGCCGGATTTGAGGATCGCGGCAAGGGACTCCATGCGGTAAGGGACGCTGGCGAGGACGAGGTCGGGTTGCGTGGCGAGGATCTCTTCGGTGTTGGCTGTCCAGCTGTCGTGGAGGATGTGTGGGCTTTTTTTCGCTAGCTCGGGGAGAGCTTCGAGGCAGTATTTTGTGCAGGCGCAGAGGTGGTCGAGGCGGTTGAGGGCCGCGAGGGTGATGGTGATCGAGGGTTGGAGGGAGGCTATGCGCATTGGATTTTGAGTATTGCATCTTGAGGGTGGTCGTGTAGCCCCTCCCCTGTCAAATGTCTGTAAAGTCTTCGCAACAGAGACTTTAGGTTTGGAGTTCTGTTTTGGTCGGTTGGCGGCTGGCCGGTCCCGGGGGGGTCTGGGAGGCGTGTTTGTCAAGGGTAGTGTCACTCCTGACGGTCGGGGGGTCTAAACGCAGATTCCCTTCGGGAATGACAACAAGAAAAGCAACGGCAAAAGCAAGAAAAGCGACCGCAGATTCCTCCGCTGCGCTGAGGAATGACAAACAAGCTGCGGAATGACAAACAAAGAACGGGCACCGCAAGAGCAAAGGCAGAATGTGAGCGCTTATTCGACGGGGGGTTTGGCGTTGTAGCCGTCGCGGGCGATGACGGAATATTTTTGCGGCTTGCCTTTTTCGTCCTGCATGCGGAGGGGGTGACCTTCGTTGTCGACGAGGAGGACTTTGACCTTGCGATAGCTGCCGTCGTTTTTGTTGTTGGTGGGGCGGTAGGTGAGGACGTACTGGTTGCGGATGGAGTCGTTGATCTGGGCGAAGATGTCGGGGAGTTCGCCCTGGAAGACAGGGCTGAAGCTGAGGCCGCCGGTCATGGAGGCGAAGGTCTTGAGTTGATTCTGAGCCTGGAGGTAGTCGAGATCGCGCATGCCGCCCCCCATGCCGCCGCGCCCCCCGCCCACCTCGTTGAGAAAGGCTCCGGTGCCGATGGTGAAGATCGTGACGTTCGGCGTGGTCTTTACTTTGGCGAGGATCTTGTCGAGGGTGAGCTTGGAGAAGGTGTCGCGACCGCTGCCAATGAGGATGATGTATTTGCGGCCTTCGATGCGGCTGGTGCGGTCGAGAGTCTCGTAGAGAGCGTCGAACATGTCGGTGTCGGAGAAGCCGGGGATGACGAGCGAGCGGAGGGACTCTGCGATGAGCTCCTTGTTGTTGGTGAAGTCGGTGAGGATGTGGGTGCGGAGGTCGTAGGTGACGACGGCAACGTAATCATTGGGGCGCAGGGATTGAAAGAAGGTGTAGGAGGCGTTCTGCATGTCGCGGATGAGGTAGTAGCTGTTGGCGGCGAACTCGAGCAGCATGACGGCTGTGATGGGAGTCTGAGCGACGCGGAGACTGGTGACGGTCTGGGGGACGCCGTCCTCGAGGACGAGGAAGTTTGAAGCCTTGAGGCCGGGGACAAACTGGTGAGTCTTTTCGAGCAGCACGCCCACGTCGACTGTGACTTCTGGCACATCGATGTGCAGCGAGACGGACGGCATGCCCTCGGGGGTCTTGAAGGACCACTCCTTGTGCAGCGGGACGGGCGTGTAGTGCAGGCAGTCGTGGTTCGCGAGATCGTCGATGCTCGCCGGCACGCCCCGCCGCGCGAGGTAGCCCGGCGTGCCGCAGACCACGCCGCGCACGGTCGTGAGCTTCCGCGCGATCAGCGTGGAGTCGGGCGCCGCGCCGATCTCCATGCCCCGGATGGCGACGTCGTACCCCTCCTCGATCAGGTTCACCCTGCGGTCGCCGAAGTCCACGTCGAGCCGGATCTCGGGGTACTCGGCGGCGAAGGCGCCGAGGATCGATCCGAAGGGCCCCTCGGCCAGCAGGCTGAGCACGCTGACGCGGAGCGTGCCG
>Ga0209624_10002307_pt1 | contig 14173 bp, 11 predicted proteins | sample JacPinW_OM2H0_O1_FD_188565 | JGI IMG/M metagenome (GOLD analysis project Ga0209624, IMG submission 188565) | Forest soil microbial communities from Algoma, Ontario, Canada - Jack Pine, Ontario site 1_JW_OM2H0_O1 (SPAdes) (version 2) | ecosystem: Environmental > Terrestrial > Soil > Boreal...
CTGCAGGCGGAGGTTGGATATCAACTCGCGATAGCGGCTTTGAATCATGCGACTGGGGAATTGCTTGAGCCTTATCACGTCCAGATTGCGGACCTGACGCGCTAGGAACGCATGCGAAAGGAGCAGCGACACTAGCGCTTGGAATAGACAATTCCCGTAACCATCAAAGCGACCATCGGATTCTAACCCGCAGCTCAAAGCTCATCGCGCGTGGAGGGCTTTTCCGCTAGTCTCCTTTTCAATCATGAACTGCTCACTATTTTGTTTGGTAGCAGCCGATGTCCATGTTTCCAGACTTGACTCGAGGTGAGCCATCAAGATCCAGGTCCCCCACTGGGACTCCCTCAGCCGTTCCAGCGGCAATCGCAGGAGAATCCGAGCGCAGATGAAAGTCCTTGGTGGCTTCAATAAAGTGTGGATCCAGGAAACGGGAATGACGGTCATTCCCCGTGGATTGAACATAGTTGTCGAATCCGGTAACTGTGGCGGACGCTTCTCCCCACGTGCTTGCCTTTGAGCCCGAAGCACAATAATAAAGGTTGTGATCGATACTGACGGGCGGTTGTTGTTTGTCGAACTGCGATTTGTTCACGGCGATGAGGCAGCGGGATCCCGCGTAGACGATATTGTTCGCAAAAATATTGTCTGCCATGTTCCACTGCATCTGAAACTCACCCGATCCGGTTGCAGAAGTATCGTTGTCGTAGAGCGTGTTATTGACCACAGTGCAGTGCTCGGTGTGTCCCCGCTCCGGCGCGTATCCTCCAATAGAAACACCCGCGGTATGGCCGTGATAGATAAGATTATTTCGTGCCGTGATGTAACTGGTGGCGCGGTCCTTGTGCTCACTGGCTAGTTCGATTCCAAAATCCACATCATGCATTACGTTCTGTTCGATCAAGACCCTGGTGCCACCGTCTACGTAAATGCCATCGGAATTTTCGTCATTGCCGTATGCCGGATTGCCGCGCGAGGTAATGTTGTAAACCAGATTGCCGCTTACCACCCCATCGCGCGCCTGGTCAACGGCGGGGTCGGGCGCCGTGCGCTCGAAGCCGATGACGTCGATTCCGATGTTGTTATTGTCGTGGACAACATTGTGCGTAATACGGAAGTTTGTGACGTTCCCGTTTACTACCAGAGATTCGCTCGAACCGGTCTTGAGATGATGCACCTCATTGCCGTCGATCACCAGTTCACTGATTGGAGTTTTGGCATCGGTGCCGTATACCGCAATGCCAAACCCATTGGCACCATGTCCCGGACCATCACGCCCATTAAAAGTCTGCTCAATGTGATGGACGTTGTTTTTAAGCAGTTCTATATGGGAGCCGGCCCCCATCACACTGATGCCTAGCGGAGTTAGCCGATGTTCGGCGGTGCGGAAGTTCCTAATCTCAAAGCCCTCGATTCGCACATAGCTCTTGTTATGAATGGTTAATATGGCGCTTCTGGCCGTCGGAGTGAAATGCTCCGCGTCAAGGATCGCCGTCTCGCCGGGATAGCTTCGAAAAGTAACGTATCCATCGGTCGCGTTCCCGGATGTCTTGATGGTCACGAGTTCTTCGTAGACTCCACCCCTGACGCTGACCGTACTACCCGCACTCACGGTGTCTGCGGCGTGTTGAACCGTGCGCCAAGGTGCAGTCTGAGTCCCGGGATTCGAATCATTCCCAGTCGTCGACACGTAGAAGGAAGACGTGGATTGGCCAAAGGCCACCGAGACACACACAAACAACATGAACTGGATTGGAAATTTCACACTAATCACTCCCAAGAAAGGTGCCCTGCACAACCATGTTGAACTGCTGCCTCAAATCTTTACAAAGACCTTCCTGCGGTACATCCAATACAAGACCAGCCAGAAGATCAGCACCACGAGAAACCCGTGCAGGACGGGCCGGAAAGTCGTCCCGGCAATAAACGATATCGCTCCGCCAAAATGGCGATCTAAGGCGTCTCCGAAGAAGGTCTCCATCGTCCAGCTCATTACGTAGACAGCGATCGAGTTCATACCGACCACCAGAAGGGGAAAGGCCCAGCGCCTCCATCCTTTTAATTCGATAAGCGCATAAAAACCGGCGAGGATCAGCACCACCAGACCACCGCTATACAACGTGTACGACGATGTCCACACCCTCTTGACGATGGGGCAAATGCCGGTCCATTGACAGATCAGCCCGAGCAGAACGAGGGCTACTCCCGTAACGACGAGCCCTTGCAGTTTATGTTCTTTCGACCTCTTGCCCTTCAGCCATTCTCCGGTCAAAAGCCCCATGATCATGGTGCCAAGGGTAGGAATAAAACTGAGTGTCGACCAGCCACCTTGGTTAAAGACAAAGGGATGTTCGCGTGGAAAGAGATTCAAGAACCAAACATCAAAGGCCCAGGAGAGGTTGGAGTTCTTGTTCCAATGCGAAAAAAAACCGGTATAGAGGTGAGGCCAGTTCTGCGGAACTCCGACTCGCGCATAGTCGAACTGCGGGCCTGGCGCGGGATACAGCGCGAAAGCCGCCCAAAAGAAGACCAAGATCAGCACGAGCGTCACTACTTGCGTTCGCACGCGTGTGAACCCCAACAAAAACAGGAAGACGTACCCCAGTCCGATCTGCGTCAGCGTGTCCTCAAATGTGAAGTAGGTCTGAGTCGAGTGGAGGGAACGAAGGAAAATCCCGAGAAAGATCAAAATGAAGGCGCGGCGGATTGCATGTCCTAACATCAGACCAAAGGTCTGCCCCTTCGATTCCCTGCTTGTGATGGAAAATGGCAACGCTGCGCCCACGAGGAAAGAGAAAGCTGGCTGGATCAAGTCATGCAGCGAGCACCCTTGCCACTCTACGTGCTGTGTGTTAAAGGCGATCACGCGCCATAGAAGGCTGTTCGGAAACGCGCGCGCCACGTCGAATAGACGCATGGCTTCTCCGAGCATCAGAACCATCACCAACCCCCGGAATGCATCCAGCGAGATCAGCCGGGTGATGACTTCCGACGTTCGTCCAGCCTCGACGACTGGTGCTTCCGTTCCCGGACTCTCAACCTGTGCGCTTTCGATCATCAAAGCCTCCTGGGGACTGGCGGCATCTATACCTGGACCGCGAAGCCGGGAGAATCCGAATGCTCGTTCGACTTCCCACGTGTGAAGTCCGGAAATTTCTGCGGCGCTCCGTTCTGCGAGACAGATGCTTCGCTCAACGGAGTCGGAGCGCTCCACGCAGCTGCATCGTAAACATTGATGTCGGGCACGAGCCCCTTTTTCAGGCAATCCATCAACCTGTAATTCATGACATAGTCCATCCCGCCGTGCCCGCCCATTTTTCGGGCGAGGTCTCCGGTTTTCTTCCAGAGTGGGTGCTCGTATTTTTCGCGAAACGTATCGACGGTTTCCCAGTCTTCTTTCATCGAGCCATCTGCCTGCTTTGCACCATCAATGAAAATCCTCGCCGGATAATCCGCAAATATTCCCTTTGTTCCCGAGATCGAATTCAGCCGACTGTAAGGTCGTGGATTGACCACGTCGTGCTGAAGAAGAATCGTGCGGCCTTTTTGCGTTTTGATAATGCTGGTGTCCATGTCGCCGCAAATGTATTTTTCAGCACGTTTAGGGTCGCCGTCAGCAAAATTGGCTTTCACATATGCGCTGAGCGACGCCTCTGCCGAGCTCACAGAAACCATGTAGTCGAAGCGGTCGCCGCGATGAATGTCCATGTAATGGGCGACGGGGCCTAAGCCGTGAGTGGGATACAAGTTGCCGTTGCACTTCATATGTGGAACGCGGCGCCAAAGGCCCTCGCCTTCATTTGCGGTCAGAATCTTTCGCAGGTCGTGAAGATACGCTGCTTCTCCATGGGTTATCTCGCCGAAAAGTCCATCGTGCACCATGTTCAGCACCATCATCTCGGTGTCGCCGTAACAACAATTTTCCAGAATGACGCAATGCTTTCGGGTGGCCTCGGATGCATCAACGATGTCCCAGCACTCCTGCAATGTCGTGCAGGCGGGCACTTCTACGGCAGCGTGCTTGCCATTCTTCATGGCATCGAGCGCCATCGGAACGTGCCAGTTCCAGGGCGTCGCGATGTAGACGATGTCAAGATCGAGTTGGGTAAGGTTTTTGAAATCCGTTTCATCTTTGCCGAAGCCCTTGGGCTCCGGTTGTCCTGCGTCCGTTACCATCTTTTGCGCGTGTGCAACCTTTGCCGGCACCAGATCGCAGATGGCCTTGACCTCGACGTTTTCTACGGCGAGCAAGTCCCCCAGCAAACTGGTGCCCCGTCCCCCGACCCCGATGATTCCTAACCGCACCCGCTCCCGTGCTTCGAAGGGGACGCCGATCATCGTCGACTTCGTACTATTCCTGCCGGCGAGGGAATCAGAGTTTAAAATTTCGGTCGCAACCACAAGTCCCGCGCCACCGATCGCGGTGCGCTTCAGGAAACTTCGTCGGGAGATTTGCTTCGATTCCTTATCCATTCCCATGTGAGAGATCTCCTGTAGAGGGAGCCGCCAGTTTGTATTTTCAAAACTTGTCGAATTCCCGATTGTGCGCTGTCAATCGAAATTAAACGATATGAATAGTAACAGTTCGACAGTCGTTTGGCGACGCGCGGAAAACGAAGGTTGACATCAGGCTGATCCCGGCCGACGCGGAAAGAGCGTTTTGTCTGTTGAAAGGAGTAATTATGGAAGGAGAAACATGCGACTTTCCGCAAGGTTGGTTGCGGGGGGGTGGATTTTCGGTTTGGGGTTTTCCACAACCTTTGCCATCAGCAAGATGCAGTCTTTTGCGTAACTTGAGGTCAATCGTCGTCAAGTTGAGTCTGATCTGACGCCCTCCAGCCGACTTCTTTGGTAGGAAACGGTAGGGAGTTTTTATATCCCTGCAGGCCCCGTCTCGTCGCGGTACCTTAATAACAAAATTGGGCTGACAAGTCGCTGAAGAAGACTATAAGAACCGCTCGCTGTGGGTAAATTTGTGGGTAAGCGGCTCCTAGTGACTCCCCTCAAGTCGCCAGCCTTCCTTCAACGCTGCCTGAAGATCAGAATCCAAAGCCGCGAGCATCTCGGATTCCGCCCCCGTCCTCATGACAATCATGTTCTCCGTGCTTGCGTACCGCTGTTCGTCAACGTGGACGCGGAACCGAACTTCCTCTCTCGGCGGCTGATCAACCACGAGGTAATGCCATCTCCTGCCCTTCGACAGAAACACTGATTTCAGCAGCTTGACCGGAGGGACGGGGTTCTTCGCTTGCTCACGGGCGACTTCTTCCCACCTCTGGATGGAGCGGTGCATATTGATGATCGCCTGAAGGACGTCTTCCTTCTTACGCCCTGCTCGGAAAAGCTGTTCGATATGGTTCAAGTACTCGACGTACTTCTGCCAATGCTCCACGTGCTTCTTGATGCGCGGGTGCCACTCTTCCGGGTTGGAGCGAACAACGCTGATCGTAGTCAACATCGTCGAAAACGAGTTATGGGCACCTTGGTTCAAGGTGTCCATCGGTACGAAGACCGTGCCGTCCAAGCCGACCTGCTCCTTGAAAAGCGCTCCATTGCCTTCGAAAACGATCTCATTCACCTTTTTCCACATCGCGGTAAAACCGTTGGGCATTTCCCCTGAAAAAATATGCGGAAGATGGTCAGCCGGAGCAACGAACATCGCGTACAAGACCCGCGTGTAAAGCTCCTCCGGGTCGCGCCAACGGGTCAGGTACGCGAAGATACGACCATTGTTCACGTCGTCGATCACGGACTGGATTAGCTCGACGATGCAGCGCTTCGTCCAATCAATAACCTCCGCTGGGCTTTGGCGCATGAACGCCTGCACTGTCACGTTATTCGTGTGCGGCGTCTTTGCCCCACAGCGGGGCACCGGGCAAGCCGGAGTCGCTGGTTGATTCTGGTTCATCTTCTGCTCCAAGCTGCTGCCATCGCCGCTTTTTGGGAGCATACCTGTACAGCCATTATGCCCGATTCGACTGGCAGTCCCCCGAACCTCGTACAACGATGAGAATTGAGGACCGAACCGCTGTTGATCCGGTGTAGTCTGAAGTCGAAGAAATCTTTAAGCGAACAATGCCAAACGTCCTTCTACGACAATCAAGAGGCGCGTGAAATGCCCTGCGTTTATACGACTCCGGCAGGATTGTGTGACGGTACTGCACCTCTCTCAGCAAACGAGCACTATTTACCTCGGGCGCTGGGCAACTTCCAAGGTGACGAACGCCTCGTGAATCGAATCTGCAACACCTGTCAGCAAGTGTGCTCAAAACTTGAGGACGTGTTCGCACACAATAGCCCGGAGGCGTTCTTCCGAGAGATGGTTGGTCGTGTAGGACGGAAAAATCACAAAGGAAAGAACATATTCTACGAACCGACATTCGGAATCCCGCCGTTGGCGATCTTGGGAAAACACCCCGGTCACGACTTTGAGATTCTTTGGGAGTTGGTACCCGATCCTGAAAATCTCGGAAGCCGCAGGTGCACCCCGGTGAGCCAACTTGTTTTCATCTTCGATGACGGTAAAACCCTCAGACTGCCCTTCCGAGCGGGCAGATGGACAGCAGAACGAATCAAAGCTGTTCTCGAAAAGAGCGGGGTTAAGGGCGATCACATCGTGACGGTCGGCAATACTCAGGATGAGGATGCGGAGATGATGGCTCTGACCGACGCGCTGGCTCCAGCGGGCAAGGAGCGAGAAGTCCCGCCTCTGGTGGATGGCGCAGACATCGAAGGCGAAATGAAAGCAGAGATTTCCGAAAAGTATGTTCGCGCAATCGCAAAGGTCGGGTTCCACTATTTCCTGAAATATTTTCCGAATTTCTCGGGGATGGAGCCGGAATTCGACGAGATCAAGACCTTCATTTATCACGGCAAAGCCCTCCGACAAATCGTTCGAATGGCAGACGAGCCGTTTCTGAGGGACTTGCAGCAACGCGGTGCAATGCTAACCAAATGGTGTCACTTACTGAGTGCGGAAAGCACAGACCGAGGAATTGAGGCACGAATCCAATTTTTCGCCGGACCTGAGGTTCAGCCATTAGTGTGGAGCATCGTGATCAGTACGAAGCCGTCCCCGCACTTTCAATACACAGGACATGCCTTTGTTTACTTCGACGATGTGACAGAGGAATACCAAGGTCAGCGTATGGAACTGATTGCTGTGCCTATTTCTTTGGAAGACGACATCCGCCTTCGCGCTTACTCGCTATACGTACAACGGGGTCGGAGAAATGGCTTTGCACTGAATGACTGGCTTGAAGCGGAAGCCGAGATTCTCAGAATGCTTAGGCAATGAGCGGAACCCTGAATGGCGCTGCAACCAGCTTGTTGGATGCTGTGCGATCCGAACGTTTACGGTCGATAAACCACTGTCGGTAGCGCAGGAGGTCGATCCGCCTAATCTGGGAGATGATGTTGGTTTGGCAGAAAGAGTAGAACTCCTCAAGCGTCTGCTTCATCAACGCGTGCGAACGTGGGCGGTTGGACAGGCGGTATTCCTGTAGGAAGCGGGGCATCTCGTAAACCATCAGCAGCGGCGTTGGGTCATCCTGAACCTTAATCCCGTTTGCCCTCGCCGCTAGATACGATTTCTGTACATCGCACATTCGAACAGCAGTGGACAAAGCCTCGCATTTTGTCCACACGGTCCTCGAACCCTCGCGGTGGCGCACGTAGTACGACGCGTCGGGATGATGCTCTTCGTGGGAATTGACGTGTGCCCATCCCGGCTTGATTTTGTTGTTCTTCCCTGTGACTGGCTTGCAGTACGCCATCCAGCGGGCGTTTTCACATACAGCAAATGGATGCTTTGCGGTTTGCCATGACTGCTTCTGCTGCAATCATGGTTCAAAATGGTAGGGACGCGGTAGGAAGAACTGGAAGTGCTTGATTGCGAAAGTTTTGGTTGCGGGGGGTGGATTTGAACCACCGACCTTTGGGTTATGAGCCCAACGAGCTACCAGACTGCTCCACCCCGCAGTTCGATCATAGCAACCGGTTATGGGCACGTCAAACGGTGGCGAATGCCGTTGATCTCTGTGTTGCGCGTCTTCATGGGCGCAATAACCAGAAGATAGTTCTGGCCGGCAAGGCAAATTGTAGGGCGTTCGGTGCCTTGACTTCTCGTCCCTGCGAAAACGTGGCATCCTATCCGCTGACATGGCATCCAACCCGTGTTGCCCAGATCGCGCGGAATGCGTTCTCACTCGCCGCGCAAGCTTCGATCGTCAGGAGAGCTCAAATGCCGAAGAAAGATGTGACAAGCCGTCGAACTCCGCTCAACGCACAACCGCGACTTCACCAGCGCGCTCGGGAGATTCAAGCTTATGGCACGGTTTCGCACGTCCTGCCGCTTGAACTGGAGGAACCGGTCCGTCTCGAGATGACCGAGCAACTGAATCTGTTGCTCGCCGATACCATGACGTTGCGGGACCTCTACAAAAAGTCCCACTGGCAGGTTGCCGGGCCGACGTTTTATCAGCTGCATCTTCTGTTCGACAAACATTACGGCGAGCAAGTGGAGATCGTCGACACAATCGCCGAACGAATTCAACTACTCGGCGGCATTTCCCTCGCGATGGCTGCCGATATCGCTGAAACCACTCGCATCGAACGTCCTCCACGGGGCAGGGAAGAAGTTCCCGTCCAGATCTCACGTCTTCTCGACGCGCACCAAATCATCATTGGACATTGCCGGGAATTGGCGAAGCGTGCGGACGACCTTGGCGACGACGGCACGAACGATCTAGTCGTCAGCGATGTGCTCCGCGCCAACGAATTGCAGGTGTGGTTTCTGAGTGAGCATCTTGTGGCTATGCCACTCGTCCACGCTGAGGATCCGGACATGCGGAAAGCCGGCTAGCTGCACATCGATAGATTGCAGGCGAACGCGGGCCCCGGCTGGGGACCGCGTTCCCATTTTCGGCTACTTTGTACTTTCCACCTTCGGGTTGTCGTGATCGTAGTATTCGTATGCTGACATTGGCTTCTCGCCGCCCTTTTTCCAGATGCGAGAATCTTCCGGCAGCTTGTTAAGCACGCGCGCCATTTCACGAATGTGCATGGCAACCGTTCCGCAGCAAGCGCCAATAAAGTTGATGCCAAGATCACGCGCGTTCACGGCGTACTCCGCCATGTCTTTGCGCGTCAGTTGCAGCGGATCCAACGCGTAAGGAAACTCCGGAAGGCTCGTGAAATCTGGCTTATCTTTCGGAGTGCGGTAAGCGACCGGCTGACAGGCGAGATATCCGTCGACAGCTTTGCGCATCTGCTCCATCGGCCCGAGAATGTGCTCCGGCGGCCGCAGGCAATTCATGCCGACGATGTCGGCACCCGCGTCGAGCAAGGTTTTCGCCGCCTCCGCAGCGCTCTTGCCTTCTGCTGTCTCGTCCTTGTTCTCGAAGCAGATCGTGACCATAGCGGGCAAGCCCGTTTTCTTGGCGCGCTCCACAGCAATCAGAGCTTCTCCGAGCCACGAAAACGTTTCTCCGATGATGAAGTCCACTCCTTCGTCGACCTGCACTGCCAGTTGCTCGTCGAAAGTCTTGCGGACGCGATCCGCGGCGGAAGGACTATCGGGCTCGTACATCCAAGTGAGGCTCAGATTTCCGGCGACCAGGCATTGATCGCCTGCGACCTCACGCGCCACGCGAACTGCCGAGCGGTTGAGCTCCTCCAGCCGGTTTTCGAGGCCCACGGTTGCGAGCTTATCGCGGCTCGCATAGAACGTGAGCGCCTGCAGCACCTCGGCACCTGCCTCGCGAAATTCGATGTGCAGTTCGCGCAGTGCCGGAGGATACGTCAGGGCCACTTCTGGAGTGAACGGCCCCGCACGTACCCATCCGCGCTTTTCCAGTTCGAGTAAGTACCCGCCGTCCCCAAGGACTGGCCCTTCTTTCAATCGTTCGAGTATGCCTTTCTTTTTCATGCTTGCTCCTGAAAGTTAATCGTCGATGTACTCATACTCCGCCTTGATAGGGTTGTTTTCTGCGAAGCGATCTGGACGAAACGGGCTGATTTCGACGCTCTTGCCCTTTCCATCCAGCACAAGTTCACTCATCACCACCCCGATAGCGGGCGATATCTTGAAGCCCATGCCGGAAAATCCCGCACAAACGTGGAGTCCGCAAACGCCGGGAATCTCGCCCAGCAGCGGCCGTGAGTCCGGTGTCATGTCGTAAACTCCGGTCACGCCGCGCATCACTTCCGCTCCTTCAAGATTCGGAACCCGGCGGCAGGCGCGTTCGATGATTTCTTCCATCGATTCATCGGACGCACGTTGCGGAAAATTGTCGGGATCGACAGGGCGCTTGCCATAAAAATCGCCGACCAGAAATTTGTCATGCGCGTCGGATCGAAAATAAGTTGCCGTGACTGAGTCGATGCAGGCGCAGCCTCCGCCTTTCATCCCCGGGGCGTTTCGTAGAATGGCGACCTGGTGATATTCGCACTCGATGGGCAGGTCGTATCCCACGCCGGCAAGCAGCGGGCGCGTCCACGGACCGGTGGCGACGATGACGATGGGCGCTGAAACTGTTCCGCTCGAAGTGACGACGCCTTTTACGCGACCGCTCTCCGCAATCAGATTTGTCACCTCCGTCCGTGAAAGATAAGTCGCGCCTAAATTGCGCGCCGCTGCCAGAAAATCTCCGGCAACCCCCGCGCCATCGCCATATCCCGAGTCCGGTTCGTATGCGGCGAGTTCGACGTCATCGACTCTCCAGTCCGGTTCCAGTTCGCGCAACTGATGCTGGTCGACCAGTTCGACGACCGCCCCCAATTGGCGCTGCATCTCGACATTCAGTTTCAGTCGTGCAGTTTCATTCGGATGGACAATTCGAACGAATCCCGTCTTGCGAAAATCTCCGGGGGCACCGACGAGTTCCTTCCAGTTCTGAAACATGTTCAGGCTGATCAACGCCATCTGCACTTCTGCTGGAAAGCTGTAGTGCATGCGAACGAGTGCGGACGAACGGCCGCTGCCTCCCCGGCCGACGTGATCCTTATCTATGATTACGATTTTGCCCGCGTTGCGCTTCGCGAGCTGGAATGCGATGGAAGTTCCCATCACTCCCGCTCCGAGGATAACGACACCAGCGGTCTTGGGGAGAGGACTCGAATGGCCATTGCCGGAATTCATGCCCCCGCCCCCCTCAGTCGCCCTTTTTTCCAATCGCGCAATACCTGATGCGCGGAGTTACGGCCCGGCGCTCCTGTGACTCCGCCTCCCGGATGGGCTCCTGCTCCGCACAAATAGAGTCCGTCGATTGGTGTGCGGTACTGCGACCATCCAGGCACGGGACGCATAAAGAACAGTTGCTCCAGCCGCAAGTCGCCGTGGAAGATGTTTCCTTCGGTCAGTCCATACGTGCGCTCCAGATCCAGCGGAGTAAGCACTTGCCGCGCCACAGTTGCGCCCGGAACGTTTGGCGCATACTCCGCTATCTTCTTTATTACTCGGTCACCGAGCAATTCTCGCCACTCATCCCAGTTACCTTCCTTCAAGTGATAGGGCACGTACTGCACGAAGCACGTCAGAATGTGCTTTCCGGCAGGCGCGAGCGAGGCGTCGGCGTTAGAGGAGACGACGCAATCCACCCACAGCTCTTCAGGAATCTCTCCAAACTTCGCGATGTCGTAGCAGCGCTCGGCAAATTCCAACGATGGAACCAGCGTGTAAAAGGTCCGCTCCAGGGCTGTCGCCGTGGGAGATGTTCCCGTGAAATGTGGTTCTTCGGACAACACCATGTTTACTTTTGCGCACGGTCCTTGCATCTTGATGCCTCGCACTGCGAACAGGAAGTCTTCCGGCAGATCCTTGGCATCCACGAGTTTCAGGAAAGTTCGCTTCGGGTCGGCGTTGGAGAGAATCACGCGCGAGCGCAATTCCGTTCCGTCTTCGAGAACCACGCTACGGGCGCGGCCGTTTCGAACATCGACATGCGTAACCGATGTGCCAGTACGAATCTCAACGCCCAGTTTCTTGCCCGCTGCAGCCAGAGCATGCGTGATTGATCCCATCCCGCCCATCACGTGCCCGTAGAATCCTTGTAGTTCGTGCTCGCCTCCACTAAGCAGATGAAATAAGAGCCCGATCGCCGTGCCCGGTTGATACGGTCCGCCATGCTTGCCGTAGACGTTGTTCGCAAGGAACATCGTCTTCATCTTTTCGGATTCATAGTTCTGGTCGAGAAATTCACCGAGGCTGCCGGTCAGAAAAGAAACAAGCTGCGAGATTTCGGCGCTGGAGATGCCCCGAAACCGTTTGCCGGTGCGAAACAAATCGCTCCATCCTTTCAGGCTCGACGTGTCGATCTCCGGCGGCGGTTCCATAAAGAACGGTTGCAAGTATCGCGCCAGCTTCTTCAGTTGATCGTCGACTTGCACGAATCGCGCTGCATCTTTGGTGGATATCTTGGAGAATTCCTGCCGCGCCCGTTCACGATCGGCCCACCACGGAACGACGTCACCGTCGGGAAAGGGAACTTGAATCGCAGGATCACAGGGAATCATCCGCAGGCCGTGATCGGCCAACCCGAGTTCCGAAATCACCTCCGGCCGGAGCATGCTCGCGATATAAGAAGTCGTGGAGACGCGACACCCAGGCGCGATCTCCTCCGTCACGCAACAACCCCCGACAATGTTGCGGCGCTCTAGCACCAAGGTCGAAAGTCCCGCCCGCGCCAGATAAGCCGCCGCGGTTAGCCCGTTGTGACCCGCTCCGATGACGATGGCGTCATAGATGGATTTCGGGTTCGGCCTTTGATCTTGACTACCAGTCACGATAGATGTCCAGAATCGAATAACATTACCGTACAAGCGAATAAAAATGAAGTTGAAACGGCGGTTTCCTTCCAGTATGCTGGCGTGACTTAAAGTCATTTATCTATGCCGGGAATCGCCAGCAATCGCTCCGCACCACCTCTCTACCAACGGCAGGGAAAGTTGCGCCCTCGTTCGGAGGCGAAGCGCAACCGCATTGTCGAAGCCGCCACGAGTCATTTCGCGGAGCATGGATACCATTCGGCACGAGTTGGCGACATCGCGACAGCACTTGGCATCGCCAAAGGTTCCATCTTTCAGCACTTCGGCAGCAAGGACGGATTGTTTTTCGAGGTCTACAAGCGCGCGGTACGCTCTTTTGCCCGATATCTCGACGCCCCGGCGGAAGTTCGTCAAGCCGGATTTTTCGAAGTGCTGCGTTACTGGCTGGTACGCACTGAACACCTCGTGCATGAAGACTGGATTCCTTACCGTATTTCGCTGCTGGGAAATTACGGCACCGATCTAGTCTTGAAGCGAGAAATCAATCGTTTCCTCATTAGCGAAGACCCTTATGGCACGGTTAACTTTGTCCGCTTCGGTCTCGAGCGGCACGAACTCCGCGACGATCTCGACATCGAGATGATGGTCTCCATCATCGACTGGATGGTCGAGCGCTTCCAGGATGCCCTTCTGACGGCCGAACTTGATCCCGGATTATTTCGTCGTCAGGGGGAGTTGTCAGAAAAAAAGGACGCGAGGATTCAGCAGTTCCTGTCAGTCTTGCAACGGGCGATCGGCACGCCGCGCGCGCTTGCTGCCAGCGTGCGTCCGAAACTGCGAGCAAACTATCGCCGCTAGGCCTGGTGGATTTACGGTATTCTTTCGTGCGTTACGAACTTATCACCGAGCGTGATTATGCAGGCATCCATCGAGCAGATTCTCTCCAGCTATAACGACCGCGCCCCGCTGTCCGAGGCGTCGACCATTCCCGCACCCTGGTACGTTGACGCGCGCATTGCCGAACTTGAGCGCCTCAATGTGTTCGGCAAGACGTGGCAGTTGGTCGCGCGCACCAGTCAATTGCAAAAGCCGGGCGACTTCGTTTCAACGCGTCTTGCGGGCGAACCTATCGTGGTAGTGCGCGGAGCCGACGGCACGCTGCGCGCGTTTTACAATGTCTGCCGGCATCACGCCGCAGCGGTCGTGACGCAGCCTTGCGGTCAAGCTGCGATTCTGCAGTGTCCGTATCATGGTTGGAAATACGGATTAGACGGATCGCTCAAGGGCATGCCCGAATTCGAAGGAGTCGAAAACTTCGATCGTGCGAAGAACGGATTGTTGCCCATTCGCGTCGAAACTTGGGAATGCTTCGTCTTCGTGAATCTCGACCCCGAAGCGAAGCATTCCCAAG
>Ga0209624_10002308_pt1 | contig 14172 bp, 11 predicted proteins | sample JacPinW_OM2H0_O1_FD_188565 | JGI IMG/M metagenome (GOLD analysis project Ga0209624, IMG submission 188565) | Forest soil microbial communities from Algoma, Ontario, Canada - Jack Pine, Ontario site 1_JW_OM2H0_O1 (SPAdes) (version 2) | ecosystem: Environmental > Terrestrial > Soil > Boreal...
CCACTTGCAGCATGTCCGCATATTCCGAAACGATGTCCACGTCCTCCGTGCTCATCACTTCGGTCACCACCGGCAAGCCCGTCTCTTTGCTGACCTCTCGCAAGATCTTCAGCGCCTCTTCCCCCAGCCCCTGAAAATCGTAGGGTGACGTGCGCGGCTTGTAGGCGCCGCCGCGCAGCAGGGAAGCGCCCGCCGCGCGCACAGGATCAGCTTGCCCTGCCGCGGTCGCGCGCGAACGAGCGCGGCGATCGCCTCGAGCACGCCCGGATCGGTCGCGTGCTCGAGGCAGTCGAAAACGAGCGTGATCGGTTCGGCGAACCGCCGCCATCCGTCGATGAGGTCCGCGAGCCCGCTGCGCGCATGCGGCGCGAGAACCGCAACGGCGGATAGCGCTTCGAGAAATTCCGGCAGCGTAGGAACCGCGCTCGCGTCGACCGACGTCCAATGCGGATCTTCGCGCGCGATGCGGTGAGCAATATAGCTCTTTCCGTAACCCGCGGGCGCCACCAGCGCGATCAACGGGACCGCCGACCGTCTGATGCGCTGGAGCACCCGTCGCCGGTCGACCAACACGGCCATGGTGCTGTGTGCCCGCACGGGTGGCCGGTAAACGTCGGTTCGGCAGGCGAGCACTAGGCGCTTCGCGCTCGCGGAACACCGGTAACGCGGCGGTAACGGCGCGGTGCCCAACGGTAACGGCGCGGCGCCGATGGTGCGATCGCGCCGGGTTACGGGCTGCTGACAAGATGACGCGGTGAAACAGAGCATCATCGCAATCGCCCTCGCTTCGAGCCTCCTTGCGATAACGCACGACGCGCGGCCGGCGCCGCTGGTGAGCGCATCCCACGACGTCGAGTCGACCGTCACCGTCGCGCTCGTCAACGTGCACCGCCCGGTGAGCATCGAGAGCGCCGCGCAGGCGCTGGCGACCGACGTCAATCGCGAGCGCGTGAGCCGCGGTCTTGCGCCGCTGGCGCGCGACGCGGCGCTCGACAAGTTCGCGGCCGCCAAGGCCATGGACATGGCGTCGCGGGGTTACTTCGGGCACACGAGCCCCGAAGGCCTGACGTTCGCGGACCGCATGCGTGCCGCAAACTGGCCGACGCAGTATGTCGGTGAGAACATCGCGTTCGACGTCGATGAGCCTGCGGCGCACCGCGCGTTCGTGAACAGCCCGCCGCATTTCTCGAACGTGGTCGACCCGAACGAGCGCCGTATCGGCGTCGCCGTGGTCAACGTGGGTACGCACCAGACGTTCTACGTCGAAGACTTCTCGCAGTGATGGGGCGCGACGTGAAACGCTTTCTGCTCGATTTCATCTCCACCCGGCGGCTGCAAGGCGAGATCGAATCAGCCTTGCGCGCCGAGGACTTCGTGCTCCACGTGCAGCCGGAAGTCGATCTGGCATCGGGACACATCGTGTCCGCCGAGGCCCTGATTCGCTGGAACCATCTCGAACGGGGTTTGCTGCCGCCGTCGGAGTTCGTCCCCTTCGCGCAGGAGCACGGCTTGCTGCCCTCCATCGGCGCATGGGTCGTGGGCCGAGCCGCCGCCGCCGCGGCGCTGCTGCGCACGATCGACCCGTCGTTTCGTGTCTGGTTCAACGTGTCGCCGTCCGAGCTGGACGATCCGCGCTGGCTCGGGCGCATCGGGCAGTTCGGCGACGCGCTGCAGGGGCTCGGCGTGGAGATCACGGAGAGCGTCGCGATGCGCGACGTCCCGGCGACGCTTCGCACGCTGGCGGCGTTGAAGAGCGCCGGGCTCGCCATCGCGCTCGACGACTTCGGCACCGGCTACTCGTCGCTCGCGCAGCTCAAACGTATTCCGGTCGACGTCGTGAAGCTCGACCGGTCGTTCACCGCGGCGCTGCCCGGCGACATGCGCGACCGCGAGATCGTCACGGCGATCCTCTCGCTCGGCGCGCGCTTCGGGTTCGAGACCGTCGCGGAAGGTATCGAGACCGCCGAGCAGGCTCGTGCGCTGCGCGACGCCGGCTGCCGTTACGGCCAAGGCTTCTACCTCGGGCGGCCCGTGCCGGTGGACGACCTCGTGCGCATCGTGCGGCAACGCCGCCTGATGGCGTCGTGATCCCGCGCCCGTCCCCGTTTTTCGCCCCAGCCGATTCCCCTCGCTCACCCGCCACCCCGATCAGGAGAACACCATGTCACCGTCAGTCTACGTGCTCGAGCCTCAAGCGCTCTTCATACCCGAGCTCAATCGCATCGTGTCGTGCGCGGGCGGCCACGTCATGCGCTCCGCCCAGTGTGTGGACGCCCGTGAGATCGCTTCGCTGCGCGCGGACTACGCGATCCTCGATCTGGACTTTACGGGGTTCGGCGTGCTGGACGGACTGGCGAGCTTCCGCGCGTTCGCGCCGGATGTGAAGGCGATTCTCATCACCGAAGAACGCGATCCCAAGCGGCTAGCAAGCTTTCGCCGCGCTGGTGCGGCCGCGGTCTTGTCAAAGGGGATGACCACCGGCGCGCTGCAGCGTTCCTTGCACGACGTCTTCCAGGAACGCGCGCAATTCGCTTTCGCGAGCGCGCCGTAATAGCGAGCTCGCGCATCCGAGTTAGCGGATGAGCAAATGTGAGCAGACCGTCATACGGCGCTTCGTTACAGTGGAAAGCCTATGCAAGCACCGCACGCTAGGCCAAGTCCGACGAGCGCGGCAACGACGTTGCGCGCGACGGCCGCCGCGGTTCTCTGTGTACTCTTTTGCTCACCCGCGGGCGGCGCGAGCGCGGCCGGCGAGTTCGGCTCGCCGCCGTCCGGTGAGATTCCGATCCTCTACAACGACCACACCGTGTACGCGAAGCCGGATATCCTCAAACGCCGCCGCGTCCTCGCGGCGCTCCTGAAGGACGGCCAAATCTACGTCCCGCTGCGCAGCATGTTCGAGCAGATGGGCGCCACCGTGTCGGCGACCGCGGACGGCAAGACCGTCACCGCCGTCAAACCCGGCGCCAGCGTTTCGGTGACCGTGGGCAAGGCCGAAGTGATCGTCAACGGCGAGTCGCGACCGCTCGACGTGCCGCCGATGGTCTACAAAGGCGTGGTGCTCGTCCCGGTGCGCGTGATCTCCGAGGCGCTCGGCGCGTATGTCCAGTGGGTACCGGACCGCCACGTCGTGGTCGTCCGCTACATACCGGTGGTAGCCCCGCCGCCCCCGGTGCCCGCGACGGCGCCGCCCACCGCGATGCCGACGACCGCGCCTACCATCGCACCGCTCGTGCCGACGCCCACGCCGTCGCCGGAGCCGGCATTGCCGCGCGGCTTCGTGCAAGCCGCGTTCGCCGCGCCGAAGAACTACAACGAGTTCTCCGCCGGCTTCTTTTGTCCGGAATCGTACCTCATCAGCGGCGGGTACGCGTTCAAGAACTCGCCGTTCGCCGTGAAGCTCGACTACCGCCAAGACGTGTACGTCACGAGCGACAACCTCACCGATGCGATCGGCAACCACTTCACCCGGTTCTCGACGATCGACGGCGGCACCGCGCTCACGCCCGTGTTCCTCGCGCGGCAAAGCTCGTTCGACGCGCGGCTGGAGTACCAGATCGCGGCGCCGCGGATCTATGCCGGCATCGGGTATCTTCACACCGCGAACAATTACGGCTACCCGCAACTGAACGGAATCGGCGGCGGAATCGAAAAGCTGCCCGAGCTGCGGGCCGGCCTCAACGTCTTCGGGTCGGCGTACTACTATCCGGCGGCCAGCGGCAACTACACCATCACGAGCCCCGCGAGCGTCAACTTCGCAAAGACGTACCGGCAGCAGTACCAGATCGTGAAGTACGATCTCGGCGTCGCGCTCGTAGCCGCGCGTTTCCCCGTGTACCTGTACGGCGGCGTGAGCGGCGACCGCTACTACGCGAAGCAGAACGCGCCGATCGGTCAGACGCACGACGGTCCGTACATCGGCCTCGGCGTGAAGCTCTAAGCGGTCGGAGGGACCATCACCATGCGCGTGACCCGGCCCATGTTCCACGCCCGGCGCCTCGCCGCGCTCGTCGTTCTGTTGTCGTTCGCGGCGTGCAGCGGCGGCGGATGCGGCAACTGCACCGTTCCGCCGATCCATCCGCCGACGCCCGCGCCGACGCTGGCGCCGGGCGCGACCCCGTCCCCGACGCCGACTCCCGCGCCGGGTGCGACGCCGACGCCGACTCCGACACCGACGCCCGCCCCCGGCGCAACACCGACACCGACGCCCACGCCGACTCCGACGCCGACGCCCACGCCCACGCCGGTACCCCTCCCGCTGACGTGCGCGCAAAACGCGGTCGTCGGACAGGCGGTACCGCTCGGGTCCGACGCGACGTTCGCGGTGCTCGCGGCCTCCACCGTCACCAACGCCGGCCCGACGCTCATCAACGGCGACCTCGGCGTGAGCCCCGGTGCCGCGGTGACGGGATTCGGGCCCGGCGCCGGTACCGTGACCGGCGGCTCGATCCATGCCGGCGATCCGACTGCGGACCAAGCACAGCTCGACTTGACGGTCGCGTACAACAACGCTGCCGGGCGAGCGATCACCGGCGCGGTTCCCGCCGACATCGGCGGGCTGGTCATCCCACCCGGCGTGTGGCGAGCGCCGGTATCGCTCGCAATCACCGGCAACGTCACGCTCGACGGCCAGAACGATCCGAACAGCGTGTTCATCTTCCAGATGGCGTCGACGCTGACGACGTCGGTGAACAGCACGGTGACCCTGATCCGCGGCGCCAACGCCTGCAACATCTTCTGGCAAGTCGGCAGCTCGGCGACGCTCAACACGGCATCGGTCTTCAACGGCAACATTCTCGCGCAGGCGTCGATCTCGCTCGGCACCGGTGCCGTGGTGAACGGGCGCGTGCTCGCGCGAACCGGCGCCGTGACATTGCTGAGCAACACCGTGACCAAGACCGGTCCGTGAGAAAGGAGGACCCCTCGCGCTCATCCTCCCCTAGCTCGAAGACGGTCCGCAAGAACGCTTGCGGGCCGTCTTCGTGTCATGTCGAGGACGGCTCGGCGTCGTGAGCTCGTTGCAGCGTGTCGTCTTCGTAGAGCGTGTGCTCGATGAACGTGATGATCGTGTTCGCGACGGATTCCCGTTCGGCGACCGGCGCCTCGATCGCGCGCCAAAAGACGACGCTCAAGATCCAAGCGAACGCCGTCACGTCGATGTGCTGCCGCGCTCCGGGCGTGCCGATGACGGTGCGCAGCGCCGCCGCGATCCGGGTGGCGGTCCAGGCTTCGATCTGCGCGTGCAGCGCCGCCAGATCACCGTCGCGCAATGCCGCCTCGCGCCAGGCGCGATAGGCGCCGGCGTACGACCAGTCGATCTGCAGCCCGGCACGAAGACGGTCGATCAAGCTCGCCGGCGCTTCTTCGCGAGCCATCATCGGACGCTGGTCCAGCTCCTGGAGGAGATGGTCCATCAATACCAAGAGCGCTTGGCGCTTCGACCGAAAATGCAAATAGAACGCGCCGACGGCGACACCGGCTTGTTTGGTGATCTCGTCGACCGTCGTCGTTTCGTACCCGTGCTCCGCGAAACGCGAGAGCGCCGCAGCCAAGAGTTGCTCGCGCGCACGGCGGCTGCGCGCCTGAGACGGCGGTGCGGGAAACTGCTCGCCGCCGAGCACGTCGGGACGGCCCGAAGCGCCGCTGTTCTCGGGCGCCCCGGGTGCGCAGGAACTCGATCCGGTCATGCTCGATCGGACGTCTCCATGGCGGATCGTGCGCGTACCGCTTCGCTTATGCACGCGCGGCTGAAAGTCGGACACGTGTACACACCCACTTTTGAATCTGAATTCACGTTCATGCTTACGCACGGACGCCGACACTTTTCAGGTACCGGCGCCGTTAGCATGTTATGATCAAGAACATACCAGCATAGTGCGCTTTTTCCCGGTGATGCAAAGGGTGTGACGGCATGCACGATCACGCAAGGTTATTCAACCCGGCAGCGTTTTTGGCCGATGTGGGTGAGGGACGCTCCAATCGAACCTACGTGGCGGGACAGGCGGTATTCACGCAGGGCGCGCCCGCGGACGCCGTCTTTTTCCTGCAGCGCGGAAAGATCAAGCTCTCGCTGCTGTCGCCGCAGGGGAAAGAAGCGGTCATCGCGATTCTCGGCGCCAACGATTTCTTCGGCGAGGGCTGTCTTGCCGGACAGCGCGTTCGGATGTCCACCGCGACGGCACTCTCGCCGTGCTCGGTGATGCGGGTCGAGAAGAGCGCGATGATCCGGGCCCTCGCGGACCGCCCGGAGTTCTCAGGAAAATTCATCGTCCACTTGCTCTCGCGCAATATCCGTATCGAGGAAGACCTTACCGACCAGCTCTTCAACTCGAGCGAGAAACGTTTGGCGCGGCTGTTGCTGCTGCTCGCGAACTTCGGCAAGGAGGGCTCGCCGGAGCCGGTGATTCCGAACATGAGCCAGCAGACGCTCGCGGACATGATCGGCACGACGCGTTCCCGAGTGAGCTTCTTCATGAACAAGTTCCGGCGGCTCGGCTTCATCGAGTACAACGGGGGATTGCACGTCAACAGCTCGCTGCTGAACGTCATCCTGCACGAATAGCGGCGACCGTTCGGTCGTCGCCGGTGCGCATGTGCTGTTTTGCACGTTACGGAGCTGTCGCTTCGGTGTAGCATCCGTACCATGCGGCTTCAGGTGAATGGCTCGCATGCCGCCGTGACGAGAATCCTTCGGGAGAATTAATGTGAGCAACGCGCGCCGGAAGCCGGCCGTCTTCATCCTCGAACCGCAAATGCTGTTCGTTTCCGATCTGACGCAGACGATAGCGCGCTGCGGCGGCACCGTCGTGCGTGTCGTCGACCGCTTGGAGAACCTCGATCTCGGTTCGTTACGGGCGGACGTGGCGATCCTCGACCTTGATTACGCGCCGGAGCTGGGATCCGCGCTGCGCCGCATCTTGAACGGGGCGATCTTCTACGACCCGCGCGCCGACGCTGCATGAGCGCAAAAACCGGAAGTACCATTTCGACGATGCGCCATGACAGCGAGAACGAGGGCGATGCGCTGTCCCGCTTCGTGTGCGAAAGCCTCACGGAATACGCCATCTTCACCATTTCCTCGGACGGCGGGATCGCGACCTGGAATCCCGGCGCTGAGCGGACGTTCGGATACGCGCGCGACGACGTCATCGGCCGCAACTTCTCGCTCATCTTCACCGCCGAGGACATCGCGGACGACGTTCCGGCGGCCGAGCTCATCGCGGCCGTTGCAGACGGCCGGATGGACCGCGACGGCTGGCACGTGCGCCAGGACGGCAGCCGCTTCTGGGGGACCAACACCGTTCAGCCGCTCAACGACAGCAGCGGGCGCCAGATCGGCTTCACGAAGATCGTTCGCGACAGTACCGAACGCTACGACGCCGCGCTGGCGCTGCGCCAAAGCGAGGAGCGCTTTCGGCTGCTGGTGGACAGCGTCGACAACTACGCGATCTTCTCGGCATCCCCCGAGGGCGCGATCACGCTCTGGAACGCGGGCGCCGAGCGGACGTTCGGGTACACCTCAGACGAAGTGGCCGGCAAGCCCTACGAGCTACTCTTTATCGAGGCGGATGCCGCCGCGGGGATCCCGAGCGACGAGCTCGAGGAGGTCCGCACGCTGGGCGTCGTCGAGAACGAGCGCTGGCAGAGACGCAAAGACGGCACGCGCTTCATCGCGCAGCGGCGGATCACGAAGCTCAAGCCCGACCCCGCCGCGGGAGCGCAGGGGTTCTCGGTGGTCGCGCACGACATCACGGAACGCCGCGCGAACGAGGAAACGATGTGGGACCAAGCGTTCCACGACACGTTGACCGGACTTGCAAACCGTGCGCTTCTGATCGAGCACCTTCAGAACGCCGTCGCGCGCGCGAAGCGCCGTCCCGATAAGCAGTTCGCGGTGCTCTTTCTCGACCTCGACGACTTCAAGAGCGTGAACGACGACGTCGGTCACATCCTCGCGGACGGCGTTCTGGCGCAAGTGGCGAAGCGGCTGCGCGCGTGCGTGCGGCCCGAAGACATCGTGGCACGGCTGGGAGGCGACGAGTTCACGATCCTGCAGAACGAGGTCCACGGCGAGCAAGACGCGATCGCCCTGGCGACCCGCATCCACGGCTCGCTGGCGGTTCCGTTTTCGGTTGCCGGCCACCACGTCGTGGTGGGCACGAGCGTCGGCATCGCGCTAGGCGGTGCGGCGCCCGCGACCGTGCAGGACGTGTTGCGCGACGCCGACATCGCGATGTACGAAGCGAAAGGGCGCGGACGAGCGCAGACCGTGGTTTACGACGAGGGCATGCGTGCACGCGTCGTCTCGCGCCATCTGCTCGAGACCGACATCCGCGGGGCGGTCGAGCGCAACGAGCTGTTCGTCGAGTACCAGCCGATCTTCGAGCTGCACAACATGCGGCTGGTCGGGTTCGAGGCGCTCGTGCGCTGGCGCCACCCCGAGCGCGGTGTCCTCACCCCGGGCGAGTTCATCCCGACGGCGGAGCAGAGCGGTGCGATCATCCCGATCGACCGCTTCGTGCTTCGTGCCGCGTGCACTCAACTGCGCGCGTGGCAAACGGAGCTTCCGCAAGCCGCGCCGCTCACGGTGAGCGTCAACATGTCCGCCAAGCAGTTCGTGCACGAGGACCTGTGCGAGATGATCGCGCGCACGCTGGAGGGATCCCACGTTCCCGCGGCGGCGCTGAAGCTGGAGATCACCGAGAGCACCATCATGGAGAAATCCGACAAGGTGTTCTCGACGCTTGCCGCGATCCGCGCGCTCGACGTCGAGATCATGATCGACGACTTCGGCACGGGCTACTCGTCGCTCAGCTACCTGCGCACCTTTCCGGTGAGCGCCGTCAAGGTGGACCGTTCGTTCATCACCGGCATGGACGCGCACGAAGACCGTGCGCAGATGGTGCGCGCGATCGTGACGCTCGCGCACAACCTTCGGCTCACGGTGGTCGCGGAGGGCGTCGAAACGGCGGCGGAGCTGGCCGCGCTGCAGGAGCTTTCGTGTGAGTGCGGCCAAGGGTTCTTGCTGTCGCGGCCGCTGGGCGCCGCGGATGCGCGCGCGCTCATCGAGCACAGCAACGTCGCGTAGGATACGCGCTACAGCACCTTCAGCTTGAGCGCGACGGTTCCGGAGTTGCCGACGCTCAGGCTGCCGGCGAGCGTCCACTTCACGGTTCCACCCGCGCCGACCGCGACCGGCGTGACGGTGCACGACGTCAGCGAAGCGGGCAGCGGCGTGCCGCAGCTCGCGCTGACGAACACCAGGCCCGCAGGGATCGTGTCGTTCAGGACGATCGACTGAAACACCGAGCCGCCGCTCACCGGATTTCCGTTCGTGTAAGCCAGCGTGAAGGTGACGATGTCGCCGGGTACGACCGCCGTCTTGTCGGCGCTCTTGACGACTTTGAGGCCGCCGACGTAGGTGAGATCGCTCGCGGTGTCGTTTCCCGCGAAGAGCGCCGGCTGGTTTCCGCCGGCGATCGACGCCGTGTTCGTGACGCTCGGGATTGCGGCCGTGCCGGCGGTGACGTTCAGCGCGATCGCGTTTCCATTCGCGTTCGCCGCGATCGCGGTCGACGACGTGCACGTCATCGTTTGCGCGCTCGCGCCGCACGTCCAGCCCGTGCCGCTCGCAGAGACATACGCGAGCCCGGCGGGCAGCACGTCGGTCACGGTGATCGTCCCGCTCGTCGTCGCGTCGCCGCTGTTTTTCGGTTGAAGCGTGTACGCTTTTGCCGGACCTTGCGCGATGAAATACCCGGTGTGCGACTTCGTGATCTGCAGGTCCGGGGCGACTACGCTCGCGAGGTCTCCTAATGTCACGGTTCCGTTGCCGGTGCCGACCTGCGTCACCGTCACGGACGGCGGCGTCATGGCATAGATATTCGCGGGCGTCTCGTCGGTTGACATCAGAAGGCGGCCGGTCGCGTCGAACGCCATTCCGGTGAGCGACACGCCGCCGCCGAACGACGCCAGCGTGGTCGCGGCACCGCCGGTCACGGGGACCGTGTAGATCGTCGTGCCGGAGCCGACGTACAGCGTCCCCGTGGGTCCGAACGCCATGTCCCCTCCGCCCGTCACGATCCCCGTGACCGCGGCGCGCGACGTCGCTGCGCCCGTGGTCTGGTCGATCGAGTAGATGTGCGTGGAGCTCTGGTCCATCGCGTAGAGCGTGCCGTCCGGCGCGAAGGCGCTGCGCGGGAGATACGGCACCCCCGTCGTCCCGAGATGCACGGCCGCCGTCGCGGGCGCCGCCGGATCCCACCGGAACACCGTTGTCGTCGTTGTGCCGGAGTCGTAGTCCGTGTAGAAGATCATGCCGTCGCTCGCGCGCACGGCGAGCGCAGCGGCTTGCTTGAGCGCCGGCGAGAACGTGTGGATGCTGGTCGCCGTACCGGTGCTCGTGCTGATCGTGTAGATCGCATTGGCGTTGTAGCCGTACACCGTGATCGTCGCCGCGGACGCGCGGCCGGATAGCGCCGATGCGACGACCGCGAGCGCGAACAGGAACGCCGGCAGCAGCCGCAGTGGAGCGCGGCTCATGGGCGGCCCCAGCCGAAGACGCGGCTGATGACGCTGGTGAGCGTGACGTAGACGCCTTTGCGGCTCGGAAGCTGCGCCAGCGACGGATCCGCGCTCCCCGTCACGTTGTAGCCGACCGCGATGCGCATCGAGTCGCCCAGCCGGAGGCCCGACTCGATGGCGAGCTGTCCGCTCCGTGGCGCGGTGGTTCCCGGCGCGCCGAGCAGCCGCGCCTCGGCGCCCACGTCGAAGCGCGAGCCGATGCGCTGCACGGCGCGCAGGCCGACGAGATACGTGTGCGCGGCATAGACGCCGTCGCCGTCGAGCTTCATGGCGCCGCGCCCCTCGAGTTCCAGCCGCGATGTCGGGCGCCACGCGGCTTCCGCGGAAAGCGTGTCGACGTGATCGCCGCTCGCGACCGACGTTCCGTTGCGCCGCTCGAGCTCGACGAGGGCCGCGCCGCGATCGTTGTCGTGCGGCCGCCAGGCGAGACCGACGCGTGCCTGCGCGTCGTTGAAGCCCGGCGTCCGCGCGCTGCGAAGGTCGCCGACCAGCGAGATGTCGGGTGACAGCGCGCCCGCGGCGCTGATCGCGATCGTCGTGCCGCCCAGCGTACCGGCGCGCTCCTGCACCGAGGTCGTCGCGTGAAAACGGCTCGTCGCATACGCCAAGTCGAAGCCGTATGCCGTGAATCCGGAAGCCGCGCTGCCGGCCGCGGCACGGCCGCCGCTCGATGAGGTCTGAAGGTATGCGGTGCCCTTGAGCTGTTTGGAGAGCGCCAGCGCTTCGCGCACGCCCGCGGACGACGTGAAGCTGCCCCCGGCGGCCGTTCGCTCGAAACCGTATTCGGTGCTGATCGTCGTCGCGGCGCCGAGCTTGCGCTCGAGTCCCACCGACACGCGGCGCGTCGCGCCCGTATTGGTCAAACCGCTCGTCGCCGTCGCGAGCGCTTGCGGCGCCGCGTCGGCGAACAGCGCGCGCACGAACACGCGTGAGCCGTCGCCAAGGATCGAGTCGATCGAAAGCGTCGTCTCGCCCGGCTGCACGACGGACTCGCCGCCCGCGAAGCGTGCGATCCGCTGCGCGCGCACGCGCGTGCGCGGTCCGAGCAGGTACTCCGCGCTCGCGCGCGCCTGCGCCGTCGACGTTGGGCCGGTGCCGGTGATCGAGGTGCGCCGCAGGTCCAAGCCGCCTTCGATCGTGAGGCGCGGCGACACGGGCTGGCGCAGCGTGAGCGTCGCGCCGCTTTGCGCGTTGCCCGAGAGCGCGTCGCGCTGTGCGTCGTAGCCGAGCGTGAGCTCGCCCTTGCGGCGCAAGCCTTGCGTGAGCGCGATGCGCGCGTCCGTCAGGCCGGCGGCGGTGAGGCCGCCGAACGGGTCGGCAAATCCCGCGCCTGCGCGGTCGTAGGAGGCGGCGAGCTTCGTCGCGCCGCGCTGCCCCAGATAGTCCGCGTGCCATGTTTGGCCGGTCGAGTCGACCGTCGCCCCGGGGACGGCGCCGGACGATGCGACGTGCGCGACGTTGAGGTTGCCGTACCGGGTCGCGAGGCTGACGTTCTCTTGGAGCAGCGAAAAGCTGCCGCTGCCGGTCGCATCGTTCACGTACCCGACGTTGAGCTCGCCGAGCCCGCGGCCGAACGTCACGCCCGCGCGTCCGCCCGTCGTGCGGGATGCAGCGCCGGCGGCGGCATACTGATAGCGCACGACGATCGCTTGCGGGCGGAACGCGTCGTCATACGGCAGCACGACGGTGACGAAGCGCAGCGTCCCGCTCGCCGCGTCGAGCACGTAGTCGACGTTGCGCTGAAGCGCCGTCTCCGAGGCGACCGCGCCGGTGCGCGGGTCGATCGCGACCAGCGTGACGATGTCGGAACCGACCACGATGTTCGGCTGGAGGGTGCTGCCGAACGTCGACAGCCCGGTCGCTGGGATGATCGCGCGCGCGAACGCGACGTCGTTGCGCGCGGTGAACGCCGTCACGTGCACGCGGCCCTTCGCGTCGGCCAGGTCGAGCCGCGCGCCGCTCAGCACGGCTTGGTATGCGGACGCGGCACCCTGCGAACCGGTCTCGGCCGTGAACCGGCCGTAGGTGAACGCGTTGCGGCCGGATTCGAGCCGCGCGAAGAGCCGATCGCGCGACAGGACGTCTTCGCGCTGAGCGCTCGCGTCGCCGTACGTGCGATACGGGTCTTCGCTCGGATTCTGCACGAACGCTCCGCTCCCGGGCGACAACGAGCGGCTCGCCGTGTCGTATCCGATCGTCGTCGCGACGCCGCGGAGCGACTCGCCGGTCGCGAACAACGACACGCGCCCGAGCTTCGAGCCGCCGCCGTCGACGTGCTGGTCGCCGTCCCGCGAGCCCGGAACGGGTCCGGCGCCCACGCTTATCAGCCCCACGACGAACACCTTGCGCAAGAACGGACCGACGAACGTGCGCGCCTCGCCGCGCGCGTCGCCCGCGCTGAACGCAACGCTCGCGTCGCCGCTCGTCGTGCCGGGGACGACGAGCGCGTGCGCGTCGCCGTTCTCGTCGACTGCCGCGGTGAGCGTGGCGGACGCGGCGCTCGCGGCCGCCGCCGCGGAGCCCGCGACTGCGGGGGCCGGCGACAACCGCACGCCGCCGCTGCGCGCGCTGAGACGAATTAGGTTGCCGGCACGCGCCGGATGGCCCCACGCGTCCCGTGCGCGAATCGTGAGGAGAACCGGCGTGGCGCCGTCCGCGTGCAGCTCCGCGGCGAACGAACCGCTCAGCGCGGTGGGCGCTCCGGCACCGTACACGATGGTGGACGTCGTGACGCCGCGCGCGCCGGCGGCGCCCAGCGCGGTGCACGCGATCGTATTCGGACCCGCGCCGAACCGCACGCCGTAAAACGTGTACGTCGTCGCGCCCGTCTTCGCGTCGATGCCGCGCGAACCCAGCTGCGTGAGCGGGATCGGCGTACCGCCCACGACGAGCTCGACACCCGCGCCGGATACCGTCGTGACCGAAACTTTCGCCAGCTCCCCGTTGACGGTTTGCTGCGCAGCCGGGGAAACGACCGTTGCGGTCAGCGCACCGGTCGCCGTATAGACCAGATGTGTCAGATCGTCGCGCACGATTGCCGGCGATGGCACGGTTGCCGGCGCCTGTGCGGATGCGGTGACGCCCGCGAGCTCGCCCGCGAGCGCGCCCGGCACCGTTGCGGCGGGATCGGCGTCCACCGCCGTCAGGATGAGTCCCATGACGGCGAACGCGACGCCGCAGCGCCGGATCGTGCTGCGCGCGATCATGAGGCGTCCAACGCGAAGTTGACGTCGTGCAGCAGCCCGTCGTCGAAGATACCGTGCACGAGGCGAATCGGGCTGCGCGCGCTGTCGATGCTGCGGTCGGCGGCAAGCCGCACGCCGCGCGGCAGCGTCGACGCGTCGAGCCGCAGCACGTGCAGTCCGGCACGCACGCCGTGGAACGAGAAGCGGCCGTCCGCGTCGGTGAGCACCGACGTGCCGCTTTCGAGATAGATGCGAACGCCGGCGACGCCGTGGTCGCCCGCATGAAAATTGCCGTCGCCGTGATCCGCGAACACCCGGCCGGTGATGACGCCGCGGTCGGAGAAGACGCCCGCGCGCACGACGATCGTGGCACTGGACGACGCCGCCGATGCGACGATCGCGG
>Ga0209624_10002309_pt1 | contig 14153 bp, 13 predicted proteins | sample JacPinW_OM2H0_O1_FD_188565 | JGI IMG/M metagenome (GOLD analysis project Ga0209624, IMG submission 188565) | Forest soil microbial communities from Algoma, Ontario, Canada - Jack Pine, Ontario site 1_JW_OM2H0_O1 (SPAdes) (version 2) | ecosystem: Environmental > Terrestrial > Soil > Boreal...
CATGAGCATCAAACAGTCAGCAGCCAGTCGGACGGAGGTGGGGCCACTTCAAACCGCCACAGTGGGGCCAGATCAAACCGCCATTCCCAACTGCGCTCATGCGGGAATCCGCCTAAGCCGCCTGCCTTACGTTGTGGTTTCGTGGCGAGCGCGACCGCGGGCGCCACCATCAGCGCATGGTTTGCGCACAGCCAAGTTTCGCCCATTTTTCTTGTCTGCGCGCGAACCACGATGAGAAGCCTATATCCGACGTCGCCGCCGAAACGAACAAAAGCGAGCTCGACATCCTCTATCTGCTCGCCGACCCCAACGACGGACCCGCACTGTGGACGGTAGAGGAGATTGCCCGTGAGCTAAACAACCACGACGCGATCGACTGGGTCAACGGTCTGCACCGTGTGGGGCTGATCCACGCACCTCAGATGGGTTCATTTTCGCTAGCCGCTCGGCAGTGCGGCAGGCGGAGCTGGTCGGCTACGTCATGTGACGCACGGGAGCGCAGGCGCCACGCCCGAACCAGGGTGTGGCGTTGCTCGCTTTCCTCGACCGCTCCCGCCTGTCTGCGAGCCACGATCGGCTGCCGGGTGACTCGACCCCGCTGGTAGTGATCCTTTAGGGGCCGCGCGGTGGGGCGGGGAGCCCCTTGAACAGTTCCTCCGGCGCGGCATCGAGCGCATGCGCCACGCGATGCAACGTCATCAGGCGAAGATCGACCCGCCCCTGCTCGATGTTGCCGATCTCCGTACGGTGTAGGCCGGTCATATCAGCGAGGCGTTCCTGGGAAAGCCAGGGAGTGACTTCCTTCCGCAGCCTGCGCACGTTCTTCCCGAAAGCTTTTAGGTAGTTCGCACGCTCAGCCTTGTACGCATCACTCGGATCTGCGGCCATGCGCGGGAGTTTCGCGAACTCACTCTCCAGACTCCACCGACGATACACGGCCACACAACCATATGCCACATAGCTATCTGCAGACCAAGAGCGCCTGCTCCCGGCGGCGGGCCGAGCGGTGTGGCTCATCGCCGACGGGGCGACCAGCAGAGGTGGCTGCACGACTAGCAGCCGTGGTGGCGTGGTGGCCGGTCCATTCCCGCCAACTGCGATTTTCTGGGGGCCGGTAGGTTGTCATCTCGGATGTCGAGCCGTGCTCATATGCTAGTCGCGTGTATGTGTTGTGTTGCTGCGTTCTTGGCTGGTGGGGTTGCGTCGGCGTCTGCGTATTGGCCGAGTAAAGCTGAAGAAACGGAAGCTGCGGCGTATGACGAGGAATTTGTCAGACAAACCGAACCTTTTGAAGAAAACACTGAAACGTGTAATAAAACCTGCGTTTACAGTAAAGCCGTTTATCCCCCGGGGGTATCTCTATTGGAAATGGATCGCTGGCCTTAATACATTCCATGTCCATGAAATTGGAGAAGTCGAACGCAACAACCCTGAACGGGGGAAAGCTGTCGTGATTACAATAGATACCAGCCCGAAACCACGGAGTGGTTAGCACCAGGCTACAAAGAATTCTTTGTAGACGTTCATAACTCTGGTAGTGATATCGAACGTACGTACTTTTACGAAGTCGACCATATCTACGCTTGGACACCACCCGAAAAGGCGTGCGTTCCCGAGCGCCACCGCAGCGACCAGAGCCACGATCGAGGCTGCTGAGAGAACCGCCGTCGCCTCCATCATCACCTTGACGAAGGTCGAACCGGGTCTTTGGCGTCTCTTGGCATCATCGAGCAACTCGTAGATAGTGGTCGGTGCCGGCGTGTACGTCGAATTGGCACTATCGGGTTGTGACAGACGTAGCTGCCGAGCCGCTGGCTAGATGATGCGTTCGAGCACGCGTCCGATCGCCGTGGCGCCGAACTCGACGGCATTGGCCGGTAGGCGCTCGTTCTCGGCGTGGATCAGCCGCATGAAGGGCATATCTGTCGGCAGTTGCATCGGCAGGAACCCGTACGTCTGGATCCCGAGCCGGGAGAAGAATCGCCCATCGGTGATGCCGGGGAGCAGCATCGGAATCGCTTTGGCCTGAGGGTCGAGCCCTGCCAGCACCCCGGCGAGCACACCGAACAGCCCCAAGTCGGGCTCAGCCGCGACGGGGTCGTGGCGCAGAACCTCGAACTCCATCTCCATGCCCGTGAGCGTGCGCAACTCGGCGAACAGCTGCTCTGGAGCGAACCCCGGCAGCAGACGGCCGTCGAGCGTCAGCGAGATCACATCCGGGATCACGTTGACCTTCTCCCCGCCCCCCACGATCGTCGCGCTGACGGTGTTGTGCAGCAGCGGATCGAACACCCGCCCGCGCTCGCCCATGACATCGAGCAGACGATCGGTGAGGCGCGGCACGAGCAGGCCCTTGAGCGGCAGCGCAAGCGCCGGCGGCATGTCAGCGGCGGTCGCCTCGATCATCGCGCGCGCGACCGCCGTCACGTGCACCGGCAGCCGGCGACGGTCGAGCCGCTCCAACAACCTGCCGAGCCGGCCCATCGCCCCGTCCCTGATCGGCATCGAGCCGTGCCCGGCCGGGCCACGCAGGATCGCGCGCGACCAGCAGACCTGCTTCTCAGCGACCATGATCGGATAGAACCGCCGTCCGGCGACATCCATTGTGAACCCACCGAACTCACCAATCGCATAACGCACGCCCGTGAACAGCTCCGGGTGCTCACGTACGAGGAATTCGGCGCCGAGTTCGCTGCCGGCCTCCTCGTCGGCCATCAGGCACAGGATCACATCGCCCGGCGGCGGCGTTCCGCTGGCCTTCGCGCGCATGAAGGCAGCGAGCATCATCGCCACGCCGCCCTTCATGTCAAGCGCGCCGCGACCCCACACGTAGCCGTCATGCAACTCGCCGGCAAACGGCTCATGCCGCCATCGCCCGCGCGCCGCAACAACATCGACGTGGCCCTGCAGCAGCAGTGGAGCACACTCGCCACGACCGGCCAGCCGCGCAATCAGGTTCGGGTGCTCGGCCTCACTCGCGACGATGCGCACCTCATAGCCGAGCTCCTCCAGCAGCCCCCTGATCCAGTCGATGCACTCACGCTCATTACCCGGAGGGTTGCTCGTGTCGAAGCGCAGCAGCCGCTGGAGGATCTCGACGGGGCGATCCTGAATGGCGTCCAGATCCACGGCAACACAGTCTCCCCCATTGCAGCGGTCGCTGTCAGGGCGGATTTGCGTTATCCAGACCAACATTTGGGGTCGCTGACGCGATCCTCGGATTCCACAGTCAGCAGGCCGTCGAGAAGGCACTGAAGACAGCACTAGCTTCTCGTGAGATCGAGTTTCCATACTCGCACGATCTCGACGGACTGATTGAGCTATGCCGGACCAACGCGCTCGAGGTTCCGCGACCCTGAACGAGGTCGAGCGCTTGGCGCCATACGGCATCCCTCTACTCGCTGTCGCCCCTTGCTGAAATCCAGAGCGCGACGCGAGCGTCGTCCGCAAGCCGCTTCCTGGCCTGCACGCTTTGGTGACTGACGCGCAGCGTGCCTCGGTGCAGCATGGGCTGGTGTATGGCTCCCAGGCGGCGGTGCGCCGCTGCAAGCGCACGGCGGGCTGCACTCGAGCACCTACTCGCATAAGCCATTCCAACCGCCGGCTCGTCGCGGCCCCTCCGACTCGCCAGACCACTGCCGGGGTTTCGTACGTCCCAGCGCAGCGTTGCTACTCGACCTCGTCAAGCGACATACGCCCGCCGGGCAGCCACGCCATTCGAACCGCGGATTCACGGCCGGCAGGTGTCGCTGACGGCTCGAGTGCTGTTTACTTTGAACTACATGAGGACGTGCATTGGGGATGTGCGGGATGGGACGGTGCCGCTGCGCGCTGAGCCAGCGAGCGGTGATGGTCGTGTGTTAGGGCGCGTGCGGGCCTGTAGCCGCTTCGTCGCAGCGTTTGCGTCCCGCCGTCGTTTGCGTAACGGCGCCGCCGCAGCATTTATCGCAGTCGTGGTCTGGCTCGTTGTGGCCGCAACGGCATCCGCTTTTAGCGCGCACGGAAGCGTGGAACAGGTGTATGTCACCGGCTTGGCCCCGAGCGCTCAGATGTCGCTGCTGCGGTCGAATGGCGAAACGGTGTCCACGCAGACCGCGGATTCGCTCGGGGGGTTGCTGTTCCGGAACGTCGCGCCAGGAACGCGCTACCGGGTCCGGTTGAGCGCGACAGCCGAAGAAGTGGGGCCGATCACCGTCCACACGCAGGCCGCGGCGCCGTGGGATCCCGGCATCTACAAGCAGTCGATCCCGGACAGCGGCTACACGTACCTGACGACGCGCGACGGTACCCAGCTAGCGATCGATGTCCACCCACCTGGCATCCCGACGGGCGTGTTCGGCTCACTCTCGGACTCTCAGCTCCCGGCCTCTCCAGCGGCGAGCCGGACGGCGCCGTACCCAACGCTGATCGAATATTCGGGATACGGCTACGCGAACCCCGCCGGCCCGGAAAGCGGGATCGCTGAACTGGCCAACCTGATGGGCTTCGCGGTGGTCGACGTGAACATGCGCGGTACCGGCTGCTCGGGCGGCGCGTTCGATTTCTTCGAACCACTTGAGGATCTCGACGCGTATGACGTGATCGAGTCGATCGCTAGTCAGCCGTGGGTGCTAGGTCACAAGGTCGGAATGCTCGGCATCTCCTACGGTGGGATCAGCCAGCTTTTCGCCGCTCAACTCCGACCGCCCGCCCTCGAGGCAATCGCGCCGCTATCGGTGCTCGACGCAACAGCGACGACGCTATATCCCGGTGGCATCCTCAATACCGGATTCGCCGTGCCCTGGGCCGAAGAACGGCAGCATGACGCTGAACCAGCTGGCCCCGCCAGCGGTGAGCACTGGGCCTACGAACAGATACAGGCTGGCGATGAGACCTGCGCGGGCAACCAGGAACTGCACGGTGAGGCGACGAACCTGCTGGGAGAAATCAAGGAAAACGCGACGTACAACCCGTCTGTGGCCGACCCGCTGAATCCGGTGACGTTCGTGCACGAGATCGACGTTCCGACGTTCATGGCATGCCAGTGGGAGGACGAGCAGACCGGCGGGCACTGCGCCGATCTGGCGGAGCGCTTCACAGGCACCGAACTGAAGTGGTTCACGTTCACCAACGGCGCCCACATCGACTCGCTCGATCCGTATACGTTAGACCGGCTATACGACTTCCTGGAGCTGTTCGTTGCGCACCAAGCGCCGATCTACGGCCGCACGATCATTACGCATCTCGCGGCTCCGATCTTCTACAAACTCGCCCTCGGGGTCCCTGCGGGAGACATCGTCACGCTGCCGCCGGATCCGGTCCAGAAACAGCTGCTCTATGCAAACGCCCTGGCGACGTTCACGGCGCTCCCGGAGGTTCGGGTGCTGTTCGACAACGGTGCAGGAACCTCGCCGACTGGCGGGACAACGCCCGGCAACCCCTATCCCGCATTCGAACAGTCCTTCTCGGGGTTCCCGATCCCCGGCACGACGGCTCGCTCTTGGTATCTCGGGGCGAAAGGCACACTCAACGAACAACCAGCAAAAGCGCTGGGGGTTGACTCCTACACCTCTGACGCGGGTGCGACGCCGCTGACGGACTCCACGGGCAGTACGGGCCCGGGCGGGCTGTGGGGCGTCGCGTCGCAGTGGAACTGGAACTGGGTGCAGCCCGCGCCGGGCTCCGCCGTCTCGTATGTGTCGGCGCCGCTCAGTGCCGATACGACCGCGATTGGTGGGGGTGCGGTCAGCCTCTGGGTGAAGTCGTCGACTCCGGATGTCGATCTTCAGGCGACGGTGAGCGAGGTGCGTCCGGACGGTAACGAGACGTTCGTCCAAAACGGCTGGATCCGTGCGAGTGAGCGCAAGCTCGCGACCACCTCGACGAATATGTTCGGGGAGACTCCGACAGCGGTCGAACCGATCCCGACGTTCCTTGCCTCCGATGTCCAGCCGATGCCCGCCGGCGAATTTGTGCCGGTCACGATCCCGTTGTACTTCGAGGGGCATGCCTATCGTGCTGGGTCGCGCATCAGGGTCACGATCTCCGCGCCGAACGGCACGCAGCCGGTGTGGTCGTTCAGCGCGACGCAGCCGGAAGCTGGCACCGCCAACGTGTCGGTCGCGTTCGGGCCGGGCATGCCGGCGAGTCTCACCCTCCCGATCGTCCCAGGCGTGAGCGTGCCCACGGGGCTGCCGCCCTGCCCGAGCCTGCGCAACGAGCCTTGCCGCCCCTACCAGGCATTTGTGAACGACGGTTCCTAACGGCGCGGCTCGCAGCGCGTAGCGCCCTCTGAAACGCGAAGGGCCCGCCATGACGGGGCCTTCGTGACGCGCCCGAGATGATTCGAGCTTCTGACATTGTCCTACCGGGCTCTAGTCAGCCCACCAGTCGCGCTGACCCTCCACGTCGTCACGGGGGTTCTCGCCAAGGTTGGGTGCTCCAAAGACGAGAAGCTCAAGGCCCTCCGGCCCGCCCTCGTAGCCTCGCCACGTGCCCGGTGGGACGCGAACCACATCCCACTCCCTGACATCGACGATCTGCTCGTCGAGCTTCATCCGCCCGCTCCCGCGCACGATCACGTAGATCTCTTCCTGCTCCTTGTGCGTGTGACCGTAGGGGAAGCGATAGTCGGGCGGGATGCGCTGGTAGCAAAGCCCGCACTGCTCGAGCCCGAGCGCCTTGCCTGCGGCGCGAAACTCCAGGTCCGGCGCGCCGTCGAAGTTGGACCCGAGATCCTCCAGATCCGCCTTGACGTTCGTGAGCGTGAACGGCACGGTCGCGATCCTACTATTCAATCTCCGCGTCGCTAAGAACGTGCAGGAGAAACGGACCATAAAGTCAACCTCTGGAGCTGCCGATAGAAACAGAGCAGGCGCCCCAGGTTTCTTTCATGGCTTTCTCTCCCGCGACTGACAAGGATCTCGCCGGAAGCGATGATGCCCTGCAGGCGCGGTTGCGACTGACCGAAGCGCGTGGCCTCTATTACGAGAATCCCGCCGGCGCGCTCGCGGAGGCAATTCGCTGCTGCGAGATCGGTCGCTCACTCAATGACGATGAGCTGTGCACGCGGGCGTTTGTTCTGCAGGGCATGGTCTCGCTGCATCGCGGCGATCTGCGCGGAGGCATCGCGCTGGCGATGAAGGCCGAGCGCCACGCCACCACGAGTCAACATGCGGTCGCGCGCGCGGAGCTTGCGGCCCTGAAGGCACAGATCAGCTTCTTCACCGGCTCCTACGCCGAAGCGCTCCGTCACGCCCAACTGGCGATGGACCAAGCTGACACCGCACAGGATCTAGAGCTGCGAGTCTTCGCTCGGCGTGCGACGTGCCCGATTTTCGGCAACGTCGAAGTTCCCGACCTGCGGCAGCGGATCGAGGAGATGCTCGATCTCACGATCGAGATCGAGGACCCATGGGAGGAGGCGATTTCGCGCAACGATCTCGCCTGCTACTTCCAGCAGCAGGGCGACCCTGCAGCAGCTGAAAGCGAGCTCGAGCGCGCACTTGCGGCTGCGCAGCGGGTCGATGGCCCGAATACCTTCGCATTGGGCGTGATCTACTCGACGCGGGCAGACATCCGGCTGATGCTGGGGAGAGCTGAAGGCGCGCTTGAGGATGCGGAGCGTTCGATCGAGCTGCTGTCCGCGTCTGAGGATCCCAATCCGTACGTGCTTGGAGCAACCGTGCGGGCGGACGTCCAAGCGCGGATGGCTCTGGGGCAGCTTGACGACGCGCTGAAGGCCGGTGAGGGCGCGCTCAGCTGGCTCGGAGATCGTGTGCCACAAACGCGCAGCCTGATCCTCTCGACGCTTGCGTCGACGCTGCGCGCTGCGGGCAGACTCGAGGAGGCATATGACGCGCTTGCCAGGAGTGCCGAGCTCGAACGCGAGGCATTCCAAGAGCTGTCCGAGCTACAGCTGAGACTCGAACGGGCGACGCTAGAGGCCAACGCCGCTCGCCAGACGAGTACCGCGCTCGCGGCGAAGAATCGACAACTCGCGGAGGCTCACACCGAGCTCGAGCGTCGTGCTAGGAAGCTTGAAGCGCTTCAGGATCAGCTCCAGGATCAGGCCGAGCGCGATTGGCTCACGGGCCTGCACAACCGTCGCTACTTCGCGCGCGAGCTCGAGCGCCTGCTAAGTGAGCAGCGCGGTGACTGGTTCAGCCTCGCGGTCATCGACCTGGACCGCTTCAAGTCGATCAATGACCGCTTCGGCCATGAGATCGGCGACCACGTGCTCGTGCGCATGGCCGCGCTGCTGTGCGAGGTTCTCCGCCAGCCGGACATGGTCGTTCGCAGTGGTGGCGAGGAGTTCCTGGTGCTGATGCCAGCGACCGAGGCAAATGCCGCCAATGCCTGTTGCGAGCGTATCCGTGAGCGGATCCGCGACGAGCCATGGGAGCACATCGCCCACGGGCTGATGGTCACCGCCAGCGTGGGCGTAGCCTCAACAAATGATCCCGATCAGTTCGCAGCGCTCGCGCGTTCGGCCGATCGGCGGCTCTATGACGCCAAGCGATCGGGCCGTGACCGCGTCGTCAGTGCAGACCGCGAGCGCCAGTGACGCTGTCGGCGTGTCGGCGCCATTTGATCGCCACCATCAGCGTGGTGCTCGAGGACAAGACACCCACGATGTTCGCAACGATGATGGCGAGATTGCCGAGCGCTAGGCCGTAAAGCAGCCACAGCGTGCCGCCGCAGATCAGCACGACGAGGAAGGCCAAGCTGACGTCGGATGAGCTCTCGCGGCGATGCGAGTGGAGCGCTTGAAGTAGCGGACTTGCCCCCATCACCACGCCAAATCCACCGGCGAGCACCGCTAGCACTTCGGTCAGCGAGCTCATCCGCCCAAACCACTCAGCCCGGACAGTCGATCCAGCGACACATCAGACCATCACGAGGTACCTGCTCGGCCATGACTTCAGGCTAGAGCAGGTGCCATGTGCTCACTAGCTGCGCGTCGAGATCAGATCGCAGATCTCCGCATCGAGCACCTCGAGCAGCGCCTTCGAGGGGAGCTCGATGCCGGCACGCAGATCGCCTGAGCTGATGTCTACCAACTCCTCCTCGAGCACGGTGGGGTCCATGAAGATTCGTGCTTTGCCAACGAGGTGAAATGGGGAGATAGCGCCGATGGTCAGGCCCATGTCATTGGCGAGCTCTTGCGGGTCGACGAGCGCAAGCGGACTACCGATCACCTTACGCACCTTCCTGAGCTTCAGCGTGCGGTCGCCGGGCAGCAACGCAGCACACAGTTCGCCTTGCTCTGAGCGTGCAACCAGACACTTCACGATCTGCGACACGCGCACGCCCCGGTGTTCGGCCGCATCGGTCGCCGTGAACGCGACCTGCTCGTGGGGCTTGATCGTAAATTGAACGCCTGCGTCGTTCAATGGCTTGGTCACTTCGTCGTATGACACAACGGTGCCATCGGCAGGACCGACCGAGTTCCTAAGCGCTTGCATGCAGCGCTAAACGCCCGCGGGCGCCCCGCGCGAGCGCTCTGGGTGGGCGAGCAGTTCGCGCACCTGTGGATCTGCCTCAGCAGTACGGATCAGCATCGATAGAACCGCTCCGAGCAGTGACCCCGGCACCCGCTCGGGGTCGATCAGCTTGAGCATCGCCAGGCCCATGCCCAACCCAATGACGACGTTTCCGAATTGCTCGGCGGCATCGTGCCCGAGATCGGCGCCGGCGTCGGCTGCGCTCGCTACGGCGAAGCGGGCAAAGGTGGCACGCGACACCTCGAGTCCCGCTTGCAGGTGCTCGCGCAAGCGCTCGTCACGCTGCGCGTAGACCCACAGCTCGACGAACAGTCGCAGCGGGTCGGGGTCCTGCTCGATGCCCTGCATCCAGCTGGCGCTACCGGCTAGCGGACGCTCCCAGGTGATCCGCCCGCGGTCGAACAACGCCACCTGTTCAGCGATCTGCCGCGCCAAATGCTCATCCATCAACGCCAGCAGCAGATTCTCCTTGCTGCCGAAGTGCCCATACACGGCTCCCTTGGTGAAGCCAGCCTCGGCTGCCACCTCGTCGAGCGTCGCGCCGCTGAACCCGCGCCGCGCGTAGACCCGCGCGGCGGCCTCCAGCAGCCGGGCGCGCGTTTGCGCCTTTCTGGCACTGCGATCGAACTCTCCGCGCGGCATCAGCTTGACATGTACCAATTAGTAGATATACTCATAAGTATACCAATGTAGGCGGCCCGAAACGAGGATGTCGATGCACGACGAGCTCCCCCCTGGCCCGCGCATGCCGGCGCTGCTGCAGACGCTCGGCACGTGGTCTCGCCCGACAGCCTTCCTCGAGCGCTGTAGGGCTCGTTACGGCAAGCGCTTCACCCAACGGCTGGTTGGACAGCCACCGCTCGTGATGATCTGCGACCCAGATGAGATCAAGCAGATATTCCAAGCACCGCCCGACGTCCTTCACCCGGGCGAGGGCGCACGGATCCTCGAGCCGATCGTGGGTGCCCACTCGGTGATCCTGCTCGACGAGGAGCCACATCTCGAACAGCGCAAGCTGCTGCTGCCTGCCTTCCACGGCGAGAATATGCAGCGCCTGGCAGGACTGATGCGCGAGCTGGCCGACAGCGAGGTGGCCTCATGGCCACGTGGAGAGCCACTAGAGCTACACCCTCGCTTGCAGGGGCTGACGCTGGAGATCGTCCTGCGCGCGGTGTTTGGCCTGGAGCGTGGCGCGCGACTTGACTCCCTGCGCGAGCTGCTGACGAAGATCCTGGCATTCAGCATGAGCCCGCTATCGCTGCTTCCCCCTCCCCCAGCTTGGCTCGCACCACTCACTCCAGCGGCGCGTTTCGAACGCTTGAGCGCGAGCGTGGATGAGCTGATCTTCGCGCTGATCGACGAGCGCCGCGAGCAAGCCAGTCGAGGCGAGGAGGAGGCGAGCCCGGACGTGCTGGCGCTGCTACTTGCCGCGCGCCACGAGGATGGCTCGGAGATGAGCGCACAGGAGCTCCGCGATGAGCTGATGACGGCGCTGGTGGCCGGGCACGAGACGACCGCCTCGCAGCTGTCGTGGGCATTCGAGCGTCTCGCCCGCGAGCCGGTGGTGCTGGGGCGCCTATACGAGGAGCTGGACGCGGGGGCGGACGAGGACTACCTGAACGCGATCATCACCGAGATCCTGCGCCTGCGCCCTGTGCTCCCGAACGCCGAGCCACGACTCACGAAGAAGCCTGTGGAGATCGGCGGTGTGCGTTATCCGGCGGGAGTGGCGCTGGTGGCAAACGCCTACCTCGTGCACCACGACCCGGATATCTATCCCGACCCGTATGCCTTCCGCCCGGAGCGGTTCCTCGAGCGAGAGGGCGGGCACGCGGGTGGGCGGGCATCAAATCCTTATACGTGGATCCCGTTCGGGGGCGGGCGCCGGCGTTGCCTGGGCGCAAGCTTCGCGCAGGTGGAGATGAGAATCGCGCTGCGGGCAGTGCTCGAGCGCTGCGAGCTGAGCCCGGTGGGAGAACGAGCGGAGCGAATCCGCAGGCGCAGCATCACGATCAGCCCCGCGGGAGGAAGCGTGGTTGTGCTTCGTGATCGTCCCCGTGTGCGGGGCGCGGAAAGCTCGGCGCCGTCGGTGGTGCCGGCGATCGCCTGAGCGCATCGATCGCGCCTGCGCAATCATCTCTGGGTGACCCTGCTCGCCGTCAAGGTGCTGCTCGCCCCATGCTTTGTGATGGGGGCATCGCTGGCGGCCCGCCGCTTCGGGTCGCGGGTGGGCGGGCTGATCGGCGGGCTGCCGGTGGTGGCAGGTCCGATCCTCTTGGTGTACGCGCTCGCGCACGGGCGCGAGTTCGCTGCGAGCGCCGCCGCAGGGACGCTGCTGGGTCTGGTGTCGCTGATCGCGTTTGTGGTCGTGTATGGACACCTCGCCGGGCGCGTGTTCTGGGCGGTGGCGATGCTCGCAGGGTGGCTTGCGTTCGGGGCGGCAACGGCTGTGTTCAGCGCGCTGTCGCTGCCGCTTGCAGGCGCGCTCGCTCTGGTTGCAGCGACGCTGCTGGTGGCGCTCATCGTTCTCCCCCGTCCCGGCCCAGAGATACTCGAGCACGACGCACCGCCTGCGTGGGATCTGCCCGTGCGCGGTGCATGCGCGCTGGCACTGGTGCTCGCGCTGACTGCCATCTCCGGCTGGCTGGGCCCGCAGCTGAGCGGCCTCTTGGCGCCGTTTCCGATCATCACGACGGTGCTTGCGACGTTTACGCACGCACAGCGGGGCAACGACGAGCTACTGCGGCTACTGCGAGGGCTGGTGGGCGGCTTTGGCGCGTTCGCGCTGTTCTGCTTCACGCTGGCGCTGGCGCTACGTCGAGTCGACACGGCGGCAGCGTTCGCGCTGGCGACGGGACTCGCCCTAACGATGCAGGCGGCGGTGCTGGTGCTGATGCCCACGCCGCCCAGCACGCGGACAGTGCCCGAGTACTGACCCGCATGCTCAGGTCAAACGCGCGGCCGGCTCGCTCGACGGCGAGCGCCGCTAAGAGCTTACGACCCCTTCCGCGACGGGCTGGTGGCGTACGCGATCGCGGACGTCTGCGTAGCGCAACGCCTCGTAGGCAATCAACGCGACGAGCGCCGCGGCGAGGACGCCGAGCGTGGCGAGCGCGGGCAGGGCGGCACCGGCGGGCACGAGCGCAAGCAACACGATCGCGCACACCAGTCGCCTGGTGCTGAGTGAGTGCATGTTGCGCATGCGAAAGGCCACGTGTGCGAGCAGGTACAGCGCAGCGCCGCCCAGCAGCGCGGCAGCGGGGACGAATTTCAAGGGATCGTCCACGCCGATCAGCGTGCGCTTGATGCCGACGGCGATCAGCGCGATGCCAGCGACCATGGGCAGGTGCATGTAGGAATAGGAGTCGCGCGCGATCTGGTTGCGTTCGCGCCCTTCCCCTGCTCGCTGCAGGCGTCTGCCGGCAACGATTGCGACGACGTCGAAATATGCCCACCACAGCGCCGCGGCGATGACCACTCCTAGCACCGCTGCCACGACGACGCCCGCGCTGACGGTGGGGCGAGCGCCGATACCAATGGCCACGATCGACTCACCGAGGGCAATAATCACAATCGCGCCGTGGCGCTCAGCGAAATGAGCGGGCACGAGCTTCCAGCCGTCGATGCCAAAGAGGAGCGGCCCTCCAAGGTCCAACACAAGCGCCAGACCCCAAAGTCCGAGCTGCCAACCGCCGTTAGTGAAGGCAGCGGCAATCAGCAGACCAACGCCGATGGCGGTGCTGACGGACAGCCCCAGCACCGAGTGACGCAGGTCGGGATCTTCACGGCTGGCGATCACGAACAGCGCGATGTGGGCAGCGCGAACGGCGGCATAAGCACACGCGAACAGCAGCGCCTCCGGACCGAACGCGCCGGGCACGCATAGCGCGGCGACGAGAAACGCTGCCATCGCGGCGAACATCGCCAGACGCACCGTTCCCTCCTCTGGGTCGACGACGCTCGTCAGCCATGCGTAGCCGGTCCACGACCACCACAGCACGCCAAGCACGAGCAGGCCCTTGAGCATTCCTTCCCACGTGGGCGTGCGGTCGATCAGGGTGGTGCATTGCGTTAGTGCCAGCACGAACACGAGATCGAAGAACAGCTCGAGCGGCGTCACCTGCTCGCCTTCGCGCATCACCGCGCTGACGCGCGGCACACGTTGGGGGCGGAGTGAGCTCACGCGCGCATCTTCGCAGCCGGCGGCCGGATGCCGGGACGAATGGGCTCCGCCCCGGCGCCGCTGGCCGGCCGTTCAGACAGGCGCTGCGCTCAGTGCAGCGACATGTTCGGCTCGCCGGCCGAGTTCAGGCCGGATCCGGAGGTGGTGCAGGTGCCGCCTTTGGGGGTACCTGTGTTGTATGCCTGGGTGAGGCAGTTACGTAGCCCCAGCTGCGCCCAGTAGTTGGGGTGGATGTCTTCCTGGAGTTCATACGGTCCGGTGATCGTTTCGATCGTGCGGATCTGGTTGAACCACTCGCTCTTGTTGACCGCTTCGGTTGCTTTCCAGTTGGACAGGCCCTCTTCCTCGAGCAGCCCCACGCCTTTGTCGCACAGACGATGGCTGTTGAACGCGGATGCCAGTTCCATGGTCTTCACGTTGGACAGGCCGACGCCGGAGGCGGCTCCCAGCACGGTGCTGTCGATCGTCGGCAGCATCGTGGCGTT
>Ga0209624_10002310_pt1 | contig 14149 bp, 13 predicted proteins | sample JacPinW_OM2H0_O1_FD_188565 | JGI IMG/M metagenome (GOLD analysis project Ga0209624, IMG submission 188565) | Forest soil microbial communities from Algoma, Ontario, Canada - Jack Pine, Ontario site 1_JW_OM2H0_O1 (SPAdes) (version 2) | ecosystem: Environmental > Terrestrial > Soil > Boreal...
GAAACCCATTCGCATCACGACCGTGCATTCGGCGCCCTGGTACGTGTGCTGGGACCTCTTTGCCAAGCGTGCGGATCAGGTGACGGTGTTCGTCCTTCTGGGGGCCGAAGCGGTGGCGGCTGCTCGTTTCTTCGTGGTCAAGAACAGCGATCTGGCGACCCATCTTCGTCAGCCGCCCACTTGGAAAGCTTTCGGATTCATCGACGTCGAATCGGTGGAGAAATACGAGGATAACTGGGATATTTTAAAGTAGGCCAGTGAACGTCAAAAAACGGAAGGGAGGATCGACATGAGGACTGCATTTTATACGGTCGCGCTCGGCGCGGCGTTACTGCTTACGGGTACCGGTAGCTCAGGCGCGCAGGAAGGGTTGTTCACCTCGGAGCGGGATTGCACCAGCGATGTCAGTTCCCTTTGCGCGGGCGTCAAGCCCGGCGGAGGACGCGTTCTCGCCTGTTTGCAGTCCCATGTCGGCGACCTCTCCGTTGGCTGTTCGACAATTCTGTCGAAGGCCATCTGGACCGCGCAGCAATGCGCCGGGGACATTCATCAATTCTGCCCCACCGCCACGTTCGGCAGCGTCGGCGACTGCATGAGACCGCACCTCGCCGAGGCCAGCGGGACCTGCAAGGCAGCGATGGCATTTATGGCCTCTCCCGCCGCCGACCGATATTGAGCTCAGCCACATACCCTGAGGCGGACCGACGAGCAGTGTGTCGAGCTGCTGTCGGTCCTTCGGGGGAAGCAGCGCTTAATTGACAGGAGGTAGCGGCCCTCCTCGAAGGCAGCCATTATTTAACATAGCAGCAAAGATAGGAGGGGAGCGAAATGTTACGAAGCAATGTAACGAACAGCCTTGTAGCGGCGGCCGTGAGCTTTTTTGCGGCTTACGCCGCGACAGCGCAAGAGGTGAAGAATCTGCCGGCCGATGCTACCGCCCATTTCATCTATTTTCCCACCGGCGGCTATAAGTTGGATGCTAAAGACCAAGATCAAATACGCGACGTGGCCGGAATGATCCAAAGCCACCCAGACTTCGTCGCCACAATCCTTGGCAAGACCGATTCAGTTGGCTCTGCGGGATTCAACGAGCGCCTATCACAACGGCGCGCCAACGCCGTATTCGAGGCTCTCGTGTATGACCACAAAGTGTCAGAGAACCGGGTACAGATGTGCTGGACCGGTGAGCGCCTGCCATTCACATCAACTGCCGATCAAACCGCGGAGGCGCAGAACAGGATGGCTGCGGTTGTCGTGAGCAAGGCGACGGATGCACATTTTTGCGGCGGATGAGCACCCTTCGGCGGTGCTCGTCTACACGAGCCGCCGTGCCCTACTGATTCCGCGCTCCGCAGGCTTCCACGACATAGCGGATGGGCGGGAGAACGGAGGAAGGGGTGAGCGAGCGCAAATGGCTGCTGTTCTACCCTTCCTCGAAGCGGCCTCTCGCGGTCAACTGACGAATAGCGCCGCCACCATTTCCGATGGCGGCGCTAGTTTTTTGACGGGTTTGGCAGTCGACAGGGCCGCCAAGTTACGTCACACATTGAGGGGAGAACGCCCATGCGATCATGTGTCGCCGTTTTGATAAGCGCCCTAGCAGGGGGCTTGTTGTTTTTCGCTCCGCCGGCCAACGCGGCCATAACCCATACCACCACCAACCTGAACCTGCGTGCAGGACCGAGCACGCACCATCGGGTCAAGGCCATCATTCCGGCGGGAGCGCCAATTGATATCGAAAGTTGCGGGGACACCTGGTGCTACATGGCTTGGGCTGGACATGTCGGATACGTAAAGCATCAGTACCTGATGCACCACGTGACCGAAGAAGTCGCGCCGCTCATTCACGTAACGCATGTCCATAAGCATGGACTGATCAACTTCTAGCGTGGCTGGGAGCAGTTCCGAGCGACGCGGAGGGAACGCCATGTCGCGCTGGTTGCGGGCTTTGCTCGCGGGCGTCGTCCTCGTCGCGATCGCTGCCGTCTTCTGGATAGACCAGACGAGTGTCCTACCCCCGGTCTCGCGGGGCACTACGCCAGTCGCACCTGTGCCGTCTCCCGCCTCTACTGCGCAGAACGCCGCGCCCTCGGCTCCGTCCTCACCTTCACCCCCGGCCGCGCCGGAGGCGGCAGCCCCGCGCGCTCCGACTCCGGCGCCCGCTCTTAACCCGGCGCCTGATGCACCACAGCAAGCCGCCTCGCCGTCGCCCGCGCCGCCCCCCAAGACGACCTCGGCTCCGCCCGTCGTCGCCCAGGAACCTCCGCCTGCTCCCGCTCCGCTGGCCGAACCACCCCTGCCGCCTCCCGCGCCCGGACGGGAGGCGCAGGAAGTCGCGGGCATATATGCGCCCAAGAGCCTGGCGCAGCTGGTCGGGACCTGGGCTTATTCCGCGGCGGATTGCGAGCGGCTTTTCCAGCGGCGCGGCGGCGGCTGGGCCTATCGGCAGCCGGTGGACAAGTTCGCCCAGGCCGCGATTGTCGAGTCGCCGAAGAGGATCCTTCTGCCTTCCGCGACCTGCCGCATCGATGGCGCGTCTAACGTGGAAGGCGCGCTCAAGGTGAGCGCCGACTGCCAGGACTCGATCAGCTACACTCCTCGGAGCGTGATGATCGCGCTGCGCTCCGCCACCGAACTCATCTACAGCGCTTCCGGCGATCCGGCGCTCGCCACAACCCTGAAGAAATGCGCGCCGTAAGGAGAAAAGACTGTTGACGCGGTGACCTCTTTTCCCGTTTCGAGGCCGGACTGGCCGGGAAAGCCCCGGCTGGGCTCCCAGGTCGACGCTAGCTGCCGGCGACCGATAATAATGGCCGCCGGTCTTGAACTGGTCGACGATGTGCATGGCGCCGAGTGGCCTCGCCGGGCTGTTCTTGCTGGTTGCTCGGTCGCCGCCAGGTGTAAGACCAGCCTACAACAACAAATTCATTCGCTGAGGAAACACACAAGGAAGGGCCAACTCAATGTCGAGCGAATCCAAGACGCAGGACTGGTCGAAGCCCGCCGCAATGGCGATCCCCAAGGGAGGGTACTTCCAGGACAAGGTAGAGCAGGGGCGTTACGGACCCATCTTTCCCAAGACCCCGGCCTGCTACGGCTTCTCGATCCTCGCAAAAATAATTCTAGGCCGCGAGGACGTCTTCTACAAATACGCCAAATCCATAGAGGAAACGATCGCCGCGCAGCCAGACGCCCTGGCCGTCTTGCAGCTGCATTACCTGCGCTGGGTGCTCTTTCCCATTAAGGGGGACACCTATTTCATGTATCAGGGCATTTTCGACACCGACTTCGATAAGTATACCGAAGACGCGGTGACGCTATTCGGCATCACCGGCCTGCGGACGGTGTTCGAGAATCTCGAGGGTTTCCCGATGGACTGGCAGACAAATCCTGCCGCGTTCATCAAGTTTGTCCGCGACCACCAATGCCCGAGCTTCCTCGAATACGCGGAATATCCGTATGCGAGCGCCACGGAAATTAAAAAAGCCCTCAAGCTGAAGGCAGCGTTCTCAACCATGCTCGACCAGATGCAATGATTCCCGCGGAAGAGATTGCCGGATCGGACGTCGGCGAGACGCGGAGCTGAAGTCACGAAGCGCGAGGTTGGTCACACGGGGCCCCGATGCTCGAATTCGACGACATACAGCACATCCTGCTGACGCGAGCGCCGGCGCTCGCGGCCAGGTATGAGTTTCTGTCTTTTCGCAACGGAGCCGGCGGTCGCGCCTGGGCGTCGGCGATCAAAGAGAGGATTCATTCGGCAGCGTCGATGCGAGCGGGCATTGACAAGGACAAGCGCTGGGTGACGGCGGCTTTCACCTGGAACGGGCTTCGCACGCTTGGACTGGACGAGGCTTCGCTCAACTCATTTCCGGAGGAGTTCAAGCAGGGCATGGTCGCGCGCGCGGAGATGCTCGGCGACACGGGTTTGAACGCGCCTCAGCATTGGGTGGGCGGCCTTCAGAGCCCCGATCTGCATGCGATCGTCATTCTCTTTGCGCGCGACGACGCGGAACATGACCGCTGCGTCGTTGAGCACGAGAAGCTTATCGCCAACTGCCCCGGCGTCGAGGTCCTCTCTGTGCTCGACCTTAAGGCCATTCCCCCGCTTGACTATGCTCACGATCATTTTGGCTACCGGGACCGTCTGTCGCAGCCGGTGATCGAGGGGGCGGGCGAGGAGCCGACGCCCGGCTCCGGCGATCCTCTGAAGGCGGGCGAGTTCATCATTGGTTATCCCGACGAACACGGTGTCGTAGCCGATAGCCCGCAGCCCAAAACTCTCGCGCGCAACGGCAGCTACATGGCCTACCGCAGGCTCGCGGAGCATGTCGGGAGGTTTCGCGAGTTCCTTCGCCAACACGGCGAAACCGCGGAAGAGCAGGAATTGATCGCCGCCAAGCTTATGGGGCGCTGGCGCAGCGGCGCGCCGCTCGTGCTCTCACCCGACAAGGACGATCCCGAACTGGGGGCCGATCCGCAACGAAACAACGACTTCAACTACAAGGAGATGGACCCTCACGGATATGCGGTCCCGCTCGGCGCCCATGCGCGCCGCATGAATCCGCGCGATACTGCGGCGAACATGAACCGCCGCCGGATGATCCGCCGCGGCGCGACCTATGGACCGCATTTGCCGGACGGCAAGGCCGAGGACGGCGTCGAGCGCGGCATCGCGGCGTTCATCGTCTGCGCGAGCCTTATTCGGCAGTTCGAGTTTGCGCAGAACGTCTGGACGAACGATCGCAATTTCCACGAGCTTGGCAACGAACGCGACCCGATTATCGGCGCGCAGGACGGAACGCTGGAGTTCAAGATCCCCAAGCGGCCTATTCGCAAGACAATCGTCGGGCTGCCGGCCTTCACCACGGTCAGGGGCGGGGCGTACTTCTTTCTCCCCGGTCTTAGGGCGCTGGGCTATCTTGCCTCACTGAACGAATCGGGCCGGGCCTGAGCCGCCAGCAGGACGAAAGGGAGGATCAGATGTCAGCGCAAGCTTCCGCCCGGACCTACAATCAGAATCACATTCCGCGCAAATACACGCCGGGCAAGCGACGCGTGAGCATCTACTGGACGTGGAGCTATCCTTGGGAGGCCCAGCGCGACCCGGCGGCGATGGAGAATCGCTTCTCCACCATGACCGAGGTTCGGAACGTCCTCTGGCCGGCCTACGAGACGCCGGAATGGAGCGCGGCGCAGTTCCTTCAAGGCATCGCGGGAACGCTTGAGCTGTTTCACCGCTCAACCCTCAGCTTCCAGAAGATCGCCGGCGAGACAACGGGCCATCCGGTCGCCGTCTTCCAGCGCATTGACCAGGCCGGTTACAAGCTGCCGATCGATGAACGCGTTCTCGCTGACGCCGACACCTTGATGGTGTTCGGACTCGACCACATTCTCTCCGAACAGGAGGCGGCGCCGGAGGAAATCGTCGCGATCCGCGAATGGTTGAAGCGGGACGGCGCCTGTCTCCTGCTTGCGCCCCATCATGACGTCGGTTTCACCAGCGACATGAAACAACGCCAGGTCGAATATTTGCACCATCGCGATCCGCTCGTGCCTCGCCAGCAGCGGTTTGGGCAGTACACACGCTCGTTGATGAAGGGGCTTGGCGTTCCCGTACACAATACCTACGGCCTTCGACCCGCGTTGGTGAAAGGCACAACCGAAATTGCTCCGCTCACGCCCTTCCACGACCTCGACAGCCTTGGCCTCTTGCAGAACGTCCCGACCCTCAACTTCCACCCTCATCTGCCGCACTATGAATTGACCGAAGGCGGGAACTCCGTCCAAGTGCTCGCGCGGCAGCCGATCGACCTCGAACGTCCGCATCCTTTCACCGAGGCGGGTAACAGGGAGTTCAATTGCCTCCTGTGGATGCCGCCGAACGAGCAGAGGGCAGGTGACATCGTTCTGGTCGATTCCACCAATTTCACCACCCTCTTCGGCGGCACGAAGAGTCTGGAGACCTTCTGGAGGAATCTCGCGGCGATGAGGTAAGCGGTGCTTTTGAAGCAAGTGCGCGCTCTGTACGCGCAAGAAAGACAGTCGCTTCTCAATCTTGCGCGTTGTGCTTCTGTCGCTGGCGCTGTGACCGTAGCGGGCCCCGTTCTTGCCGACTCGGATCGGCCCGACCTCGAAAACGCGACCGGCGACGACCCAACCCTGCCGTTGGGCAAGATCGAGCTTCTTGACCGCTATACTGCGGCCCCCGGTCCGGGCGTCGCGGAGGGAATGACCAAAAGCGTCGAAACCAACACGCCGTTCGCTCGGATCGACGCGCCGTTCAGGCTTTCTCCGCAATGGGAGCTGAACTTCCGAACAGAGATTCCGGTCGTGTGGACAAACGGAGTGACGCCCGAGAATCCAACCGGCGCCACTGTGTCCGGTTTCGGCAACGTGCTCGGTCAGGCCTGGATCGTGCACGACTTCGATCAGCGTTGGGCGGTCGCGCTCGGCGGGCAACTGATCGCCCCCACCTCGACCAACGGCGTCGCGACGGACGCCTGGGAACAGGTCACGGGTGTCGTGGTCCGCGCTATGCTTCCCGAGATCAGTCCGGGCAGCTATTTCGCGCCGCAGGTGCGTTACGGAATCGATTTCGAAGGCAATGACGACGGCCGAATGCTGCGGCAATTGCGCATCGCCCCCACCCTCGACATCAATCTTCCGGACAACCTATTCGTCACGCTTTACCCAAGCCCGGACATTCGACTGAACTATGGGGCGCCGGTGTGGAACCAGACGGGCAGATTGTTTCTGCCGCTCAACTTCATGCTCGGCTGGAAGCCGACCGAGCATACAGTGATTTCGGCCGAGTTCGGCATTCCGATCATCAAGGATTTTCCCGTTTACACGTTCAAAACTCAATTGAGAGTGGGCTATTTGTTTTAGTTCTTTGTTCCGCCGACGTTTTCCGGCCTTGCGGCGGAGCGACCGACCACTTGAGTGATAATGGGCAAATGGAGGCCCGCTGGCGCGAGATAGGCGGCTGGGGTCGTCGCCGTAGACGCACCGCAGTCTAAAGCGCGGGCGCGCATTCGCCCCGAATCGCGCGGCTCCGGCTTGGTGGCGCTGCGAAGCTCAACACCAAGTCGTCTCTCCTTGAACGCGACCATGCTTTTTGGTTGCCACAGCGTGCGAGCCGCTGTTGGCCGACCCGCCTAGTTTTTAGGGATACAACTTTTGGATTGCCGACCTTCGTAAGGTACTCGCATCAGAAGAAGATTGTGGCAACTGTGGCATGTGAAGCACTCTCGTGACGATTCTGTTCTGTTAGAGGCGCAATTAAGAATAAAATGTGGCCTTTGGCAGCGGAAAGAGTAATCCAGCTGAAAGAACTTCGGTGGAGTCGCAGAGTGCTCACATCGCCACGCGGTGGGCGCGAGATTTCTCGTTCTCCGGTTCTTGTCGATCAAGCGCGTCTGATCGCATTTGCAGACCGGCCCTTTGAGAAGAGTGGCGTGGGCCCGCGCACACTTCGCCATATTGAGCAGCCTTCGACGAACTTCCGACTTGGCGGGGTGTTTTCTTGCGCTCTGCGGAGGGTTGCCCGAACTCAAGATGCAGCGTGGCGAGGAGCGATGTCACGGGCGCGCGCCGGCTGCAGATTTGTCCTGTCCACATTGCTGCCGGCAATCGCGCTTTTCGCAGCATCGACGGTTTCGACACACGCCCAGACCCGCAACTGGACCGGACAGTTCACCTCTAATTGGTTTTTGTCTGGCAACTGGGACTCCACTTTTCCCAGGCAGACGGACGACGCAAACATCAACACTGTGACGCCCAATCCGACGGTGCTTAGCGACCTGGGAGCATTAGCCCGGAACCTGACCGTCGGCGCAAACGGGACAGGGATGCTCACAATCCAGACCGGCGGGACATTAGCCGACTCCTCGGGAACAGTCGGCAATCTACCGGGCGGGCTGGGTACGGTGACGGTGACCGGAGCGGGCTCCAACTGGTCGAATGCCGGAGACGTTGTGGTTGGCGGCCAGGGCACGGGCACGCTTACCATTGAAAACGGCGGAACGGTGAACAGTGGCAGCGGCGGCTCCATCGGATTGTTAGCCGGCTCGACGGGTACGGTGACTGTGACCGGGCCCGGCTCCAGTTGGATCAACGGACCAAGCGGCGGGCTCAATATCGGGAGTTTTGGCACCGGCACACTCACAATCGCGAACGGCGGGACGGTCATCAATATCACCCCCAACGTGGCCAACATCGGCAATGGTCCAGGCTCACAGGGGACAGTGACGGTGACCGGCGCAGGCTCAATTTGGAGCAACAGTTCGGGGGTGAACGTGGGCAGGTTGGGCGCGGGCACGCTGACGATTGCGGACGGGGGCATTGTCACGGGGCCTATTACGATAGCAGCGAGCGCCGGTTCGACTGGAACACTCAACATCGGCGCTGGCGCGGGCAGTGCAGCGGTCGCCCCCGGCACCCTCACTGCGCCGAGCATCGCATTTGGCGCTGGAACCGGTACGCTCAACTTCAATCACACTTCCGCTGACTATCTGTTTGCACCCGCGATCAGCGGCGGCGGTACTGTCAATGTGCTCGCAGGCACCACCACGCTCACGGCCGCCAACAGCTATAGCGGCGCGACGAATGTCGAAGCGGGCGCTTTGCGAGCAGGCGCGCTCAACACGTTCAGTCGAAATTCGGCGGTGATGGTCGCGGGGGGCGGAACGCTCGATCTCAATGGCTTCAATCAGACCGTATCCAGCCTCGCCAATGCTGGCTTGGTGAACATGGGTACGGGCGCGGTGCCAGGCACGGTCTTGACGACGACCAGCTACACGGGGACCGGCGGCACGATGGCCATCAATACCGTGCTCGGGGGCGAGGGCTCGCCCTCCGACAGATTGGTCATCAGCGGCGGCTCGGCCAGCGGCAGCACCATCGTGCGGGTGACCAATGCCGGCGGCCCGGGTGCGAAAACGACCGGCAACGGCATTCAGGTGGTGAGCACGGTCGGCGGGGCGACGACTGCTCCTGGGGCGTTCGCCCTTCCCGCAGGCGAACTCCGAGCGGGCGCCTTTGACTATGATCTGTTTCGAGGCGGAGCCAGCGTAGCCAGCCAAAACGACTGGTTCCTGCGCTCCGACTTCGTCGTGCCGCTCGTGCCGCTCGGTCCCTCGCTGCCAAGCAATTCGCCGTCGGTGCCGCTCGTGCCGCTCGGTCCCTCGCTGCCATCCACGCCGCCGCCGAACCCCCTGCCGCCCGGCGTCGCCTTTCCGATTATAGGGCCCGAACTCGCCACCTATGGGGTGGTGCAGCCTCTCGCGCGCCAATTTGGGCTCAGCATCCTCGGCACGCTCGACGACCGGGTCGGCGACACTTACGAGCCTGATGGTTGTGCCGTTGCGCCTGCGGTCGCGCCGGATAGCCTGCCGACCAGGAAGCCGGGGCCGACGCTGGCTCCCTGCCCGCTCTTTTCGCCGTCGTTGTGGGGTCGCTTTTTCGGGCAAACGATCGACAATCACTACCAAGCTTTCGCCGATCCGCGCGCCAGCGGCAACATGGGCGGCTTCCAGGGCGGCATCGATCTTCTGCGCGGATCTCTGATCGCCGGTCACTATGAGCGCGCCGGCCTCTATGGCGCTTACGGCGACGTGAACGCCGACGTGGACGGCTTGGTCACCAATCCGGCGGCGACGGCCTATGTCCTCGCCCATACCGGATCGATGAACCTCACTGCCTGGTCGGCGGGCGGCTACTGGACGCATGTCGGGCCCGGCGACTGGTATCTCGACGCCGTGCTGCAAGGGACCTGGTATTACGGCTCGGCCAGCACCCAGTTCGCCAAGCTTAACACCGACGGCACGGGATTCATTGCGTCGTTGGAGGGCGGCTATCCATTCGCTTGGCCGCAACTCGGGCCGGGGTTCGTGATCGAGCCGCAGGGGCAGATCCTATGGCAGAAAGTCTCCTTCCGGCACGACTATGACGGGCTCGGCGATGTCGCCCTCGGCGACACGACGGGGCCGAGCGGGCGCATCGGGCTCAGGACCAAATGGACGATTGCGACTGCGGGCGGTCAAGTGTGGCAGCCGTATCTCAGGGCCAATCTCTGGCGGGATTGGGGGGCTGAGGCCGACGCCGTTTATTCCGGGACGGACATCGCGCCGCTGTTAAGCCAGGTCACCATGCTGGAGCTTGGCGGCGGCCTGACGGGAAGGATCAACGCCAACGTCTCTGTCTTCGCCAATGTCGATTATGAGTTCGCGGTCGGCGCCGCCGAGGGCGAGAAACGAAACGGCGTTCGAGGCGCGTTTGGCGCCCGATACGCGTGGTGAACCACACTGCACGTCATAATCTGGGTAAGAAGGAGCCATAGCTGCCTTTGAGGAGCACCAGGAAGCGCCCGGCCCCCCTCTCTGGTCGAGAGGGGGGCCCCCACCCGCTTCGGATCGCCACCGGTTCTTTCACGCTTGTATGGGTTAGCCCCAGCTCAAAGCGGAGATCGACCAACCAACCCGAGGACAGGTGCTTGCGGCAAACGGTGTACTTGCTCGGGTCTGGCAAACCAGCGCGGAGATTTGGTGAGACCTGCCGTGAAAAAGGGTGAATGATCGCGCTCATGAAGCACGCTCTCATGCATCCGGACACTCGACGCGCGGTAATCTTAGAACCGCACCCCTTCCGCCGCCTCCTTCAGTATTTCGGCGCTCCGCTTCAGTGCGGCGCGCTCCCCAGAGTCAAGATCTGGCATCAAGGTCTTCACGACGCCGACCGCGCCTAGCACGCGTGGCAGGGAAAGGGCCACATCACGCACGCCCTGGCACTCCGGCGTCAACATGGAGCAGGTCAGCAACGCCCGCTCGTCATCCTCAATAGCCTGCGCGATGCGGGAAAGACCCGCGCCGACGCCGAACCAGGTTGCTCCTTTTCCTTTGATGATGGCATCGGCGGCGCGGCGCACGGCTGTGTCAATGCGGCTGCGATCGGTCTCCGCCAGGCGCCGCCCCATCTGGCGGGCGACTTCCACCACCGGTAAGTTGCCGGCCGCCGCGCCCGACCAGTGCAACACCTCGCTGTCACCATGTTCGCCCAGCGCTCGCGCATCGATGTATGTTGGGCTGATGCCCAGATGTGCGGCGAGCAGGGTACGGAACCGCGCGGAATCGAGGATGGTGCCCGACCCGATCACCCTTTCCGACGCAACGCCGCCCCGCCCAGCGATCGCCGTGACAATCTGGGTCATCACGTCAACCGGATTGGTCGCCACTAGAAAAATCGCGGCCGGCGACGCCGCCAACACTGCCGGCACGATCCCTGCGAAGATTTCGGCGTTACGCGACAGCAGGTCCAGCCGGCTCTCCCCCGGCTTCTGGTTAGTCCCCGCAGCAAGCACGACCAGGCGCGCCCCATCAAGATCGGCCCATTCACCCGCGCGGACCCGGACCGGATCGGCAAAAGGCGTAGCATCCAGAATGTCGCGCGCCTGTGCGACCGCCAGATCCGCGTTGCGATCGACAAGCACGATCTCCGAACCGACACGACGCATCATCATGGAATAAGCTGCGGTGGCGCCGACCTGTCCGGCTCCGACGATGCCGATTTTCATGCCGTTCCTCCCGTATCGATGTCGGAGCTTTATCCCCGCACGTCGGCGGATGGCCAAGCGGCGCCGAGAGCGGATGCGCCCGCGCCGCATCGCCTGAGGGAGCCCTGCAGCGAGCTTGATGCCCGCTGGCCGAACGACGTCCGTCGAAAAGAAAAAGACTGAGCCTGAGTGCGGGTTCGGCGCGCCAGGGACGAAGATCGAGACGAAGCCGTTGCTCAGCGCTTCGGTTTGAACGCCAAGCTGCCATCCCCCTTCCATGGGCACGAACACGACGGGAAGCTCCCCAATCTCGGCGACGCCCAAGGCGCTTGCGCTCTCCTGTTTCAGATATTCGTAAGCCGGAATCTTCGACAGCACCGACGACTCCAAGGCGTTGACGAAGCGTTGCGCGATCAGGGTATTGGCGACGAGCCCGGCCAGAAGGCAGACGAGCGCGATCATCGCGATCGAAAGCGACGTCGCCACGCCGACGCTCAAGTCCGAAACCCTTGGGATGTGAACAACAATGGCTTGTAAGCCCGTCTTCGCAAAGCCGAACGCATTGGCGAGGATGACGATCAGTACAACGATCGGCGCCAGGAAAAATACGCCACCGACAATCGTTGTCCGTGCAAACAGGGCGATCGCTTTCATAGAAGACCTTCCTCTCCGTTGGGCACAGCGCTACTGGGATGGAGCGCAGGCCCTAGCGCCTCCGGCGATCAGGGATAGTGCAGAGTGACGTGGACGAGGGGGCCCTCCCGGCTTGTGCTCATCGGGAGGCCGCAGCGCCCGAAAACATTCAGCATGGGGACATTTTCGGCGAGGACCTCGGCGATGAGCTCACGAAGCCCGGCTTCACGGCCGAGGGTTGCGAGATGGCGCATCAATGCTGAGCCGATGCCTAGGCCCTGATACGCGTCGACGATCGCGAATGCGACTTCGGCTTGACCGGGCTGGACGACAACGTACCGCCCGCCACCGACAATCGTCGGCCGGCCGGCATCGTCGGCCACCGCCACCAAAGCGACGTGGTTGACGAAGTCGATTTCGAGGAAATAGTCCGTCTCCTTCTGCGAAAACTCACGCCTGACCGCGAAGAAGCGCCGGTAAAGCGACCCCGCGCTGGATCGCGCGATCGCCGCCTGCATGCCTTCGCGGTCATGGGAACGCTGTGCGCGGATCTCGACGGTACGCCCGTCGCGCAACGTCTCGGTCGCGGAATAGTTGGCGGCGTCGCTCATTGACCGAACTCCATCCACTCGCCCCAGTGTGGCATTGCCCATCGGCGGCGACACCCGGCAAGTCCGTGTGAGGCACGACCGCGCGCAACTGCAAGAATCGCCACGCCGTTCCAGCGCGTCTCGCCGCGGCATAAGGATGCGAAGGATAAGGCCCCACCCATTGGAATCGAGGGCGTTATCGTCCTGGGGGTCAGCCGTTCGGAATCGCTCACGTCGAAACCAATTGGACGCCTGCCAGCAAGCTCAGTCTCACGCCAGATTGCTAAAGATTTCGTAAAATCTCTGTCGGGTCCGAAGGGCGATGAGGGGCCCGAGGCGCAACGGGAGGGCCTGCCGGACTGCGAGGACCTAAGGGCGATCCTGGTCCTGCCGCGCGGCAGGGCTCAACAGCTCTGGCGGGGCCGCCAAGACCCCAATCCGACTTTGAGGGTCGTTGCCGAGCCATTGACGGCAGCGTGCGATGCGTCCGCAATCATGGACAGCGCCTACTGCGCCGATGGATCGGGCACTCTGCGCATACTGGAAACGATGGATCAGCCTGCCAACGCGAAGCCAGCGCCAAGGAATCCCGGCGCCGCGGAACCCCTTAGGAAACCCGAATATTGAGTGAGATTTCGGGAGGCGGCGCGCCCGTGTTTCCGGTCTCGGAATACGGTCCCTATTTCCCGCTAGCGCCCCGCCCGCGCTCGTTTACCGGGCCCAGCTGTCGGTGACGACTAGCGCGTATTTGTTCGGCCCGTGCGCGGCCGCCGCCGGGTCCCTTCGACCACGCAGCTGCTCGGCCAGCTCGCGGACGCTCTTGCCCGTGACCCCGAGCCAGGAGCCCAGCTCTTCCGGCCCGATCGCCTCAGCTTCTTCCGTCACCCATCCTGGCGAGGCGAGTTTCAGGCTCGGGCGGCGGAGCTGGCGGAGGGAGTCCGCCAGCCCCTCTCCAGTGACACGCCGTCAGAGCTGATCGATGATTTCGTCGTAAAAGGCCCGCACGGCCTCGACGAAATCGGCAAGGAACTCGTCCTTACTCAGATCGTCCTCCCCGAGGCCAAGATAACCCGCGAAGTCATCGTGGCTCATCGCGTGCTCAGGATCGATCGTGTCCTTGACGGCATCATAGGTAATTTCCACCCGCGGGTCGATGGTCGGCCCGCGCGAGTGACCGAGTGACCGACATGACCGACTTCTTGGTTCTTACGCGTGAAGTTGAGGGGATATATTATTTACGCGTAAGAAGAAGGAAGTCAGTCACTTGGTCACTTGGTCACTGGGTCGCCCGAACCCACCATTTGCCGCCGCCGGTTCGGACGCCGCGCTCCCAGCCTTCGCGGAGCATGACAGCGGTGATGCGGTTCTGTTCGGC
>Ga0209624_10002311_pt1 | contig 14143 bp, 13 predicted proteins | sample JacPinW_OM2H0_O1_FD_188565 | JGI IMG/M metagenome (GOLD analysis project Ga0209624, IMG submission 188565) | Forest soil microbial communities from Algoma, Ontario, Canada - Jack Pine, Ontario site 1_JW_OM2H0_O1 (SPAdes) (version 2) | ecosystem: Environmental > Terrestrial > Soil > Boreal...
TCTCTCGGCGGCAGTGGGCGCGCCCGGCAACCGGACCGCTTGCATTGGAGATGTTTGAGCAGCCTTGTCGCGCGTGCGGGGATCTAGGCGCGCGGGCGGTGCTTGTTCCTCCGTCGGCGCTGTCTGACCGATATGCTGCAAGATTTGCTCGAGGCGTTGCTTGAGCGAGTGGTTGGGCGAGGATACCGCAGATAAAGCCACACCCTCGCTTTGCGCCGACAAAATGGCGGGCAACAGTAATGCAATGGTCAGGGTGAGAAGATTTCGAAGATACATTTCTTTTCTGCCGCGCATGACACTCTCCTGCTGATCTGATTTGACTCAACTAATCTCAAAGGTCCTTGGCTGGCCTAGAGGCTTGCGGTTCTACCGTCTTCTGAGGAAAACGTGCGGTGCGGAGCCGTCGACTCCTCAGTGTGGAAGCCAGGCTTCAATCGCCCAGATAAAACACGTTCGGTAAGGTCTGCAGAGAAAGCACGGCGATTCCACCCTGCGGGGTTACGCCCGCGCCTCCGCTCTCGGCGGTCAAATCGATGTTTTGCCACGTGGTTGCGTGGGAAGGAAGTAGAAATTCATCGACGTGACTTTGCCCCGAAATGTAGTAGACCTGGAGTTGGTTGTCCGCCGTGTTGAGGCCCGCAATGGACGTGCCACCGTAGGCTGGCGGAGTTTTTGTTTTCTTCGTCAAATCGGAGCTACTCCACTTGACGTTGTTTGTGGAAGCCAGCTGCAAAATATGATTGTTTTCATCCTGGACATAAACCCTCAACTTCTTCGTGCCAGGCAGCACAAAAGCATCGACGTTATTTCCATCCACCGAGGGAAGACTGTTGGTTAGAGCCGTCAGATTTTCATCGGACCAGTTGAGGTTGTTGTAAAGATATTGATGAACGTGACCCGAGAAATCGAGGAAGTAAATGTATTGATAGTTGCCGATGTTGAATCCGGTCATTGCATTTCCGGCTGTCGAAGCGCCGCCCGTGATCACCGTGAGGTCCTGGTCCTGCCAGTTTGTGCCGTTGGTATTAAAGATCTGGTGAATGTGACCGGAGTTGACGTCTGCATAGAAGACGTGAATTGCGGGCGACGTGGTGAAGGCCACCAATTGCCCAAACGCTTCTGGACCTCCGACTATTTTCGTCAGGTTGGTATCGGTCCAATTACTGTTGTTGTAGAGCAGTTGATGAAGGTCGTAATTAAGGTCGATGTAGTAAACGTACTGGTAGTTTCCAATCGAGAAGGCGGAAACCGCGTACTCGTTAGGCGCCGGTGCACCCGTTTCTGCCGTTAGATCTTCATCAGCCCAGTTTGTGCCGTTATAGAAAAGTTGATGCAGATGGTAGGGGTTGCCCGCAAAGTAGTAGACGTGCTCCTGATTGTTAGGTGTTGTCAAAATGGGAGAGATTTGGGAAAAAACGTAGGTTTGGGCTCCGCCAAGACTCTGGTCTACCCACGTGGAGCCGTTGTAGGAAAGTTGGTGGACGTACTGCCCATAGGCGGGCAGGGCGGCGAGTGCGATCAGAATCGACAAAATGCATAATCCGAAAGACAACCGGCGTCCCGTACCTGGATAGAAAGCTTTGCTGGTCATAAGGTTCTCCTCAGTTTCGCGAATCGGTGTTTCATCGCATCCTGGGAAGTCGCCGTTGTGACCCACGGCGACTCCATGCAGACGGTTTACTTCCAAGCCCGGCTTCAATCCCCCTCGTAAAACACGTACGGCAGATTCTGCAGAGAGAACCCAGCGATACCGCTATACGCGGACACACCGCCGATGGGCCCGGGCATCAGATCGCTGTTTAGCCACGTAGTTGCGTGGGCCGGAAGTAGCAACTGATTGAGGTGACTTTGTTCCGAATCGTAGTAGACCTGGAGCTGGTTGTTCGCACTGGCGAAGCCGGCAATGGACGTGCCGGGATACCCTACCGGCGCTTTTGTCTTCTTCGTCAAATCGGAGCTACTCCACTTCACGTTGTTAGTGAAAGCCAGCTGCAAAATGTGGTCGTTTTCAGCCTGGACATAGACGCCTAACTTCTTCGTGCCCGGGACTACAAAGGCAGCGATGCGATTTCCAAACACAGAGGGAAGGCTTTTGGTTAAGGCCGTCGGATCTTCATCGGACCAGGTCGAGTTGTTGTAGAGAAATTGGTGAACGTGACCGGGGCCATCAAGGAAATAAATGTATTGATAGTTGCCGATGTTGAATCCGGATACTCCTTCTCCGCCAACCGTGGCCCCATCAGTGACGACGGTCAGATCCTGGTCCTGCCAATTGGTACCATTGGTGTTAAAAATCTGGTGAACGTCGCTGTTGTTTCCTTCGGTGTAAAAGACGTGCACCTCCGGTGTTGTGGTGAAGGCAACGAGTTGTCCACGGGCCTGGGGGCCCCCGTTAATTTCTGTCAGGTCGGTATCAGCCCAACCGCTGTTGTTGTAAAGCAACTGATGAACGTCGCCGTAGAGATCGACATAGTAAACGTACTGGTAGTTTCCGACCGAGAAGGCGGTAACAGAGAACGGGTTAGCCTGCGGCGCACCCGTTTTAGCCGTCAGATCTTCGTCAGCCCAGTTTGTGGCGTTATAGAAAAGCTGATGCACATCGCCAAATTCACCGTCCCCCGCCAAGTAGTAGACATGCTCCTGATTGCTGGGCGTTGTAAGAATTGAGGCGATGGATGTGCTAACGGTCGTTTGGGCACTAGGGAGCTGCTCGTCTACCCAGGTAGAGCCGTTGTAGAAAAGTTGATGGACGTGCTGCCCAAAGGCAGGCTGGGCGGCGAGTGAAAGAAGAATCGACAAAATACATAATCCAAACAACAATCGGTGTCCGATCCCTGAATAGGTAACTATGCTGGTCATGAATTCCTCCTCGGCTCTCGCCCAAATTCTCAAACGTTAAGATCCGAACGCTACGCGGTGCCCGGGAGTTACTTCGCCAGGTAGTAAACGTATTGTTCGTTCTCAATTGAAAAGCCAGCCATCTCGCCGGAATAGTCGGCCTGGCCGCCATGGGTCAGCGCGGTGAGATCGGTGTTCTGCCACGTCGTAGCTGGAGTCGGCAGAAAAAGTTGATTCACGTGACCGTCCGAGAGGTAGTACACGTGGATTTGTTTGTTGGGAGTAGTAGCGAAGGCAACCGCACCGTTAGTCTGATCCGCCAGCGGGCCTTTCGTCTTCTTCGTCAGATCGGCACCCGTCCACTTAACGTTGTTGGCAGAGGCGAGCTGGATGACGTGATTGTTGGTTCCAATGTAATAAACCCGCAATTTTTTGGTGCCGGGGACGACCATCGCGGTGATGGCCCCAGTCGGGTACTCGGGCGAGGGCACCATCTTGGCCAAGGCCGTCAGATCTTCATCGGCCCAACTGGAGTTGTTGTAGTAGAGCTGGTGGACGTCGCCACCAAAGGCAACGTAATAGACATACTGTAGGTTGCCGATGCTGAAGCCCGTTAGCGTGCGTCCTTCGGGCTGGGCGCCATCGGTTAACCCTGTCAGATCCTGAAATTGCCACCCGTTGCCGACGTTGTATGCTTGGATAACACGTGGCCCGGGTTCGACGTAATACACGTGCAGAGCGTTGTTTGGAGTGGTTACGAAGGCCGCTACTTCGACGCCGTCGCTCTGCGGAATCCCCCAAAAATTGAGATTTGTATCCGTCCAAACCGAGTTGTTATAGAGAAGTTGATGGATTTCGAAGTCATCGCCGACGTAGAAGACATACTGGAGATTCCCAACCGATAAGCCCACAACGTTAGAACCGTCATTGGCTGCCGGCCCATGCGTTTCGGCCGTGAGGTTCTCGTCTTGCCAGCCGTCGCCGACGTTGTAGGCCTGGTGGACCTCGTCAGTGCTGGACAGGTAATACACGTGCAATCCGTGATTGGGAGTGGTCGCAAACGCGCCAATCCCGCTGACTGGCGTCGCGGGGCCATCCAGATTGGAGTCTCCCCAGCCATTGTTGTAGAGAAGTTGATGCACTTGCTGTCCGTGGGCTCGCACGGTGGCGAATGAAATCAGAAGCCAGAACGCGCAGGCGGAATGAAGCAGGCGGATTAAGGTCTCTCTCAATGTTGTTTGGCGGATCATCATTGTTCTCCTTGATCAGGTATCGAAGAAGTTCCAGAGGCCGACCCGTCTTCCCCCGTTCTAGAAATCTTCCTGAACGCGACATCCGGCCCCCGGCGAACGCGAATGTGCTTCAAATCCGTTGCGGGGTCAATGAAACTGGGTTTTAAGTGTTCGTTAACTGAAAAGTGCTTACCCGATATCAACTTACGGGCAGACTTTAACTGGACTCTTGCGCTGGCTGCCGTGCTACCATCTTCCGACTTGGGGGGAAGCGCATGCCTGGGCTGGTGCCAAAGGGGACTCGTTACCGCTTCGGTCCGTTCGAACTGAACACAGAAGAGGAGTCGCTTGCGCGGAATGGGATCCGCGTGAAGGTTCAGGACCTACCCTATCGATTGCTCGTAATGCTCGTGGAACGGCCCAGAGAAATCGTCACTCGGGAGGAAGTCCGGCAGCGCTTGTGGCCGGAAAACACCTTTGTTGAGTTCGACAATAGCCTGGGCGTAGCCATCCGAAAAGTCAGAGACTCGCTGAACGATGACGCCGAGGCTCCGCGCTATGTGGAAACCGTTCCGCGGCGCGGATACCGCTTCGTGGCCCCGGTCACAATCTTGGACCACTTCCGACCGCCGGACCCACCTCCAGCAACTGCGTCGGTAACAGAAGAACGTTCGATTTCGAGTCGCATCGGTACGACTGAAACCACCCCCTCCAACCATAGGAGAAAGTACTGGCTGACGGCAGCCTTGGCGGTGCTTCTGATCGGTGGCGCGATTTATGCATACCGAAAGCAACTACCCCGCCCAGCCGGAAAAGTCGAAGTCGCCGGCACTGAAACTCCGCCGCGAATTCGTCGGTCGGTGGCTGTTCTTGGTTTCCGCAATCTGCCGGGTCATCCAGAAGACAACTGGTTGTCTCCAGCCTTTGCCGAAATGCTGAACACCGAACTAGCCGCCAATGGCGCCCTTCGAATGGTGCCGGGCGAGGACGTTGCCCGAGTTAAACGCGAGCTTCCTTTGCCCGACGAAGACAGCCTTGCCAAGGGAACCTTGCAGCGCCTGCGAATCAACTCCGGTGCCGATGTGGTCGTCCTCGGTTCGTATACTCCGCTTTCTGGCAGCGGAGACAAACGCATCCGGCTCGATGTACGAGTGCAGGATACGGTCGGCGGCGAGACCATTTCAGAGCAATCTTTTACTGGAAGCGAGGCCAACCTTTTCGAATTGGCCACTCAGGCCGGGCAGGCGCTTCGGCAGAGCCTAGGAATAGGCTCAGCCTCCGCCCAAGCCAGCCTTCAGGCGAGGGCCGCTCTTCCATCCAATCAAGAGGCAGTACGGTTTTATACCGAGGGGCAAGAGCGTTTATGGGCGTTCGACTACGGACAAGCCGGCGATCTGCTGGCGAAAGCTGTCATCGCTGACCCCAGCTATCCGCTCGCGCACGCCGCTTTGGCCGATGCTTGGAGTCATCTGGGCTACTCCTCGAAGGCTCGCGCTGAAATCGAGCGGGCGCGGAATCTTTCCGAGCATTTGGGTCCGGAAGATCGGCTGCTGATTGACGGGCAGTATTATTCGGCGATCCAGGATCGGACACGAGCCATCGCAACTTATCGCGAACTGTTTACCCAGTTCCCTGACAATTTGGACTACGGTCTTCGACTCGCCGACGAACAGCGATGGGTGAATCCCACAGATGCGTTGCATACTCTGGATACTCTTCGGCATCTACCGCGTCCTTCGAGTGACGACCCACGCATCGACTATATCGAAGCGCGTTCCTGGGTCAATAACGATGTCGTCAAGGCGCAAGCTGCCGCGCGGCGAGCAGTTGAAAAGGGAACTGCTCAGGGTTCGCGACTGCTTGTTGCGCACGCGTATGCCATTCTCTGTCAGACGATCACCAATGGCGGTTCCACCGCGGAAGTCGTTCAAGCGTGTCAGAATGCCCGCCAAAGCTTTGCTGCGGTTGGTGATCGCGACAATGCAGCTCGCGAAACGAGCGATTTCGCCGACTTCTACTATCAACACGGAGATTTGGACCGCTCGGAGGCGATGTACCGGGAGGCGATCAAGGTGTTCCGTCAGATCGGCGATCTTGAGGGCCTTACGGCCGCCTCCAGTAACCTGGGCGATATTTCGCTGGCTCGCGGGAATCTGGCGGATGCGGCGCGTTCTCTCTCCGATGCGATTCCGGGTTACAAGGAAATGGGAGACAAGGACGGCGTTGCGCTCACGCTATCTGACCTTGGCGAAGTGGCGCGACGGCGTGGTGATCTCGAAGCGGCGCTTACTAGTTATCATGAGGCGAGAGCGATCGCCAATGAAATTGACGACAGACGCGCCATTGCGTTCGCGCTGGCTGGAATCGGCGATGTGCTTGCAGATCGCGGGGACTTGGCGGCCGCGGGCAAATCTTATCAAGAATCGCTGGCTCTTCGCAAACAGATGGGAGAAAAGCAAACCGTAGCGGAAACGGAGCTCGCCTTGGCGCGGTTGTCGATTGAGGAAGGACATGCCGCCGACGCCGAAACTGTGATCCGAAAGTGCAAAGAACAGTTTCATCAGGACGCTCAAGCCGACGATGAACTCGCAGCCAGCACCACCTTAATGGAGGGATTGCTGGTCCAAGGCAAGTCCGTGGAAGCGGCGAAAGAAGCGCAAGCAAGCCAAGCGCTTGCCGCGAAGAGTACAAATCAACTCAACCGACTCCAGTTTGATCTTGTCTCTGCTCGTGTCGAACTGGCCCTTGGCCATCTGGCGGCATCACGCCCACAACTGCAGCGCACGCTTGAAACCGCTCGTGCTCATCATCTGCTTGAAATCGAACTTGAAAGTCAGCTCAGCCTTGCCAAACTGAAAATGATGCTAGGACAGAGAGTCGAGGCACAAGCTGATCTCGTCGAATTGGAGAAAGTTGCGCACGGCAAGGAGTTCGGCCTGATCGCCAACAAGGCCCAATCGGTCCTCAACAATGGCGAAATGAGATCCCAGTAGGTTGGTGCCTCTTTCTTTTGTGATAGTGAAGGGTCGATCCCCCACGACTCAGTCCCGAAACCCATTTGTCATTGTTTCTTTGGTAGCAGTTTTGGTGGCATCGAGTATTACGGTTTTGTCGGATCCTCCGGTTATGAACTCCTTTATAATAGAGTTGATTACTAGAGTTGATTACCGGCTGCTGAACCTCCATTTTGACACGATAGAGATTGGGAGCCTCGAGTAGTCGTGCGCCATTCAGTTCAAGACTCGCGGTACAAGAAACGGTACAACCAAAGCCCGTTCTTTCGTGTTCTCAGTGGTTCCTTACACGGCGTTGCAGTGCGACCGCTGCCTTGTAATTACAATGTGATACAACCAATCAGCGCCCTTTCACGGCGATGGAACAGACGCTCAGGATTAGTCGAGAACCACGAAAGGCGGCCAACGTGCTCTGTGTCTTTTTTGTGTCCTTTGCAGTTAGACGCCGTTCGATTTCGCCAACTTTTTCAACGTTTTTAGAAAGCCGTCCATGCGGGTCTTTTGATCATTAAGTTGTTGTCATGACTACAGTTGGTAATTCTGCAGCCGCATCGGAAAACATAACTCTTAATCAGTAGGTTGTAGGTTCGATTCCTACCGCGCTCACCACTTTATAATCAATAGCATACGAATAATCCCATCGCTCCGAAAAGAACCAGAGCTTCGGCGGGCGCGGTATCTTCCGCGCTCTTTCCTGTCGCGCAGCCTTGTCTGAGATCCGGCATGAACGTCTCCTAATGCTTCGTGGACATGTTAGCGATGATCCCGTAATTGTCGATAGGCTGACGCGACATGGTTCTGTTTAGTCGCTTCGCTGGAAACTACTGTGGGCGTTTGTCGTTTTCAGCCTGAAGTGTCTTCTCGGGGGCTCGCCGGCCGCTTGCAGGGGCTCCAAGCGTCTTTGCTGCCTTCCATAGTGGCTTGCTAGTCCGCCCCGAACCTTTAGCCTACTTGATGCCCGCCGAAGGTTTGCCTTTCGTCGTCTCGTCGCCAGCCTCCTCGCGACCCTCCGGTTTGACTCCGAGTTTGTTGGCCGTCTGCGTATCAAGCTGCCCCGTGACCGTCAGATTCTCAGCCTTCTGAAATCCGCGAAGGCTCGCCTGGGTTCGGAGACCGAAGACGCCATCGACCTCCCCACGGTAGTGTCCCTTGTCCTGCAGAGTTTGCTGTATCTTCCTGACATCGTTCCGATTCCTGACCGCTGGCCCTCCTTCAGGGAAGTTGGCTCCCAAAGCGAGTGGCGTTGGACGTGGTCCCGATACCCCGATGGTCAGCAATATGAAGACAATCCCAGAGCAAGCGGCTTTGCCGGCTAACAACATTCCTTCTCCTCGATAAATTCGGTTTGACCTCAGATATCGTTCGAACAGTGATAAGGCCCTGTTGTTATACCTTCGGCCGCATCACCTAGCGATTATCTGCTACAACTATCGATCGGTTGAGTATGTCCGCGGCCTGCGTCAGAGTCAGATCATCGGGTACTCGATGGAAATCCTGATGGTTTTCCTTCTTCTGCACACCGATATTCGCGAACAGAAGCGCTCTGCCTGTCATCTTCAAACTCAGCGTAGTCATGTCCCAATGGCCGGGGACAACTTCTGCCTGTCTGACCTCAAAGTGGCCCCCTTTGTCCAAGTGTCCCAGTAGACCGAGTCCGAATTTCACCGCCTGTGTAAGATGACCATCAAACCCAGCCAGTCGCTCCTGTTTGCAATCGACCCACATCTCGCCTTCCATGTCATGGAAAACACGGGCCTCCAGGGATGGTGCGCGAAAGCTCGGGTTTGGTCTAAAACTCAGATTCACCAGGTTTCCGTCACCACCCGCGTAGCTGAACACAAATGCATCCGGCAACATCTTGAACAACCGTCTCCCCTGTAACGTCTCAGCATCCAGAGATCGCCGCAATTTTTGTTGCGCACTTCGACTGGCCATTAACTCCCGCACACGCTCGTCCTCTTCCATCTGTTGTTTCGGCGTAAGTGGCAGGCCGTTAACAGATAAGAGTCGGCTGAGAGAACCTTCTTTGGTCTCAACGATTTCCTCGACCTGTTTCTTTCCATACTGTTCTTTTTCTAATCGGTACATCCAGTTGGTGTGGTCATCTTGGAAGGTTAGTTCATTTGTGACCACCCGCCGCACGAGGTCGTTGGCCGACACTGGGCTGTTGGGAACGGACTGAGGACGCGCGAGTACACCGAGCAGGATGATCGTCACTATGAGAGCCATGGGTCTGTGAATCAGTCTCACAGCCAACAACGACGCCACTCCATCGCACGTTTTGAAGCAGCTATGCATCTTGTTATTCCTCCGATGAGACAGCGCAGCCCACGTCGAACGCTCGTGTCCTTGGCGGGTGGTTTTCTCGCAATTTCAAGCATGGACGAAGTGCACCGAAGAAACTGGTCAAAAGCGCGCACTCTACCTGGTCTGCTCTGGAGTGACCTAAGCCTGCTTGCCAAACTATTTGGGAGTTTGTTGGCGGTTCGCGTCGTCCTGCACGGACTTCGTAGTAGCCGACTTGTCGATCGCCGACTTGGTCGGGAGACCACAGGCAGCCGGGGGATTTGTCATCTGCTTGGCGAATACACGGTAGCTTGGCCGTCCGGCTGCAAAGTCGACCAGTATCCGGAACGAGTCAGCAAAGGTTTGTGTTGGACGATGGTCTGGTTGACCAGGATCTTCACTCCACATTCGAGATTGTTCTTCGGCTGGAGAATGGTTTTGGCCGGATCGTTCGCCTTGAGCGCTCGGTCCACTTGCCAATTGAAATCGCAGCCGTAACGCTTCTGGCGGTGAGACACTTTCTCCTCGAAAGGCGAGGCTAGTTTTTTCCTTTTCCCTTGTCGAAACCACGCCGCCCTAGCCGTCAACTTTATAGAAGCGGCTTAGCGATGCCGCACGCTGAATATTCGAGAATCTCAAGCCGACTCATGCCGTGTTCATTCAGACGCAGACTTCGGGCTAAATCCGGGAACAGCAGGTCGTGGGTTTGCGGGCAGTGCGCTTCCCCCGTGAATGCAGCCCTGTCCGCCGGCCTTTGCAGGCGGACGAGCAAACTGCCCGCGAGAAGGGAACCTTCGGCTATCCGATAGTCGAGGGTTCCTCCTCTCAGACCGGCCGGATGTTCACAAACAGCTCCGTTTTTCTTAATTTGGGGAACCTACAAAGAGCAAGTGACGAGCTACAAAGAATTGGTTCGCAGGAAGGCAACACGGGCCTGGGGTCAGAAGCAGGTTCAAGCGAAATCACACGCCAGCGATGCCGTTTTCCGGTTGGGTGTGGCAACGGGCAGGGATATCCAAACCATTACGCTCGTCGTCCCAAGCGAGGGCGGACATTTTCCAGTCTCCATCCTTTCGCACAAATTGAATCGTATTCATGCCACGCGTGTCGAAGCGTTCCCCGTGCAGCACTCCCGTCTTGCGGTACGCGAGGAACCGCTGTGCCACATTTCCGAAGATTTCGGTAGTTTCCCATTCCTCACGCTCGCAGAGATCCACCAGGCTGCCATCGTTGAGCAATAGTTCGCGCGGCGCAATGAATTCCGAGATTGAAAACACTTCTGTGTTTGGTCCGCAGGTCCTCACGATGATGCCCTGCGGGATGAACAGATCGTGAATTCGCTGGAGGCTAACGGTTGCGCCAGGCGTAGGTGAGAAAAGCCGGAAGAATTCCGCCGTTAGTTCATCGATACGGCACTTGTCCTTGTGAATGGATGGAACAGCTCGTGCTTGCAAACCCTGCATGGAAAACTTCCTCCGGTTAGCTCAGTGGCCTTCTTCCGCCTGCCCCTCTGATAGTAGGATCGAAGCGATTATGGCATAGATGTGATCAGGCCCAGGAACCAAAGTAGTTGGGCGATGAGAAGAACCGACTGCGAAAGCTGGTAGCGGATCTCAGTCTGGAGAGGGAAGCCTTGCAGTAGGTGATCTGTCAGGCGGGCTTCGGACTCTCCCTCATCGCGATTTGGATCATTGCCGCTACGCTCCGCTCGACATCCCGGTCGGTGGTGGCCCAACTGGAGACGCTGATTCGCATGGCCGTATGTCCCTGCCACTGCGTTCCACCACACCAGCAGGTTCCGTCGTTCTGGATAGCTGTGATGACCCTCCGCGTGTCCGCCGCGCTGCCGAACGAGACCAGCACCTGGTTTAGCACTACGTTGTTCAAGATAGCGAAACCCGCCTTGTGCAGACGTTCCGCGAACACTTTCGCCTGGCGACAGTTTCGCTCGATCATTTCCCGCAAGCCGCTGCGTCCGAGTGAGCGCATCGCTGCCCACAACTCCACCCCCCGCGCCCGGCGCGACGCTTCTGGAGCGTAGTGACATGGCTCGCGCCGCTCACTCGTCGCCAGATAAGCGGCGCTCAGTGTCATGGCGTCGCGGAGATACTCCGGCCTCCGCACCACTGCGACGCCCGAATCGTAGGGTACGTTCAGCCACTTATGGCAATCAATCGCCCAGGAATCAGCTGCGCCCGCGCCTGCCAGCAAAGGAGCATAGAGCGGCGAGACAGCTGCCCAGAGCCCGAAGGCGCCGTCTACATGCACCCAGGAACCTGCATCATGCGCGCGAGCGGTGATTGCCCCAGCGGGATCAAACGCTCCGGTGTTTACATTTCCCGCTTGGACACATACGAGCGTCTGATCGTCAAGGGGCGGCAGTGCGTCCAGCCGCATCCGCCCCTGGTCGTCCACTGGAATTCGCGTGACTCGCGAACGCCCCAGCCCAAGCAACGACAGCGCCTTCAGCACTGAAACGTGAACTTCATCGCCCACGACCACGTGAATCTTAGGCGCTCCGAACAATCCGTCCTCCTCAACGTCCCATCCCGCACGTTGCAGCAGCGCTGTCCGCGCCGCCGCCAAGGCCGAGAAATTTGCCATGGTCGTGCCAGTAACAAATCCCGCCCCCGATCCAGACGGCAGACCCAGCACATCCACCATCCACTCCAAGACAACTTCTTCCAACTTCGCTGCCACTGGAGACATCACCTGCATTCCGGCATTCTGGTCCCACGCTCCCGTTAGCCAGTTGGCCGCCAGTGCCGCAGGTAGCGAGCCACCGGTGACGAAACCAAAATAGCGACCTCCGGCCGTGGCTACCGTCGCAGGCGACCCCATCTCATCGAGTAAGGCTAAGACCTCTGAGGGATCCGATGGCAATGGCGGTAACGGCCCTCCCAGAGTTTCCAATCGGGCTACATCCGCAGCCGACGGAACGACCCGTCGCTCGGCAAGTCCCGCGATGTATCGGGCCGCTCGATCCGCAGTTTCTGCCAGCAATTTCTTCATGGACGCCTCCGTACTAAGTAGCAAAGCATCTGACTCACTCCGTCGCCATCTCGGACATTGACGGAAGGGTTCGAATGCACCTCTAGAGGCTAGAGCCATGCGCGCGCCATTATAGTTCCACCAGGGTGTAACAGGCGATGAGCGACTCTGAGTGGATTGTCGGCTGCCCGGAGGTTATCCGAAAGGGCTTGTGGAGTGTTTCGCGAGCCTGTCACTAATTTCACTCTCACTGCCTGGTGCTGATCATGTGCTTCGCACCGCACATGGAGTCCGTAACCACACCTTTGAGTGTTATTTCCTTAGTTTGGCCGTACAGTAGAGTCGCAAGAACGGCGCCGCCGAGCATTAAAGCTAGGTTGCTGACCTTCATCAAAAGTCCTCCGCCCAACAAGCTAGCACTTGCTTGCACATCATGCACCTCGAAATCAATCTATTTGCGCTTTATCGAGAACTGAAGATGTTTCTCGACTGCGGAGAGGGAAACCGTGCCCTTTTGGATAATTCCGTTCCGATCTAGGATTAGCGTGTGTGTCGAAAGAAACAATTCAACCTCGTCCCGCATTCTTGGATCGGGGTTCCACCTTTTGAATCAGTGCCCTGTAGATCGAAAGCAAGGCGCCCGATTTTTCAAGCGCTACCGCATTTTCCTTGTGCAACGGGTGATTCGCAAGTTTGGCTCGATACTTTTCGTACTCGGCGAGCGACGGAAAATCGATCAAGCCAAAACCCTCATTGGTTGCTCCCGAGAAATCAGTGGGGACGTAGTATCCTGCGACCTTGCCACCGCTTTCAGTGATCGCTTGCTGCTCCTCAGCGACGTATTTTTCAAATGCCGAAAATTTGTTGGGGTCAATTGTGTAGCGTAAATAGAGAGTAATCATGTTCCGCTCCAGAGTCTAAGAATGCTGCCCTACCTTCAGTAAAGAATCGCTCGCCCTTGTATGCGTCTGGCCAACCTTACTTCAACCCCACCCGCTCCATTCCATCAATTTCTGTTTTGAGGCCCGCGCCGTGCTAGCCTCCAGAATGGATTTGGTTCCTTCAGTGGAGCGGGTGCTGCTACCGATGGCCATCTTTGGCGCAAGGTCTCGTCCAAAAACTCACGTGCGATTGGATCTTTCAGCCGCTCCACTCGATGACCGACAACTTCGCTTCATTAAGTGCGAAATTGCTGAGCCCGATTGGGATCAATTACAGAAAGATGCAAAGCGTATACATTGGCTCCTCTCTCTAGAAATCACCCTGGTTCATATATGGCTGAGACCAGAGTGTGACCTGGAGGATCATTGATTTCCACCAGGCTTCCAGCATGCGGTTTACTACCTCGGACGAGTGGCCCCCTTTTTCGAGATAGGGACGCATCGGAGCGACAGTCGCAGCGCTGAATGCGATGAGATCGCGCCCGCGGACATGCGCCGCAGCGTGAGCGTCATCGGTCTTGTTCTTCTTCGCCCGATGATGCCTGAGGCCGATTTCGTATTGATAATTAAGCCACTCCTGGTCATACTCGGCGCGCGCAGTGTCGAGCACCCACTGAGCAAAGCGCTTTCCGACCTTCTCGCCATATTCCTTGTCGGGTTGGCCCGTGCGCGGGTCCTGGCTATATTGGGCGAGGTGCGGGTGACCAGCGATAATGCCGCGCCACATCGTCACTAGATCCTCCGCTTGGTCCTTGAGCACGTCGTAGGAGACGCGGAGATAAACCACGTCTTCATCGCTGAAGAGCGTCGAGGCTTTCAAATCTCTTAACTCGTCGAGGGT
>Ga0209624_10002312_pt1 | contig 14139 bp, 4 predicted proteins | sample JacPinW_OM2H0_O1_FD_188565 | JGI IMG/M metagenome (GOLD analysis project Ga0209624, IMG submission 188565) | Forest soil microbial communities from Algoma, Ontario, Canada - Jack Pine, Ontario site 1_JW_OM2H0_O1 (SPAdes) (version 2) | ecosystem: Environmental > Terrestrial > Soil > Boreal...
CGTCGATGGCATCGACGCCAATACAGCGCCTATCCTAACGCTCAATACCACGGATTGCTCAACCGACTTTGCCCAGTCGGACTACGAGGCTTACCACGATCTCTTTCGCCAGGCCAACGCTCAGGGCATCACGGTACTCGCGACCAGTGGATGCGGAATCCGGGGCACCGGCAGCTTCCCGGCGAGTCTTGCCGAAGTAACTGCTATCGCGGTCAGTCCCACTACCGCACCTTTCAATCCGATTGCGCCGCGCCCAGCGTGGCAAAGTGCTCCTGGTCTTCCCGCCGACGGCAGCCGCTATGAACCCGACCTGACTACGACCTCCATCAGCGCCTTTGCCCAGACGATCAGCACCATCGTTCAGCAGACGGGCACGCGCCAGGGCAACATCAACGCAGTCCTCTATTCGCTTGCGCCGACGCCGGGGCTTTACACGCAGCCCGACGCGACCGCCTCGACCGTACCGGGAACCTGGGAGTCGGCGACTGGGCTCGGCGTCGTTGACCTCTCGACGCTGCTCAAGGTCTATCCACGATCCATCGGGTCGACGTCCACTACGACGACACTATCCACAAGCAGTTCTGCTATCGCCGTCGGCCAGTCCATCACACTTAGTTCGGTGGTTACGCCTTCAACCACGATCAACAATGCGACTCCGTCGGGCACCGTGACCTTTACTTCGAACCTGGGCACCCTCGGTTCTGCCGTCGTCAACAGCGGTACGGCTAGCGTCGCGGCCGGCAGCCTCAATGCCGGCAGCTACACGGTGGTTGCAAACTACTCGGGCGATTCGAACTACGCTGCCAGTTCGAGTTCGGCCAGTCAATTCACGGTTGGCAAGCTCTCTTCCGGAGTTTCCCTTACCTCCAACGTGACGAATAGTCCCGGCATGTTTGCAGGTACCAATGTTGTTTTTACGGCAACTGTCTTTGCATCCTCTGCCAGCACCATTGCCCCCTCCGGCACGGTCACGTTCTACGACAACTACAGCGGTGCGGCAGTGCAGCTTGGTTCGGGCAATCTAACGGCGAATGGTCTCTCGCAGTCAATCGCGACCTTCTCCACTATCAGTCTTGCGGCGGGAACACACAGCGTCTACGCGGTCTATAACGGGGATACCAACTTCTCCACGGCTTCGTCTTCTCCTATCGCGCTTGCATTTTCTGACTACAACCTGACAATGATCCCCCAGACGCTCACCATCAATCGCGGCAAGAGCGGACAGGCTATCATTCTGATTGGCGCGATTGCAGGATTCAACGGCACCGTCACCTTCGGCTGCACGCCACCTGCGAATACTGAGACCACTTGTTCCTTCAGCCCCACCTCCTTGTCGGGTGGCGGTTCAACTACCATGACCATCACGACCACCGCACCCACCGCACCCGTTACCGGCTCGGACCGGCGTGGTGCACTCGAAGATCTTCGGCGAAATTTGGGGAATGCAGCCTCCGGCACGGTTCTGGCGTTACTTGTCTGTTGCCTTTCGCCGCGCCGCGGCCGTCTGATCCCTACGCTTCTCATTCTGCTTTGCGCGGCGGGTCTGGCTTCGAGCGTGGGCTGTACCCCAGGCACCGTTCCGTCGACTACTACGTCTACGACTCCCCCCGACCCCGGTTCTCCACTGGGCACGCAGATGTTTGCCATCACCACCGCGGGCAGCAACGGCGTCAACACGGTTCGCCACAATTACCAATACCAGGTCACGATCCAGTAATCCGATGAAGCGAAACGTCTTGCGGCGTTGGCCTGGTTCGAGAGCTCAGGCCTGTCCCGGAATGGGTCGGATCGTCTCACCCCAAACAATCTCTTTACCTGTGTAGGCGCAACCTTTTTTCTGAGCGTCTGTCTAAGCATGTGATATCCGAGAAGCACTGGCGAAGGTATGGCCAGGAATCCCTCAGCATGTGGGCACTCAAGACCCACCTGAATCAATCATTTGCGGTACAGATAGTAAGGTAAAGAGTATCCATGCGCAGCCGTTCATCTCTGAGTTTCCTGCTTTCCGCCGTCCTTCTGTTCGCATTCACCCCACTGGTCCAGGCCGCCGCTCCGCAGAATCGCATCGCCGGCGCCATCAACGGGAACACCCGCGTCGCTGTGCCCGGCAACATCAGCGGCCACGTAAAGCATGCAGTCGATCTCGGCGCCGCTCCCGCGAACCAAAGGCTTGAGACGCTGACACTGCGTTTCAGTATGACTGCCGCACAGCAGGCGGATTTAAATCAGTTGCTCGCGGCGCAGCTCGATCCCACTTCTCCCAGCTATCATCAGTGGCTCACGCCGGAGCAGTTCGGGGCGCGCTTTGGTCTCTCAAGCGCCGATCTCGGCAAAGTCTCTTCGTGGCTCACGAGTCAGGGCTTCACGATTACAGGCGTTGCGCGCAGCTCTACCTTTATCAACTTCTCCGGCACGGTCGCGCAGGCCCAGCAGGCGCTCGGTACGTCCATTCACACGTTGTCGTACAACGGCGAGCAGCATATCGCCAACGTCACCGATCCTGTTCTGCCCTCGGCGGTCGCAGCCGTGGTCACCTCGATTACCGGATTGAATGATTTCCGGCCCAAGCCGCATTCGCGTCCTCACAACGCCTCACCGATCGATCCAACGCAGCCGCTCTTTACACAGACCACGGGCACGACAACCAGCCACTACATTGCGCCGGCCGACCTTTACACCATCTATGACTATCCGTGGACGCCGGCTGGGGTCGCAAGCGCCACGAATACAGGCGCAGGCATAACTATTGCGGTGATGGGGCAGACCGATCTCACCAGCGGTAATACTCTCCCTGACGCCAATATTGCGGCTTTCCGCAATGCTGCAGGATTGCCTGCAATCAACCTCACGGTGAGACTGGCTCCCGGCTCTGTTGATCCCGGGATCTCGACGGCCGACATCGATGAAGCTCATATTGACGTCGAGTGGTCCGGCTCAGCCGCTCCCGGTGCTTCGATTCTTTATTACTACGGAAGAGACGCGCTCGCCAATTCCTTGACTCAAGCCATCGACAACAAGGTCGCTCCCATTCTCTCGATCAGCTACGGCTTGTGCGAACCCTCCTGGGGAACTGCCATGCTGGCCACCTACAACCAGACTCTCGCGCAGGCTAACGCGCAGGGCCAGACCGTCGTCAGCTCCTCCGGGGACTCTGGTGCGACGGACTGCGACGTGGATGGCCTCGCTTCTGAGGGCCTGGCCGTAGACTTTCCCGGCAGTTCGCCTTATGTGACTTCCGCTGGTGGAACGATGTTTTCCGGCGACGTCAGTTCTCCATCGACCTACTGGAACAGCACGAACGGCACCGGCAGCGGATCTGCGATCTCGTACATTCCAGAGATGCCGTGGAACGAAACTACCGCCTCTCAAGCGTTGACCGCCGGAGGTGCAGGCGGAGGTGGTGCGAGCGCCTTCTTCTCCAAACCCGCATGGCAGACGGGAACCGGTGTTCCTGCTGACTCCTCCCGCGACGTGCCCGACTTTTCCTTCAATGCGGCCGCGATGCACGACGGCTATCTCGTGTGCAGCTCAGGCGACGGCTCGAACGAGCCCGCCTGCACCAACGGGTTCGTCAGCTCCACGAATCTGGTGAATGTCTTCGGCGGCACGTCGTTTGTCGCGCCTACATTTGCTGGAGTTCTTGCCCTGGTGGAACAGAAGCTCGGCAATACTACTGGTCTGGGCAACGTCGGGCCCGTGCTCTACGGATTCCTGAATGACCAGACCTACTATCCGATGGCTTTCCATGACATCACGACTGGCAACAACTCCGTTCCTTGCTCCCAGGGAACATTGAACTGTCCCAACGGCGGCTCCATTGGATTTAGCGCCGGCACTGGCTACGATCAGGCATCTGGAGTCGGAAGCATTGACGTCAGCAAACTGGTCAACAATTGGAGCGCTATCACGCCCACGGGCACTGGAAGCGCAATTGGCGCGGGTGTTTCAACCACTACCATCACTACGAATCCCACCACGATGCCTCTCTGCGGTATCAGTACCTCAACCACTCTGCCGCTGACCGTGACCGTCACCGGTACTATCTCGGGCGTTGCGCCCACGGGAACCGTCCAGATATGGGTCGATAATCAGACGATGATCGCCAGCCAGACGCTTGCCAATGGCACCGCGAGTATCCCGCTCAGCCTGTCGTCCATCACTTCTGGCGGCCACGTCATTAGCGCGGTCTACTCGGGGGACGGCAATTACGCTGGTTCCAAAGGCTCCTTACTCGGCCCGGCAACTAACACTAACGCCTATCCCAATGGCCCAATCGCGTCGGTGGACTTTGTGTCAGGCTCCAAGGCCGACTTTTCCATCACGCCATGCGTCAATGGAACGGGAACCGCTGTTTCGGTCCTGCCGGGAGCAACCGCAGCAGGTATTACTCTCACGATCACCCCGCTCAACGGCTTTACCGGCACCGTCAGCCTCACTGCGACCAATAATGACGCGATGATCTCGACCACTGCCTTCACGCCAACGTCAGTGAATATCACATCCGGAGCCCTGACGACCTCTTTTGTGGTTCAGGCCTTCGGAACTACCACGGCGAACCTGCTGAGACCCTCGCTCGCTCCCGCGCATCAACACCCCTCCGGTAAGACCCCGTGGTATACAGCGGCTTCGGGCGCAACGCTTGCTGGGCTGCTGCTCTTCACCCTGCCGCGCCGCCGCCGTTGGAGCGGTCTCCTTATCCTGTTCCTCTCAGCGGCTGCACTTACTGCGGTAGGATGCGGCTCCAGCAGTTCAAATACCGGCGGAGGTGGAGGTGGCGGAGGCGGAGGAGGATCACCGACCTCTAACGCCACGGCTGGCACTTATACCTTCACTATTACCGCTGTCTCGGGTTCGACCGTCCATAGCACCCAGGTGACGGTTACTGTCCCATAATCCATCTCCAGTTTCCCCAAAGGCCGCGCCCACAAGGTGCGGCCTTTTTTCATGCACGCTCCAGTTCCATTTTCGGAAAAGCAATCCCCCATTAGTGTTATACGACTGCAACTTCTTTCCTTGACGCTCCCCCATTGGCAGGACACAATCAAGCCTGCTGTTGACTGTTTCAATTCCCCTGTAAAGAAGTTCTGCCGATAAAGGCAGCAGGAATGGGTCCCAATGCCTAGGTTTTCTTTCTCCCAGTTGTCTGTTTTGCCGGCCCTCACTCTTCTATTCGCCACTCTCCCGGGGCAATCGCAACCAGCGCCCCGCTCCCGCATCCTGCAGCCAGTCGACGATGCCCGCGTTACCACTCTCTCGGGCAATACCCACCCGCTTGCCCGAGCTGAGTTCGACCAGGGATCCCTTGCGGACCACGCCCCCCTGAGCCACATCGTCCTTCTTCTCCAACGCGGCCCTGAGCAGGAGGCTGCTCTCGAGCAATTCCTCGATCAGCAGCAGGACAAGAGCTCCTCCACGTTTCATCAATGGCTAACGCCCGAAGCTTTCGGCGCCGCTTACGGCCCCTCCGACCGCGACGTCTCCCTTGTCACTTCCTGGCTCGCAAGCCACGGATTTACCAATGTCCAGATTAACCCTGCCCGCACGCGCATCGAGTTTAGCGGGACCGCCGGCGCGGTCCACTCCGCTTTCCGCACTGCGATGCACCGATACACTATCAACGGCCAGCAGCACTTCGCCAACGCCAGTGATCCCGCCATCCCGACTGCGCTAGCTCCGGTCATCGCGGGCATAGCCTCGCTGAATAACTTTCCGCGCCGCGCCGCTCATCACAAGGCGGCGAACCTCCATCATGCGGCAGACGCCGGCCAAGCCCCTGCATTCACCTTCACCGATAGCGGCGAACCCACCTACGGCCTCACGCCCTATGATTTCGCTACCATCTACAACGTCGCGCCGCTTTGGAGCGCCTCCACCCCGATTGACGGCACCGGGCAGACCATCGCCATCGTCGGTCAGACCGACATCAATCCCGCCGACTTCGTTAATTTCCGGAAGCTCTTCAACCTGCCGCTCGGCAACACCTCTACCCCGACTGGCACACAGTACCTCAACATCATCTATAACGGTCCCAACCCCGGCGTGACCTCCGACGAGGGCGAAGCCGACATCGACACGCAATGGTCCGCGGCCGTAGCCAAGGGTGCGACCATCGATTACGTGGTTAGCCAAACCACTGAGGTTACGCAGGGCACCGACCTGTCCGCCATCTACATCGTCGACAACAATCTCGCGCCCGTGATGAGTTACAGCTACGGCCAGTGCGAGCTCTTCCTCGGAACCTCCGGCAATGCCTTCTACAAGAGCCTCTGGCAACAGGCCGCGGCGCAGGGCATCACAGTGCTCGTCGCTGCTGGAGATTCCGGGGCCGCGGGTTGCGACGGCACAGGAGTGCAGAGTGCGAGCGACGGCATCGCCGTCAACGGCCTCGGCAGTACACCTTACAACATCTCTGTCGGCGGCACCGACTTCTACATGCCGAACGGCGGCACCGCCTACTGGAACTCCGGAAATGACCCCACCACCCAGGCCTCGGCCCGCGGCTACATCCCCGAGGTCCCCTGGAACGAGAGCTGCGCCAACCCTGTCTTCGCCACCCTGCATACCTTCTACGGCCAGACCCCCGAACAGGTCTGCAACACGGGAATCGCCTCCTCAGAGGGCCTTCTCTCGGTCGTTGGCGGTGGAGGCGGGCCCAGCTCCTGCACACAATCAAACGGAGCAACTTCCTCCAGTTGCCGCGGTGGCTACGCAAAACCCTCCTGGCAAGCAGGGGTCGGCGTCCCATCTGACAACGTCCGTGACGTGCCGGATGTCTCGCTCTTCGCCAGCGCAGGTTTTTTCGGAGCGTTCTACATCGTCTGCCAGCAGAGTTCGAACTCCGACGGCAAGCCTTGCAGCCTGTCGGCGCCCGCCTACGACTTCGCCGGCTACGGGGGCACCTCGGTCTCCTCACCGGCTTTCGCCGGCATCCTCGCGCTTGTCAACCAAAAGACCGGCAACCGTCAGGGGAACGCCAACTACGTCCTCTACAACCTGGCCAGCCAACAGAACCGCGACGGTATGGCGTGCAATTCCGTTACCGGAACACCCGGGGCCGGCTGTGTCTTCAATGACCTCAGCACGGGTTCCATCGCTATGCCTTGCGTCAAAGGCACTCCCAACTGCACGGTTGCCAACTCGGCCGACCGCGTCGGTTACAGCACCACTGGGGGCTACGATCTCGCCTCGGGACTCGGAAGCGTTAACGCCGCCAACCTCGTGAACGACTGGTCCAGCGCCAACTTTATCGCCAGCACCACGACGCTGACACTCTCTCCAACCACAATCACTCACGGCAGCCAGGTGCAAGCCTTGGTCCGGGTCGCGGCAACCTCCGGCACGCCTACCGGCAACGTCTCCATCAACGCCCTCGCGGCCAACGGTTCGGTTCAGAGCGGAACGCTCCAGAACGGTAGCTACAGTGCGTCGCTCGGAACATTCCCGGGCGGCGCCTACTCGGTGCAGGCCCACTACGGCGGCGACGGTACTTACGCACCCAGCGACTCCAATGCACTCGCCCTGACGGTGAACCCCGAGAACAGCAACACCAGTCTGCAGCCGCTCATGTATAACCCATCATCCGGGGTCTCAACCCAGCTATCGAGCAGCGCTACCTACCCCTACGGCGGCATCATCGTTCTTCGCGCGCAGGTCGCGGGGGTGTCAGGGCAAGGAACTGCGACCGGGAACGTTGTTCTGACTGACTCCGGTGCTCCACTCGATGGCGGCACGTTCCGGCTCAACTCCACCTCGAACACCGAAGACCTGTCCAGAGTTCTTTCCCCCGGCAACCACGTCATCACCGCCTCGTACTCTGGCGACTCGAGCTTCAACCCGAGCATTTCTTCTCCGGTCAGCATCAATATCTCAAAGGGCCAAACTACAACCTCACTTCAGGTCAGCACGCCGGTGCTTTCGGCTGCCTCTGACCTGATCCTCACCATCCAAGTCAGCGCCAGCGGATATGGCTCGGGTAGCCAGCAGGGCTTCGGCGCCAGCGCACCCAGCGGCTTCGTCACCTTCACCTCCGGTGGCCTGGTTCTCGGTGGCGTTCCGCTCAACCAGAGCACGTATCCCGCAGCATGGAGCGATTCGGGTTCCGCCACCCTGACCATTCCAGCCAGCCTGCTCCCCTATGGGAGTAATACCGTCGTCACTGCAAATTATTCCGGCGACACGAACTACAGTAGTTCCACTTCGCCTTCCGTCTCCGTAACGGTCACGCCAGCCACCCAGTCCGCGACCATGACTATGCTCAGCGAATCGGCCTCCCAGGTACCGCCCGGCGCGCCCTATACTTTTACTGCATCCGTAACCTCGCTCATTCCGCCGGGAACTCCGAGGCCGACCGGCTCGGTGAGCTTCTACGTCGACGGGCGCTCCGGAGCTACCGTCCCGGTCCTCTCAGGTGTCGCCAGTGTATCTAACAACCAGCTTTCCATCTCGTCCGGGTCGCACGTCATCACCGCAATTTATTCAGGCGACACCCTCTACCAATCCAGCTCGGACCTCGCGGCCTTCACCGTCGGTGTGACGGCTGCCGCGACCACCACTACCATCGTCGTCACGCCGTCTACTGTGGTGCAGGGAACTGCCGTTACCGTGGCCGCCTCCGTCGCACCGTCCACTCCCACGCCCGGTGGAACCGTGCAACTCGTCCTTGACGGAAATCTGTTCGGAGCCCCAGTTTCCGTTGCCGGGGCAACAACCAGCCTCCCGCTCTCCACTGGCACGCTGCAGGCCGGCACGCACGTTTTGGAGGTCTTCTACTCCGGTGACTCGAGCCATCGGGCCAGCACCTCGGTCTCCGCCACATTAACGGTCCTCGACACCGTCGGCACCTTCAGCATTACACCCTCAAGCTCGTCGACAACCGCGATTCAGGGCAAGGCTTCAAACCCCATCACTCTCAGCATCAATCCGACTGATGGCTTCCACTCCACCATTAAGTTCGCCTGCACGGGAGGCTTGCCCTCCGGCGCGACGTGCACCTTCAGCCCGTCCACTCTTACCCCCTCCGGCCCCGATGCCCTGACCACTACGCTCACCATCTCGCCGGCGAACTCCATTGTGAGGGCCGGCGGAACGGGCCTCACAATGACGCTTACAGGACTCTTCGTCCTTCTCGCGTACCGCCGCCGTTCGCTGCCACGCCTCCTTACCCTGCTCGTCGCACTCGTTACCCTGGGTGTCCTCAACGGCTGCGGGAGTGGAGGCACCGACCCCAACGGCCCCGGCCCCGGCACTCTCTCCGCCGGCTCGTACGCGGTCACAATAACCGCTACTGGAGCCTCCACGATCCAGACAGCCACCATCAATCTAACTATCCACTAGCCGTCTTCTTTTCGCTTTAATGGCGTGATTGTCGACACTGCACTGGCCAAGAGGGATGGTACCGGGAAAAGCTAACGCGCCGATGCCGGGACCGGCCCCGCTGTCCCCTCAGCAACACGCATCAGATAGTCCTGAACGCTGAACGGCGCACCTGTCTTCGGTGCGCGAATATATTCGCCATTCGGTTGCAATATGCGGGCCTTGATATTGTCCGCGAGGTACGGCATAAGGATCTCCTTGCGCAGCCGCTCATGCAGGTCAGGCTGGGCCACCGGGAAGACGACCTCGCAGCGCTCGATAAGGTTTCGGGGCATCCAATCTGCACTACCGCAGTACGTCTCCTCTTTGTCCCCATTGGCAAAGCAGAAAATACGGCTATGTTCCAGGTAGCGTCCCACAATGCTGCGCACACGAATCCGCTCGCTCAGGCCTTTCATGCCCGGACGCAGCGAACACATCCCGCGTACGATAAGGTCGATTTCGACGCCCGCCTGGGAAGCCGCATACAGCGCCTCGACCGTCCGGCGGTCCAGCAGGCCATTCATCTTCGCGATAATCGCCGCGGGTCGACCGGCCTTCGCATGGGCAGCCTCCCGCTCAATCAGCGCGACCAACCCATCGGCCAGCGTTAGCGGGGCCACCATCAGAGGAGCGTAGGATTCCGACTCGGTCTCTGCTGTCAGGTAGTTAAACACCTTCTGCGCGGCCTCGGTAATCCTCACATTCGAGGTTAGCAGGCTTATGTCGGTGTAGAACCGTGCCGTGACAGGGTTGTAGTTCCCCGTTCCCAGATGAGCATACCGTCGCACCACGCCGTCGGGGTCCCGTCGCACCAGCAGCGAGAGCTTGCAGTGTGTCTTCAATCCAAAAATTCCGTGATAGACCCCGACTCCCGCGTCTTCGAGCTCGCGCGCCCAGCGAATGTTCGAGTCCTCATCAAATCGCGCCATCAACTCGACGACCACGGTTACTTCCTTGTTCTGACCAGCCTCAATCAGAGCATTGAAGATCGGCGAATCATTGCTCGTCCGGTAAAGTGTCTGCTTCATCGAGATCACGCATGAATCTTGAGTTCCCGCCTCGATAAACTCCTCAACGGTCTTGTATGAGTCGAAGGGATGATGCAGCATCACATCGCGCTTCCGCAACTCGTCGAAGATATCGGTCGATTTCGGGCTGAGCTTGAAGTCCTTCGCGACAAACGCCGGATACTTCAGTCCCTGCTCTTTTACCTCCGAATACAGATTCATCAGCCTCGACAGATTCACCGGACCATTCGTACGAAACACCTGCACGGGATCGAGCTCGAAGTTGGTTCGCAGCCGCTCGATCATCTCCTCGCTTGCTGAGCTCTCTATCTCCATCCGCACCGCATCCCCCTTGCGCCGGTTGTGCAACTCCGCCCTGACGCTTTCGAGGACCGATCGCGACTCTTCCTCCTGCATATAAAGGTTGCTGTTGCGCGTGACCCGGAACGCGGAGCGCGACAACACTTCGTAGCCGCGGAACATCCGCTCCACCTGCGACTCCACCAGCTCATGCAGCAGGATGAAGTCGTGACAACCTTCCCCGGAAGCCAGCGGAATCAGCCGGGGAAGCGCTCGCGGCACCGTCACCACGCCCAGCGAAGCAGGAGACGTCACCGTCCGCCGCTTGTGCCGCAGTAACAAGCCGATGCAGAGTGCCTTGTTCAGCACGCGCGGAAACGGATGCGAGGGATCGATTGTCACCGGCGTCAGCAGAGGGTCGACCTCCGTGTCGTAAAACTCCAGCGCCTTTGCCCGCGCCTTGTCGCTCAACTCGCGCCACGTCAGCACCCTGATCCTTTGTCCATGCATCGCCGGCAGCAACTGCTCATTCCAGCACTTGTACTGTGCCTCCACGAAGCCATGCATCATCACCATCAGTCCATCCAGCCGTTCCTGCGGAGTCAGCCCACCCTCGTCCGGCGGTTGAGCCAGGTTGTAACCATCCTCAATCCGCTGCAGGAATCCTGCGACCCGTATCTCGACGAACTCGTCCAGATTGCTCGCGGTAATGGCAAGGAACTTCACCCTCTCCAGGAGGGGATTGGTCTCATCCTGGGCTTCTTCGAGCACACGCTGGTTGAACCGCATCCATGATTCGTCACGGCTAAAGAACAGGTTCTCAACGACAGGGGCGGCAGCTTTGTTTGTACCTGCGCCCTTTCGGGAGCTCTGTTTCGTGGCACGCATAGAGGTCTAAAGATTACCTCACTTCGATGAGCGGCAAATATGAACAGCCCGCGAAAATTCCGCGGGCCGTTTATAACGTAACGTCTTAGTTGCTAATTACCGTTGATTGTCTGTGTTGCGCTCTTGAGCAAAGCTGCTTCGCGTTCTATAGCAGCTGCGGTTCGGGCAATCTCCGCATCTGCGTCCTTCCACTGCTTTTGCTCAATGGTCTCTCGTGCAGCCGGCAGCGTCTTGACGCCATATCCCGTATAGAAACCCGGAGCGTACATCATGTTCTGGAACCAGGGACGGTTCGGCAGACCTGCAGGATCGAGAAAGACACGCTCCGACTTGAGGAGCTGGTCGTTCAAGGCTGTCGACGCCTTCAACGCGTTGGCGGCATAGGCTTTGTCAAAGTCCGCCGCTGCTGTTGTGAGATCGTCGGTTGCCTGGTCGAGCGGAGCAAAGTTCAGATATGGAGGAAGCGCCTCGACGGTGGGAGGAACCTGCGTCTTTTTCGGATCCTCCAACGCCTTGTAAACGCCATCGGCGATCTCGGTGTTACGCTCCTTGATCTCGGCGCGCATGGTGTCGCTCAGCCTCTTCACGCCGGTTGCGTAGGTACGGATTGTGTCGGCGAGATCGCCGAACTGGAAGGGAATCACGTCAGCGTCCGCCATGCGCATCATCATGGTTCCGGCCGTCTGGGCTAGCGCCTTGCCATACACAAAGTCCGTGTCCTGGAAGTGCGAGTACCAGTAGAAGTCGTCGTAGACAGAGTGATACTGTCCTCCGCCCTGGTCTTCGCCGCCAAAGCCCAGGTTGATGCTGGCGATTCCAAGATGATGGATGAAGGCTGTGTAGTCGGAGCCTGAACCAAGTGCCTCCATGCGAATGTCGGGGCGGCTTCGAAGCTCCGTGCGTATCTCCGGCGTCGATCGAGAGATGCCCACAAGGCGTTGCCGCTTCCAGACGGGCATGTTCGTTTCGGGGTCGGTGATGTCTTTTGTCACACTGTTGACGAAGTTCTCAAGTTCGCTCGAACCCTCAGCACGGAAGTATCCGCGACCGTTGCCGTCAGAGTTGAAATACGCGACAGCATGTGCGGTCAGCTCCGGCGCGTGAGCCTCTACCCACTCGGTCGAGCCCAGCAGCGCCGGCTCCTCGCCATCCCAGAAGCAATAGATGATGGTTCGCTGCGGATGCCAGCCCTGCTTCAGCAGTTCGCCCAGTGCGCGCGCCTCTTCAAGTTCTGCACTTGCGCCAGACAGGGGGTCGCCCGCGCCGTTTACCCATGCGTCGTGGTGGTTGCCGCGAATGACCCACTGATCCGGCATCGTCGAGCCCGGAATCGTAGCAACCACGTCATAGAGAGGCTTGCGGTCCCAGTTAAAGCTGAGGGCAAGGTGCGCCTTCGCGACGCTGGGGCCCACCTTATAAGCAAAGGGAAGTCCGCCGCGCCAGCTCTCCGGCACCAGTTCGCCACGCAGCGATTTCAGGAACGGAGTTGCGTCGGCATACGAGATAGGCAGAACAGGAATCTTAGTAATTGTCTGCACCTGATCGAGGGGAATCAGCTTGGCGCCCGCCACTGCGCCGATGCCCGGGGTCTGCGGATCGCCTGGATATACCGGCATATCCATGACGCTGCCCCGCTGTGCTCCGTCTGGTGGACGCATGGGGCCGTCAGGATAGGTGTCTCCGCGGAAATAACCGTCGTCGCGCGGGTCGGAGTAGATGATGCATCCTACAGCGCCGTGCTCTGCCGCAACCTTGGGCTTGATGCCGCGCCATGTTTGACCGTAGCGCGCGATCACGATGGCGCCCTTCACGGAAACTCCCATCGCGGCCAGCTGTTCGTAGTCGGCCGGAGCGCCGTAGTTCACATAGACCAGTGGAGCGGTCACGTCGCCATCGCGCGAGTAGGCGTTGTACGTAGGCAACTGCTCGCTTTTCTGGTCCGACGTCGGATCGACCTTGATCACGGGCTCATCGAGCTTCGCTTCAAACTTCTCCGGGCCAAGCAGCTCCAGCTTGCGCGACTTCGGTGTCGGAAAGAGCGCCTCGAACTGCTCGATCTTTGCGTCAAGACCGTAAGATTTCAGCTGAGCTACCAGCCACTCTGCATTGTCTTTGTCATAAGGAGAGCCAACGTGGTGCGGCCGCGCAGCCATCCGCTTCATGTTCTCGCGGACTTTTCCCGGCTCGGGGATTGCGCGGAACTTCTGCTCCCACTGGACCTCGGCGGCCGAGTGCTCCGGAGTGTAGCCGCGAAGCGTCGGTTGGTCGGTGTTGACAGCGTAGGCGGTGCTTGCAAGCAACGTTAAACAGGCGATGGCCCTTCGCATGGCGGCACGACTCCTTTATTTGAAGGCTTTCGGAAGATCGTACCACCAGTTTTGGGGAAGGCTAAGGAAAATTGACTATCGGTGCCAGTGCGTCTTCCAGCCGAGATACCGCGTCGCAGCTTCGTGGACCGGCGCTGCGGTTGTCGAAAAGTTTGCAGCGACGTGATGCTCAAATCCGTTTTCGCAGATAAAGCGAAGCAGATCCTGCATCTTAGGGATCTCCACCACACCGGCCCCGCCGAAGGTATGGAGCGGATCGTCGG
>Ga0209624_10002313_pt1 | contig 14139 bp, 16 predicted proteins | sample JacPinW_OM2H0_O1_FD_188565 | JGI IMG/M metagenome (GOLD analysis project Ga0209624, IMG submission 188565) | Forest soil microbial communities from Algoma, Ontario, Canada - Jack Pine, Ontario site 1_JW_OM2H0_O1 (SPAdes) (version 2) | ecosystem: Environmental > Terrestrial > Soil > Boreal...
GAGCCAGCTTGCCCCGCTTGTGGGCAGCCGTGGCGCCGGCTCAAGAGAGCGCCCTTCCCTGAAAACGCTCGCGGGACTGTCAGGCGCGACGAGGCCGACCACGAGCGGCGCGGCGAGCAGACAAAAAGCGAGGAGGGCGAAAATCCGACGATGGCGCGGGATCATCAGTTCTCATTCACCGCGTCCCCCTCCCTCGCCTTCGGCGAAATTTTTCGGGCTGACAGGAGTCGCCAGCCTGAGCCGCTTTAGGCGTTGAGCAGGACGCCGTTTTCGCCGGGATTTCATTGTCGAACGGTAGCCCGATCGTCCAAGGCATCCGCCGGCCGGCCGAGACCCAATGGCGCTTTTTCCTTCCCGGCCCCCGTCGTCGCTTGCGGGAATCCAATAGGCGAGTGCTGGCAGAGAAAAATACGTTCGCCGGGCATCCACCAAACTTCATCAGGCCGAATTTCGTCGATAACCCGCCAGTCAAAGCCACAATATTCGTGGTGTATCCAAATCACGCTTCCGACGTGCTGTAAAAGCATTGGAGGAAAAAAGTCCAGGGTCAGTGAATCGCCAAAAATGAGGATCTTCGGGCCCGGTTTATCGAATGTTTGGATGAAGTCATTGTCAAGAAGCATGGTTCTCCTCCCGCCAGGAAGCGTCAAATTCTCAGTATATTCCGAAATCTTATCGGCGAGACCGAGGATCTTCGCCATGTCGCCCCCGTTGCGCACAGCCGGGCGTAAGGCGGAGCTCGGGTCGATCCGCCAATCGGGATGGGAGTCCGCCTCGACAATTGCGTTAAACGCCACGAGCGCGCCGCGGAATGACCAATGCGTATCGTGCATATAAAAGAGCGAGCCGCCAGGGCGAGCATTCTTGAGTGCGGGGCGCAAATCGACGGCCGGAACGCCTTTCGCGGCGAGGTTCGCCAGAAGCAGATCGTATTCGGTCGGCCGGCCTGCATTCTGCGCTCGGAGCGGCAGGTCGTCCGTATAAACGCTCGAGGCGTTCGGCGGGGGCGCGACCAGAAAACGGATGCCGCGGGCTCGAAGCTCGTCGTTCATACGCGCGAGCAGATCGGTCGTTTGAGCCACCGCCTGGTCGCGCATAACGAGCCCGGCGCTTTGGATAACCATCTCGTTGCCCAGATAGAACATACGGCCGCCGCGGCCCATCAGGACCTTGTAGCTACCGAACAGCGGCTTGGAGAGTTCCCGATGCGCGTGGAGTAAAGCCAGACGAAGGCCGATATGGTCTTGCAGATAGGCGTCGATCTGCTTCGGAAGGCTGAACCAGTCGGCGCTGTCGACAGGCGCTCTCGGCGCCGGCGCTGGCGTGCGCCCGTCCATGAGGATCGACGCGGCGCCGTCCGGGAAGACCAGCCCCGCCACGAGCGGCGCCGCCAACAGCAGGAAGGCAGCAACCGCGAAGAAGCGACGATATCGGCGCAGCATCCCGGATGAGGATTGCGCGGCGCCGAGGCTGCGTGCCCAGGAACGATCCTGAAAAAGCGCTGGCCAGGTGACCGAGGGGCGTCTGGCCGCGCTCCGCGAGGTCCAAAGCGTTGATCTTACACCCATTCGACTCAGAGCGCCTCGAGCCCGTGGAAAATGCGACACGTCGCGATAGCGCGACGTCCTGTCCAAGCGCAAGCGCGATAACCGGGGCGTCTCGAGCTCCACCATCGAATGGCGATCGAGCGCGTCGAACGACTCAGGGTGCGGTTTAGCCATCGTAGCCATGGGCCCATCCTTAGCCCAGCGGATAGGCGGCCTCAACGACATAGGGTCCGCCGCCCGACCCCGCGCGGGCGGAATAGAGGACGAAGCGCTCAGCGGCGAATGAGTCCGCGACCAGCGCGCCGCGCAAGGCGAGATGGCTGGCGACCGCCGTTTGGCTCGCGCCGCGCAGCCGCGCCAGCGTCACGTGCGGTGTGTATTTGCGCGTCTCGGGTTCAATTCCGATACGCCTCAAGCGGCGCTCTTGTTCGGCTTGCAGATCCATCAGCGCCGGCTCTGCCTTCACCTTGGCCACGATCGCGCGCGGCTTGTCGCCGCCAAACCAGCTCAGTCCTTCGAAGCGAACGAGCGCCTCCGGCCGACGGATGTCGCCGAGGGTCTCGTCGATGTCGCGAGCGGTGCGCGCATCGATGTCGCCAATGAATCGAAGCGTGATGTGGTAATCCTCGGGCTCGAGCCAGCGCGCACCGACGATTCCGCCGCGCATCAGCGCGAGCTGACCCACGACGGCGTCCGGGAGTTCGAGGCCGGTGAACAGGCGCGGCATTGTCGCGACTACCCGCGCTCCTTGGAGATGAACTGGCGGAAGCGGTCGGAGGTCGAGCCGGAAAAAAGCTCCTGCGGCGGTCCCTCCGCCTCGACCAACCCTTGATGTAGGAACATCACGCGGGTCGAGACGTCGCGCGCAAAGCTCATCTCGTGGGTCACGACCAGCATCGTACGACCTTCCTCGGCGAGTGCGCGCATCACTCGCAGCACCTCGCCCACCAGTTCGGGATCGAGCGCCGAGGTCGGCTCGTCGAACAGCATCACCTTCGGGCGCATGGCGAGGGCGCGTGCGATCGCCGCGCGCTGCTGCTGGCCCCCGGAGAGATGCGCGGGATAGTAATTCTCCCGCTCGGACATGCCCACTTTCGCCAGCAGCGCGCGGGCTTCTTCGATGCATTCCCCTCGCGGGCGTTTCTGCACGTGCACCGGAGCTTCGATGAGGTTCTCCAGCACGGTGAGATGCGACCACAAGTTGAAGCTTTGGAACACCATGCCGAGCTCGGAGCGGATACGGTCGACCTGGCGCCTGTCCGCAGGCTCGGCTCGCCCGTCGCCGCGGCGGCGCATCTTGATGGTCTCGCCCGCGACCGTCACCACGCCTTCGTCAGGGGTCTCAAGCAGATTGATGCAGCGGAGAAACGTGCTCTTGCCGGAGCCCGACGAGCCGAGGATCGAGATCACATCGCCGTCGTTTGCGGTCAGCGATACGCCCCGCAGCACTTCGAGCTGGCCGAAGCTTTTGTGCATTGTGTCGACCGTGAGCGCTGGCGTCTCGGCGGACATACGCGCGTCCTTCAGCTTGGCCGAGGCCTGAGATGCGGCGACAGACGCCGCTCGAGCGCGAGGAAGCCCGCGCCGATGATATAGTTGACGACGAAATAGATCGCGCCGGCAAGAATGAGCGGCAGATAAGTTACGAGCGTGTCGTTGCGGATCTTCAAAGCAATGCTCATCACGTCCCATAACGTTATGAGCGAGACGAGCGCTGTCGACTTCACCATCGAAATCATCTCGGTCGAATAGGCCGGAAGCGCGTGCCTCATCGCGATCGGAAAAATGATCCGTCGAAACATAAGCAGTCTCGACATGCCGCACGCACGCGCCGCCTCGACCTGACCATGGGGCACGGCAAGAAGCGCGCCACGAAAGATCTCCGCCTGATAGCCCGCGGTGCAAAGCGCGAGCGACAGGACGGCGCAGTTGAAGGCGTCGCGCAGGAACGGCCAGATGAAGCTTGCACGCAAAGCAGGCAGCGAAGCGAGACCGTAGTAGACGACGAAGAGCTGGATCAGGAGCGGCGTGCCGCGAAAGACCATGACATAGGCGCGCGCGAAAAATTCGAACGGCTTCACGCCGCTCACCCTCATCCAGGTCACGCCCGCGGCGATAAGCCCGCCAAGGACGACGGACAGGAACCAGACGGAAAGCGTGAGAGGCAGCGCGGCGAGAAGGCGGACGAAGGTCTTGGTGATGAAATCGAAGTCCATCGCCGCCTTAACCCATCGCCCGGCGCATGCCTCGCGTGGCGCGCGCCTCTGCGACGTCGAAGAAGCGGGTCGTCGCAATCGTCATCACGAGATAAAGCGCGGCGCCGCCAAGGTAGAAGGCGAAGGGCCGATGGGTCGAGCCAGCGCCGACCTGACTTATCCGCATGAGCTCGGTCAGGCCGGTGACCGAGATTAGCGAGGAATCCTTGAGCGCGACCTGCCAGAGATTGCCAAGTCCGGGCAACGCGAAGCGAAGGACTTGCGGAGCGATGATGCGGCGAAACAGCAGCGCCCGATTCATGCCGACGCTGACCGCGGCCTCGAGTTCGCCCCGCGAGATGGCAAGATAGGCAGCGCGGAACACCTCCGCCTGATAAGCGCCCGAGATGACGCCGACGGCGAGCGCGCCGGCGGCGAAGGACGGCACGCCGACGAAGCCCTCGTGACCTAGGGCATGGGCCGTTTCGGTCAGAAGCGTCGAAGTGCCAAAATAGACGAAATAGACGATGAGCAGTTCCGGCAAGCCCCGGAACAGAGCGGCATAGGCTTGGCCCACGCCGCCCGCGAGCAGCTTTCCGGAAAGTCGCGCCCAGGCGACAAGGCCGCCGATCGCTGACCCGATGACGAGGCCGCAAGCGGAGACGAGAAGCGTCATCGCCGCGCCCTGGAGGAGCGCCAGCCCCCAGCCGCCCTGGCCGAAGCCGAAGATCGCGAGGTCGCCCACCCCGGCGCCCTTTTAGGGAGCGCGCTCCTTCAACATGAGAGCGCGCTTAAAGCCCTTATTGGGGCGTCATATCGATCTTGAACCACTGCTCCGAAATCTTCTTGACCGTCCCGTCGGCGATCGCTTCCGTAAGCGCCTTGTCGAACTTGGCGGTCAGATCCGCGTCGTCCTTTCGGATGCCCATGCCCTCGCCGGTTCCGAACACGCCGCCGATCAATTTCGGCCCGACGACAGCGAATTCGGAAGCGTCGGGCTTGGAGGCTGTCGCCATGTTGGTCGGAAGATCGTCGAGCGACGCGTCGATGCGGCCGGATTTGAGGTCGAGGTCGCGGTCGTCGGTGGTCTTGTATTCTTTGACGGTCGCGACGTCCTTGAGATACTGGCTGGCGAAATTGGCGTGCGTAGTCGAGACCTGCACCCCGAGCGTCTTGCCTTTGAGCGCCGCCTGCACGCCCTTGATCGCAGCGTCGCCGCCCGCGGCGTCCTTGTCGAGATTGACGAGCGTGCCGGCGGCCGTCGCCTTGGCGAGCGGACTGTCCTTGGGCGCGAGGAAGGAGCCGGGCGAAGCGGCGTAGGGCTTCGAGAAGTCGATCTCCTTCTTGCGCTCGTCGGTGATCGACATGCCGTCCATGATGACGTCGAACTTGCCTGCTTTCAGGCCCGGGATCATGCCATCCCAGTCCTGGGCGATGATCTTGCACTCAAGGCCCGCGCGCTTGCAGAGGTCCATCGCCAGGTCCGGCTCGAAGCCGACGATCTTGCCGCTCGAATCGGTCAGGTTCCAGGGCTCATAGGCTCCTTCCATGCCGATGACGACGGTCTTCCAGTCCTTGGCGAAAGCCGTCGGCGCGAAGGGAAGACCCGCCGCGAGCGCCGCGCCGAGACCCAGCGCTGTCATGAATTTCGATGCCATCGGCCCAACTCCCATTCGCCGGCGCCGCTTTTCCGGCGCGCCTCTTTACGAGTCATACAGGCCGCTCAAAGAAATGTGAACGTGGCCCGGCGCCCAAAATCGCGGCCAGCCTGCTTATCAGGCGCCACCGGTCGCACACTTCACAAGCGCCTTGTCAAAAGCCCGGCTCGTCGCAAAGACTGTGGCCGTGAGCGAAAGGAGTGTTGGCGTGAGCGGGATTCTGTATGTCCTTGTCGCCGTCAGCGCGTGCGCCGCGGCTACCCTCGCTTTTGCCGAGGACAACGCGACCAACGCGGCGATCGATCAGGCTTTCGGCGACCACGCAAAATACCGGGCCGTGATCCTGTCATTCCAGAAGGCCGTCGCGGCCCATGATTCCGCCGCGGTCGCTGAGCTCGTAAGTTATCCGATCAGCGTCTCCATCAAAGGCCGGAAAACGACCGTCAGCAACGCGAAGGCCTTCATTGCGAACTACGATGCGATCATGACCCCTGACATCGTCTCGTCGGTGACGGAGCAGAAATACGAAGATCTGTTCGTCAACTCCCACGGCGTGATGTTCGGGAACGGACAAGTGTGGGTCGACGGCGTCTGCAAGGACAATTCTTGCAAGACGCTGGACGTGAAGATCATCACGATTCAGCATACCGCCAGCTGACCAGCGGATGCTTCGCCCTCCCTCAAGAGCGAGGAAGGGCAGGAAATAGCGGCGCGCCTCACGCCGCCGCTTTGATCGAAGCCCCGACCTTCTCCATGATCTCGCCGATATCGTTCTCGCTCATGATGAGCGGAGGCGTGAGTTCGATCGTGTCGCCGGCCGGCCGGATCATGATCCCCGCATTAAAGAACGCGTGGTCGAGCGCGGTACGGACGCGCTCGCCAGGACTGCCGGGAACGGGCGCCAAGTCGATCGCGCCGGTCAGGCCGACGCAGCGGATGTCGACGACGTTGGGCAATCCCTTGAGCCCCATGATGGCGTCATACCACTTGGGCTCGAGCGCCTTGGCGCGCTCGAACAGGCGCTCGTCGCGATAAAGGTCGATCGTCGCCAGAGCCGCGGCGCAAGCGAGCGGATGCCCCGAATAGGTATAGCCGTGGAAGAGCTCGATCGCGCCCTCCGGCCCCTGCATGAAGGCGTCGTAGATGTGCTTGCGCGCGATCACCCCGCCCATCGGCACCGTGCCGGAAGTCACGCCCTTGGCGAAAGTGATCATATCGGGCTGCACGCCATAGCGCTCGGCGGCGAACGGCGCTCCGAGACGGCCGAACCCGGTGATGACCTCATCGAAGATCAAGAGAATGCCGTATTTGTCGCAGATCTCGCGCAGCCGCTTCAGATAGCCCTTGGGCGCCGGCAGGACGCCGGTCGAGCCCGCCATCGGCTCGACGATCACGGCGGCGATGGTCGACGCATCGTGCAGCGCGACGATGCCTTCGAGCGCGTCGGCGAGATGCGCGCCCCATTCCGGCTCGCCCTTGGTGAAGGCCTGATGCTCGCGATTATAGGTCGTGGGCAGATGGTCGACGCCGGCGAGCAGCGAACCAAAGTGCTTGCGGTTGTTGACCATGCCGCCGACCGAGATGCCGCCAAAGCCGACGCCGTGATAGCCGCGCTCGCGGCCGATGAGGCGCGTGCGCGAAGCCTGCCCACGCACGTTGTGATAGGCGAGCGCGATCTTGAGCGCCGTGTCGCAGGCCTCGGAGCCTGAATTGCAGTAAAACACGTGATCGAGATCGCCTGGCGCGAGTTCCGCCAGCCGGGACGCCAGCTGGAACGCCAGCGGATGGGCGAACGAGAAGGTCGGTGAGAAATCGAGCTCCGCCGCCTGGCGCTGAATCGCGGACACGATCGACGGGCGGTTGTGTCCGGCGTTGCAGCACCATAGACCCGCCGTGCCGTCGAGGATCGCGCGCCCCTCAGGCGTGTAATAGTGCATGTCCTTGGCGCGCGAGATGAGCCGCGGCCTCTTCTTGAAGGCGCGATTGGGCGTGAACGGCAGCCAGAACGCGCTCAAGTCATTGGGGACCTCCGCGCGCGGTGCGGGCTTGACGGCGGCGACGGTGTTCATCGGGAAAGTCTCCTAGGGGCGGTGATTGGCGCGGACAATGGCGGCGGCCCCCCTGTTTGTCCAGTTTTCCGTGATCAATTCCCCGCTCTTCTCGAGCCAGCGCCGCTCCAGCTCCTCCCGGTAGGAAGAAGGGCGCGCCCGATTCGGGAGCGCTGGGCGGTTCCCGATTCGTTTCGGGGCCGATGTGACAAATCCTGACAAACTCGCACTTGCCAGATGCAAGGAATGGTTGTATTAACTATGTTATACAACCTGGAAGAACACCGAATGACGGTGCTGGAACACGTAAGGTTCAGCCGCCCATCGGCCCGGGGACCCAGGGGAAGCGGTGTTTTTCACCAAGCTGAACTACCACGGAAGCAACGGAGGACGGGGGATATGTGGACCGATGCTGCGATTGAAACTCTGAGGCGAATGGCGCTCGAAGGAAAAAGCGCGAGCAGCATTGCAGTGGCGCTCGGCGCGCCGTCGCGCAACGCCGTGATCGGCAAGGCGAACCGGATCGGCGTCAAGCTGACCGGTCATGTCCATTGCGTGGCGCCGCGAGCTTCTCGGCCAGGCACGGAGCGGCCGCGACGACCCGCGATCGCTCGCACCGACTCTCCTTCGTGGAAACGAGCCGCTGTCCCCGCGATTCCGCGCGAGCGGAAGCCGGCATGGGTCTTCGCCGAAGCCCAGGTCGGCGAGATGTTGAAGGTCGGGCTCGAGGAGATCAGCGAAAGCGCTTGCCGCTGGCCGATTGGCGACCCGACAACCGACGAGTTCGCCTATTGCGGCATTCAGACGGCGAAGGGCCGCTCATATTGCGCCGGCCATTGCCGGATGGCCTACAAGCCGCCGAGTTCGCGGGTCTGGGACGGCCAGCGATACGTGGCCATCGAGTCCATGGCTGCCTAGAGCCGCAACTCGCGGCTTGCTTTCCAGGGCTTGCTTTCAAGGAGACGGATGGGGGCGCGCGCCCGCGCGAGCGGAAGCGTTTCGCGTGGGCGCGATCTTTTTGTCACCGCAACTGCCGTCTCTCGCCGCATCGGCCGTTTCATCGGGGGATGTCGACCGGACGTTTTTGGGGAGTTCCATCATGTCGAACGCGTCCTTCAGTCGCCCGCTCGGAACGGCCATGGTCGGCGGAGCGATCGCCATGGCGATTCTCGATCTCTTGGTGCGGAAGAACATCCTCACCGTCGATGATGTGCAGGGCGCCCTGACGACGGCCCAAAGCTCGCTCATCAACTCCCCTGCCGTCCAAGGCTCTCTCGACGGGGCCAGAGTCATCGGCGAGATCAAAGACCTGTTCGCGCGCCGCGAGCGCGGCCAATGGAATGAGCGCCGCGGATAGCGCCCTGGGTCGCAAAGGCGACACGCCAATTTGGCGGCGGCCTCGACTTTGGCCGATAGACGCTGGGGCGGCCTTTCACACGAGCTCATTCGGCCTGCGGCGCGAGCCTCGCTTTAAGGCGCGGCGTCAGCCAGTCAAGGAAGCTCAGCCGCTGCTCGATCGTCCCGGAGACAAGGACATCCAGCTCGACCTCTTCCTCGATTATGGAACGAACGTCCCGCTCTATCCGAAGTCTCAGGCATTCTTTCGCGAGCGCAAGCCGCCGACGCTGATCGTCTGGGGCAAGAACGACAAGATTTTTCCGGCCGACGGCGCGACGCCCTATCTTCGAGACCTGCCGGACGCCGAGTTGCATCTCCTCGACACCGGGCATTTCGCGCTGGGACAAGGCCGACGTGATGATCCCCATGATCAGGGATTTCCTCTACCGCAAGCTCGTTTCCCGATGAGCTCAGCCGTCGGCTGAATCGCGCAAACGGCTGGACACGAACGGCCGTCGGAAGGCGCTTGCACGTGGAATGGAGGAAATGGATGACCAGGACGCATTCTTTTGGTGTGTCGAGGCGCGCCTTCCGCCTCTGCTGCCTCGCCTCCGGCGGGTTTCGCCGCAACGAGGGGGCTGAGCCCCCGCCAGGCCTTCGCGGAAGCGCGCGGTCTCGTCAGCCTGATCAAGGACAGCGCCGCGACCTCGCCGATCGCGGTGCACAGGCTGCGCAACAACATCAGCGCGCTCGAGGGCTCCGGCGGAAACATCGCCGTTCTCACGGGTCCGGATGGCAAGGTGCTGGTCGACGCCGGCATTGGCGCGTCGCGCCCGCAATTGATGAAGGCGCTCGCAGACCTGGGCCCCGAGCCGATCACCACGCTCATCAATACGCACTGGCACTTCGACCATACCGACGGAAACACATGGCTGAACTCCGTCGGCGCAAAGATCATCGCGCAGGACAATACGCGCAAGTATCTCAGCGAGGTGCAGCGGGTCGAGGACTGGGACTACAATTTCTTACCCCGGCGCCCGGCGGGATGCCGACCGAGACCTTCGCCGACGCGCTTGATCTCAAGCTCAACGGCCTGTCCCTCAAACTCAAGCTTTATGCGCCCGCCCATACCGACAGCGATATTTCCGTGAACTTCGCCGAGGCGAACATCGTGCAGGTGGGCGATACGTTCTGGAACGGCGTCTACCCGTTATCGACTATTCGACCGGCGGCAGCATCGACGGAACGATCGCCGCCTGCGACGTCAATCTCGCGGCGGCGACGGCAGACACGATCATCATCGCCGGACACGGTCAGCCGGTCGGCAACAAGTCCGAGCTTAAAGAGTTTCGCGACGGGCTGGTCGGGGTGCGCGAGAATGTCGCGACGCTTAAGCGGCAGGGGAGAACCCGACACGAAATCGTCGCTGCCAAGCCGACAGCGCCATATGACGCGAAGTTCGGCGCCTTCGTCATCGATCCCGGCTTCTTCACGCGGCTCGTCTATGAGGGCGTCTGAGCGTCCCCTGCCCCAAACCGGCACGCCCGACCCTGACCGTTGGTAACCTCCCGGCAACCTTAAGCACGGATAAACGAATCGGTTCGCATTGTTCGCTTTTCGTTAAGCGGCAGCGCGGGGACGTGAACTCTAAGCACGGGCGCTGGCTACGCGTATGGGTCGTTCGCGTATCGGATGGGCTCTTTCGGTCGCCGCGCCGTGGTGCGTGGCCTTTGTGGTGCTTGTCTCAATCACCGCGGAAGCCGGACAAGAACCGACCGAGCTGACCAGCGCCTTCGCCCGTAACCAGTTGATGAGCGCCCCCACCGGGCTCGACAGGCCGATCCTCGCAGGCCGTCCGCCGCGCGCGGTGGACGAAGACGGCGCGCCGCTGCCGATCGTTCAGGCGCGCTACGGGGTCGGCGATCCGGACGAGCTCGCGACCGACCAAGACGAGAGCGAGCCGAACGGGACCCTGAAGCCGACAGGACGCGCGTTTCCCGCCGTCGATCGCGGCGCCAAGGGCGATCCGGTTTTCGGCGCTCCGGCCGTCAACGCGAAACGCCTCAATGGCAAGCGCTCGGCCGCCGAGCCCTACGCCTACAAGTCCTGGCCGCGCGAGCTCGAAGATCCGCGCGATGATGAATTCGATCCCGGCCATACGATGAGTCCGCAGCACCCGGCCGACGGCGACGAGCCCGACAGTGCGGCGCTCAGTTTCGACGACGGCGCGACGCCGGCGGCGCCGCTCGAATTTGCGCTCAACTCCTCTTCGCCCACCTCGAGCGACGGCGTCGTCGTCGCTGTCGAGGCCGATGACTCGGGCGTGACGACGGTTCAGCAGCTTTCCGACGCGGACGGCAAACCGAACTATGCCGCGCTCATCGACCCGAAAGACAGCGCACGCCAGATGCGTTGCCTTGCCGAAGCGATCTATTTCGAATCGCGCAGCGAACCGGAAGACGGGCAGGCCGCCGTCGCCCAGGTGGTGCTCAACCGGGTGCGCAGCGGCATTTATCCGACCAGCGTTTGCGGCGTCGTCTATCAGGACCGCAACCGACCGTTCGCCTGCCAGTTCACCTTCGCCTGCGAGGGCAAGTCGTTGCGCGTTGAAGAGCCCGGCCCATGGGCGGTCGCGACCCGCATCGCCCGGGATGTGGTGAGCGGCGCAAACTACAATCCCAAGGTCGGCGTCGCCGTGAACTACCACGCCAATTATGTCGCGCCGTTCTGGGTTGGCTACCTGAAGCGGGTCGACCACATTGGCGCCCACATCTTCTACGCCATGCGCGACGGCGTGAACTGGGCGCCCGGCGCGCTCAACGGACGCGGCGATCGGCCGCCCCTCGCCAACTAGCGCTCTGCTCAGGCTGGCTTGGCTCCAGTCTTGACGATCGTCCCGACATGCTCGCCGCGCAGCGCCGCCGTGAGCCGGCCGGGGACAAGACCGTTCACCACCTGCACCCGCTCGAGATGGCGCGCATTCGCCATGATGTCGAGAAGCGCGCGGTCGAACGGCAGCGATCCCCTATGCTTTGCGAGATCGGCCGCGCTCGTCTCACGCAGCAGTTTCGCCTTGTCCCCGGCTGGGCCCTTCGGGTCGGAATCGTAGACGCCGTCGACATCCTCGACGATCGTGAGGCCCGCCGCCCCGAGCGCGTCAGCGAGCAGAAACGCGCCGGCATCCGCGCGGTGAGGCGGGATACGCGAGCCGGGAAACTCATGGTGGTGATAGGGGGGAAAGGCGCTGCCAACGACGGCGCGGGCGGCGGACAGATGGATCGCGAGCTGGCTCGCGATCGTGCCGTGCTCGATATAGGAAACACCTTCCGGCGCGAGCAGCGCGGCAAGGATGTGGCCATTCTGGCCGGCTTCGCTCGCCGCCAGCGGCGCGAGAGACCCGACGGGAAGACCGAGATCAAGAGCGACGCTATAAAGGTGACGCGCGCGGATTCCGGCGCCCGTCAAAATGAGGAGACGGTGCTCCTGCATCAGCTTCCGAAGTTCGTCCACGATTGGGAGGATGGCGTCCGCGCCGCGGTCCATGATCGAGCGGCCGCCGATCTTTACGACCTGCACCCAAGGAAGAAGCCGGATCGGACGCCCGCCCGCAACGGGACGGGTCAGTTCGGAATCGAGCAGGGTCTGGCGCGCGAGCGGCGAAGCGACATGCTTGGCCGAGGGGGTAGCTTCGGTCATGGGCGTCGCCTCACTTCGCGCTGATGATCGTGCCCACGTGCTCGCCGGCGAGCGCGCGGGTCAGGTTGCCCGGCACGAGGCCGTTCACGACCTGAACCTCGTGGATGTGACGCGCCGCCTTGAGAAGATCGAGGATCGGGAATTCGAGGATCGAATCGTGCAGCCCCTTTGCTTTCATCTCGTCGACCGTGATCCTGGGAATGAATTTCGCATTCTTCGACGTCTTCGGGTTCGCGGTATAGAGGCCGTTCTCGTCCTTGACGAAGATCATCGCCTTGCAGCCGAACTGCTCGGCGACAAGGAAACATCCAGCGTCGGTGCGATAAGGGGGGATCACCCCCTCGGGCGCCAAACGGGTCCATAGGCCATAGGGCGGCATGCCGCTGAAGACGACCGCGTTCACTTCTGCGAGGTAGAGCGGCACTGCCGAGAGCCCGGCGCCGCTCACCGAGGATATGCCGTGCTCCGCCAGGAGCTGCCCCAGCATCTCCGCGTTTTGATCGGCGACCGAACTCCCAAGCTGCGACAACACGCCGGCCGGGAGGCTCAAGCCCGCCGCGATCGAATAGAGGTGGCGCGCTCGTGTGCCTGCGCCGGTCCCGATCAGCATCTTGTGCGCCTTGCGCGCGGCGACGATCTCATCGACCAGCGGATACACAGCCGCGCGGCCGCGATCGATGACGCTCTGCCCGCCGATCTTGACCACGTTTGCGTCCGGCAAGATTCGAAAATCCGCCGCTCCATCCGCCTTCGCTTGCAGCTCAGGGTCGCTGAGCGATCGCTCCATCAGAAGCGCTTCGAGCTCCGACGCGGTGCTGGTCATGGGATCCTCCCTCTAGCGGCGTAAAGCCATGCACGGTTACGACGCATTTTGCCACCGCCGTAGAGCAACTATCGACCAAATCGCTTCCACGACGCCGAACGGCCAAGCGCCTTGCAGAAATCCATAGATAGACCCAAGCGCGCACGATGCAGCGAACCCGAGGACGAACCACGGGCTTCGGTGTTCGAGCGCATAGCAGAGCAACATGGCGGTCACGGCGAAAAGGCCGAAAGCGGTGAGGGCGTCCATTAGCCGCGCGAAGCCATGCACCGCTCGGACGCGGCCTGCAAGCCCCACGGCCGATCATCCGGCGGCGGGGCCTGAGGCAAATGCGGAAGCTCGCCTTGGCGACCCGCGTTAGTCTTGCTTATTGTGGCGGACGAAACGAACTCGGGACGCGCATGCCGAAACTTTTCTCCTACGGGACCTTGCAGCAGGAGGACGTGCAGCTCGCGACTTTCGGCCGTCGCCTCACAGGCGTTAGCGACGCGCTCGTCGGCTATCGGCACTCGATGGTGGCGATCGACGATCCCGAGGTCGTGCGCACGAGCGGCAAGACGCATCATCCAATTGTCGCCTTCACGGGCGCGAACGAGGATCGCGTGCCGGGCGCATTGTTCGAGATCACGGACGCGGAACTCGCACATGCCGACGCCTACGAGGTCGCGGCCTATGTGCGGGTCAAGGCGCCGCTCGCCTCGGGCCTCGAGGCATGGGTCTATGTCGACGCCCGCGGCTAGAGCATTTTCAGGTCTGACGGAATCGAGGGGGATTCCTGTGAGCCAGTCGAATCGGGGCTGGGGAGCATCATGGGCGCGGCTTATTCGCAGGACC
>Ga0209624_10002314_pt1 | contig 14135 bp, 11 predicted proteins | sample JacPinW_OM2H0_O1_FD_188565 | JGI IMG/M metagenome (GOLD analysis project Ga0209624, IMG submission 188565) | Forest soil microbial communities from Algoma, Ontario, Canada - Jack Pine, Ontario site 1_JW_OM2H0_O1 (SPAdes) (version 2) | ecosystem: Environmental > Terrestrial > Soil > Boreal...
CCCGGTATAGTCCAGCCGCAGATGATGCGCGACCGAATACACACCGTGTTCTCGGGCAAGTTCAACGGCGGATTGCCAGAACGAATCTGGCAGTCTCTTCCCCCGTGGTCGGGTGCTACGAATCTCATTGAGTTGGAGTTGTAACTGCGCGATTGGCTCAGGAATGACTGCTGTGCTCATGCGGTTCGCCCTCGGCCGCTCTTCGGCGGCTCAGCGAATGTAACAAGGCGAGTTAGCGGTCGTCACGCATGCTTGCCGAAAACACACGGCAGCGCGAAGATCAGGGCGCCCCAGTACGAAACCTTGTACCGCGTTTCGATCCCAAGCGCCGGGATGATCGCCTGCGGAGTGTTGACGACGATCTCCCAGCTCAAGTAGTCCTCGATCAGCTTGGCGATCTTATCGCTCGCCAGCGGATGCGCGACTCGGCGGCGAAGGTTCACGCACAGCTCCTGCAGAACCTGCATGCTCAAAGCACCCTGCCCGGTCGTCCACCAATGTTCAACCAGTTGGCGGGCGCGTTCGTGCTTTGGACCAGCCGCGCGGTCATGGGCGTAAATCAAAGTGTTCGTGTCGACGAAATATTTGGGGCTTGCGGCGCTCATCGGTCTTTAACTCGTCGCTCGTAAAGCCCATCCCGAGACCCGGGCGGAGTCCAGCCCCGATCGATCCCTTCGCGTAGCCGTGCTAGAGCGCGCCGCCGTGAACGGTCATAGCTTTTGCGTTCGAGTAGGATTTGCTCCAGGCGTGACGCGAGCATCGCGCTGATGGAAGTGCCTTCTTCCGCAGCCAGGATGCGAATCTCTCGCGGGAGAGCCGCGTCGAAATTCCCTCCCCAGCGCCACGAACCGCAGCGAACGAGTTTTGCCGTGCGCATTCGCTTCGTCTTCAAACAAGGTTTCAAAATAAAAAAGGCCGCGAGCTGAGGGCATCAACTCGCGGCCTGAATGTCGCAATTGCGAAATGCTAGTTCACGGTTACGTTTACGCTCTGTGAAGGAATGCCGTTGGTAACCACTACGATCGTGCTCGCACCGGTTTCGATGCCGGCGGGAACGTTGAAGTGTGTGGTCTGCAGCGCTGCCGACTGCATGGCATAGCTCGAGGGATTGTGCGTCTTGCAATAGAACACATGGCCGGTCTGATTATTGGTGATGCGAACCAACGCATAGTTGGTGTAGGGCTGGTAGTCATCGCCATAGGCTCCGCCGGCAGATACGCCAGCGAACCGATAACCGGTAACCATATAGCTTTTGCCGTGGGTCACAGTCTTTGCGATCTTGGTGATTTCCGGCGCCCAGGCGGTGTTGTAGGTTCCCGCGGAATTGAATAGCTCGATCGTCCTGCTGTAATCCGCGAGCAGAATCTGTCCGGTGGGAAGAACCAGCAGGTGCCCGTAGAAAGACGAATCGGCCTTAGCATTCGGCGGATTCACGGTCGCTGTGAGGTCGATTCCATTCCACTCATAGAAGGCGGAGGGAGTAGAACCGTAACCGGGGCTGGCCATCACCAGAACGTTTCCGTTGATCTCGATCGACGCCGGACCGTCGGCGACATTGTATTGGCCGGGGAAGGTCGGGCCTGGGGTCCAGGTGCCGGTCGTAAGGTTGTAGATGGAGGTGTTGCCGGGGCCGCAGGTGTTGGCTCCGGTGGCAAACACTGTGCCGTTCGGCATCAGGACGGCGGGACCCAGTTCGTAGGTGGCTTTGCTCTCAATTCCGCAATGCGAGTCCCAGAGTTGAACGCCCGTACTGCCAGCGCTCGACCAAGTCTCGGTGGTGGGATTGTAGAGTTCGGAATTCATTCCCGTGGCGTCGTATTGAAATACGTAGGCATCAATCGACAAAACTTCGCCGTTCGGCAACAGGTTGAATCCCTCTTCGTCGAACACGTCGAATTTTCCGTTGCCGCTGAATGCCGTCCATTTATGTCCTGTCGGATTGAAGTAAGCAAACTGAGTGGTGCAGCAGTTGGCCTGCATGTCGGTGCCATTATTAAGGATGACGTTCTGGGCATCGCCAATACTGGTCCAGCCGGCGGGCGGATTGATTTTTGCCCACTTATTGGTAACGGGATTGTAGAGCGCGCCCATGTTTGTCCAGTCAGGATTCAGCTTGTTGTATTCGCCACCCTCGACGAGCAACTGACCATTGGGCAACACGGCCGCGCCAAAGAAAAGCGGAGAGTAAAAGGGAATCGGCGCCAATTCTGTCCACGTGCCATTGACATAGCTGCCGTTAATGTCTGGAGTCAGTTTGTACCATGCATCGGTAGCGCTTTGCTCTTGATGAACCATGACCGTACCATCGGTCAGCAGATAGGATGCGCCGGCGCCACTGCCGGGATAAGAAGCCGCGACGGGCGTCCAACTCTGGCCGCTGGCAAGGGCAGCCAGCATGCAAAGCACTAGAGCGGTTCCCGCGAACGAACGGGAGACGGAAAATTTAAACATGTACTCCTCCTGGTGATCTTTTTGTTTTTTGGCCCGCCTAACGGCGGTTGTAGACAAGGGCCCGAACCCCGGGGAAGAAAAGCGTTAGGGCTGCGGGTAATTGTAGGGCCGATCGCACTCGATTGAAAAGAAAATAACGCAGGAATTTAGGACTGCAAACAATTGCGGATAAACACCAAAAAAAAGTACACAACAGTTCGCGGAAGAACTATGTCTAACGCGCGGCCAGCGATTCTTGCGAACGTAGCAATGCGGCGCGCTCACGCGCATTTTGCAACGCGCGCTTGACGTAACGAGGCGCGGTGCCTCCGGGGACGTCGTGCAGGGCAAGGACTTCCGCGATGCCTAGGCACGAGTGGAAGGCCGCGTCAAAGCTGGAGTGGATCGCTTGCAGATCGGCGAGTGGGAGTTTTTGCAAATCACATCCGCGTTCCACCGCCAACGCCACGGCCTTGCCAACTGCCTCGTGAGCTAGGCGCGAGGGTACTCCGCGCTCGACGAGATACGCGGCGGCAGCCCACGCGTTCATGAAACCAGTTTGCGCCGCCTGATTCATTTTCGCTTCGTTGAATTCGACCGTGTTCATGAATCCGGCCAGCAGTGGCACCATGCCGATGATCGTGTCGGCGGCGTTGAAGAGCGGCTCCTGCGTCTCCTGCAAATCTTTGTTGTAGGCGAGCGGCAGTCCCTTCACCAGCGTTTGCAGCGTGGTGGCGCAACCCATGACGCGCGCCGCTTTGCCCCGCACGAGCTCGAGCAAGTCGGGATTTTTTTTCTGCGGCATGGCGCTGCTGCCCGTGGAATAAGCCTCGGGTAACTCGACGAATCCATACGCGGAGGTCGAGAAGAGAATCATTTCTTCAGCCCACCGGCTCAGGTGAAGCGCGAGCAGTGAGAGCGCGTCGACAAATTCGATGACAAAGTCGCGGTCGCTGGTGGCGTCGATGCTGTTTGCCGTTGGGCCATCGAAGTCCAGTTCCGCGGCCATCGCCTGACGATTGATCGTGAGGGTGGCTCCGGCAACGGCGCCTGATCCGAGCGGGCAGAGATTGATGCGCTTGCGGCAATCGGCGAGGCGAGCGGCATCGCGCAAAAACATTTCCACGTAGGCGAGCAGCCAGTGCGCGACGAGGACGGGCTCGGCGGCTTGCAGATGAGTGTACGACGGCATCACGGCGCTGCCAGCCGCGTCAGCTCGCGCGAGAATCGCCTCGATCCAATCGGCAATCAGATTTTGCGATGTGTCGATACTGTGGCGCACGAAGAGACGAAGGTCAGTCGCGATCTGCTCATTGCGGCTGCGGCCGGTGTGCAGCTTGTAGCCAGTCGAGCCGATCAGCGCGGCCAGTTGCTTTTCGACGAAATGGTGGACGTCTTCGGCTTCAGGATCGTTGAGAAACTCGGGTGAGGACTCGGCGCGGCGGCCGATTTCTGCAAGGGCTTTTAATATTTCAGAAAGTTCTTCCGAGGAAAGCACTCCGGCGTGTTCAAGGGCATTGGCGTGAGCGCGGCTGGCGGCGAGTTCGAATGGCAGCAGCCGCTGATCGTAGGGAAACGACCGCTGCCACTTTTCAAATTCGGGGTCAAGCGGTTGCCGGAAGCGGCCGGACCACATCTTCATCGTCGACCTCTATTGTTCGACCTCTACTTTTGCTTTGGCCTGCGTTTGCGCGCGGCAACGCGAGGGCAGTCCGAGAATACGGATAAAACCTTCCGCATCTTTCTGATCATAGCTCTCGCCCATGGTGAACGAGGAAAGGTCGGTGCGATAAAGCGAGTACTCCGATTTGCGGCTGACGATGCTCACGTTGCCTTTGTAAAGCGACAGCGTAACCGATCCGGTCAGATTCTGCTGCGTGGTATCGACGAAGGCGTCGAGAGCTTCGCGCAACGGCGTGAACCACAGGCCGAAGTAAACAAGCTCGGCGTACTTGAGCCCGACATGCTGCTTGAAGTGCAGCAGGTCGCGATCGAGGCAGAGCGCTTCGAGTTCGTTGTGAGCCGCGAGCAGGAGCGTGCCTCCCGGAGTTTCGTAGCAGCCGCGCGACTTGATGCCGACGAAGCGATTCTCGACCAGATCGATTCGGCCAACAGCGTTGCGGCCGCCGATTTCGTTGAGCAGTTCGACGAGGGAGACGGGATCGAGAATTTGCCCGCCCACCGAAACGGGCACGCCTTTTTCAAATCCGATTTCTACTTGCTCTTCTTTGTCGGGAGCTTCCTGCGGCGACTTGGTTAACTGCCATGTGCTCGCGAATGGAGCGTTGCCGGCGTCTTCCAGTTCTCCGCCTTCGTGGCTGATGTGCCAGAGATTGCGGTCGCGGCTGTGAATTTTCTCGCGGCTGGCAGTCACCGAGATGCCGCGCTTCTCGGCGTAATCTAAACAATCTTCGCGCGACTTCAGATCCCATTCGCGCCAGGGCGCAACCACTTTCAGCTCAGGAGCGAGCGCCTGATAGGCCATCTCGAAGCGCACCTGGTCGTTGCCCTTGCCGGTGCATCCGTGGCTGACGGCGCTTGCGCCTTCGCGCAATGCGACTTCGACCTGATGTTTCGCAATCACGGGACGAGCGAGTGATGTGCCGAGCAGATACTTATTCTCGTAAACCGCGCCCGCCTTCAGCGCAGGCCAAACATAGCCAGTCAAGAATTCTTCGCGAAGATCTTCGACGACCACCTGGCTGGCTCCGGTCTTGTAGGCTTTGTTGACGACGGCCTCGACATCATCGCCCTGACCTACGTCGGCGACCATAGCGATGACCTCGTAGGCACAGTTCTCCTTCAGCCACGGAATGATGATCGAGGTATCGAGTCCGCCGGAGTAGGCGAGAACAATTTTTTCTGCTTTAGGCATGCGCGCTCCGAACCGGGAAGCGGCCCACGCCGCCGCCCAACAACCATACAAGTATAGCTTTCTGAATGTGTAGACGATTCTCTGCCTGATCGAACACGACCGAATTGAGCGAATCGATGACCTGATCGGTAACTTCCTGTCCGCGATGCGCGGGCAGACAGTGCATAAAACGCGCGTGTGGCTTGGCTAGTTGCATGAGCGCTGCATTGACCTGATAGGGCGCGAAAATGGCAGCACGCTCTTCGGCTTCCTGCTCGTGCCCCATGCTGGCCCAGGCGTCGGTGTAGACGGCATCGGCTCCGGCAACGGCTTTGCGCGGATCGGTCATGATGCGCAGCGTCGCCTTGGTCTCTTCGGCAATGGCCTTCGCCATGGTGACGATGACGGGATTGAGCGCATAGCCCTCGGGCGTCGCGATGGAAACCTTTGCACCGACCGACGCGCCGGCCAACAGCAGCGAGTGCGCCATGTTGTTGCCATCGCCTACATAGGCGAAGTGAAGTCTTTTGAAATCCCCGAAATGCTCCTGCAGGGTGAAGAAGTCGGCAAGCGCCTGGCAGGGATGCTCGAGTTCGCTGAGCGCATTGATCACCGGCACGCTGGCATAGGTTGCCATCTCTTCGACCTCGGCGTGGCTGAAGGTGCGGAGCACGATGAGATCGATCCAACGCTCGAGATTGTGGGCGATGTCGTAGAGCGACTCGCGCGCGTTGAGGCGGCTGGCCGTCTGGTCGACGAAGAAGGTGCTGCCGCCGAGGCTATCCATGCCGGCTTCAAAGGTGAGCCGTGTGCGCAGCGAGGGCTTCTCGAAAAACATAACCATCTGCTTGCCGGCGAGGACGCCGCGGAAATCCGCGGGACGCTGCTTGAGCATGGCGGTGAGGTTGAAAAGTTCGAGCATCTCGGCGGGCGCGAGATCGTGGATCGAAACCAGATCGCGCGGCGCGAGAGGCTCGGCCAAGACGTGCGGCGGCTTCGTCTTCGATAGACTCGTCGGTGCAGCTGGCTCAGTTCTCATGTGCATCTTTTCACTCCGTGAATCAGGCCTTAAAGTGCCGGGTTTTAGGTGATAGGCGTTAGGTCTCGAACTTCGCTTTTCCGGTCACCTGACACCCTAGTTTTCTACGACAACTCACTAATCTTTCCCGCTAACGCTTGGGCCTTCTTGTTGTCGGTGGCGATCACCAACACGGTATCGTCGCCGGCGATCGTGCCGACTACTTCAGGCCAGTGCGAGGCGTCGAGCGCCGCGGCTACGGGCTGTGCGCTGCCCACCGTGGTTTTCACCACCAGCAGGTTCTGCGCCAGGCGGATTTCAAGCACGAACTGGCGGGCCAGATGCATCACCGAAGGCAAAACACTGTCGGAGCCCGAGCCGTTGCCGGCCCGGCGATATCCGTCCGAACCTTTGACTAGATTCAATTCGCGAATGTCCCGCGAAAGCGTGGCCTGGCCAACCTCGAAGCCCTTGCGCTCCAGCCTCTGCTGGAGAGAGTCCTGGCTTTCGACGGGACCCTCGTCGAGCAGGTCGAGAATCGCTTTGTGCCGCGCCATTTTGGACATGAATAAAAATGCAACTCAATGCATAAGTATCCATTGTGGGGCGCGGGCGTGTCAAGTGGGAAATCCGGGAACAGTTACTGCCGGGACGCGGAGGCGCAGGCAGAGGGCGAGGTTCCCTCACAGCGCCAAATCTTTTCTGACGAAGAACTTATCGCCCTTTTGCGATGGTCGGAATCTGGAAGTCCACACCTCGGTCGTCGTTGGCTTTTTGTGTGGCCGGAAGGTCGAGCTCGGCGAGCAGAACCTTTCGCGTGCGGCCCTCGGCGAACTCAAACAGCGTGTCGCCCACGATGGCGTAATTGATTACATCGGACTGATGGCCGTCTTTGAAAACCAGCGTGGTCGAGGGCTGAACGGTGACGCTATCCTCCGGATTGGCGTCGGGAGCCGCAAGGCGATGGGGAGGCCGCTTGCCGGGAGGCAGAGGGGCAGGAGATTGGCCGCCGTCAGCGTTGGTGGAGTCGTCGTCATTATCGTTTCCGTCTGGCGCATACGGAACGACCGCGGGAACGTAGACCGGTTCCATGATTCCGACGGCAAAGTCGCCGCGATCATCGTGGCGGTGGCGGCGGTTGTGGCCAGCGGTCAAGGGCAGGCTTTGCTTTGCCGGGAAGAAAAAGTCTGAGCAGCAATTCTCAAAAATGGACCAGTTGTTGCCGTACCCCTTTGCGCCGAGAATCGCCTTGTTGCCGAAGTCCATGGATGTGACCGAAGGCGCAATGCCGTTGATCGACCTGCCGCCAAAACCCATGGACGTAACTGATGGCGGAACGCCGTTTACCTGAGCCAGCACGGGTAAAGAGTTGGCAACGAAAAGCGCGACACACAGCGCTAATGACAAGCAAAAGAAGAAACGGGCTCGCACACCGGCCAGCATGAGAAGCCTCCCCCGCATAGGGTACACCAATCGGGGCCTGCTGTTTAGAACTTGCCGAGGCAGCAGAAGTTGCATGAAAAATTTTCGCTGGAATCAAAATCCGCTGAATCAGGCCGCGGTGAGTGGCACCCGTGCAGTAATCCGGCGCAGTTCGAGCATGCGGTGGCGTACGTAGCCGTCCTCGGTTAAATGGGATGAAGCGGCGGCCTTGCGACTGCTGACAACCATCTGATCGAGAGGACGGCGCTGGCCAAACTGCGGATCGAGTTCGCGACAAAATTCACAAGGCCGGCTGGACCGAGTATCGAAACGGCTGACGACGGCATGGTCGATGTGTTCCACGAAAACGGCTCCTGGGGAAGGCGAAACCTATTTCGCCCGGGTTATGAGGCAGAGTCACAGTACTCTGGCTCGTATGATTCATCCTTGTCTAGACGGCTCTTTGTACTACAACCGGCGGGAACTATACAAGCCCCTCTTGGCAGGCGCGGATTTGGCTGCGAATTGTGAGCCGCGGGCTGTGAGCGGCGAGCTTCGACCAAAGGCAGAAGCGCAAAGACTCAAGCGCAGTGCTTTGCGCGGCCCGCGACGCCGGGGTCAGATTTCTGGCATGATAAGGCGACCTCATCAATTCTGGAGACCGCGTGGATTCCGCCAAGAGCGAGTCGAGCACCGTATTTCTCTTCGATGTAGACAACACGCTGCTCGACAACGACCGCGTGGCCGCTGATCTGAAGTTATATCTAACGAAAAAGGTGGGCGAGGCCAGCGCCGAGCGCTACTGGGAAATTTTCGAGCAGTTGCGCACGGAACTCGGCTACGCCGATTATCTTGGCGCTCTGCAACGTTATCGCCTGGAGCGGCCACGCGATCCAAAGCTGCTGGCGGTTTCGCACTTCATGGTGAATTATCCCTTTGCGAACCGGCTATTTCCCGAGTCGTTGGACGCGGTCGAATACGCGCGGCGGCTGGGGCGGGCGGTGATTCTGAGCGACGGCGACGTGGTTTTTCAGCCGCTCAAGATTGATCGTTCAGGCCTTTATGAGGCGTTCGAAGGTCACGTTCTGATCTACATCCACAAGGAACTGGAACTGGACGATGTCGAGGCGAAGTATGCGGCGCCGCACTATGTGATGGTCGATGACAAGGTGCGGATTCTGGCGGCGATCAAGCAGCATTGGGGGGACCGGGTTACGACTGTGTTTCCGCGCCAGGGACACTACGCGATGGATGCAGCGCAGGTGGCTGGGTATCCCCAGCCCGATATCACGCTGGAGCGCATTGGCGAGGTGCAGAAATATTCGCTGGCAGAGATTTTGGCAGCTGCGGGAGAGTAAGTGGCTAAGTGAGCGGCTATTCCGCTTCTTCCAGTTCCTGCGTCGCGCCGCTGCGCATCAGGGCTTCCAGTTCTCGATTCAGAGCGACGCGACTATGCTCAGGCAATTCGATGAAGCGGAAGGGCTGAAGGCATCCTTTCGTAGCCCACATGGGAAATAGCATCTGCGCGCGGCAACGAACGCTCGTGATGCCCAGGTGGAACACAAGCGTCACACGTATGCCCTCATCCAGCGGATTTTCGAGCGAAATCAGGCCGCCATTCACGGAGAGTTGACTCATGCGCCCGCGGATCTGCCGTCCGTTCTCGAGCAAAACTAAGGCCAGGATGGAGCCGCCGAGCTTGACGCGCAAGCCCCGTTGTCCCTTCTGCGTGCTGGCGATGGAGGGCATTCTCGATCAATTCTGCCTCAGGCGGAGGTAACGGGGCAGATTACGAAAGTTAGGCCGTGGCTGCGCGGTGGCAGGAATGCTGACAGCTCGATGCTAGCCAAGCGGTTCGCGACCGCAATCAGGCCTTCGTTCTCAAGACCGTGTCGTGAGCGCAACAGTCGAGGCGCACCGCAGATGGCCGCTTCCCAGCCGCCAGTTACGGCTGCTGCACCAGAACGATGACGTTGGCTCCTGTCGCGACGGCGATGCCGAGACGTCCACTGCTGTTGAAGTCGCCAATCGCAACCGAGAACGCCGGTCCTCCCACGGCAATGGGCGAAGCAGCCGAGGGGGTGAAGGTTCCGTCGCCGTTGCCAAGCAAAATGGTCAGGGTACCATCGCTGTTTGCGACAACGAGATCGAGTTTGCCGTCGCTATTGAGGTCGGCGGTGGCAAGCGCGTTGGGGTTGCTTCCAACCGTAACTGGCGAGCCGGGGGCGGGAGTGAAGGTTCCATCGCCGTTTCCGAGCAGAAGGGTGAGAGTGTTGTCGTCTTGGTTTGCGATCGCGAGATCGAGTTTGCCGTCACCGTTGAAATCAGCGGCAACGATTGCCCACGGATTGGGACCCGTCGGAAAAGTCGAGTTCTGAGCAAGCCTGAAGGTTCCGTCTCCTTTGCCGAGCAGGATCGCCACCGTGCTGCCGGGAATGCCGTATCCCCCTCCGGTGGCTGCGATGTCGAGTTTGCCGTCGCCGTTGAAATCGCCGATTGCCGGCATGTATGCGCCGGCTACATTGGCATTCGCCGAAACCGGTCCCTGATTGAATGCGCCATCTCCGCAGCCCAGCACGATGTCGACCGGCAAACCGCCTAGTGCGTTGGCTATTGCAAGGTCGAGATTGCCATTTCCAAGGAAATCCCCGACTGCCAGAGTGTTGGGGTCGCCGCCGCCGCTGAAGACGAAGGAACTTGGAATCGTAAATGTCCCGTCCCCGTTGCCCAACAGGATTGGCACGTTCTCCTCTCCGAAGTTCGCCAGAGCCAAGCCAAGCCTTCCGCTGTTATTGAAATCTCCCACGGCGACGAAGACCATTTGGGCGTTCACCCCGGTATCCCAGGGCGGTCTGGGGATAATGATCGGCGATCCAGATGCCTGCGTGAACGTGCCATCGCCATTGGCGAGGTAGATGTATGCCCCGTTGCCGTTTATCGCAACCGCTAAATCGGGTTTTCCCTGGCCCCTGAAATCGCCCACAGCGACGTAGTTCGTGACTGGAACGGAGATCGGAGATCCCTTCGCGCTCGAAAATGTCACGTTTGCTTCCGGGGTCGACACCGGGAAGTAAACGACATTCGAGAGTCCACCGCCCGGTGACGGATTCACCACCGCAATGGAAGCAGTGGCGGCTGTCGCGATATCGGCTGCGGGGACCACTGCGGTTAGCTGCTCATTGCTCACGAAGGCAGTTGCGAGCGCAGTACCGTTGAAGTCGACAGTCGACGTCGGAAGAAAGCCGGTTCCATTCACCGTCAGAGTAAATTGCGGCCCTCCGGGCGAAACTGCGCCTGGTACCAGTGGCTGGTTAAGAAATGGCACAGGGTCGCCAGCGATTGCGTTTGGCAGTACCTCAATGCTCAGCAAAGGGTAGAAGGTGGTTGCACCCGCAGCGTCGTTGAGTTGCACCCAGAAATACCAGGTTCCTCCTTCCGCCGGCGTGCCGCTGATCGTACCGGTGCTGGCGCCGAGGCTCAGTCCGTTCGGCAGTGCTCCGTAACTAATCGACCAAGCGAAGGGCGGCGTCCCGCCAGACTCGTCGACTGTCTGACTGTAAGCGGTTCCTGCCGAACCCCCGGGCAAGGAAAGAGTCGTGATGGATGGCGGAAGGTTGATCGTGATCTTGACCGACGCCGCCTTCGTATTGTCCGTGACCGACGTTGCGGTGATGATCGCGCTCTGTACGCCCGATCCATTTGAGGGCGCAGCGTAGGTGACTGACAAGCTGGACTGATTGGTCAGAGACCCCGGCCCGTTCAAACTCCACGAGACGCCGCGCGCCAAAGAATCGTTGCTGACCGTGGCTGTAACGCTTAGCGATTCACCCTGATCGGTTTGCGTCGCTGAAGCCGATATCTGGACTGAAATTGGCGGCGCGGAACTCGAACAGGAACATGCGAAGGCAATGGCTAAGAATCCAGTGAGCGCGGAAGCCAGACGAAGCTTGCCCGTCTTCGAGCCCCTCAACGAACAACTGTGACCGGATGGATCGAAAGACCTGATCGGCTCAAATTTGGAGGTGGTGGCCACTCTAGAATGGGGCCACATTATCAAAGTCGGAAAAACCGTGTCTGTGCAATTTTGCGCGCTTTTACGAAAGAGTTCGGGCATGTACCCTCAGAATCCGAGGCCTCACTGCTTCGATTCGCGCCGCAAGCCCTTGTCGTACATCGCCCCGTAATCCAAATACTGCTCGACGGGATCTTTCCAATAATTGATCTCCACTTTCCCGACTTCGCCGTTCTTGCCGATGCCAGCCGTCAGGTGCGCGTTTATGCCTGCAAAGTAGGTTGGCAGGTTGAGTTTGCGATAGCGCTCCAGCACTTGATCGCGCAGCGTCGGGTCGAAGTGAACTCCATATTTATCGACCAGCACCTTGATAGCGTCGTAGTCGCCTTCGGCTTTGATGCGCATCAACTCAGCTAGCAGCATGCCGACTCCTTGGCGCATCTTTTGATAATCGACCACGCGAACGTAGGTCTTGCCATCGCGGGTGAATTGCTCGATCGAGCCGGGAACTTTGTCGGCAATGTAGTGCGCGATTAATTGGCGGTCGCGCTCGTGGTCTTCTTCGATTGTGTCGCCCTTCGGAATGCGGCGCAGTTGCACCAGGGCGACCGAGGCGGCGCTGTCGTACATTGCCTTGGCTACTTCGTCCTGGTTCGAGACCAGCCCGAGTTCCTTGAGCTTCGGATCCCATATGTTCCAGAGGGCCATTAGATCGGCGCGAGCTTCTTCGAGGGTGGAAAAATATTCTTTGAGGAAGGGTTGCGCTCCTCCGCTGACGCGCTCGCTCAGCTTGCCGGAGCCGTGCCCGATGACTTCATGCAGGGCGACCATGAGGCTGTGCGCCTCCATGCCGTATTTTGTGTCGCGTTCGAGTTCGGCGGCGCCGCCGTCGAACTCGGCGTTGAAAGTCTCGCCGGTTGCCGCGGCGAGAGCGCGATCGCTGCTGGTGAAAAGAAAATTCTTCGATCCGTATTTTTCGTGGATCTCGTTTTCGTTGGGCAGATTGTCGCCGATGGTGGTCACGCTGAAATCGCCGGTTTCGATGAGGGTTTCGACGGCTTTCACCACGGGAAGCTTGAATGTGGTGAGCCTGTACTTCGCGTCCCACGGAGCTTTCGACTCGAAGTAAGCTGCATTTCCCGCCAGTTTCTTCATTGCGATCGTCAGCGGCTTATCGGTGATGGTGACAAAACTCTGCGAGCTACCCTTTTCACCGCGCGCATCGCGATAGACCTCGATGAAGCCATTGTCGAAGTCAACGCTGGCATCGTTCTGCACCCAGGCGGTGCCGAAGGCGACCCATTCGGCGTATTCGCCGGTCTGGTAGAAGCGTATGAGATGGCTGATCGCTTCGGCCTGCGCGGGTTCGGCATAGCTGCGGGCTTTCTCGAAGCAGTCAACGGCTTTTGCCAGGAAGGTGGCATAGAGCCCCGAAGGAATTTTGCCATCCGGAGTGCCGGCGCGATAAACCAGTTCGGTCAACTTGCCATCGGCATTTTTTTGCACGCGCGAATTTAGCGAATACTTTTCTTGAAATCCTTTCAGGTCGTCGAGACTCAAGCTTTCGTTATCGGGGCCCTCATAAAAAGTGTTGGAGCTGGATCGGATCGTATCCTTTCCGCCGGAGGGACTTTTGGCGGTGGTCATCGGCTCAAAAGTAAGATCAAAAAGCGGGCGCCGCAAGGCATCGAGTTCGCGCGCTAGATCAAGCGCGGTCGCGAGCAGCGGAAGATCGGCATAGGGCGTGTGGAAGGCGCCGTGGTGCTGTGCGGAAAGAGCGGCTCCTTTCAGCTGCATGAAAGTAAAGCCGGGCAGAAATTTCTGCGAAGTCAGTTCGTTGTGATTGCCGCGGTTGGCCCAGAAGAGTTTCGCAAATTCCGAGATCTTGGGCAGCACTCGCGGATCAATTCCCTGGGGATGCGCCAGTATTTCCTCGAAAAGGCGTTTCTCCTGGAGCCCGTAGGCGGAGAGCTGATCGTAAATAATGGGGTCGATGGCGACGGAGGCCTGAACCAGCCAGTAGGCCAAAGCCTGCTGTCGAGGCGTGAGCGCCTGAAAGCTGGGAGCGTGCAGTTGAATGAAGGCCGTGTCGCCTACGCGCTCGACGATCACGCCGCTGGCTTTGTCCTGCTGGCTCAGCGCCGACGGTGCGATGGCAAACATGGCGAGCCAGAGAAGAACTGCGGTATTAATCGGTTTCAGGGTCGCCTCCGGACGATTTGATGTGAATTGGCCAAACTTTGCAGCCTACCACAATGGGGCGGAGCCGTTCCGGAAACGGCGGAGAATATGCGCGGCGAGTCCGCCCCTTGCACATGCTAGAATCATTACTGTGACTCCCGGAAACGATGCTTCCTGACATTGAAAAATTGCTGGAGCTGCAGACTGCGGACAAAGAA
>Ga0209624_10002315_pt1 | contig 14132 bp, 12 predicted proteins | sample JacPinW_OM2H0_O1_FD_188565 | JGI IMG/M metagenome (GOLD analysis project Ga0209624, IMG submission 188565) | Forest soil microbial communities from Algoma, Ontario, Canada - Jack Pine, Ontario site 1_JW_OM2H0_O1 (SPAdes) (version 2) | ecosystem: Environmental > Terrestrial > Soil > Boreal...
CGATCCCCGCAAGGAAGGCGAAGCCCTATGGCCGCAGAAGTTTCCCGTAGAGGCGCTGCAGCGAATAGCCAAAAGCGAGTTCATGTCCTCGCACATGGCGGCCGGCCAATTGCAGCAGCGCCGCCCAAGTCATTTCGATTGTCGAGACCGACTTGTAGCCAGTGCCCGTGATACGGATGCCGCGTTCCTGCGCAGCCGCCGTGTCGATTGAGGAGTTGCAGGGCCCGGTGGAGGCTATCAGCTTCAGTCGCGGCAAGCGCTCGATGACGGCGCGAGATAGTGGCGTCCGCTCGCGCATAACGCAAACAACATCGAATGGGCGGAGCCTTTCCACGACGGCGTCCGCGTCGACGACGTGGTCCGTGAAGACGGTGATCTCCGCCCTTTCCGTAACGCCTGACCAATCCGCCATGCCAAGCGCAACGTTCTGGTAGTCATCTAAGATCGCGACCTTCATTGCCTTTAATTCCTGCCTAGGCCGCCGCATCGGCAACCTTCACTAGTTGCTTACCGAAGTTCGCGCCGGAAAACAGGCGTAGCAACGCGCTTGGTGCATTCTCTAGGCCGTACGCGATGTCCTCTTTGCGTACGAGGCTGCCGTCCCGATACCAGCGGCCCAGCGCCTCGAAGGCTTCCAGAACCCGCGTGAGATAATCGAGCCCCGTGAAGCCCTCCATGCGCGCACGCTTCGCTACCAGATTAGAGTAATTCGCTGGGCCGGGCTGGGGCGTCACAGCGTCGGATTTCGAGATCGAACCGCACAGCGCGATACGCGCGTTAAGATTGATTCGAGCCAAAACTTCGTTTAGAACCTCGCCGCCGACATTATCGAAGAACACGTCAATCCCGTTTGGGCAAAGCTCCGAAAGCCGAGCACCGACGTCTTCGCTCTTGTAGTCGATGGCGGCGTCGAAGTGCGCCTCATTGATCAGCCAATCGCATTTGTCCTTGCCACCCGCGGTGCCAATCACGCGGCAGCCTTTGATCTTAGCGATCTGGCCTGCGATCGAGCCCGTAGCACCGGCTGCGCCCGACACCACTACGGACTCACCGGGCTTGATCCTGCCGATCTCGACCATCCCGAAATACGATGTTAGCCCGTTCACTCCGAAGAGGCTCAACGCAAGGTTTGGCGGCGTGCCGGGAGCGACTTTCCGCGCCCCACCGAAGCCTTTGCCGTCCGTCACCACGTAGTCCTGCCAACTGAAATCGCCCTGCACGATGTCGCCCGGATTGAAATCGGAATGATGCGATTCAATCACTTGTCCGATGGCAAAGGATTGCATGACTTCGCCGATCGGAACCGCGGGCTTGTAGGAATCGCGGGCCATCCAGATGCGCTGCGCAGGGTCGACCGACAGCCACAGCGTCCTGATCAGCGCCTGTCCTTCGGAAGGATGCGGGATAGGCGCCTCATTCCAAAGAAACTCTTCCCCGGTCAATTTGCCCTCCGGGCGAGTGTTCAATATCCACTGGCGGTTCATACGGTCTGCCAAGCGATATCCTCCAGACGGAAAAAGGGCGACACTCCCACCACAGCATCCCAACGATCGGCGCGAATGTTCATGACTCGCCTCGGGCCCAACGATGGATTGGCATCTCTGCTCCCATCTGAGCCAGATTAACTCCCCCAAACTCTTTCTGGTCGTGTCGGTCCGATCAAGCGTAAATTCCCGGTCATGCGATCAGCGCTGCCGATCAATTTCGGTCCGTGCTGCCGGACAACATCGAAAACCGGGCAGCGCCCCTTTTCGACGTCGTGCGTCTAGTCATCCGATGGTGTGTGCAGAGCAAACATTCAACGTGATGGCAGGTACTCCGAGGCAACGCCACGAGCTAGCCTTTGAAATCAAATGGCCGAGGGAGCAAAGGTGTGCGGCGCGTCAGTTGCGGACTCTCTGGACCTCTCGCTCGACAAATCACATAAATCGAATGTTGAGTGCGCCTGCAACCGCGCGACGATAGCGTCGCACTCTTTATGACGCGAAGAGATAACATCGAAATCAAACAGTGACGACGATCTTACCGAATTGAGCGCTGTTCTCCAGATAGCGGTGCACTTCAACGATTTCGTCGAACTTGAACGTGCGATCGATTATCGGCCTGAGCGAGCCACTCGTTAGTCCCTTAGTGACGTACTCCACAGCGTTCTTCCGGCGTTCCGCTTCGCCTGTTACCAGTCGGATGCTGTACCCCTTGACCGTAGCCATTTTTCGGATCATCTCCAGCACAGGCATCGGGGTGCTATCGTCACTTAATGCGCCATAGATGTAGGCGGTGCCCTGAACAGTCAAAGCGGTGATAAGCTTGGAAAAGTCCATGCCACCTACGGGATCGAAGACAACGCGCGCGCCGTTGCCTTGCGTGATGCGCGTTACTTCGGCAAGCATGTCTTGCTCCTGGGTTACAATGACATGCGCTGCGCCGGCCCGGTGCAGCCGCTGCTTCTTTTCCGAAGTGCGCGTCAGCGCGATTGGCGTCGCACCCGAATAATTCGCAATTTGAATTGCTGCCAAGCCGACGCTGCTCGAAGCTGCAGGCACAATGACGAAGTCGCCGGCTTTCACTTCAGCATCGAAGACGAGCGCGCCACAAGCCGTTAGAAACATCATCCAGACCGACGCTGCTTCAACGAATGAAAGCGATCGCGGGTGCTTCACGACGGCATGCTCGGGGGCGAGAATAACCTCTCCGTATGTGAAGTACTTATTCAAAGAGAAGGCTGGAATTGTGCTGACTGCATCGCCCACAGCAAAACCGGCGACCTCTTTGCCCACAGCATCAATAACGCCAGCACAATCATATCCTAGACCGGCCGGGAATACTGGCGATTCGACATATTTGTCATTACGCCACATCGACTCTGCTCGGTTGATGCCGATCGCCTTAACTTTGATGCGAACTTCGTTCGGGCCAGGAGAAGGGACTTCCATTTCGATGAATTCGAGGACTTCCGGTCCTCCGGCCCGTGCGAATTTGATTGTACGTGACATGATGCCTCCATCACTCGTCAGCACCGACATGGGTACGTGCACCCGCTGACCGACAAGAAATAGGTTCTCCGTCATTCTGCACCGCCGGCTTGAGGCTACGGTGCATTCATGGCAGTCATGCAGGGCACGACCTTTACTACTCGCGGCAGGCCAACGACGGAGTGGAATCTCGGCGCCTGGGCCCGGCTAATCAGGAGGTGCGTTTGTAGGGCCCCTACCATGTCCAATCGGCGGCATACCAACGATAGGCACCATTGAATTTCTCGATATGGCCAACCGCGGGGAACGGATAGTGGTAGCCCATGGCCAACGTACGATCGGTGGCAACCCTGTCCAACACGGATTTGCGCGTTTTGATTGCCTGCTCACTGTCATAATCAAAAACGGTCGACCAGTCGGGGTGTTGCAGACCCATTACGACGTTAGCCACGTCACCCAGGTGAATGAGCTGATCGCTGCCGGAAGCAAATAGAACCGCAGAATTGGCGTAAGAATGCCCCGGCGCAGCAATCAAATGTACGCCATGCGCCACTTCGCCATCCGCCTTCACCAACTGGACCTTATCCTTGATGCGGGGGAGGTTCGTTTTTGCGGCCCAAATCGTCCCTTGCTTCAAGACATCCACCATTGGAGCGCCATTCGTATCGGCTTCGAAGCGGTTTCCGGTCCAGTACGTCCATTCTTTTTCCGCAAATGCGTATCGCGCGTTTGGAAAAGCGAGCGAACCGTCCTTGCTGACGATGCCCGCGATGTGATCAATGTGACCATGGGTAGTCAGAACAACATTGATGCTTTCGGGAGGGATGCCGGCACGAAGAAGATTGGCCTTCAGATCGCTGAAATGCCCAAACTTCGGTCCGAGAACCTCGCCGAAGCCAGTGTCCACGAGAATTTTTTCGCGGCCGGTGTCTACTACAAGCATGTTGCACGTGAACTGGTTGACGAGCTTCAAATAGCTTGCCTCGAGCACGGCCAATACGGCAGCCTCGGACTGGTTCGCGGCGAGGGTTGGCCAGAAGGGGATCGTTCCGTAGCCGTCGGATATGACAGTCGCCTTGAAGTCGCCGATCTCAAATCGATAAAAGCCGGCGCCTTGCAGGTCTGTTGCGCTTACATTTTCCGCCGCTGCGGCCTGCGCCACGAATGAATGCGGTCCAGAAAAAGCTGCCGCCGCCATGATTGCGCCGGAACGAAACAAGTTACGCCGACCAAGCGAAAGTCCATCTGTCTTCATTTTCTTCTCCTTTCGGCGCGTTAAACTGGATTCCAATTTCGGCTCGTGCGTTAGATTACTTCTGCTCGATCTTTTCATCGGGGCCATTCCTATCAAGCGCTCACGCCCGCGCATTCGATCAGTACTACCGATCAATTGGTCCAAGCTGGCAAGCTAATGCTGGAACAAGCCCGCCACCCAGCGATTTTGTGTTCACTCACCCAGTTGGATCCGTGATTCGGGGATAAAACCGCGCCCAGCGGGGTTGTCGCGGCACGGCCGATCACCCATTTTCAACAGGGTGCAGCAGGCTCGCATTCAATCGGTGAGGCTGATTGATCGGCTGATGGAGAGCGGCGTGGATTTGCGCCAGATCGATTGCTTTCTTGCGGTCGCTACGGACCTGCATTTCGGGAAGGCGGCAGAGAGGCTCGCGCTCGCGCAGTCCTCGGTCTCCGAAGCGATACGCTCCCTAGAGCAGGAGGCGGGCGGGCAACTCTTCGTGAGAACGAGCCGGCGCGTCCAGCTGACGCCCCTTGGCGAAAAGCTGCGACTTGGCGTTGAGCCGGCGGCGCTGGTACTTCGCGCGACGCTGGACGATTGCAGAAAGATCGCGCTCGGTCAGGCTGATCGACTGAGAATCGGTTTTCTTGGTGGCGGCCTCTATGAATTGACCCTGCCCTTTGTGAAGCATCTCAAAAGCAAGTTCCATATAGACATCGATTGGGTTGAACTGTCGGTAGTGGACCAGTTCGAGGCCATTGCGGAGCGCAAAGTCGATGCTGCATTCTGTAGGCTCCCGCTTTCCCATGATGGATTGGTACAATGCGCAGTCTTGTTTGAGGACAAGCGGAAGCTGGTGGTGCCTGCCGATCACCGGCTGGCGGACAGGACTTTGATCGATCCCGAGGAACTAGCGCTTGAGACCTTACCGACCTTGCCTGACAATCATCAATTGGGGGCGTGGGCCGCCTTCCATTTCCCCGACCACACCCCTTCCGGACGGCCGATCCGCAAGGGGCCCGTCGTCGCGACCGTCCGAGAGTGTCTTGCTGTAGTGGAGTCCGGCGAAGCGGTTGTCATCTTCGGCGCGCGCGCGGAGCATTACTATTCGAACCCCGGCGTCAAATACATTGAGATTGACGTCCCCCCAGTAGGGACCGCCCTTGTAAGACGGCGGGCCGATCGGCGACGCTCGATACTCAATCTCGAGGAATGCTCACGCGACATCGCTGCTGGACCAGTGCACTAAGCCCGTTACGCGCGCGGGAAACGAGTGGCGCACGGCCGGTTTAGTTCAATCGCTACCGAAACGCGAAGTCCACGCTACGTTCGCTAATCCTTGATCTCGGACACTCCTGCGGCGCCGCGAACAATCCAACGGGCCAACAAGAGAGTCCGCCTGCGATCGCGCCGCCGTTCAATCCTGGCGCGGCATTACCAAATACCCTCTAGCCGTCAGCGACCCAAGAATTTGGCCGAGCGCTTCTCGATGAAACTGCGGACGCCTTCCGTCGCGTCCTCCGAGGCCTGCAGCCGGCGCTGTTCCTTTTGCAATTGAGCCGCGGCGACGTTCGGTCCTTCGAATACGGCTTTCCGCGCATTGGCGAGGGTCGCCGCGACCGCGAGCGGGGCCTGTTGGCTAATCAGGGTTGCGATTTCGATCGCGCGCTGGCGCTCACTTCCAGGCGCGACTACTTCCTGGACGAACCCTAGCCTCAAGGCGGTTTCGGCGTTGAACTCGTCGCCGGTCAGGAGATATCGCAAAGCGTTGCCTAAGCCGGCCCGCTCGGTCATCCGGATGGTCGCACCAGCTGAAGGCATGATCCCGCGTTTCACCTCAATCTGCGCGAAACGGCAATCGGAGGCGGCGACAACGATATCCGACGCCAACATCAACTCGATCCCGAGTGTGAAGCAAATTCCCTGGACGGCCGAGACCAAAGGTTTAGTGCGGAGTCTGCCGTGCAGGTTGACCGGATCAACGCTGTCTTTGGGGAACAAAGGACCTTCCGCTAGGTGTTTCGCGACTTGATTGAGTTCGAGCCCGGCGGTGAAGTTTCGGCCTTCCGCACAAAGCACGCCGCAACGGATGTCGGAATCGTCCTCCATCGCTGAAAACGCCTGCCCTAGCTCTGAGAGCATCTTGACACTGAAGCCATTCAACTTTTTAGGCCGATCGATAACGATCAGGAAGATGTGACCACCCTTTTCCGTCGCGATGCGGCCGTCGTTTGAAACCGAAGAGGACTCGTCGCCCATGATGTCGACTCATTTGTTGCCAGCGGTAAGCCGAGTTGAGAAATCATCTGCCACGCGATCGTCGCCATGTTTGTCCAGATCGGTACCGCGCTCCTGTCCCCAAAACCCCGGTAGGGCGTGCACATTGGTGCTACCGCCGCTCAATGGGGAGTGGCGTAAAGGTAGCTGGCGGACAATCAACAAAGCCGCGCTGCTGGAGGTCGGGCACGCGGAGCCTACGCACTCTGAATATAGTCGCGCAATGCTGCGGATTCCTGCTCCATTTCACACAGCCGGTGTTTGACGATGTCGCCGATCGACACGATGCCGACCAGCTGGTCTCGCTCGATTACCGGAATGTGCCGGAACTTGCCTGTGGTCATCCGTTCCATGATAGAGGCCGCTGGCTCTGCATCCCCGCAGGTTGCAACCTCGCGAGTCATGACTTGCGCCAGCCGTTTTGTTAGCGCATCAGCCCCGAATTCCGCAAATGAGCGCACGATATCGCGCTCCGAGACAAGACCGATCACGCGCCGATCTGCGCCTAGCACAACCACAGCACCGATGTGATGCTCCGCCAACGTTGCGATCGCGGCTTGCAGGGTCGCAGTCGGCTCGATCGTGACGACATTCCTCCCCTTCCTGGACAAGATAGTTTGGACAGTCATGGAGTCGCCTCCCTTCGCCGCGGACAATCCTACCGCGCGGCTTCCGATATTTGTCAAACTCGAGGATCGTGGCTTGAGTTCCTATAGCTCGGCTTGAGAAAAAATCCGGGGAAGCGGAAAATTACTCAACCAGTCATTCATCGCGATTCTGAACCTAGCAATTTTAGAATTACAGCGAACGCCGGGTGCCAAAATGAAGGCCACTCTCGAAGTGGTTGCGGAAGCGTCTTCGGGTTTCGCTAAATCTGAAATAGGCGTCGTACGCAACAACGTGAAGGTCGCGCCGTTCAAGACACTCGTCGCACCGGCGCTAAATAGCACGAACGTTAAAGACCAACCGGGGCGGCTCGGAACGAGCCTCACGCCGCCGACCGTTGACTTTTGATCAACGTCCGCCGGCAGATTTCTCGTGCTGGCCAGTGCCAGCTCCCTCCCATGTAAGACGCCGACAATGGTGATCGATTGGACGGATCACCAACCAATTCAGACTATTCGGGAGGAAGCACTAATGATTGGGACCACGTCACGCAACTTAGCCCAACGCGAGAAAGTCGACGAGCTTGACGTGCTTGTGGTTGGAGCGGGATTCGCGGGTCTATATCAACTTGACCGCTTGCGGAAACTTGGATTCAAGGCAAAGGCATTTGAGGCAGGCGCCGAGATCGGCGGTGTTTGGTACTGGAACTGTTATCCTGGAGCCAGAGTCGACAGCGAAGGGGCGCTTTATCAATTTTCACGCGAAGATCTCTGGCGCGACTGGGACTATAGTGAGCGCTTCCCTTCGTGGGAGGAACTTCGCAGATACTTCCATTACATCGACAAGAAGCTCGATCTCAGTCGCGATATTAGGTTCAACACGCACGTCACCGGTGCCGAATTTGACGAAAAGACAAAGCAGTGGACCGTTCGCGCGAATGACGACGTCATGATGAAAACGCGGTTCATTGTGCTGTGCACCGGAATTGGTTCAAAGCCTTATGTGCCTGCCATCGAAGGCTTGGAGAGCTTCCGCGGTGCCCGGCATCACACCGCCCGCTGGCCGCAGCAGGGACTCGATATGACCGGCAAACGGGTCGGAGTCATCGGCACGGGAGCCAGTGGGGTTCAGCTGGTCCAGGAAGCGGGCCGCGTCGCCGCGTATCTTACGGTTTTTCAACGCACGCCGAACCTTGCACTCCCGATGCGACAAAGAAAGCTCGATTCGGCGGAACAGCGCAAGGCGAAAGAGGCATACCCCCACCGGTTCGGGATGCGCAGCAAGACGTTCGCTGGCTTCGATTTCGACTTCATTGCGCAATCCGCCCTCGACGTTACTGTCGAGGACCGGCGAAGCATCTACGAGAAACTTTGGGAAAGGGGCGGCTTTGCCCCATGGATTTCCACATTCCAAGACGTGCTATCGAACGAAGAAGCAAACTACACCGCTTACGAGTTCTGGCGCGACAAGACGCGAGCCAGGATCGCAGATCCTTCCGTCGCGGACAAATTGGCGCCGATCAATCCACCGCATCCTTTCGGAGTGAAACGACCTTCGCTGGAACAGAACTACTTTGAGGTTTTCAATCAGGAAAACGTGCGTCTTGTCGACCTTCGAGAGTCGCCGATCGAAAGAGTCACGCCTACCGGCGTCAAGACCAGCGAGGGCGATCACGAATTGGATGTTCTAGTACTTGCAACGGGTTTTGACGCCCTAACCGGGGGGCTAACAAGCATAGACATCCGTGGCACACACGGAGAGACGCTGAAGGAAAAATGGGCTAAGGGTGCGAGCGCTCATCTGGGGATCGCGACTGCAAGCTTTCCAAATCTCCTTTTCATCTACGGTCCGCAAAGTCCTGCCGCCTTTTGCAACGGGCCAACATGCGCGGAGTTGCAGGGTGAGTGGGTCGTAGAGTGCCTGAAGTATATGCGCCAAAACGAATTCTCCAGAATAGAGTCCACTTCCGCTGCCGACGATGCTTGGACTGATCATATCAGTAATCTGGCCAACGCGACTTTGTTTCCAAGAGCAGATTCGTGGTTCGTTGGCGCCAACATACCGGGTAAGGCGCGCCAGCTACTGAGCTACCCGGGCGGGCTGCCGGCGTACCTGCAGAAATGCAAGGAATCGGTAGAGGCGGGCTACGGCGGCTTTGTGCTGAGTTAAACAGATCGAGTCGCATGTTCGGCGCTAAGCGCCTCTTGACGCGGTTCGAAGCGAAAAGCCTGGAGTAAGGCGACTCTGTGACGACTATTCGACCAAAGCCCCACAGCGCGAGCCCGCGGCTTTCTAAAAATACCGCGAGCCGACCGAAACTCGCTCTACCGACATGGCTGCGAGCTACCCAAGATGGTCACGATGTCTCGCTGTTACTGTGGACTGGTATTCTCGCCGATATGGGCCCGTCTATCCGTTTGGAGTCTGAGGCAAGTTGGGCTTGTTCCACAAGCCAACTGCGGAATTTTCGAAACGAAGGATTTCGCTGCCTGTTCTTAGGATAGATCAAATAGTAGGTGAAATCGCCGCGGTCACAAATCAATGCGAACGGTCGGACCAGCCGTCCGTGCTGCAATTCATCGTCTACCAATACTTTTTGCGCAATTGCAACTCCCTGCCCTTCGATCGCGGCTTGATAGACCATGACCGAGCTTTGATATTTGAGACCAGCGTAGGCATCAATGCCGGTCTGTCCTGCAGCTTTCAGCCAATACATCCAGTCGTCGGGCCGCGCCAACGAGTGCAACAACGTTCGCCCAATGAGGTCTGACGGATGCCTCAACATAGCTCTACGCCGGAAATCAGGACTGCAGACGGGAACGAGCTCGTTCGTAACGAGACGATCCACTTCGTATCCAGGCCAATGCCCGTCACCAAGGCGGATGGCACCGTCGATGTCCTCATGCTCAAAGTCGACAGCTTCGAGGGACGCGGTGATACGCACCTCGGTCGACGCGTTGGCTTCGTGAAAGGATGAGAGGCGGGGTATTAACCACTTCATTGCGAACGTGACGTACGCACGTATCTTCAATATCTCGCGCGCGCGTCCGCGCTCGCCCGTCAGCTTCAGCGTCGCCTCTCGAATTCCGTCAAGATGCTCCGTGATCTCTGTTAGATATTGCTCCCCGGCCGCGGTCGGAATTGCAGACCGCGACTCACGTCGAAAGAGGGGTACCCCCAAATGTCTTTCGAGTGCTTGAACCTGACGACTGACTGCACCGGGCGTAACCGACAATTCGTCGGCCGCCTTGCGGATGCTTTTCAATCTCCCGGCGGCCTCGAAAGCACGCAGGGGGTTTAATGGAGGCAGCTGGTTCATCACCCGATACGAAAGTTCACAGTTGCGTTCGCAGCTGAAGCCACCATGACTGGGGTTTGAGCGAACTTCATTACATGTCCAGGCCAACTAAACGATCCCGGGACCAACTAGCGGGCGCCGAAAGTCATATGGTTGAAGATGTCCTTGTACTGGTCCGGCGGCGCACGCCAGTACTGCGGCGGCGGACCATCAACCTTGGCGTTCAGCTCAGCAGCCGCGTGCCACGGCCATCGCGGATCGTAGAGCATCGCTCTGGCGATCGCGACGAGATCCGCCTTACCCGCGGCGATGATTTCTTCTGCCTGGTGGGCTTCGGTGATGAGACCGACCGCGGACGAAATCACTCCGGTCTCCTTCTTTACCCTCTCGGCAAACGGCACTTGGTAATTGGGCCCGGAGCGATCTTCTGAAGCGGCGATATTCCCCCTGAGGATAGGACGATCCAATCGGCCCCATGCTTCTTCAGTCCTCGGGAAATTTCGACCGTTTGATCGATGTCCAGCCCACCTTCCACCCAATCGGACGCGGATAGCTTGATACCTAACGGCTTTTCTGCCGGCAGGGCACCGCGCACCGCGTCGAAAACTTCGAGCGGAAAGCGCATGCGGTTTTCAAGAGAACCGCCGTATTCGTCTGTCCGCCTGTTTGAGATGGGAGAGAGAAACTGATGAATCAGATAGCCGTGACCGCCATGCAATTCAATCGCATCGACACCCAAACGAACTGCGCGCGCCGTCGAAGCCGCGAAAGCGTCGCGGACGCGTAGGAGGTCGGCCTTTGTGAGAGCGACAGGTGGCGTTTCGCCCTGCTTGTGAGCTCTGGCCGACGGCCCACACGTCTCCCAACCGCCATCCGAGACGGGTATCAATTGACCTCCGTTCCAGGGCTCATAACTCGAAGCTTTGCGTCCGGCGTGGGCCAGCTGCAGCGTGACAACGATCTTGGAATACTTCCGAATCGCTTCAAACACACTCTTGAGCGATGCTTCGGTTTTATCGTCCCACAGACCGAGATCACCCGGCGTGATCCGCCCCGCGGGCTCGACAGAAGTCGAATCAATACAAAGCATGCCCGCGCCGGAAACGGCCAATTGTCCGAGATGCGCCACATGCCAAGAAGTGGCTTTGCCGTCTTCTGCACAATACTGGCACATCGGAGAGACCACGATCCGGTTTGGCAACGTCACGCCGCGTATCGTAAGAGGCGAAAATAGCTTGTTCATTAGGATCCATCTCAAACGCAAAAGGTGAGCCGTTCAGGCTTCAACCCGAATTCGTTTTCGGTTTTTTGGCCATTAATCATTGCCATTTCCCGAACCTAGGGAAGAAGAGGATGTGATAGATGGCGCCATTGAAGCGAGTATAAGCGTGCCGACGTTCATCAGGATAATCGCTGCCGCACCAAGATCCACTGCGAGACTGAGCCCCCGCGTTGTCGCGATCGCTCCTAGTACGAGGGCGAGCGCTCCCATCGACAGATAACCCAAGAGATAAAGGGCCGCGAGTGTGCCACCGCGGTGCCGCGGAGGCGCCGCCGCGCTGATCACTTCCAGACCGCCGACGAACAGCAGGCTGTATGCGCCTCCGGCGGCCGCGGTCGCCAGTAGATAGACCAGCAGATCGCGCAAGTTGACCGCCATGATGAGCAGAGCCATGCCCAGCCCAGAAAGGAGCGCTCCGACGGTTAGCGCGACCCGAGGCGAGAGATTCCGAGCGATAATTCCGACCGCTCCCATCACGATAGGAAATATTGAAAGGACGGCGCCGTTAAGAAACGCGTTAGGTGAACCGATCAGGTCATGCTCAACTTGGCCGCCGAGCGACAGGACCAGCACGCCGAACGTGTAGGCCGCCATCATGGCGGTCGATGATACTGCGAAGGCCGGACGTAAATCCTTCGGAACGGACGGCATCCTGGAGCGTCTGTCGCGCCTCGCACCGCCGACGGTGTGACGCGGCAGGAACCACGTCGCAGCCAGTAAGACGAGGAGGACAAAAGCCAATATCCAGAAGCTAAGGCGCGTCGGCCATGGCCCATATTCCGTCAAGGCGCCGCCCAGGAGCAAAGCAGCAGTGAACCCGACAGCCTGAGCTGCCATCGTGGCGGAGGCCGCGCTCTTCGCATTCTCTGGACGGCTGAACTCCAATATTGCGGCGGTCGACGGGCTCGCCGACAGGCCGACACCAATGCCCATCAGGGCGCGCCCAGCGAACACCCACCACGCGTCAGGCGCTACTGCAAACAGCAGCGAACCGATCAGCGAAGCAAAGAGGCCGGCAAGCATTGTCGCACGGCGGCCAATTTGGTCGGAAATGCCGCCGAAGCCAATCAGCATGACGACGACGCCGATCGGGTAGATGGCGAAGATTGCCGCGGTCGCCGTATGGGTGAGATGCCATTCCTGGGCATAAAGCCTGTACGTCAGCGCCGGCGCCGCACTTGTCCAAAGCAAATGGCTAACCACGCCCGCCGAAACCAACAGACTAGCCCGACGCCCGAGAACAAAATGCCGGCCAGCCGGAGACACGGTCCGGTTCATTGCGGCACAGCAAACCGATGCAGGCGCTTCCTTAATCATCGCTGTCGTCCTAGTGAGCTCGACGGCGCGAGCGCCGCGGACCATCAATGGCGCGCCGACTTCATGTTTCAGATCGCGGACCTGACTTCTGAGTGATGACTCGGCGGTATGCAGCCGACGCTCGGCGGCTACCGTCAGACTGCCTTCCTGCCCGACGGCGACGCATTAGCGTCCGTCGCAGCCAGCTCAAGTGCGCCGCCGCGAGAAGCCCCTGCGACGAGAGCGGTCTTTCCTGAGAACGTGGTCATCAGCTGTCTAACTTAGAGTCGTCGTGCTCCGCGGCGTCCGTCCGAAGGGCGGTTAGCCGCCCGGCTTCTCCTCAATCGCGTCGACGCGGTCTGGATAGAAGGCGAGATAGTCCTTAATTGCCGCTACCGCCGCGTAAGGAGATTCATAGGTCCAGACAGCGTTGGTGGAGCGCACACCGCCCAGCGGAATGCTGTAGTAAGCGCAGTCGCCCTTGTAGGGGCAGTAGGTGGCGTGGTCCGTTCGCGCCAGCAGCGTCATGTCCACGTCCTTGCGCGGGATGTATTGGACAGGAGGGTAGCTCGCCTCGCGGAGAGTCAATGCCTCCCGAGTGTTGGCCACAATACGGCCGGCCACCGCCACCACGACCCTGCTCGCGTTGCACTCGACGCTGATTGGGTGACCGGGGCCCGGAATCTTCACGGTCTTGGACTTCGATACGATGTGTTCTGACATGGCATGCACCTTTCAGATGTGAGCGCGGCCAACGCTCAGAGCTTTGAGCCACCGTCTACGTGGATTGTATCGCCGCTTATCCACCGGGCATCTTCCGATGCCAGGAAGGCGACGACGCCACCGATATCGTCAGGCTGCGCCAGACGCTTGAGAGCCTGCATGCCCAGCGCGAGATCGCGGCCGGCGTCCGTTTTGGTGAAGTTCGACATATCGGTCTCGACCACGCCGGGCGCCACCGCATTGACGCGGATCCCACGGGCGCCAAGCAGCGAGGCAAAATGCTTCGCCAACGTATCAATCGCGCCCTTGGTTGCTGCATAGGCTGGGATCGTCCCGACAACGCCGCGTGCCGCGAGCGACGCGACAAGAACGATACTGCTTCCTTTCGATAGGATCGGAAGCAGTTGCTGGACGAGAAAGAAGGGAGCGCGGACATTGACG
>Ga0209624_10002316_pt1 | contig 14131 bp, 10 predicted proteins | sample JacPinW_OM2H0_O1_FD_188565 | JGI IMG/M metagenome (GOLD analysis project Ga0209624, IMG submission 188565) | Forest soil microbial communities from Algoma, Ontario, Canada - Jack Pine, Ontario site 1_JW_OM2H0_O1 (SPAdes) (version 2) | ecosystem: Environmental > Terrestrial > Soil > Boreal...
ATCAATCCCCGGCACTAAAATAGCAAAAAGTGCCGGCGCCAGCATCACTATGATGCCGCTCGATACGGTGAGCACCATGAGTGTGCAGCGCATGCACACGGGTATCGCCGAATGGGATCGTGTAGTTGGTGATGGCATTATGCCCAGCTCACTTATTATCTTAACGGGCGATCCAGGCATTGGAAAATCAACGCTGCTCTTGCAAATTTGCAACGGCCTTGCACGCAATCATAGCGTCTATTATTTCTCAACCGAAGAATCACTCACGCAAGTAAAACAGCGTGCACAACGATTGGCATGCATCAACTCAAATCTCCTATTTTCTGATCAAGCAGACCTGGAAACTATTATTGCCACTGCACAGGCACAAAAGCCAGACATTGTGATTATCGATTCGATACAAAATTGTTACACAGCAGCGGCCACTACCTTTCCGGGCAGCGTTGGCCAACTGCGCGAATCGGCATTCCATCTCATGCGCTTAGCAAAAGAAAATAATATTACCGTTATCATGAGCGGCCATATCACCAAAGAAGGCACGATCGCTGGACCTAAAACTCTTGAGCATATGGTGGATGCCGTCTTTTATTTGCAAGGGGAAGATCGCTGGCAAACGCGCGTTTTGCGCTCGGTGAAAAATCGCTTTGGCACTATTAATGAGCTGGGCTTTTTTGAAATGCATGAAAGCGGCTTGCAAGAAGTGCCAGATATCAACAGGCATTTAATGAGTGAGCTTTCTCATGCGCCCGGCTCTGCACTCGTGAGCGTAATTGAAGGATCGCGGCCGCTGCTTATTGAGCTGCAGGCACTTACTATTGAATCAAAACTGGGTTTTCCACAACGCGTAGTTTCCGGCCTCGATCAAAAGCAAGTAGTACTTATCGCTGCAATTTTAGAAAAATATTTGCATATAAAATTAAGCATGCAAGATATCTTTTTCAAAGTAAGTGGCGGCTTTAAAATTAAAGGCAGCTCAACTGATTTGGGCATTGCTCTTGCACTGCTTTCCAGTTTCTTTCAACAACCACTGCCCGATAAATCGATTGCGTTGGGAGAAATTAGTTTAACGGGTGAAATAAAACCAATTAATCAAATTAATTTGTTTGCTAAAGAAGCACAAAAATTTGGCATTGAGAAATTAATGGTTGCTAAAAATCAAAAAATAGAAGGTGCCGGCTGCAAGCCCATGCGCTTTACCAACGTCTATGAACTCTTGGGCTTGTTCAATGCAAACTGATACTCTAGAGAAAATAATTCTTAATAGGACTCTTAGTATGATATACACAATAATCATTTGCTTGTTATTTACCTTACCCATTAGAACAATGGATAATTCTTTTTTCCAAAATACCAAAGAAAAATTGCAAGCAATAGGAAACATCTATAATCCCGAACCAACTTCAAAGGATACACCATTAAATGAAGAACATGTGTTAAATGATTATTGGAAAAAGATAAAGCAGCAAGATCAGACCACTAAAGACGCAGCTCTTCAAAACATACTCGAAAATTTCGATTCAGATCCCTGCTACCCGTGGGCACGCTGCAATATAGCAGCTGCTACGTATGCGGGGGCTAGTCCATCAGTTAAAAAAAGTCAGGGACTTTGCATGGCTGCTCTTAAACAAGATTATCAATTATGCAAACTATTACTTGAGAAAGGGGCTAATCCCAATGCGTATCTGCCGGCAATTGGCCCAGCATTATTCGTAGTTAAAAAATGCAATTTGGCGGAGCTTTTTTTGCACCATGGTGCTCACATTTATTTCAAAGATAGCGGCACTCAATTTAATCTATTGATGAATGCGATGGAAGCCAATTATGAACCACAATTAATTTCTTTATATAAAAGCAAAGGATTATCTCCTTTAGATACAAACTGTCAGAATAATACAACCTCGTTGCATATGCTCGCATTCCGCGTCACCGATTACAATCATCAGTTACCAGATTTAGAAGCTAAACTTTCCGCACTATTCGAAAATCTTTCCCAAGAAGAAAGCACTGAACTCATAAATAGTAAACAAACCTATAGAGGCACTGTTTTTGATATATTACAATGTGAAGACGGGCCAGCAGTAAAATGTATGCGTGATTATTTGCGAGATGATGAAATTAGATAAAGACATACATTAATTTCTAGCACATACCCATCGCTCATAAAGAAGCTACAGCTTTGCGCTAGATCCATAGCGAGTTTCTATTTGAATTTAATGCTATTTTTATCCTATAAAAACACTTAACTTGAGATTTTTGGTAAAAATAGTAATATAAAGAAGAATAGTATTCCAACAATTCTATGATGCTGGCAATAAAGATATTGCACCTAAACTTATCGCTGGCGGTACTTCAGCATTGCTCGGTTTGGGTGGCGGCTATGTAGCAGTCAACGGGCTCACCCATCTTATCAAGTAATAATTTTACTAAGAGCCTATCAGCTACAATTCAGCCTCGATAGGCTCTCAATTTTTTTCATCCATCTCAAATGAAGCACAAAATCTGCGCACGCATATAATTTCTTGAACTCCATTTTACTCTTACGTTAGATTAAAAGCATAAGAAAGGAGAAGTTAATGAACCGAGTATCTATTATTTTTTTTGTGCTATTAGCGCTCTGCATTAAAATGTATGCCCCACATAATCATCGCATATTACCTAAATATAAAGCAGTGCACGTTACCGATGTGCAATGGGTTATTATCGGCGCTGGCCCTGCGGGCATCATTGTTTTAGGCGCCTTATTGGATTTAGGCATTGATCCGCAACAGGTATTGTGGATCGATCCTGAATTTAATGTCGGGCGCATGGGCAAATATTATGGCAATGTTCCCGGCAATGCAAAAACAACACAATTTATCGAATTTCTCAATTCATGCAAAACATTTGGCACTTGCAATTCACCGGCACGAGAAAAATTACATAAATTAGATCAAAATACCGAATATTCATTACAGATAATTGTTGATCCATTGCAAGAGATTACTGATCATCTGCGTACCAAAGTGAAATCACGCAAAGATTCACTCCGCTCTCTTTCATATGCGAATGACATGTGGTATGTGGGTATTTCCAATGAATGTTTTACCTCATCACATGTGATACTTGCCGTTGGCTCCCATCCAAAAAAATTAGATTACGATTGCAAAAATGAAATACCGCTCGACACCGCACTCAATAAAGACAATCTCGCACACTATGTTAGCCCACAAGATACGGTTGCAGTTGTTGGCAGTGCACAATCAGCAATATTATTACTCAAATATCTTTCTGAACTTCCCGTTGGCCGTTTTATTAATTTTTATCGCCATCCACTCGATTTTGATGAACAATCAGAAAATAGCCTTAAAGGAATGACAGCACGCTGGGCTCGCGATGTCTTGCTCAAAACACCACCAGTAAATTTGTTACGCATTTACAATTCCTGTGAAGCACTCAAAGCATGGCTGCCAATTTGTACCAAAATAATTTATGCAGTCGGTTTTGAACGGAATGAACTGCCGCCAATTAGTTGTGCACCAACTATTAATTTTGATGACCCGAATGGCGTTATTGGCCCACGGCTTTTTGGTATCGGTATTGCATTTCCAGAAAAGTATGAAAGTGAGCAAGGAAAAGTAATGAGTAGAATCGGGCTGGTTAGTTTTATGGAATATGCGCAAGAGATGTTGCCCTATTGGACAACACTCAAATCACTCTCGCCATATGAAAAATTTGAAGATCTGTTTATGATTGAGCTGTTGTAAAAAACAAGAGGCTCCGCGTTACAATACGGAGCCTTTTTATCATCTTATTTATGCCATTTTAGCGCGTTCTTTTTGTATATACTCTTTTACTTGTTTATATAATTTGTGAGCTTGAAAGGCCCCGAAATCTAGAGCTTCAAAATAATATTCTCGAATACACGTATAACCAAGCATAGCACCTGCTGCCACGAAAGTTGCTAGTGCCACGTTACTCTTATCGCCAAGAGCTGCCTCTGCATATGTGCCTGCACCCATCTGACCATGTTTTTTGATAAATTCAAGAGCGTCTTTATTTCCTATTAACGCTCCAAAACCACCAATTACCGGAGCAATAGCTGCCATACGTCTTAAATCAGCGCCAATCTGAGAATCAGAAGCCAATGAATAAGTAGTCAAAGTGGAAGCTATACCAAGTGAGACATCAAGCCCTAATTTTTTAGCACCAGGAAGAAATTTAGATATTAGAAAGGCAACCCCAACTCCCACTACTCCACTACCACATGCTGCCGCTACATTCCGGGCTGCCTTACCCATATGAGCATCCCGTTCTTCTATTCTAGAAAGAGTATTACCATCCAGTTCTCGTTTCACTTCTTCTTTAATTGCTCTTTGCTGTTCAGGAGTAAATTTACCCATACAAAAAACTTGCACACTAAACGCAACACTTAAAATCATCGTACACAACAATTTGTTCATGAAAAATCCTTTGAAAATGTAACTGAATATTTTTATTATTTTTTATAAATGCGCACTAATTACATTATTGTAATAGATATACTAGATGTAATCAAAGTAATAATAAAAGTTTTAAATGTTTTGTAAAGGAATAAGATAAATCGTTACATTGCCATCACCGTTCATTTCGATGGAAGTCTGCGAAAGCAGACTGAGTGGAGAAATTTTTGTTGATTCACGCGAAACCTTTTTTTAAATAAGAGCAAAATATATAGTATTATTATTGAGCATAAAAACCTCTCCACTCGCCCTAACGGGCTCTATCGAGGCGAACGGTTGAGGCCATAACCAGAGTGAGATACTTATGCAGTATGTTTTTTTATATGTTGTCTTATTCTTTTCGTTACCCACTTTCCCTTCAGCAATTACCTATGAACTCAATGGTGGCCGATTCGGCGATAATCTCAGCACATTTTGCAAAGCGCAATTTTTTTGTTATAAAACTAAACTTCCACCTATCTATAAAGAGTTTGAATATTCAAATCAGTTAGGCATGCACCATCATAAATCGGCAACTCACAATCAAGCACACCATTTTTCTAAGACAGTGCGCGTTAACACCATCGATGATATCACTAAAAATGATGATGGCAATACACTTTTTATAAGCCACTTTTACTCACAAACACCGGGCATTTATGAGTATTGTTTGCAAGATCCTGTCTTTGATGTGCTCATTAAAAAAATGCTCACACCAATTGCTCAATTGCCAACCTTAGAAAAAAGAGAAGGAACATTTACGGTAGGATTACACGTGCGCAAAGGTGGGGGCTTTGATAAACCCCTGGGATCTATACAAATATATGATCGTGAACGATCACTGAACAGAAACAACTCACAATTGCCTTCGGCTTCAAGCAAAGGTAAACCACAGTATGCTGATCAAATCTGGCCTACCAAATTTCCACCGGATCAATATTATCTTGATCAGCTGAAAATGTTGCGGCTCTTAGTTGGCCCTGAGCAAATGCTCATAGTTTATCTTTTCACCGACGATCCAAATCCGGGAGCACTTGCAGAGCGTTACCAAGCTTATTTACAAGACCCTCGCATGGAATTTGTTTATCGCGCAAATGCAAATACACACGATAGTAACATTATCGAAGACTTTTATGTGATGGCGCAATGCGATTATCTTATTCGCTCAACCTCTTTGTATGCAAAAGCCGCGCAACTGCTTGGAGCACACGCCATAATTTTATTCCCACAGCATGGGTATTGGGATGTTGATAGAGTTATCATTAATCCACTTGGCATATCGATACGATCATAAAAAAGCTACTTTTGCTCAAGCTCTTTTAATTTCTTATGTATCGTGCTATCCAGAAGCAAGCCTTCTCTTAAACCTATTTCAGTTGTAGCCTGACTTCTCGTATATATATCATTAAAGAATTCTTCGATACCTTGTTTTACATTCTCATTTATAGATGTATGCTCATTGAGCAGCACCTGCATTTCCTGCGGCCACGTATTATTAGCAATTGAATTAATCTCAGCCGTTAACTTTTGTATCATTTGATTACCTGCATCAATATTGTCGATATAATTACATTGCAGCCATTCAAACTCTTTACGATACTTAACACGCAAATCAACACTTTGTTGAAAACTAAGGTCATGCAATTTCTTCATAACCTTTTCTTGCATCATAGAGAAATTAGTCCTATTCTCTTCAGAATCTCTAATTTGCACTAATGCGTGCAGAATAGTTTCCGTATCTTCTATGGCCTTTTCAATTTGTTCTGACGTTTGCGTATCATCACCAACAGGCGGCATTGCTGCAGGAATTTTATTATAACTGAGAGCAACCACGCACAATCCCATTCCTATTATTCTTAGTTTCACTTAAGCTCCTTGATTAAAATTATATTTTTACGTTACCCAAAAGAATACCGAATAGTCATCAATTTTCAAGCAATAAAAAAGCTCCCATATTACTGGAAGCTTTCTATTCTTTAATGAGATTACTTAATTACCGAGCTTGTGCCGGAAACCAACAGTTACGGTCACGGCCATGCACCCTTGCATATGCAGTACTTTCAATAAGCAGATTTTCTTTAAGGCTCATTTCTAACATAACTGGTAATTGTGCTATAAACTGTTCACCAAACAGAGCAACGAATGTTTCTTTTTCTTGTTCACTCAATCTAACTGGCATATCATCCATCAACTCCATTATCATCGGTAAGAATTTAGGGATAAGTATTGACACAATTTCGTCTTTAATGCTGCTAATGATGATGTCGCCTTTTGCTCTATCTTGAGCATAAGAATGCCTCAAGTCGGTAAGTTCTTTATCATATTTAACATGTATGTTCACCATTTCTTCAAAATAAAGCTCATGATACTTGTGCATAACTTTTTGTTGAAATGTTTGCATCCATTCCATCTGCGCCGCTTGATCAGCATTGCTTGCATGCGCAAAACCAATTGCACCGATGCTCAACCCTAATCCTAATGCAATAACATGTAGTTTCATAGGAAACCCCTTTATGTAAAAAATTAAACAGATTAACCTTACACTCAAGAATAATATTTTTTAAAAAATAGTCACCTAACATCACCAAAAAAGCCTCTTTTTTGAATATTTACTCCCATTCAATTGTTGCAGGTGGCTTATTGGAAATATCGTATACAACCCGAGAAATACCAGGGACTTCGTTAAGGATACGGCTTGAAACCAGTGCAAGCAGATCGGAAGGAAGGGCTGCCCATCGTGCAGTCATGAAATCAGTACTTTCAACCGCACGCAGCGCAACAACATGTTCATAGCACCGAGCATCTCCTTTAACACTCACTGATCGCACGGGAAGAAAAACCACAAATGCTTGGCTAACCCGCTCATATAAATCGGCATTTCGCAACTCTTGCAGAAAAATTGCGTCTGCCAAAGCAAGTGATTTCAGGTATTCTTCTTTTACTTCACCAAGAATACGAATCGCCAAACCTGGCCCGGGAAATGGGTGCCGATGTAACATATATTCAGGAAGTCCAAGCCTTTTGCCAATCATGCGCACTTCATCTTTAAATAAAAACCGCAATGGTTCGAGCAGACGCAAAGCCATATCGGATGGAAGGCCGCCAACATTGTGGTGCGATTTTATGCAGCGCGTAGCAGATGATGTTTGTGCAGATTCGATAACATCAGAATAGATAGTGCCTTGAGCAAACCATAGATTGTTATAGGTGCGTGCCTCACGCTCAAACAATCGTATAAATTCACGCCCAATAATCAGCCGTTTGTTTTCAGGATCTGTTACTCCCGCAAGCATATGCAAAAAATGATCGCGCGCATTGATACAGGTCAAAGGAATGCCTAGCTGGTCAAACATAGATACTATTTGCTCACACTCATGCAGCCGAAGCAACCCATTATCTACAAATACACAATGCAATCGATCACCAATGGCACGGTTTAATAAAAGAGCGAGCACCGATGAATCAACGCCACCAGATACTGCAAGCATTACGTGATCAGAGCCGACTCTATTTTGTATTTCTGCTACGAGATGGTCGACAATATGCTCTTCTTTCCAGGTCGGCTCACAATGGCAAATATCGATAACAAAATTTCTTAATAGTTGCGTACCGCACTCAGTATGTGAAACTTCTGGATGGAATTGAACACCATAGATATTTCTTTGTATATCTGCCATAGCAACAATAGCACTGTTGTCACTCTGGGCCAATAGCATAAATCCTTTTGGCAGCGTAACCACCTGATCGTTATGACTCATCCAAACATCCAGTGTTAGTGAAAGGCCCTTGAATAATAAGGATGGTTCATCAATAGTAATGGTTGCATGACCAAATTCAGCGCACTCTGCAGTTTGAACTTCTGCACCCAATTGCGCTGCAATTGTTTGCATGCCATAACAAATACCTAATATAGGTCGGTTCAGTTGGAAAAAGATTGGATTTGCTCGTGGACTATTTTCGGTGGTGATAGACTCTGGCCCGCCCGAAAAAATAATACCGGAAGGATTAAAAGCAATTATTTTTTCTGTATCCATAGACCATGGATGCACTTCACAATAAACACCTATTTCTCTGATACGCCGCGCAATCAACTGACTATACTGTGATCCAAAATCAATAATCAGTACTCGGTTAGCGGTATCTTGATGTTGCAAAGCAACTGCTGAAAATGCCCAAAGAAATAGTGAAAGAGTGTATCCCTTCTTCATACGCTCACCTTTTTTATGGTATAAAAAACTTATTTAATTATAGACTTTTGAGAATCTTTGCAGATTCAATAATGAATAAATTATGCTTATAATTGTATCAAAACCAAACGAAGAGTACAGAGTTGATCAACGGGTCAAGAAAACAGACTATAAGCATAATTGTTTTATAGCTTCTAGTAGTTATGAAAGAGTTTGCACTAACTGGAACTTATTGCCATCACGATCAGTAAAGAAGAGCATCTTCACATGACCTGGCACTTCTACAACGTCACCCAAAATAGTAACCTTGTGCTGCTCAAGCTCAGCCTTTGCGCTCATAATATCATCGACGGTAAAAGTGAGAATAGCGTTATTGCCCGGTTTAACTTCATTATATTCTTCATTACATTTGCCAACGCCTAATGCGCAACCGCCTTCTTTAGGCATAAATTCAAGCCAGCCGTATTCCTCTGCCTCTGCTCTGAGTTCAAGCCCAAGAATTTCGCCAAAAAATTTCTTTGCTTCTTTAATATCTCCGACTGCGATCCACGCAAGATCAGCGCGCTTAATATGCATAGGGTACCCCTAATGAAAAAAATGTAAATATATTTTTTAATAATAAATATTTTAAAAATATATGCAACTAAAAATAGCAGCATTGCCGGATCTTATTAAAAACGAATAAGGATCAATCTTTATACGATCCTTAATTCAAATAAAAATTTTTATTTGAATTAATCTTTCGGTTTAAAAGCAAGCGAGGATAATTTTTTAGCTACCCATTCTTGTATCAAATCTGATGCAGCATTAATTGGCATACTCTGTGTATTGATACAAATATCACAATCAAAACGTGCATACATATTCTCTCCCGATTTTTCTTGGCAGACAATCTTTTTGTTGGCATACGCGTTAGAGATATAATATTCATACGTATTAAGCACAAACTGTTTTGCATAATATGCATTCTTTGCAGATCTTTGCAACAACTGTGTTCTTTGCGCGTCTCTTTCAAGCAAAACATTCAGCGGCACATATACTAACACACGCATTACTGACGCAGTATTAATCAACGTAATAAAATCATCAGTATAAAGATTAGTATCAACAACGAGATTAGCATTCTTATCATGCAACCGTTTATTAATTTCATTTGCCAAGAAATACAACTCTTCTTGATCAGGCCTATCTGCTTTATCAGCACGCTGCTCAATTAAATCATCTCTATCAACAAATTCCCATGATATTCCTAATTGAGCACATAAGCTTTTGCCCAGTACCGATTTGCCTGCGCATGACGGCCCAAAAAGAACTATTACTTTGCAAGCAAAGCAAGAAATACACCACAATAGTAAAAACAAGATAGCAAAATATTTTTTAAAATAGATTTTTATCATCGCGTTATTCGTAGATTAAAACATATGTACTAAAAGAAAAAGCCCCGATATTAATCGGGGCTTTAACATAACCTGGCAGTATCTACCTTTCCAGTCCGTCTCCAGACAAGTATTCTCGACGCATGCAGACTTAACTTCCGTATTCGGAATGGGAACGGGTATTTCCCTGCAGCTGTATCCACCAGAAATTTTTCAAATTTTTTCTTGTGCTGATTTTATTGATGTAAATTAAGTACTCAACCTATACATTTTCATGTTTGGGTATCACCGCATAATTTTTAGCGTGATCAAAACATTCGATCTATTAGTACTGGTTAGCTTAACACCTTACGATGCTTACACACCCAGCCTATCAACCTTGTAGTCTTCAAGGGATCTTAATGTATTAGCTTACGCCAATACGGGGTATCTTATCTTGGAGCGAGTTTCCCACTTAGATGCTTTCAGCGGTTATCTCTTATAAGCTTAGCTACCCAGCGTTGCTCTTGGGGAACAACTGGAACACCAGAGGCTTACTCATCCCGGTCCTCTCGTACTAGGGACAACCCTCCTCAAATACCCTGCGCCCACGAAGGATAAGGACCGAACTGTCTTACGACGTTCTGAACCCAGATCACGTACCACTTTAATTGGCGAACAGCCAAACCCTTGGGACCTTCTTCGGCCCCAGGATGTGATGATCCGACATCGAGGTGCCAAACCTCCTCGTCGATGTGGACTCTTAGAGGAGATCAGCCTGTTATCCCCGGCGTACCTTTTATCCGTTTAGCAATGGCCCTTCCATATGGAACCACTGGATCACTAAGTCCTGCTTTCGCACCTGTTCGACTTGTTTGTCTTACAGTTAAGCTCTCTTATGCCTTTACGCTCAACCGACGATTTCTATTCGTCATGAGAGAACCTTTGAACGCCTCCGTTACATTTTGGGAGGCGACCACCCCAGTCAAACTACCCACCAGACACTGTTTTTTGCCCGGATTACGGGACAAAGTTAGATTTTCGAATTAATAAGGGCGGTATTTCAACGACGACTCCGCTGCAGCTAACGCCGCAACTTCACAGTCTCCCGCCTATCCTACACAAACCAATCCAAAAATCAATGTCAAGCTATAGTAAAGGTGCACGGGGTCTTTCCGTCCTTTCGCGGGTAACCGGCATTTTCACCGGTACTACAAATTCACTGAGTTTATCATCAAGACAGTGCCCAACTCGTTACGCCATTCATGCGGGTCAGAACTTACCTGACAAGGGACTTCGCTACCTTAGGACCGTTATAGTTACGGCCGCCGTTTACCGGGGCTTCAATTCAAAGCTTTGCCCTTACGAGCTAACTTCTCCTATTAACCTTCCGGCACTGGGCAGGCGTCAGACTCTATACTTCCTCTTACGAGTTTGCAGAGCCCTGTGTTTTTGTTAAACAGTCGGTTGGGCCTCTTTGTTGAAACCTAATAGATGCTTTTAAAGTAAACTTTATAACATCCTAGGCACCCCTTATCCCGAAGTTACGGGGTCAATTTGCCGAGTTCCTTAATGATAATTATCTCAACGCCTGAGCATACTCTGCTCGTCTACCTGTGTCAGTTTGCGGTACGATCACTTGCAACTTGCTAGAAGCTTTTCTAGTCAGTGTGGGATCAATTGAATACATCTCTTACTATGAATTGATGCACCCATCACGCTTCAAGGATGACAGTTTTACGGATTTACCTATAAAACTCCTCTTTGCGCTTAGTTTGGCTTCCAATCACCAAATCAACCTACCCTACTGCGTCACTCCTTCGCTCAAACGCTACTAAGTGGTGCAGGAATATTTAACCTGCTTTCCATCGCCTACTCCAATTGGCCTCGGCTTAGGTATCGACTAACCCTGAGTGGATAAACCGTTCTCACGGAAACCTTAGACTTACGGCGAACAGGAATTTCACCTGTTTTTTCGTTACTTATACCAACATACTCACTTCTGTAACCTCAGAATCTATCTTCACAGTTAGACTTGTATCTATTACAGAACGCTCCCCTACCCCTGCAAAAAACATATAGTTTAATGCAAGCCATAGCTTCGGTAACTCATTTAAGCCCCGTTCGTTCTTCAGCGCAAAAACACTTGACCAGTGAGCTATTACGCTTTCTTTAAAGGATGGCTGCTTCTAAGCCAACCTCCTGGTTGTCTGTGTATTTTCACCTCTTTTACCACTTAATGAGTATTTAAGGACCTTAGCTGATGGTCTGGGCTGTTTCCCTCTCGACTATGAAGCTTATCCCCCACAGTCTGACTCCTGATTTCAAACGTTTCAGCATTCAGAGTTAGTAAAAATCCGGTAAACTTACGTCCCCAAAATTTCAACTGTGCTTTACCACCAAAACGAATTCATCAGGGCTATACCTAAATATATTTCGGGGAGAACCAGCTATTTCCCAGTTTGATTGGCCTTTCACCCCTATCCACACCTCATCCGAGCAGTTTTCAACCCACACCGGTTCGGGCCTCCATCTCATGTTACTGAGATTTCACCCTGGACATGGATAGCTCACTAGGTTTCGGGTCTACCCCACGTTACTAAACGCCCTATTCAGACTTGCTTTCGCTACGGCTCCGCTCTTTCTAAGCTTAACCTTGCAACGTATGGTAACTCGTTGGCTCATTATGCAAAAGGTACGTGGTTGCGCGTACGTATACATCGCTTCCACCGCTTGTAGACATCTGGTTTCAGTTTCTATTTCACTCCCCTTCCGGGGTTCTTTTCACCTTTCCCTCGCGGTACTTGTGCACTATCGGTCATCAAGGAGTATTTAGCCTTACCCAATGGTCTGGGCAGATTCACACAGAATTTCACGTGCTCTATGTTACTCGGGAGCATAAGCTATTGCTTTATACAAGAATTTATCTACAAGGCTGTCACTTTCTATGGCCGTCCTTTCCAGAACAATTCAATTTCCATGTACAAACACAACGCAAAACTGTATTTTTGCAGCGCTTACATCCCACAACACCTAAATCACAACGCACACAGGCTTGACATGATTTAAGTTTAGGCTCTTTCCCTTTCGCTCACCACTACTGAGGAAATCACTTTGTTTTCTTTTCCTGGCACTACTTAGATGTTTCAGTTCATGCCGTTCGCCTTTTTATCTTATAAATTCAGATAAAAATACTCTGAGTTTGTCAGAGTGGATTTCTCCATTCGGAAATCTTCGGATCAATGCTTGATTGACAGCTCCCCGAAGCTTATGGCAGTCTTCCGCCTCCTTCATCGCCTCTTGATGCCAAGGCATCCACCAAATGCCCTTTTCAATTAATCACAAATTTGCTGGTTACCCATTTAGCTTGAGTACTTAATTTACAAAAATTTCAAAGAACACAAGAATTTTTTATTACCACTCGCAAATTTTTATGCATGAGAGCAATTTACACAAAAAAAACAATTTCTCAAGACTCTTAACCCAAATAATATAAAGTAATTTCTAAATTTTTAATTTTATTATTTTAGGGCCATGGTGGAGGCGAGCGGATTCGAACCGCTGACCTTCCGCGTGCAAAACGGACGCTCTACCAACTGAGCTACGCCCCCTTTTTTCACACATAAAATTTGATTAAAGCACCAACATAAAGTTGGTGGGCCTAAGTCGACTCGAACGACTGACCTCTCCGTTATCAGCGGAGTGCTCTAACCACCTGAGCTACAGGCCCAGAATCTAGAGCCCTACCAGTTCTATAAAAGTTCCAAACACACCTTATTTAAGAAAATAAATTTCTTAAATGGTTCACTCCCTCGAAAGGAGGTGATCCAGCCGCAGGTTCTCCTACAGCTACCTTGTTACGACTTCACCCCAATCACTCTCCATACCTTAGACACCCGCCTCCCTTACGGGTTGGCTAAGATGTTTTTGGGTACAAACAGCTCTCATGGTGTGACGGGCGGTGTGTACAAGGCCCGAGAACGTATTCACCGCATCGTTCTGATATGCGATTACTAGCGATTTCAACTTCATGAGGTCGAGTTGCAGACCTCAATCTGAACTTAGATTGGCTTTCTGGGATTAGCTCACTTTTGCAAGTTCGCAACCCTTTGTACCAACCATTGTAACACGT